>Ga0179593_1347274_pt1 | contig 16971 bp, 15 predicted proteins | sample CZODoug2_1_08_16_FD_185931 | JGI IMG/M metagenome (GOLD analysis project Ga0179593, IMG submission 185931) | Vadose zone soil fungal communities from Angelo Coast Range Reserve, California, USA - CZODoug2_1_08_16fungal (PacBio error correction) | ecosystem: Environmental > Terrestrial > Soil >...
GGTCAAGCCGATAAGGAGGACTTCTGGGTCAGTGCCACGTAGGGAACTTTAAGAGGGGAGTTTCCTTCAAGGAGAAAAAATGGTCAACTAACACTATACTACTGTCATCTTACTGGACCAAGGGGGGGCGGTGGGGCAACATCCCTAACCGATCAGAGAGGGGAGTTTTCAAGGGAGATGACCAGAGAACTCCGAAGCAGCCAAGAACTTCGTTCACGACGTGATATAGACGTGAGAAGGAAGAGGTTCAATCAAGACCTTAATGACATTCTGGGTAAAGTGTTAGTGAACTCGGAGTCTCCTACGCCGAACCCGGTCTGTCCGCCCGAACCTGGCTGCAATTCTTTTCAGAACGACAAAAGGACCTTGCACTAGAATTCCTTCACGCCCAGCTTAATACTTCACGAGTGGGGGAAAAAGGGGCTCAACCCGGGAGACGGTCTGTCGACGCCTGAAAAGAACCCATGAAACATAGGGCTGGAAAACGATATACGCTGGCTAGTCGTCACCGAAAGGGAAAGAGAGCTGACTCCGACGGACAGCAAACACCACGGAGAGACAATAGTAAAAACCCACCGCGTGGGGAAAAAAGGAAAGAAGATACATTAGGGCGCGGCACCGCAGGCGCGTTGGACGGAGGGTTCAAAGGTGGTCGAAGAACATTTGAAAAACACATGGAGGGTCGAGGCCGAGGACCGGAAGTGGCAACATCAGGAATTGCCTTAGCCGTGAAAAGCCATCTGCCTGACGTCAGTGGTGTGTACGGCGGGGAGGGAGGGAGGAGCAAAAGACCTGGGGATCGGGGGCGGTATATAGTGGACAAGCCGGAAAAAAAGACGAAAGCAATTTGGACCCGGATGTGCCCGAAGGCGATCGGGGGAGGGTTTAGAAAGGGAAGCGCCGGTGCGTGCTTGAGGGAGAAGGGGAGGAATCGGAAAAAGGCTGGAAAACCAAAAACCGCGAAAGGGGGGTGGGGGGGAAAGACGTCAGTGGGGATGGGGGACAGGTTGATCAGCCCAGAATTCTGTCACACGAAGAAGGGGTCAATGGTCTTCAACGAGCTTAAGCGACTAGGATAGGCAAAAAAGACACTAAACTCGAGGCATGGGCCAGAAAGAAGAAGGAGATTTAAATGGCTGAAAGCGAATATGCGCGACACGGGGGGAGGACCTGTTTAAAGTCAAGGGTTTTAGAAGTCACGCGGCTGAGGGACACCGGTGTGAACCTGGAGGTTCACGCTTCCATGCAATAAAAGGGAATGTCTTTCCAAGAGCTCAATAGAGGGTTAAAACCTCTATAGAGAAAAAGGCTTTCCAAACCCAATTCAGGATGAGAGAGGGCACAAAAGCCGTGCCAAAATAAAAGTGACGCGAACAACCAAAAACCAACCACCCAAACCCAACACCGTGAGACAATTCAGAGGGGAGAATAAATGAAAAGAGAAAGCCTTAGCACAAGGAAGGCAGAGGGCAGGACGTCATAGGTTGCCATCTTGAATGAAGCGGAGCTACGACGAAGGGGAAAAAAAGCTCTATTAAAGCCTTAAACGCGGGCGGAACGAGACACCAGAAAAGAGCGCTGGCTTCACGAAACCGCATCAAACGGGCTGGGAAGCCTTAGACTCCCTATATGTCACGCTAGAAGGGGGCGGGCGTGGCGAAAAGTAGACCAGGTACCGCGAACTGCCTGACGGACGCACGAGACGTCTTGACAGACGCTGGTCGTCGAGACGACATTGGGAAACAGGAACGGGGTGTAGAAAGAGCCGGCATCGTTCCCCCGAGAGTCCGTACTCTTGTCGCGAAGAAGAAAAGCCATAAGGAAAAACTGTGACGAAAGGAGGGAAAACTCAAAAACTTTGCCCGGTGGAGAGCCTCCTACGTGAATGGGGTGGTTATCCAGTCCATGGTCAGGGGGGAGGGGAAACTCGGAGCCCACGCGTCGTGTCAGGGGTCGGGGGTCCTTGGGTATGCCGTTTGGGAGGGGGGATTTCCAACAAAAAAGGAGAAAGATAATCGCAAAAAAAAAAAGAAAGCAGCAGCGGCAGCACGAGTGGGGTAATGCGGGGGGGTGCCACTACACAGAAAACTAGCCCGCGTAGTCTAAAAAAAAAAAAAGGATATAACGAAGGAGAGGTGAAGTGAGGACGACGCAACAACGCCAGTGCTGACCAGCGGCACAAGGACAAAGAGGACAGGCTTTCGAGCCTTGGTGATTGCAAGAGAAAAAAGGAGCCACGCTGAGAAATGATCCCACTCGAGGAGGAGTAAAGGGGTCGAGTTTCGGCCTTTAAAAAGCAGTAGGGCAGCGAAAAAAGTCGGAGGGAGTTCATCAGCGGAGGGCCCTGGGACTTGACCCATGTCACCACATAGGAAGTAACGGAAAGAAACGACGCAAACGAGAATCAAAGGAGAGGGAAGTGTTACGGGGGGCCAAAGAGGGAGGAACTGCACGACCGTGGCCTTTCCCGCAATCACTGAAAGAAAGAAATCAAAAAAAAGGATCATATTGAATTAAGGTACACAATGCAAATAGCGGATCCGCAGGGGAGGGGTTCTGAAGAAAAGAGGTTTTCTGAGAGGTGAACGCGCGACTGGCGTTCGTACGACTGAACCGGATAAAAAAAAGCGAAGTTCGGGTCCGATCTTCTGGTTCTCAGCCATAAAGGGTCAAGACGGAAAAAAAAAGTGGTCGCATAACAGGGGGGGTCGTGTCTACGTTGGAAAGTCCCCTTCAAACCGGTGACAGACGCGAGGGCCGGTCTAACAAACACTGGGGGTATTTACACCTGGGAAGGACCAGCTTCAGTAGGAAAAGAAGGGGGGCGGCGAAAAAAAGGAAGGCCATCGGAGGATGGAGAGAGTCGCAAACAATAACAACGGATGAGGAGGAAACTATAATAAACCTGAGAAAAAAACACGATGGCAGGGGGAACTCCCAACGTCAAAGAGAGGATTGTCACTGTCACGGGAAAAGGGGGGGGGGGTCGGGGGAGTTCTAAAAAAAGGAAGCCTGGAGGGGGACCGTTGGTTCACGGACTGACCGGGAGACACGAATTATCAAACAAAGAACAATGGCCGGAAAGCGTAACTGTGGGGACCAAAAAGAAAAAATATAAAATCAAAAGAAAGGCCTGGAGAAGAGGCGGTGGTATCCCGGTAACGTAAGCGAAAGAACGTACTGATCAGAAGAAACGGTGAAAAGACATGGGGAGAAAAGGGGGGGACGTCAAGACTTGGGATTCCAACGAAAAAAGGGGACGCGCGCTTCCCAAGGCAATGTGGAATGCTGAATGGGCGGCAGGGGAAATTGAAAAACCCGAAGGCCGTCCCAAAGGGGAAACAGACAAGTCGTCGGGTAAAGAAGTTGATCGAGGCAGTCCGGGGCGGTGCCGTATCGGGCTCCGTCGATGAGCAGGAGAACGGTTGACCAATATCGAAAAACGGGGCAGATGCGCCTACTGCGCCAATGCGACACACGTCGGAAAGGGCGGGAACGCCATATAGGGGGGAAACGTCAACGGCCTTGCTACGACTTTCCATCACAGAGTCGCAAAAAAAGGAGAGGTCCTATCTGGAAAGGGGAGGCTGCGAGCTGTGGCCCGTGAAAGCCGAGGGGCCAAAAGGGAGGGGTCCGTTGAAGGAGACCCGGCTTGTTTGATGAAAGGGGTGGGGAAGGTCGTAGGAAAGCTAAAAAGCGAGTAGGTTGTTGGTGGAGACCCGCACTGTAACCACGAACATCTAAAGAGACCTCTCGGGGAGGGGAGAGGGGTTTGGCCGCGCGAATCTTGGCAAGAACCAAAAAAAAGACACGTAAAAGCCAGCAGAAATGTGTCGGTCCAGGGAGACTACTACCGGTTCACTCTGAAAAAGGGCACCGGGGGGATGGGGAATGGGGGGAGAAAAGGGAAATCTTTCTACCATTAGAGGGCGAGCTGAGAAGGGGAGTAGTGGGTAACGAAAGAAGGCCGGGGTCACCGGGGCAAGGGAGAAGGTGTCGGTCACAACCTGGGGTCCTGAACAAAATGGGTCTGGGAAAACACTACCAAATTGAAGCTTCTAAACCGTCATTCCCTTGTTCAGCGGTCAATAAAGAGGCTACCTTGGAAAGGAAGGACACGGCGGGGAAACGGGCGCTCCAAGCGAGAATACTCCAGATACTCGGTGCTGGGGAGGTTGTAGGACGAAACCAAGCAGATAGTGAGGGTATACTTAAGCAGGTCAAGGGGCGGGAGGAAAGAAAAGACGCCCAGGCAGTCTCAACTCACGCATTACTCCTTCAAGAGGGGGGAACAATTCTGGAAAAAAAAGGAAAGAAAGAGACAAGGGGGGGGGAGACGCAGGCGTCTTCCGCGACCTTAAAAGAAATCCCTGGAGAAAGTGGCGTGGAATGAAAAACGAAGGCCAAAGGGGGGCCACTTTTCTCACTCAGGGCAGATGAGCGAGCAGGAAACGCGAGAACTAGGGAACTACTCGAAGAGAGAGGGAGGACAGGAAATGCGCGCATCTAGAGGCCTCGGCGGGAGGAAACTCGGCAGGGGTTTGGCCTTTCTCGGATTTCATACTGAAGGGCGGGCCCTAGGGGGAACCTTAAAGAAAGCCGCGTGAGGGCAACGACACAGGACGGCGGCTGCAACGGGAAGGTAGTAGCGACAGGGCAAAGGTAACAGAAGAAGGGGAACAAACCATTACTAGTAGGTTCTTTGAGGTTGCGAAAAAAAAGGCACTTACGCGACGGGGGGGGAAAGAACGAATGCAGAGTTAGGCTGACAGGAACTCTCAGCGGATAGGTGGAGCGCAGCACTACTTTGGGCGTTAGGGGAAAAACACTCACGCTCGGGGAGAAGAAGTAGAAATGAGGGGGATCGTGGACCCAAAACGCAGTACAGAAAAGGTCAACCCGAGTCCTTATAAAACAAAAGAATCCCGGGATTCCACAGCCGGTCAAAGGCGATCATCTTAGTCATAAAGCCCTAGGTGTGTAAAAACAAAGAATAAGACATAGAACCAAGTATGTGTCGCGAGATCGCTCTACGCGGAGAAAAACCCGTGATAAGAGAGAAGCAAGTGGTCTCTAACCGTTCTGGGCGAAAGAAGTCTGAAAAAGGGGAAAAGCTCCGCAGATGAAAGAGGGAACGCGCGGTGAATTTAAAATGTGTCGTCGGGACCAAATGAAAAAAGTATACGGCTATCCGGGCGGCAGCAAAACCAGAAAGCGTAATTCAGGGAAAAGGACGGGATTGGGTCCTAGGCTTACTCTCAGAAGAACGGGAAAAAAGGCAAGTGGCGCTTATCTCGGAGAAGGCTTCTTGGAGCATTACGAAGAGGAAATCTCAGGGGGGGGGGGGGTTGTCGTAAAACAAAAAAAACCGAAGGGGCACGGACTGCCTTGGTTCGTTTTCCCAACAAGACCAGCAGTCATGGGGGATTGTTACAACTATGGAAAATCCTGGGGGGGAACTGTCTTTTAAGGGAGAAAAAGGGTGGCCAGACTCGCGAGCCATTATCCGTGTTTGCGAACTGGAGGCCGGCCTTTCTAGGCTTCCGAACTTGCTTTCTGATAATAGCCATAGAAACTAAGGGAGCCCTTGGAGGAAGGGGAAAGCAGGCGGCGCTGATGACGCCCAAATAGGACGAGGGAAAACGCTCACGAAGATACTAATACGCCTGGGGGATGAGTGAGGAGGCGCAGGGGAAGCGTCCCCCGGATGCAAGACAGCGTGCGATGTCAGAATGTAAGATACAAAAGAAAACCAATGAAGAGGAGGTTCAAGAACCAGGGGGACATAGAAGGTCGTCTAGGTTGACAATTGCAAAAACCAATTGGAAGCGAACATAAGGGAATATGAAAGATATTAAGAGAAACTTTGCAGACCTCATCTCCAACAACAAACGAGGAGATGGGAGAGGGGGAACGCGGCGATTAGCTGAACAGTCATGCAGTGCAAAAGAATCTGGGGGCCTTAGGAGGGGTTGTCTAAAGAGGGGCTGGACAGACGACGACCTAAATACTGCTGCGGGCGCGAGTAATGGTACTTTTCGGACTGGGACTAAAACCCGGAAGAAAATGATAAAAAGTAGGGAAAGCTTGTCAGGGAAATGGAGATTGACACCGACGCCGAATCAAGTCCTAATGGGTCGCCACAGTTTGCCTCCCTAGTCCGTGGGTTGAAAGAAACGAAAGCGAGGGAGATCTACAAGAAGGGGGCTCGACCGAACCCGGCTACCAGCGAGATCTGGACGGACTACACACTGAGGGAACGGCGCTAGTCTGCACCCGGGAGTGGAAAGGCAAAAGGAAACTAATTCAACTCAAATGGAAGTCAGGTGGGCTTGGAAGAAAAGGGGACGCTAAAAGAAAGGAAGGGACAAAGACCAGAAGCGGTGAACATGCACCGGGTGAGACTCTGAGCTGGCGAAGAACCAAAAAAGAAGAGTGGGGGGGGGGTGGGGGGGGGGGGGGGTGTTGGGTGGGGTGTTGGGGGGGGGTGGGCCGACTAGTCCTCCGGTCCTTCCCTGAGGACCAATTCTAAAGGACGGGTCCTCGCATTCAATCAAAGGCGGCAATCGGACGCCAAGGGGGGTGGGGGCGGGGGGGGGGGGGGGGGGGGGGGGGGTGTGCTTGTGGGGGGGTTGTGGGGGGAGCGGGGGGGTGGTCGGCGGTGCATCTAGGGCGGGTGACAATCGGCAACAACAATTGAGAGGGAAATTCGCTCTTCGTCTGAAGATTCATCTGATTCGCAGGAACCGTTTAACGCTGAGACACGGTTTCAATCAAACTGGGGGGGGACTGTCGACTCATAGGACTGCTAGTTCACGGCCCGTCAAGTAGACTATGAACGAAAGTTAACAAGTAGATTCTCTCGATAGAAGTTTGTGAAGGAGGACATCTCGAGGAGGGATCGGGAGACCGTGTTGTCTGCTGGTACAAGTTCGGGGACATCAACAGGGCGTTACTTTCAGATCGCTGGAAAAAAAAAGAAAAGGTCCGGGAGAAGAGAAAAGAAGGTGAACACGTCGCAGGGGCGTGGTGGGGTGTCGAAGGACAGGGGGCATTGGGGCAGATAGGGAGCTTGGGATGAGAGAAATCATTAAAACTTCGGGGAAAGAAGAACCTGCTTCACCAGGGGAAATGTCCTGAAGAAAACACCGTTGGAGGGTGGGCGCACTCTCACAAGCATCAGCGAGGTGGCTTTCATAAAGAGGAGGAGTCCCAGGGAAAGCCGAGGGTACCGTCGACACATGACCTCCACCGCTATCAAGGAAGACGTACAGGGGAAGCTTCCTCACTTAAACTCTACCAGACAGGACAGTGGGCAAAGACTACTTTTGAGGGGGGGATACACAAGGGCGGTCAGGTGGAAAAAAGGGCGTGGGGGCCTCCTTTCGGCCTGGTACAAAGAAAAGTACTATGTCACCTTGGGAGTCTCCGAAAAGAGGATCTATTAGAGGGATTTCAGACGCAAAGAATAGAATGCAAAGACGCGTAGACAGGGCCGAGACTATGCCAGCGTTGGAAATGGAATGAATCTTTTTTCAAGTTTCATACCAAAAAGGAAGGGATGAAGAAAAATAGGGACGCGAGACGACTGAAAAGAGACAACACCACGAGCTAAAGCAGGGACGTCCATACAAGGCCCTCTTTGGGGAGAGGAGTGCGTAGGACTCAGGAGCGGTCAGGCATCTGGGGGTGCATTTAAAGAGCGGGTCCGAAAAGACGCAAAGGTGGGGTTACTGGTAGAAAAAAGGAGAAAAACGCGTGACCGCGCGTTAACGGACGGGGTGGTCAGGGAAGACAAGGGAGGAGCTCCGTGCAGGGTGTCGAGGGGGTACACCATTTCACGGGGGGTAGACCGTAAAAAGTTAGGGGCGTCAGAAAGCAGGGACCGGAAAGTCCTCGTAGTCGAGGAAAAAAGAAAGGGAGGAGTGAGACACCATCCGGCTACTGGGAAAACACCTGAACGGAAGGATTTGGGGGCTACTATCAACAGAGCTAGACTACTCAGATAGAGGGGGGGAGAACTCAACCAGGGGGGTGGGGGGAGGGCAAGGGGCGCTCAATCATAATCTGTGAATTACGTTTGTCGTATTCAAGGGAAAACAAAATGGATCGGGAAGAGGGGGGGAGTAAGGGGGGGGAAAAGTGAAGGTTTGTAGGTTGTCAAGGTGCGGGTTTCTGGCCGCTCAAACAATCATACGGACGGACCAACCATCGAAACAATCGGACAGACTATTTATTGGTGGAAGTGGAGGTGCAAAATCACTAAACAGCAACCTGTAAACAGAAGGGAGAGTACGAGCGACCTCACCCTGTTCGGACCGGTAGCTGATATGACAGCCACAAAAAAAATAAAACATCACTGTTCAAGAGTCTTCGGAAAAAGGGGGGGCAATCGAAGCTGTACTCAAGGAGTCGGAAGAAAACAACCAAGTCGGGTCAGTGGTGATGGGCAAAGTACAGCCGAACTTAATCCCCATTGATCCCCTGAAGGTAGGGGGAGGAGAAAAACTTGAGAGGAAGGGTCGAGTGGACCTGCAGTAGGCTGAGGCGAAACCGGCTAAGGGGCATCACATCAGCGGGAAGACGATACTTGACAACGCACTAGTAATTCTAGAAAAGAAAGTGCAACTGACTAAAGGTCTTACGGGTGGGAAAAAGACCGCGCAGGGGGGACAGGCAGGAAAGACCGTGCCGTGACGCTGGGAGGACCGCCCAAAGAGCGGTAAAGGGTTCTTACGTGGAATAAGCCAACACAAAGTCGACTTCCCCAGGAAAGAAGGAGTGTGGGAGAGGCGGGGATGATTTCGAAGCGGGGTAAGGAAAGAGCGACGGTTGGATGCGTTCACGGAACAATCAGAGGCGAATGTGGATTTCAGGCGATCTTTCTCTTCTCAACACGTATCACGAAAAGGACCAAAGTCAAAAAACGGGGGAATCGCATAAGGGGGGGGGTACGGGGTAACGCAGGTAGGTAACCCCGGTGACGAACTGGAAGATCCAGACAGACACGGGAAGTACCACACGACATCCTGAGGTTGGCTGAAAAAAAAAAAGAAAAAAATTAGAGTGAAGGGGCTAACTCTCAACAAGGGGATTAAAGAGAGAAGAGGAGAGAAACCGAGAAAACGATTCATGGAAAAGTGTAGGGGGAACAATCAAAAAGAAGAGTGTTTCAACTTCGGTGTCAAGGACCTTTGTTGAAGGGGGGAGGGGGAGAATGAGGGAAGCAGGTAGGAAACGTTAAAACGAAGGCGACAACAAATTGTTCGACTATTCTACCAAGCGGGTTGACTGGACCTCGGAGAAAGGGTTAAGAAAACGCAAGAGAATCCGTAAGACGGCAAAGATTACACACGGCTCCCAAGTCGGGTTTGTAATCCTTTCCGGATGTAAAAGGACCAGTCGTCGCGGCCCTGTCACAGAGAGGAACCATGGGGGGGAAAGGTCCCTTGGCGGGCAGGTGAAGGGGAACGGGTGCGGAAAAAAGAGCGGGGGAGGTGTCGTGCTCGCCAGGGGTGGGTCTGGGGGGGGGTGGGGGGTGTGGCCTAAGGCTGCTATAAAGGCGGGGACCTTCTGGCAAAGAGAGGGGGCTACGAGGGGGTCGGGGGGGGGGGAAGAGGGAGAGGGGGTGCGGCAATGCCACTGTTAACCCGAAAAGACTCGCGCAAAGGGTCGTGGGCGCTGAGGCCGCGATTCCTAAGTGCCAACAATCGGGAGAACGTCCAGTTACCAGGTCTCGCTGATGCATAGACGAAACGTTTTCGGATGAGAAAGGGGGGGGAAAGGACGAACCGCGTCGTCACGCTCACAGAGCAGGAAGAGCATGGCAAGGTAGATCTGCGGGCCTGCTAAGGGGACAATACGAGGGTTGGGAAATCCAAACGATCTGGACTCTGGGAACTCTGCGAGCATGGTTCCCGGAGAATGTCAAAAGATGGCTTTTGGAGGGAGGGGGCCTTCAGAGTACGGGGGGGCCTTTGTGAAATGACCTGTGCATAAAGCCGAAAGGGTTACTGGTGGGGCTGTGAGGGGGGGAAAAAAAACTTTACCCGAAGAACACTAAGTAGGTAGGCAGAGGTCTGCATGATCTGCTGCATGGCTTTGGTGGGGGGGCAAGCATGCCGCTTCAATAACCCGCAAAACACCTACAAAGGTAGAACCATTTCTCACATCACCGGGAGAAGGGGGGGAGGCCCTATTAAAAACGAGGAAAAGGAGCCAAAAAAGCACAAAAGGCTGGGGCGCAAGGCAGTGAGTAGAGACCGGCGCGTTCTACAATAATCAGAGGAGCGTCTTGAGTCGTCGTAACTGGATGAAGACTTATGGGGTCAACAACCGAAGTTTCGGAACAATAAATTTCCAATTAAAAATGGATCTTGGGGTTCCGAGGGAAAAGCGATGGAGGGGGCTCAGGGCGGCGAAGGCACTTCAGACCCAATCAATGTCGAGGGAAAGAGCCACTGAAGACAAGGACCTAAGGAAAAGGGCCGGGACGCCGGGGTGAATGAGAGGGGAAAAGACGAAAATCGATCTAGTCAATTGTGAAGTCAGTCGAAGGGAGGACTCGGAGAGAGGAAGCCCCGACTCTGAGATCCCAAGCCGCTAGAGAGGCAAGTGTACTTCCTGATCAGCCAGGGCTCATTCCTGGCGTATCAAATCCAGGAACGGAGAAAAGTCCAAAGGGGAAGAACGGCAAAAAAATAAGTCAAATTTTGACATTTGGGCGAACGATCGGTCATCGCGGGGGCGGGTACGTGAAAAGAGACTCCAGCTAATAGCTAAAGAGTCAACCCTCTCATATAGACAGGAGGGAAGTGCATCAAAGGGACCTCGGGGAATGGGAAAGCCCCTCCGATTGGAGAGCGCAGAGTGCAGACGTTGGCACCTTTCCGCCAAAAGACTGATGGGGGGGGGGACCAAAAATTAAAATATGGGGGAAGATGACGGGGGAAGGACGGTCGCGAAGGCGCGACATTCCCGTAACCGAATCCCGTTAGAGCGGGGAACATGGAGAGGAGGGGAAAAGTTCTGGTAAGGAAAAAATCCGGGAGAGTTCCACGTGTGTGCAGCAATTGAAACGAGAGAATGACCGAACCGCTAGAGACTTATTTTGCGTGGACGAAAAAAAGACCCTCAAAAAAGGGGGGGGGGTTTCGTACAACAATTCGAGGTGAAGGCAGTGAAGGTCCGACTTTCTAAGCAGACAAAAAAAGGAAGCTGCCTACGCCTTCCTCCTCAACACAACCGAAGAGGAAAAACTGAAAGACCTGGTGAAAATTACCACGTCAGGAAGGACCGAGGTCTTATTAGCACGATAATAAGATACAACGTCTCGACTCTGATCGAAAAGGGGAAAGAAACCACAACTATCGCAATGGCCTTAAAAAATTCACGCTGACCCGGACCGGACGAAGCATCTTCTGACCCCAAAAAAACGGAAGGGTTCGGGGGGTAATGTTCTAGAGAAAACAGGGAAAAAAACCGAATCAAGGCCAGGAAAAGACGGAATTCTCCCTACTAAACCTTATTCTTAGGTTCTAAAAAGCTGTGTGGGAAAGCGGGGGGAGAACTCTTCGGAAGAAATAACAGTTGTCGGACGGGGTCAGATCGGTCCATCTAGGCCAGTTGTCAGGGAAAAAAACGGAGAGACGGGGGGCGATCAACCAAAAAGGCATTCAAGAGGGTTGTCGTGTACCATCAGCGTCGCACTCAAATTTTTATGGGTTACAAGGAACATAGGGGTTCAAGAGATTCAAACGGGAGGATGCCGAAGTGTGTCCGAATAGAGCATGGAAAGCAGGGGGGTCGAGAAAAACGCAGCCATAACGTTTCTTGAGTGACCAACGTTTCGTCATAGGAAGAACGTGGGGTAAGGCGCAAAGGAAAGAAGAATGGCGGCTTTACTCCAATGGGGGCGGGGGAAAGCGGGAAAGTCGAAATAAGCACTATTGCATTGATCGGCAGGAGGTAAGGGCGGTCTCTGGGTCGTCACAAGGCGTGGGCCGGGGGTACCAGGACAGAGGATTGAGCGGTTAGCTGGCGAAAGTTTGCAACACGGTAAAGGGACAGGAAACGGGGATAAAAGGAATCGGGGGGGGGACGTATGCGGATCCTGGACTTGGCAGGTGGGGGGGGGGAAAACTTCAGCTCAACGGACCTAAGTGCGAGTGGAAGGCAAGCTACTAGAGATCTTGCAGCATCGGGATTTATGGAGACTAGTGGAACTACTGCGATGCGACGTGTTGAGTGGTGCGGTTGACGATAGTATTCTGGATTTTGGTGGTGGATAGGACGGAGTCGTCTTGTGTGTAATTGTAGGTGATTGAGGGTGGGGGGTTTTTAAATAGTGTGTGAGCGGGATGGTGTGTAGGGGTTGATCTTTAGGAGAAAAGTGTTTCGGTTTGAATACGAGTTGTGTAAAAGAAGGCGGTTATATTCGGTTTGGGGCTGTTTACGTCTCGGAGCTATTTGAGGGGTGATGTGGGAGTGGTTTAGAAACAGATAGGGGGTCGGGTTGTAATTTGGGAGTTGAGTTAGCAAGGGGGTTGTAGAATAAATGAAATTGGAAAACATATTAAGGGGAGTTGTGTTTGGTGATTCGGGTTCGATAGGTAACAGAGAGTCAGAAGTGGCGGTGAGGCGTATGTAATGGGGGGGGGGGGATTATAGTGGATGATTGGAATGTGGAATTGGGGTTCGAAGTTGGATACTCAGTATGTGGTGTTGTAGGGTTCGGAGAGATAAGGAGGTGGTAGAAAGAGGGCAGGGGGAAAAAGGGGGTTAGTTACTTAAACAATTCGTGGCGGGGGGAGCCACACAGGGGTGGGAAGGCGCGACGAGGTAGGACAAAACAGAAGGGGGGCGTGCCAAAAGAGATAAAAGGGTGGGAGGGGCGGGGGAAGGACTAACTAGGATAAGAGAGGTTACGCTGCGGGGAGGAAGTTCGTAGGGGGAATAAGAGAGGGGTGTAGGGGGCCTGTTGGAGGGTAGGGGGGTACAGGAGAGGGACAGGTGGCGCTGACTCGGACAGGGGGAACGCGTATCGACGCAGTAGTCGGGCGGGCTTAGATCGTTTGAAGCCACGAATGAAAGAAAAAGCTCTGCGCACCACGCTACTGTGGAGAGCGGGAAACGCGAGGAGAGAGTGAAGATGTTGGAGGAGTGGATCGTAATGGAAGGCGCGCGCGTGAAGGGATCCCCCGGGTTGGGGGAGAATTCGCGTCTTCCACTAGAGAGCAAAGGAAAGCTGAGCGGATCGCAGCGAGGACCTGAGGGAGGTCGGGGGGCAAAGGGAGGGAAGGGAGGTGAGCAGCCAGCGAGGCAACACGTGTCCCCGTACCACAAGGAGAGATAAGGCGGAAAGGAAAGAAGAAGCCAAGATCGGGGCGGAGGAGAAAAAGAGTGAGAGGCGAAATTGCAGACCGGAACCGGGCGTTCGTCTGGACTATCGCGATCCGCCCGCGGGGCCGAGGCCATCTGCGAGGATACATCAATAGAAAAGCAGGGAAGTCCAGATCGGACGACGGTAGGGAAATCGGGGAACACGACGCCAAACGGGGGATGAGTAGAAAGGCGGGAAAGCCAGAAAGAGAGATAGAGCGAAGGCACTGAGAAATAGGACTGTGAGTGGCCTGTTGGCGTGTCTTGAAAAAGGGGACTGAAGAGACGAAGAAGGCGAAAAGGGGAAGAGAGGTGGAAAGTGAAAAGGTGGGAGGAGTGGCAGGTGCAGAAGGGGCGAAAAGAGAGCTTGGGGGGAGGAGGGCGAGAGTAGGGGGAGGGAGGGGAAAAGAGGGCGCATTAGGGGAGGAGGATAGGGAGAAGAGCTTTGCAAAAGGGCGGATGAGCGTGAGGGGTGGAGGGGGAGCGAGCGGGTTTGTGATCGCAAGAAGGGGGAAGGGGAGGTTGGTTGAAATGGAGGCGTATGGAAACGCAGGGGCGCTGGGCGTTAGAATGAGTGACTTACGGGTAGGGCCTGTAAAGAACGAGATAGTATGAATGTAAGAGGGAAGGCTGGTTCGTCGGGGTATGTCGAGGACGTATTGCTGAGGGAGACTTACCCTGCAAATTGGGGGAGATCGATACGGAATTGAAAAGGGGGATTAAGCGCTAGGATCGGTAGATGAGATGGAGGCCGTGCTTCCGATTCCCGATAGACAGAAGAGCTTTAGCTTCATGATGCGGACCCAAATTGGGACGGGTGAAAGCATGAGACTTAACCCCCCAGTCTGACGACCGGCGTAACTCGCCCGAGGCAAATTTGTCTGCAGCAGATGGAGAAACCCGATCAAAAACACGGGAACCTCGCGGCACTTAATTCGATCTCACGCCAGGATGACGGGCCGTGGTGGCAGAAACAAGCTCGAAGGAGAAGCAAGTTAATGGCTCACGTCCAGCGCAAGAGAGACCAAGGTATGGGTCTATGTCGTACTCCGGAACCGAAGCAGTCGCTGAGTTCCAGGAAACTCAGAAAAATTTTTAATGGTCTCCTGTCCCTTCGGCGCGTTCGCCTGGCCCAATGGAGGAAATTCTAAGGCTTCCCGGTGGAGGAAAAAAAGGCTGCATCTCAATCTAGGTCAATAGGAAAACAAGGTACCTTCTGTCGATGCGGTGTACTGAACTTTGACATGACATGGTCGGGAGAGAAAGCTATAGGGGAGCTATGGAAAGCACTGGCCTCCGTAGGGGAGATAGTCCCGCGGAAAAGAAAAGGGATCTGAACAGCGTGCAATCGTAACTCGAATCAGAGGGCTCTGCAAGAAAGCAGAAACCTTACGGTTATTAGGGGAGTAGGGGGGCAAAAAGGCTTTCGAAAAGACCAGGGGAAAAATAAATGACTACGATCATCGACGTCTTCGTAACTTCCCCCTTAGAAGGAGGACTTCTGCAATAAAGGTAAGCCAAGGATTGGGACAGCTCTCGGGGGGGGGAGCATCAAGAGCGAGGTCGAGCAAGAAAGGTTGGAATCGAGGGTCCGTGCGGGGAAATAAGGCAGAAAACGACAGTGAAAAAACAGATGTTAAGGACGGAGGGCAGGTAGGGGTGGTGTGGGATAGAAAGGTTCTGATCGGCTCTTGATCTCTCTCCTGGTAGACGGTGAGGCTAAGACTTGCTTCAAAAGTAGAGGTTCTTTTAGGGTGACCAACAAAGGTTGAGGGGGCTCACTCCAAAAAGTAGGCTCTAAGTGGTTCAGTCAGGCATGAAGAGGAAGGAAAAAGGGGCTCCGAACGAATCACTTCAGGGAAAAAACTACATCACGAGAAGAGCAAGGGCATCGGGAAGTCAAGGGCGGGGAATTCTCCTAATGCTTCGCAGCCCTACTTAAAAAGGGCACGAAGTGTGTAGGGGGGGGAGGCGGACGAGTCGGAATAAAAAGTTGGAAAACGAACCCGCCTAATTCCATTCACAATAAGAGATGACGAGTTCACCTTCGTTCTGGAGAAGGGGGAAAAACGCAGTTAGCAGCAGGGTCCGCTGAGGAGGGGGAGATTCCGTTCCAGTCAGCTGGGAGCTAGATGCAAAACACAGCTTTATGAAAAATCTTCTTTTGTTCCGCACTCACATTAGCGTGAAAGAGAAAGAAGGGAGGGGGAGGACGAAAAACTGAAAAGGCAGGATCAGGGCCGGGGGCCAGCAGTTTTTTTAAGGGGCGAGAGGAGGGATACTACATACTTGGGTCCCTCGGGGCGAGGAAGTGCCGGAAAAATAGCTGAAGGGATACCACCGCCTATCGCTGAGTGAGGGGGGGGGGCATCACCGTGACGACTTTTCGTTACTCCGCTTAGTGAGAGCCATTAGGGGAGTGTCAGTAAAGGGGAAGCCGATGAGACCGAACGTTCATGAAGAACGAAAATCCTGTACTTCAATCGGGCGAGTCGAAGTAAAAACAGATCCTTTACTTGAAAAAAGGGGGGGGAAGAAATCTCAGGGATCGGTTACCCACGAGAGCCGTCCTCGGTAAATACAAAAAAAGGGGATAGTGTCAATTCTACTAATTCGCGACCTCCAAAAGGGAAAAAAGGGACCAGCAGTTGGATCCTTGGGACACTTAGTGTCACTCACGAAACACAGGATTCGAAGGGATCCAGGGTTCTTTCATGGTAGGTTAAGGGGGGGGTGGGAGGGGGAGGGCCTGCGCCAGGCGGCCAACACAAGAAAAGCAGCGCAGCAAAGGGGAAGGAGTTCTGAAAAGGTTGCAACAGAAAAAGGTAACCTAGCGAAGTAGGCCTCGCACTACATTATCGAAACCGACGGGAGGAGGGGACCTTAATAACAGCCGGCTGTACCCTTCTTCGGAGGGACTCAGTCCATCCCATCATATTCGAGCAACAGGGGGAAAAGGAAAGGAGGTGATGGGGAGAATCATGAAACGATTTCTCAGGGGGGGGGGAAGGGGACTCCATAAGGCAAAAAGAACGAAAAAGGTCAACGACTGTGTCCAGATGGGGTCCCTAAATCAAACAGGTCTCTAGAGGGAGGCCTGGATAGGACTCTCGCCCTGAAGGACCACACAGGGTCATCATCAAGCCCCATCCGATCGACCGTGTCCGATTGGGAAAGGGGGAAAGGAGAAGTCATGCAACGTTTCCTTGCGATAATCATGGATAAAGAAAATGGGGGGGGAAGAAAAATTTAAGTGGGCGGACGGGAAGAAAAAAAACACTAGCGAACAAATTACCTTCTTTGCTCAGGGAGATTTCGAAGAGGGGAAGGGAAAGGCGAAGGGAAAATGACACACGGAATCCGGAAAAAAAGAGTTAAAAGTTTGGGGTGTGGGGGGCCAGAATTCTCTTGCAGAAAGAACAACTTCCTCCAAAATAGCCCCCGGATTTGTGTTGAATCGCAGAAAAGGGGGGGGGGGGGAGGGGGTCAGGTCCGTGGACACGGCAGGGGCCTGACGAGACAGGGGGGGTAGATAATACCAAGTTCCGGAACAAGAATTCAGGAAAAGGAGGAAACGACACGTAATCAGGG
>Ga0179593_1347831_pt1 | contig 16971 bp, 27 predicted proteins | sample CZODoug2_1_08_16_FD_185931 | JGI IMG/M metagenome (GOLD analysis project Ga0179593, IMG submission 185931) | Vadose zone soil fungal communities from Angelo Coast Range Reserve, California, USA - CZODoug2_1_08_16fungal (PacBio error correction) | ecosystem: Environmental > Terrestrial > Soil >...
AGAGTAATACTGGAAGTGGAAAAAAAGGGGGAAGAGAGCAGCACTAGGAAGTAAGGGAAAAAGAAGAAAGGGGTGACGTACACCAAGTGTGAGCACTACCAGGACACAATAAGTTCGGGAAGGGATAAGTCAGGAGTCGGGGGAGAGAAAAACAAACCACATCGCGCAATAGATATGGGGAAGAAGGAGACGGTTCCCACACCTAAAAAATCGAAGGAAGGAACGCGCCGGACAGGATTCGATGGGGGACGTGACGCAAGGAGAATCATCGCGGAGGAGGAAGTTAAAAGGGAGGGGGGGAAAAAGTTGAGTGTTGTCTTGGGTGAAGGAAGCAACTTATCGCTTCTCTTGTCAAGAAGAGAGCAACTACAAAAATGGGTGGGAGGGCACGCCTCTAATTAGGAAGGCAGACATTCGGCGACAAAAAGGCGGATTCCTAAGGGAAACTATAAACTACTATGCGAGGGGGAGACAGGAAGAGGAAAGCGCGGGCGTCGAAATTAAGGGCATCAAGGGAAAAGATCGAGAGTCGGTCCGCAAACGGACTTCCCAAAAACCCTACCCGGCGGAAGATGGGATGGAGTGAAGGGGGAAAGGGAAAATAGAAGAAGCCAAAACCAGAAAAAGGGGGGGGAAGATGAGAACGACCGAATAGGAAAGGAAACTGAGAGTGAATCATGTTTGTCCACGAGCTAGAGTTTTCAGAAAAATGAACGTTCTGGATGAAACGAGGGGGTCAGGGGGATTGAAATGTCAGAAGGAAGAGGGAGGATGTAATGGATCGGAGAACTGGTGCAAATAAAAGGAAAAGGGCGCCGGGGCGAAGCGTGTTGGGTCCGGGCACCAAGTGAAGAATAGAGCTTTTTCAACCATCATTTAGTTAAAAAAGCCCCCCGTCGAAAATTGACCGGTGGACCGATGTTGCTCACAAAAAAAAGAGGGGGGGGGGGGGAGGGTGAAGGAAACAAGTGCAAAGAAAACCTAGGAGTGAAACTTGAGAAAGGAAACCTAAAGAAACAATGTGGGGGAAGCTAAACTACTTCACAAAAAAAGAAAGAGAGGAACGCGCGAACCATTCAGAGAGGTTGGTATTCAGACTTGACCGCCAAAGGGGGAAAAAAAAAGGGGTGCCGAGGTGAATGGGGGGAGGAGAAAGTCGTCGCACGGAACTTTAGGAGGAAAAAAAAATACTTAAACGATAGTTCTGCAGGAAAGGGAAGGAGGACCAGAAAAGGAGCAGAATCGAGAGAAGGAGGGGAGGGGTAGAGTAACATATCTTCTGAGGTGAAGCGACGGAGTGGCGCCAAGGAGCCCATCTTGTCTTCAAACTGAGGAAAAAAGGCCCTATCGCCGGATCCTCCATTTTGAAGGAGGAGCTACTAAGCCCCTTCGGCGAGGAAAGGAAGATGGACGGGTCTCGGGACGTGAAAGACAGGGGGAAACGGAAAGACGATTAGGTGTGGGACCAAAAAAGAATCCCCAAATCGGACTGAGTGAAGATGTGCAATTCAAAAAAAGAAAGGGGATTAACGCCGCATGAAAGCCTCGAAAAGGGTGAAAGCAAGACTGTTCCGGCCGAAGAGGATATCCGTGTCACATAAAAGACTGAGGGGAGGGGGTATGGCCGCAAAGAATTTGACAAAAAGGGGAGAATCTCACCGAGACGCTGATATCGAAGCTAAAGGGGAAGGCGGGAAAGACGGTAAAAGAATGGATTGCCAAGGGAGAGCTGTATTCTAAGGAAAAAGGGAGGAAAAGAGCAACAACATAGCTGGAATGAGGAGACCAAGAAAAAAAAAAAAAAAAAAAAAACCACGAGTAGATGGTTTTAAAGAGAGAATGGAAGCAGAGAGGAAAGGAAATGATTGCGGACCGTTCGACGAGAAAAAAAAAGGGAAGGGTAGGATTAAAGAGAGATACCATCCTTCCCAGTCCAAGGAAGAGTGCCTATCGTGACAAGGGAACCGTCGCGACAACATCACCGTTCCGCTGGGGGAGAAAGTACGCGAATGTAGGGTTCAAAAAAAAAGGGGGCAAAAAGAAATTCCTTCAGGAAGAGAAAAGTAGAAGTAGCACAACTTCTGCTACGACAACAAGAAGTACTCCAGCCAAAAAAGTAGATATAGAAAAGGGGGGAAATCAGGAAGAATAACACTCTCTTGGGCCTGGACAATTCGCAGCAGGGGTCACAAGAACAGGAGGGCGAAAAAATATTTACACTGACCTCCAAAAACAGTTAACTTAAGTTAGAGAAAAAAGGAGCTCTTGAGAAAAGTGTCTGGGAAAAAAGAAGGGAGGGAATTAGACGAAACCCATTACAAAGGAAGCGGGGGATGATTCAAAAACGCCTTTCTGGAGAAAGTTTGACCTTGTCGCATGTGGGGGGGAAAACTCGCGAAAAAAAAAAGTCAAAGTCTGGGGAAGGGAAAAAGAAGGCCGGGCAGGTGCGCGGTGATGAAAATAAGGAAAAGGTTCGGGGATCAACGGACGCCTGAAAAGGGAGTACTAAAGAAGGGATCTATGGATCCCACTAGGGGAGAGGGGAAAATCCGACAGTTGGGGGAGGGGGGGAGAGAAAGGAAAAATCGGGCGTTGTAGAGGGAGCTCCTCGGGACGGACTGAGCCGTTTTAAGGGTTCCACGGTGGGGAAAGAAGGAAGGATCGGGCGCAGTCCCCTCAAATAGAGGAAAAAAAAACAACAGGGAAAAAAAAACGGCGCGTCAGAAGGGAACAACGAATTAGCTAGAGGAGGGGGGACCTTTTGGTTCCCACGAAACATAATGAATCTTCGATGTGCAGAAAGCTCGGGAAAGGAGAAAAGTGCCAGGACATCAAGGGTTCAGACAAAGAAAACGCATCTTGAAAAAAACGCTTGAAAGTGAAAAAAAGCAGAAAAAAAAAACGCGTTGCTGCTTTGAGAGCAGCTGGGAAAAGTGACTCCTAGTATCAAATTGTGGGGGGGGAAAAGGGAAAAAAAAGCTTAGGGCAGGGCGAAAGGAAAAGGAGGGAAGGTTTCCATTGGCGCGAATCCTGCCCATCCAGAGAAAGCGGGGAAGAAAGAGACAAGCAAAGGTACTTAATCCCTCTTGTCCCAAACCGCGAAAAAGAAGATTCTGAACCCAACAGAGGCATCGGGTCCAGGGAGGAAAAGAAGATCATCCCAACGGGGGGATCTACGCTTAAGAGGGAGGTTCGAAAAATTTCTGGATCGGAGGCAGGGATCGAACGACCTAGACAATGTTAAAAAAATGATGTTGGAAAACTATGGACCGCTCGAAATCGATCTTTGTTGAAGAAGAGAAAAATTGATACCAAGGAGGGAAACGCGACTAAGGGGAGAAGTGACAGGAAACATCGCCACCGAGTATTTAAAAAGAATCCTAGAAGGGGATCCTCCATAAGAGAAAAATGACGAAGAACGAATGCTTGCCCAAAGCACAAAGGTGGGGGGGAGAGTCGCACGCGCGGAAAAAGAGAGAGAGCGATAACGCTTGACGCAAGTAGCCAGGAAAAGGGGGCGCACTCAGGGGGTCAAGTCCAAGGGTAAACCCCGCGGCGCCCTCTAGAGTTTCAGGATCCCTTCAGCCCGAAAGCCAAAGTCGCGTTGCAAGAAAACTGGCGATCGAAAAAAAAACTTGGGTTCAAGAAAGGAAGAAAAGATCTATCGCGGGAAAAAAATTGTGCAAGGGGGGGGAAAAAAGGTAAAACTCGTGCTGAATCGCAACAATTCGGGGAAACGGAGGGATAGTAATCGTGTGAATAACGGAAACCCTAGAGGGGGAGAATCAGGGGATGGTCAAAAAAGGATGGCCCCCGTGGACCTATAGGAGAGGAACCGGGGCAAGTTCCGAAAAGCGAGTTATTGGGAAAAAGAGAGGGATGGTCCATGTGGAAGAAAGTAGGGAGAGAGGAAGAGAAAAGGACGGAAGCCACGAAGCCAGACTTTAGAAGGGGGGGACCCTCGCCTGCCGGCAAAAAAGCCGGTCCAAAAGAGAAGGAAGGAGGAATGAAAGGGATCTCAACTAAACACAACAACAGGAATAATCCTGCTCAGATTTGCAAAAAGAGAAAAGGAGGCGAGCGGCAAAGAGAAACGCGCTGGCGCGTTGTTTCGGGTAGAAAGCCCGTTGCGGTCTTGAGATTTACGTTTCTTTCAGTAAAAGGAAAAACTCAGGAAGGATTTTTAAAGTCAAGAGGGAAAGGTGGGGTCGACTTGAAACGGGGACGAACAAAGATAAAGCTGGACATGGAAATCCTAGTACAAATCGGGTGGGAAGGGGGGTAAGAAACCACCGAGTATGTTACTCCCTACCGATGCCAAAAAGAGGGAAGGTATCAAAGGGGGTGCAAGAAAAAGGGGGGGAAACAGCATACCGGCTAAAAAGAAGTCTTGGAAGGGGGAAATGGCGAGGGTCCAAACCATCTCTCAACAGAGGACCCGGATAGTCGCGCTAATTCGGAATTTGTGGCAGGGAGGGGAAAGAGGGCTGAGAAAAGGAAAGGAGGGGGAGCGCAGGGGGGGGGGGGAGGGGGAAAAAAACTATTATTCTGCGCAAATTTTTTTGCTTGGCGAAGGAACAAGGTATCAGGGGGGCCAAGTCTATGTGTTGGGAAAGCGTGGCGCAAAGAAAAAAGGTGTCTGGGGGGGGGGAGACGAGCTCGATAAGGAAGAGAGTCAGCGACGAATACGCCGGCGGTAACCTCGGAGGGAAAATATCCCCCTACGATAAAGATGCATTGTTAGGGAACCCTGAAAAAAATGAAGGGTGGGTAAAAGGTAAAGGGGAGTCTCTAGAACAAACGCACACGGGCCCCTGTGAGACCAAAAAAATGCCAAAAAAACTCCAGAGAAAAGGGATGTCGTGGCGGGGAAAACTCGAAAAAAGACAAGAGGCTTCAACAAGCGTCAGCTATTACTCCAACACGGGGGGGGAGGGGGATGAGTATCTCTTAAGGAAAGAGGATTCCATGATTGGGAGAAAAGAGACTAGTGTTCCTCGGAAGAAGAGGAGTTAAAGGAAAAAAAAAGGGTATTCTTGGATTTGCTGCAACTTTTCAACGGAGGGAGGGGGGCAAGATGGGCCAGGTGAAAAGAAAGACGTGGTCCAGTAAAACAGAGCCGTTCTTGCTAAAAAAGGAAACGTGTGAAAAAAAGGTTCGAAATGGAAAAAGGGGAAGCCACGTAGGAAAAAGGAAGATCAAACGGCGGGCCGGCGGTTGAAACGGAAAGGGGGTGGAAAAAAGTCTTTGTTAACTGTGAAAAAATCCTAATGAAAAAAGAGAAGGAGAACCAGAGCGGGGAAAAAAGACACATAGGAAAAGGAAGGGTTTCGCGGCGAACGACTCACAAAAGAAGAAGGGGAGGAGACAGCTCGCAAACCACTCGTCTAATGGAGAGAAAGGGCCGCGCCGAGGTACAAGACTTTGGGAAGGGAAGGTGTGCTGGGGAAAAGTAGAGAAAAAGACGGCCCTTGATTTAACACCAGGTCAAAACAATGAAGGGGAGAGGGTCTCAAGTAAACGGGAAGCGAGGCCCAGTACCCAAACTCTCAGAGAGGGAGAGAGTCAGTCGTTTAGCTTAGCTGCAAACAAAGTCTGAAGAGGGGGAGGAGAGGTCCACAATCGGGGGGGAGGGAAGGAGACAGATTGTAGTCACCTTCGCCAAGAGGCAAATTATCGGGGAAAGAATCCGATCAACGACCAGAAACACGCACAATGCACAAAAAAAGAGCTGGGGCCAGTCAGAAAACACGGCAGCGGATGGGTGAAAGAGGGGGACAAGGTTTTGAGGAAAAACAGGGAGAAAACTACACTACCACTCTGGGGGAAGAGATCGGTTAAAAAAAATCTTTAGCAACAAGGACACGAAAGGGAGGAAGGGAGAATTGGAGAAAAGTCCTTGCCGGAAGAGAGAAAAAGAGTGGGCTCGCAGAACAAATTGACGGATAGTTTGTAAAGGGACAAATTGTCAAAAACGTGGTCTGCTCACTCAAGGGGGAAAGGGAAGGAAAGAAGGAGCAGGGAAGCGCGGTAGACACAGAAAGACCGACTATCGGCGCCTGCTAGTGCATAGAATTAGAGAAAGAGCCACCGAACATTCGAATGAGATCCCACAGCAAGGAGGGGTAGGAAAGGGCGAGAAGGGGTAGAGCAAGCGATACGGCCGTGTCAGGGGAGATACACACAACAACGAGGGGGGAAAAGAGATCAATCCTGAAAGGAAAAGAAGCATAGGGGAAGCAAATCGCGAAAGAAAAGAGAGCTGAGAACTGTGGTAGAGAGAGAAAGGGTGAGGGGCCTAGAGTAAAGTCAGGGCAAATAACGAGGAAGGGGAACGGACCCGCGTAAAAACCCACTCCAGAAGGATAAATTAGAGAGAGAGGAAGGAACATTCGCGTGATACCAAAAGCGTCTTTGTTTAAAGGATTGGAAGAGAACAGAAGAAAATGAAAAGAAAAGGGGGTCTAGCAGCCGAACTTCAAGGATTACTTCCTTTCTCTCCAGAGCGGCAGGAAGCAAAGGGTAACTTGCAAGAAAGAGTGGAAAAAAGAAAGTCAAAAGAGGGGTAGTTGTAGTCCAAAAATAGGGGGGAAGGGGTATCCGGAAAAGTCCTTTCGAGGACCAACCCAAAAAAAACAACAGAGAAACGCAGTCCATTCTTACTGGCCCGCCCTGGAAGGGGGGAATGAAGTTTCGCAGAAACCCTGTAGCGATCGGGAAAGGGGGGGGGAGAAAATCTGGACGAAGAATAAAAGGTATCGAGAGAAAACGAAAGGGATGAAAACAAAGAAGATAATAATTTGTTAGGGCTAAAAGAAGAAAGCAGACTTCTCAAGATCGCACCTCGGAAAGGGAAAAAAAAAAGATACCATTTGAATAGGAACAAGAATCAAGGAAAGAAGGGAAAATGTCCAATTCTTACATGAAGGCAAAAGGTCGGAAAAGGCGCGTCCGGAGCCAAATGAAGTACATCTGAAGGTTCCGACGGGGAGCGCGGTAGGGGGGGGGACTTCGAAGAAAAAAGAACACAAGCGGAAGAAGGGAGGACGACTCTGTGGCCCGTACCAGCGGGGGGAAGGAGGAAAAGAGGGGTTACTCCAAAGCAACACATGGGGAGTCCGAGGAAAGGGTTCCAAACGCAGAAAAAAGCCAGACCGTGGCGCGCCAGAGGGAAAGGGACACCTCTTTAAATGTGGGGCAAAAAGGGGGGGGAAAAACGCACACAAGAAAGGTTGGCCAGAGAGGTCAAAGATGGAACGACATTTCAATGTCGAAAGCAAGAACCACAGAGAAAAAATCAAAAAAATCAGAACATAAGAAGGGGGCCTGGATCGAGGGAAAATACAGGCCAGGAACAACTTAGCGAGAGGATCCAAAAAAAAAAAAAAAAAAAAAAAAAAAACAAAAACAAGATGAGACTCGAAGAGGAGTCGAGAGGGGTGAGGGGAGAGAAGCTATACGCGCTGGTGGAAGAAAAAGAGGGCTTATCTCAGGTCTCAGAAACTGGTACGCGAAGAATACCTGAGACGCATTGGGTGGAGGTTCGTAAAAAATGTTACAGGAGCGGTGAACGAAATGTAATGTCGAACAAGGGAGAAAAACGGAAAGCGCCACTAACCATCACAGGGGATAAGTCCATGAAAAGCATGTGGAGAGGAAACTGAGGCTCAAACTTACACAGAGGAGGAACTCATTGATAAGCATAGTAATCGAGCAGCGGAGGCAAACAAGAGAAATGTGTGGCGAGTAAAAACTCGTACAAAAAGAGAAGAAAAAGACAAGACTCTTGGAAAACAAAAAAAGGAGAGAAAGAAAGAGTGTCACTTCACATTTTACACACAACTCAAAAGTATTTTGAACACGGGAAAAAATAAAAGACAACAAGAACGTCGGAGGGAGGAGGAGAAGTAGAAAAAGAGACGTCGGGGGGAGAGGGAAGGAAGATCTAGAAAGAACCGGCCTGAGGGGGAAGGGGGGGATTCACAAAAGCTCATGAGGGGATAAATCGAAAAAAAAAATGGTGGGCACCGCGTAGGATACCAATAGGTTGGGGGGACAAAAGGACCAACCGAGATTTTGAAAAAAAAATAGGTATTGTCAAGGAGGGGGAACCGAAGGTCCTAGTATCGTCCCCGGTTCAAGGAGGAGAAGAAAAACACTCAGAAGAGGGGAGAAGAAAAAAATGTGGAATGAAAAAGGGGCAGAGACTTCCGAAATGGCAAACCGGGAATTCCGAAGACGAAAAAGGGGTAGAACAGAGCCGAAACTGCCTTGCCAAAAGAAAAGGAAGGCAAACGAGATCCAACAAAAAAAGGTGATAGGTAAAGAAAGGAGAAGGGAGGGGAAGTCGGAAGGGTGGAAAGTCAACTACACTTCAAGGAAACAGTAGCTGCTACCTCAAACTTGGAAACTTCCCGGCCATGGAGGAAAGAAGGAAAGTAACTTCAAGGAACCCGGACAATAAAAATGGTGTACAAGAACCATAAGGAGTCCCCCCCCCATGGGAGTCGGAAGAAAATTGGGAAAGGTGACGATAGACTAGGGGAAATGTAAATGAAAAAAAATCTGGGGACGTTGAAGAAACAAACGAGGAGAATAAACCGTTCAAAAAGAAGGGGGCGATGGTGGACAGTCACGGAGTGGGAAAGGGGATAGACAAAATGCAAAGAAAGGACGAGAGAAACTGGATAGATTCTTTGAAAGTTGTCCCAACAGAGGCCGGATAGAATCGCCAAACCGTAAGGAGACTTTGGGGTGGCGTAAAAAAAGAAGATAGCAGGGAAAATGTGAAAGGGAAGTGACACTATAGGGATGCAACATTTTTTTGCGTTGAGAGGAGATCGGGGCAGAAGAGGCGGAGGTTGTCAAAAACGTGCGCAACTCCAAAATTGTGGGAGGGGGGGAACCGCGCAGATGAAGCAAAAAGCCCTCGGCGACGCCTCTTAAGGGACGAAAGGGAGCGTCCACTAGAACCGACAATGGGGACGAGTCAAAGGCGGTAGAACCGGGGGAAGATGCGCGCAAAAAAGGTTCTCGGGGAGAAGGGGCCAAATCACTCAGGACGAGAATCCAGCGGAGGTCGGCCCAAAAGCCTTAAAATACCGAAAGTGATGAGGCGAGGTACAAAAAAAGGCGGGGGCGACCCAAAGAAGAAGCTAGGAGAGACTACCCAAGTGGGATGGGTACGTCAGCTGCTAAGGGATGCAGAGATGGGGATCAAAAAGCGCGAAGGGGAGGAGCCTGCAGGAGGATAGTAAAAACCGAGGGAATAGTTGGTGGAAGGCGCTGGGGTCGAGGGGGAGGGAAGGAGGGACGATTTTCCCATGGAGAAGTTGTTCAAGTAAAAGAAAGGGCACTTGGCGTGTTGGGGGGTGGGCAAAAAGAGAATGAAAACTGGTTTCCAACCGCCAGGCGTAACAAAAAGAAAATCGCTAGTTGGACCTTCGGTGGACCGGACGATTGGGTCCAAAAAGGGTGCGAGGGGAGAAAAAGGAATAGGCACCAAAGGTACGGGCACGATCATAGAAAAAAAGAAAAGCGGGAAGTAAGCTTTCAAGTTTTAGGAAAGGAAGAAGGCCCAAACAAGCTCGACTGAGAGGAAAAAGGAGGAGTGAGGGAAGGGAGAAGCTCCGAGGAAAAAAAGGGAAGTTTGATGTGCGTGGGACCATTAGTACTCCAGGGGAGGAAAGGAAGGAGGGGAAACAGGAAATAAAGGTATAATCGGGGGAAATGAAAGGAAGGAGGAGGGAACCATCCAAACTCAATCAAGTCGTCCGTGGAGAAGGGAAAATCTAGAGTGACCACTAAGAAGAAGGGGGGGGAAAGTGAACATCTGGCGGCACGTCGGCCCTCGCCCGGAGAAAACGCCCTCGGAAAAAGAGGAGTCCGTATAGGAAAGGGACAAATCAACACGAAAAGAGGCCATGAACAATTTGAAGGCCGGGGAGGACGGGTGGGGGGCAAGGAATTTGAGCGGAAAGAAGGGGGAGTACGCTTCGTGAACCTACAACTACCTCGATGGGGGGTTAAGGGGAGACGCAGGGTCCATTAGCAACGGAACAATTAGGAACAGACGTCATGCTTGAAATATTAAATAAACTGGCAGTAAGGCCAATTGGAACTAGGGGAAAGAGCTAAATGGTGGTTCGGGGCGGGGATGCCATAATTGGTCAAGCAAACAGCACGAAAAACGCATATCGAGCGAGGGTCAACGCTTGATTAAAAAAAAAAAAAAAAAAACCGTCCAAAAAGGGAAGCACGCAGGGAAGGGCCGAAGAGAGGAGAGCTATGAAAAAGGAACAATTATAGAAGAGAAGAAACGAACCGTAGAGACTGCGATCCACAGCGACACAAGAGGTTAAAGGTCACAGACTGACACTCCCGACAAGCTCGGAAAGTAGCGGAGAAGGTACGGAGGGCTCACTCTCAAAAAAAAGAGGAGAAGAAAGTAGAACAATGCCCGTCCCCCAGATCGAGAAGGAATGCGTTGAAACCCAAGAAAAGCAGACTCAAACTCCAGAAGTGGTCTAGTCAGTAGCTAAGGTTGCCATCTTGCAATAGTGGTACTCAGAAAAGAAGCCAGAGAGATATAGGCAAGTCCCCTGCTGCGGAAACCCTAGAGAAAAATCGAAGAGAAATTGAGAGTAAAGGAGCCATCGCTGCATAACACAGAGGGCAGGGAAAGTCTTTTCAGCGGCACTCGAAACTACTCCGTCATGATCTATAGAAACGGAGAGGCGGAAGTCCATGCAAGGGGGACCTTAACCAGGAGAGGAAAAGGAATGCGGAGGGAATCACATTGGATGGGGAGAAAAAATATTCCTCATGGGAATAGAAAAGATCAAAATCTGGTTAGGGGGAGGGCAACAAAAGTAAAAGGCCGCGAACCAGTGAAGGGAGACGGTAAAACATCAAAAAAAACGTCATTCTGGAAGGGCAAAAAGGGAAGTGCTCTTACTCCGGCCCAGGAGAGGTAGGAAGAAGCCGCGTGAAAAGAATTCACAAGCTGTGAGCTATGCAAAACGAGGAGATGGGGAAAATAAATCACGATCAAATTTGGACGAAGGAGAAAAATCAAAGAAGAAGGGGAGCTGTGTAGGGAAAAGAAGAAGCTGGGGGCGTTTGAAGATCCCTTTTTTATTATGGGGAGGGTCAATATAAAGGAACCGAAAGGCGACGAAATGGTAAAAGAAATCCAGAAAATGCACAGTCTTGGGGAAAGATCGCGGTCCAGTAGAAGAAAGGTCCGAAAGCGGAGGGGAGCAAAGCTGTGGTCTGGGGAAAGAGGAAAAGGAAGAAAACAGGAAATATCAGGGAAAAATGGTGAACGAGAAGATAGGTGCAAGTCTCAGCGCGGGACTTCATGAACTCGGGTCCCCTTCGGAAAAAGACGACTTTTTTGAAAGCGTCCAATTTCCAACCGAAGGCAACTCGCCAGGGCCGTGCGAAAAAGGGGAAAGTGATCATATTGAAATGGGTGGTGAAAGCCAAAAAACCGCAGGAAGAAAGGGAGGTGGGGGGCAAACCGATCAGAAAAAACTTCAACGGGGGCCGATTTTACAAATAATACTCCAAGAAAGAAGGGACAAGCAAAAAGAACTCAAAGAGGTGGCGGGGAACTCCGCTTGCCCAGCGGCCTCTGAAACGAGAGCGAGGAGAACAGACAGGGGGAAGTCCGCGCGGAGACTAACCACTAGGTGGTGCGGCCAAAATCCTCGCGTAGCTAACGGGCAAGAAAGGGGAGTGATCGGACTGGGTAAAGCGAAGACATCCCAGACACTTATCCGGGGAGGAAGCAGGGTTGTCAAGACCGAGGGAGACAGATCAGTAAACGATCTTTCCTAAGGAAAAGTGGCTCAAAAACTGAAAAACCTAGAGAAGAACAGGGAACTAAAACAGAAGCTCTCCCAGCGGAGGGGGAAAGGGGAGCCTCAAGGAAAATTAACAGGCGAAAGTGAGCAAGAAAGAAAGAACGGCGTGCAAAGCAAACTTTTTCGAGTTAAGGGGGGGGGGGGGAGGAAGGGGGGGGCAGGGGGGAGTGGTGGGTGGAGGCGGTGGGGGGAGGGGGGGGAGGGGCGCGGAGGGGAGCACACGAGACAATCGGATGCGGAACTGGCGTGGGAGTCTGACATTTAATTATCCAACAAAAAAAAAGTGGGCGACCTCATGAAGAATCCAATGGCAAACCAGGAACCTCTTCGGACACTTCGTGAACGCCCTCCCCAAGTCACCGGTACTGGCCACGACTAAACTGAAGGAAGACAGCTCTCTGTTCACCACTCAAATTCCTTCCAAGATCTATGCGGAGAGCCCTCAAAGTGGGAGGTACACAAAAAGCAAGAGATAAAAGCAAATTATTGTGGCCCGTAAGACTACTCGTTGGGTCGAACTAACGTAACGAGGTTTGGGACTGTGACAAAAGATCGAGATTCGGTCAACCTTTAAAACAAGGACTCTCATCAACCATAAAAAAACAGAGGGGTAAAATCGGAGAAGTGGAGAAAAAAGGAGAAAGACAGAATGGGCCGGGAATTCCGCAAACTCCAGGAGAAGGAGAAACGCGCGCGGGCAGGACGGAAGAAATGAACAAAAGAAAAACTGCGGAAAGCGAGAGACAAAAAAAACAGGATGCTGAAAAATGGCTAATCAAAGGCGGAAGAGGGGGGGAAAAAAGAGCAGCCACTTCCAAAGCGGCCTGCTAAAAGGAAGAGGGAGTCCAGGCACAATTTAACGGAAGTCCTTGAATTGAAGAGGCGGGAGGAAAATGGCCCCAAATTGTACTCAAAATAAGTCGTCGCGGGAGGTCGGGGGCTTGGTTGGGAAAGCATACTGGAAACAAGAAGAGGGAATAGAAGAAAAATACCTAGAAAAAAGCAGGAAGGGCCACCAACGAGGAGTGACTCCTAAAACTGGCAACGGAGAGTTTAATCAGGAATGCGGAAGGGGCGAGCCCAAAAAATGCCGGGAGAAGCGCAGTCAGGATATTGACAAAAGTCAACACCAGAAAAGGAAGAAAGCGTCGCCTCCCGAAATTCGGACTTTGGTGTCGTGTGAGAGAGAGGACGGAGAAAAAAGGTGGGTACCAAATGATTCAAACAATTTGGTGGGATCATACTTGAAAAAGGTTATCGACAAAGAAGGTTTCCAGGCAAGGAAAAAAAGCAAAATTTGTCTTTTGGGCACAAGGGAGACTCGATGAGCCAGAAAACAAGTCGTAGCGAATCAGGGGAGGAGACAAACGCTGATCCAAATCAACTAAATGGGGACGAGGACAAGAAGGATGAACGGGAAACGGCGTGAAAAGGGGAGGGGGAGGGGGAAAAAAAATACGCGAAAAGAGCGTCCAAGTGGCTTCAGGGGAAAAAGCAGTCAAAGAGAAGATGGGAGTCTTCATTAAACCAGGGAGTAACCCTCTGGATGAAACAAAGCGGCGGGTAGCTCAAGGAGAAAGCCTCAAAAAGTGGATGGATATGAGAAGAGAATACTCATGTATGGGAAACCGAGCGCGAAGTAAAAGGACTGGACACGAGGAGGTTAAAAAGTGGGAACTGATGTAGTATTACAACTGCTTTTGTAGGGGGCAGAGGGAGATGTGAAATGAGGTCCGAAAGGAGGGGTTAAAATTACAGGCAAAGTTCTTCTAAGGAGGTGTTGGGGAAAGGGGGAAAAGGATAGGAGAAACTTTGACAAAAAGCTAAAAAAAAAGAAAAAGGGAGGAGATTTTCAAGGGTCAAAAAACGGAAGGACATATGATTGGGGGGGGAGACGTGGCCAGAGTTCATAAGTGCACACGAGGAAAGAAGGAAACAGCGGCTAATGGAAAAACTTGAACATCTACTATCGCTCCCCTGTGTGTAGTAAGGGCGAACGAGAAAAAAATACGCGAGAAGAGAGGGGGACCCAAGGAAGGGCTGGAGTGACAGACTTGAATCTAAGAAAAAGAGGGGGGAAGTAAGGGGATAATGTGACGTTGAAAAGGAGCGCCAACTCGAGAGGCCAAGAAGAGGTAAAAAACACCGGAAATACGTAAAAAAGGGGGAGAGGGTATAAAGTACAGAGTAGAGGGAAAATACCTCAAACGGAACGCGGAGCTCAGAATTCGTCTTCTGAAACTAAAAAAAGAGGAGGGATTCGAAAGTTGGACACACGACTTCGGGGCGCAGGATGCAAAATCGGGACGTAATGAAGTAGAAAGCGGCCCGAGCTCCAGCGAGAGGAAGAGGGGATAGCCTAAAAAAGAAAAGAAAGGACTCGGCTTGACAGGCAAATGGGACTGCCGTTTTCAGGCAAGGTTGTGACCAAGTTGCGGAAGAAAAGTTGGGAAAAAGACAAAGAATCTTGTGAAGAACACTACCCCCGACTGGTCGAGGTCAGAAGGTCAGAAACGGATCTTTAGCACAATGTTAAAAGGACGCCGCATGGATGGAGAGAAAGGAAAAAACTTTGCGGAAGAGAAAAATCAGGGGGTGCTCACAGAAGAACTTAGGAGGTTGAGAGGGAAGGAGTGAAAGACTAAAAAAAGTGTATGCTCACAAAGGAAGGGACGGGAGCTAGGAGCGCGGGAGAAGAGAGGGGGACGAGCAAGGGGGGGAAAAGATCGGCGCGACTGGAGTCCATTATCTCCAAAGGACACACGACCAATTCGCTAACGTCTAAAAACAGCGGAAAGAGATGGTGTATTGGGCAGATTTTATCGACAAACTCTTCCCAGGGGAAGGAAGGAGCTCATTGGATAAGAGAACAACCCAACAAGCAAAGAGATACAGGGGAAGGAAAAAAAATCGAAAGGGCCGGATTGAGAGAACCTCGCGCAAAGGAAAAACCAGAAGTAGTGCGCCTGAGCAAAGAAAATGGGTATTTGCACGGGCAGTGTCGATAAATTTTGACCTGAAAATAGCGCGCGCCGAGAGAACTGAAAAGTAGTGAGGAAAAGCCTGACATCAAGAATGAGCCAAAAATAAACATTATGAATATAAACCGTCAAAGGAGCGGGACAAGAAACCACGCGCGGGCGGGAACCTTCAGAGGAGCACCCGAAACAGAATCAGTCATGCTGAGAAAAAAAGGTGCGAAGGGGCGGGCCAACACCGTTGCACTGCAGTACATTAAAGCATTAGTGCAGGAGAAATTTCGGTGCTAAGATTCCAAGGGGTAAACAGAAGAATAATTAACCAAGACGGGGTGGAAATTGGGGAGTCAAAAAGTCCTGACTTCAAGACAAATGGGGGGGGGAGGGAAGACATAGAGAAATGAAGGACCATTCTTAAAAGGAACGAAAAGGGGACCGTGGACGTGAGCGTGAGGACCCTCCGGAAAAGAGTAATCGGAGAGTATCGATCCGGAAGAGGGTGAAAAGAAAGGGGAAACAGGGGAGCGACGAGAAAACGACGATTAGTGGGGATCCGCAGCAGAAAGGAAGAATGGGGGCGCATCTAAAAAGAGTATCGGAGAGCGAGAGATGGAGGGCCTCGCGCACGGGAGGCGGAGAAGAAAGAACAGGGGGTAAGTAGGGTTGTCAATAAAAAGGCAGCGGTGCCGACGAAATGGGAAACAAAATTCTCAAAAGGAAAAACAGTCTTGGGAAAGAGAACGAAAGAGTTGTGGGGGGAAAAAACAAAAAAGAAAGGGAAAAAACGATGTCCTGCTCGGAGAGAGAGATGTATCGGTGGTTACGTCGGAGAGTACGAAAAGGGCAAGCCTTATCGTAGAGGAGGGGAGAGGGTGAATAGTCCCGTACTCCAATAGGGCCTTAGAAATCGGGGGGTAGAACAAACGAGGAAACACTCGCTTGGGAAAAACACATCGCCCCGGGTCAACAGGAAGCAGAAACGTTAGAAACCTGATACCCGATGGGAAAAAGGGGGGGGGGGAGACAGATGAATGGAAACAAGCAAAAAACGACAATAAATCTAATTTTCCCGGAAAAATACGGAAAAAGCTGGAACGAAGGAGTTGGAAAGGTAAATCGGGGAAGCCGACAAAAAGAAACAGGCAAGAAATACTAAAAAAAAGAGTTTAAGGGTAGAAAGAGGTCAACGAGAGAAGCAAAAAAACTTCGAAATCCGGAGAAAATAATTGAGCGGGGAAGGATTCAGCGAGATCCATCCCAAGGGTGGATGCGGATACTCAAAAAGGAGCGGTTTCGCCAGAAGGAGTAAGGGCTTGTACTTCGAACGGAAAGAGTACAAAAAAAGTAAGAGGGGGTCGAAAAGGAAAAATTAAACGCTCGGTAACGACTTTGTACTGAGCGACAAAAAGGTTACGACAAAAACCACTCGCGCAGACATGAGAAGCAAGGGCCAGCGCCCACCGAGTTTGATAAAGGGAAAATTGAGACTGACGCGTCAAAAATGGGGGGGCGAAGACTTAAGAGGAGCGGGGAGGGGGCGTGAACCAAAGACAAAATTTTGTTGCCACGACGAGAAAAATGAGAAGTACAGGGTAACTTGAGCAAGGAGAAAAAGAAAAAGGGGAGAGAAGCATCGTGGTCACGTCCAAGGTTCAAAAAGGAAGGAAACGCGAGGGCGGACACGTCTTCACCTAACCCTCACCGAGTACGGGGCGACGAGAGAAGGGCGAAGGTCTAAAAAGGGGGGAGCGAATGCCGTCAAAGGACTATCGAGAAGAAAGGCTATTGTGCAAGAGGGGGGCACCAACACATGGGGCACCAGGCTGAATAATCGAAGTATTGTGAAAGGGGGGGAGAGGGAAAACTTGGTGTAAACCTACCGTCAAACCGAAGGCAAAAGATGGATTTTCCTTAAAGGGCCCTTCCATTAGAGGAAAAGTTGAACTGGTCCGAAAGAAAAAAAACGACTAAGAGCTACCGGGGGAAGAAGTAAGAGGGGGGACCCCTGTGGAAGAAGAAGTTAAATCTGGCTACGAAGTGAAGGCACAAAAGAAAAACCGGTTAGCAGGCGCAGACGCTTAGGGATAGCCTGACAGGTTTCAAATGGAAAGCAATGCATTAAG
>Ga0179593_1489073_pt1 | contig 16971 bp, 21 predicted proteins | sample CZODoug2_1_08_16_FD_185931 | JGI IMG/M metagenome (GOLD analysis project Ga0179593, IMG submission 185931) | Vadose zone soil fungal communities from Angelo Coast Range Reserve, California, USA - CZODoug2_1_08_16fungal (PacBio error correction) | ecosystem: Environmental > Terrestrial > Soil >...
CAAAAAAAGATCTGCGGTGAAAAACCCCCCCCCCCCACCCCAAACCCCCACCACCAATCCCTCCCCCGCGGATGGAGCGAAACGACATCCTGAAGGCTGTAACTACTCCCAAAAAGAGATAAGGAGGGAGCGTCGTCAGCGCGAAAAAAAACGCGACAGAACCCTTGCAACTCAAGAGACATTTAGCCGGGGAGACTTGGGCGCGGGGGTAAAAGGGAGCAATGGCACGCCGTAAGACATTGGGAACAGGCTAAGCACAACCGAAAAAAAATACCAAAGGTATCGATACAAAGAGGAAAACCCGCCCTTCAAATCACCCTTGCCTCCTTCAGCGCGCTTCAGAAGCCATGGGGCAGGGAAGGTGGGGGGAGAGGATGAAGGTCCTGGGGTGGGGGGACCGATTCAGGGGGGCCTGCCTCGAAGACAAGAAGGGCGTGCTGTTCGTGTTCACCCGGAGGCTACCAAACTCTACCTTCGTTTTCAAACCAATAGGAGCGGGCGCGAATTACGGAGTGGAAGCTGCGGCCCGTCGTGATCAGACGACAAGGAGATGTTCAGGAAGGGAGGAAGGGGGAACGATGCTAGGAAAAAAAGATCAGGAAAATCAAACCGAAGCTTCGTCGCACCTTAAGAGACTTCTCTTCCCTACCCTTTCTTCTAGGGAGGTAGCGCTTTAAACCATCGTGAACGTCGGGCAAATCCAGAAGCCAACATAGGGAAAGACAGCTTCAAGGGGTGGAATACAAAAGAGAGGACGGATATCGATACGGGAAAACCGGACATCGGTTCATGAACGATAGAAACCGCTGTTTACCCTAAGTGCCTTCTGAAAGAGTTAGCGTTAGATCGAAACTACAAGCAGACTGAAAAAGATCGAAAGAGGAATTAGGGGTTCGGAAGCGACGAGGAAGATCAAATCGTCAGTTAAGCCAGGAGCCGCTCTCCCTGCTTGAAACTTTCTCAGTGGTCCGGCCCCGACTAGTCCCTGTGGCGGAATAGAGAGGTGTGGCTCCGGGGGCGAAGGAGAGGGCTAGCTCCAGGAAAAAAGGAGGTGAAGTCAGGAACAGCAGAAGACACTTTTCCTGGACCTCTTTTAGGGGGGGGGGGGCCCGTTTGACGCGTCGGTCCCATCAGGTCCATGCGCACAAAAGAAAGAAACAGAAAGGAGAGGCATGTCTGCAAGCGCAAAATGCTAATAGGAGAGGACCGCGGAGAAGCAGAACCTTGATCGAAAGGGCGGGGGGGATACAGGGTAGTGTACGCAAACAATAATAAGACATTACGCTGTTCGAGCACGTTTGTTGGGATGGACCAGATGAGAAATGGGGAAAAATGGGGAGGGAAGCAATCGGTAGTCTTGAGACAAAAGAGAGGTCGTCGCGGGGGGGAAAAGAACCGTAGGGAGGACCGAGCGTCAATCCCGGAAAAAGCCAGTCCAACTCCAGTCGTACATCTAGCTCTTTCTGAATGGGACCATGGGAGGCGAAAGTCCACGCCACAGTCTACCAGTTAAAAAAAAGGACGGAGAAAAAAGCAACCGCGCGCCAAAAGTGGAAGAGGAGAACTGGTTGAAAAAACAAAACAGTCCTCGTAGGGGGAGGCGGTCTATGCGCTGACGCGGGCTTGAAATGGACTGGGTATTCCCGCGCTAACTTTCTTCAGAGAATAGGAACCTCCATAAGTGATATCGAGGGGGAACGAGGACAATCGCGAATCAACAAACTAGGGGAAGAGAAGGAGATTCGAGTATCAAGCAGGGAGGACGACGTTTAAAAAACTAACGGAATTCGTAGTACAATCATAAGGCATCAATCACTCGTCAGCTCATCGGCCGCTATTCCGAAACGGAAAATGGCTTGGGGTGTTGCACAAGGAGGAATGCAGCGGTGGCCAGCAATGGCGTCGGTTCACAAAAGACTTCCCGCCGAACTGGAGAAATACGTGGCGGCCTTTCCACCAATCCTCCATTAACGATCTCGCCTTGCTTGTAAAGGGGACAATTTGGCGCAAGGTGATTGACTCAGGACGCAACGGCCCAGGAAAACGCGAATGAAAAAAAAGAGTTGGGGCGTCCCCTAAAGCCTGTGACCGGATGTGGGGAATCCAGCGTTGAATAAAACAAATTCTTTCTCCATCCCCCAAAGAAAAGCGTAATTATGTTCCACTAACTTTACGTGAGCCACCGCCGGGGAGATCCAAGGCACGTCAGCGCGGGAGCGCGAAGAAGGGGAGCATTGGGGGAGTGCCCGGGAAAGGGTCACTCTGCTGTTGTACTCTCAACGATCAGGGCAAAAGGAATGGGGCCCGCGCGCCAGGGGAACAACCCACAAAAAGGGACCCGTAAACCGGGGGCGTACGGAGGAGGGAGTAGCAAAGCGGCCGGAAGGGGACTCTTCACGCCATTGCTTAAGAAAACGCTAACATCAAGCGAGGGAGGGGAAAAGAGGGGCCGGCCCAAAGAGAAAGGAATGGCAACGGGATAGGGATAGGCTTAAATATAAAAATGAACAGTTCCACGCACGAAAGAACACTGAATTATTAATCGCACAGTAAAAGGGTCATAGAGTGCAAGGGATGTAGTTGAAGGAGGCTTTGAAAGAACCGAGGAAACATACGGGGCCGTCCTGAAAGGGACCCTCGGCAATACTATTAACGATTGTGCCGTGGAAAAGGAGGTAGAAAAAGAGGGAGACAACCCTTGGAGGGCTTAAGGAGGCCAGGGAGCTGGAAGGGGAGAGGAAAACAGGCGGAAACGACGTGACGATGGCCTTCAAATTGCATGTAATATCCCCGGAGAAGCGAGATGGGGAGTAAAAGAAAGGTAAGTGGCATCGGGAAGGCAAGAATAAAGGGCGAGCTCCGGTTGGGACAGATGTCGAGGCTCGAAGTTGAGGAGTCCCATTCCTACCCGGCACCTCCGGAGAATGGGTTTCAGGCAAGACGGGGGAAAAACACTGACCCGGAAGAGCAGCAGTTCCGATTCAGCCGTTCTGCCAAGTCGAGTTTCGCGTGGCAAATGGACAAAAACAACGTAAGTCGGACCTGGGGGAAGCAGGACAGTGAAGGAGAAACAAAGTGCCGCGTAAGCCCTTCTTATTTCGTAACCAACCATTTTCTTTCAGGGGAATCATTGGGAAAGAAGAAGGGGGGAATTGCGGGGATGAAGGGGGGGGGAAGAACGGAAAGGGGGGGGGAGCGTTGGCGTATCCGAAATTAGTTATCCTTCTTTCCTTCTGACAAAGCACGAGCGAAAATGTGGGGGTGAGAGAAAAAACCGCGGGGCATTAATTTCGAGGGGCTGGTGTGGGAGGGGGGGGAGCTGACCTACCCTGCGGCAGGGAAAGATTGCTAGTAGTTCCCGCAACGGATATGGAAACAGGTTTCAGGAAACAGAAAGCATCTTGGTGGTGGAGACGGCCGTTGGATTAGGAGCGCGGGATGCAGCTTGAAGAATAATGAGGGAGTTCTTGTCTTTGAGCTGAGGTACAGGCGCAGAAAGAAAAAGGAAGATCGACCTGGGGCCACTAAATCCTAAGAAAACAGTTAGGCGAGCAAAACGGAAAGCTCATGCCTGATAGGGGGCTATCCTCATTGCACGGGAAGCAAGCAGCAGAGCTGACTGGTGAGGTTGAAAGAGGGCGCAGGCGGCATGGGAGAAAGTCGAATTACGAAACACGAACGAGTGAAAAGGAGGGAGGGGCAACATGGCCGGAGAAGAAATCCGCGCATGCTTTGGAAGCCGCCAGGAGTTTAAGCAAGCAGGCCTCTGTGAAGGGCAGCAAGGCTCAAACGGAAAAATTTAGGAAGGGGATGGCAGGGGAATAGGGCGATGATCCGCTCTCCATCTTCTAGCCATCTCCGAGATAGACACCAAAAAAACGGAAGGAAACAGAGAGATAGGCGAGAACAAGGGAACGGATCATCGGAATATACAGAAGGAACACAGGGAAGTGACGATGAGGAGCAGGCTTCCCGCCTTAATCTCGCTTTCTGAAAAAAAAGCAGGTTCTAAAATAGGCATGGTCTTAGGAGGCATCCAGACTTCACTGAAAAGAGAAGGGCACGATGGGCGGTAGAGCTAAATTCGACGTGAGGCGACACCGCGGGTTCAAATGCCGCCGACTCAGGCACTCAAAGGAATCAGCGCTGTTGGCGTGAAAGATTGCGGGCTCGGTCATGAAGGAAAAGGAAGAAAGGAGAGAAAAAAGAAAGCGATCGGCCAAAAAAGGAGATAGAGGCTGGAGGTGTAAAGCAAGAGAAACGCACAGATCAAGGGTCTATCAAGCATCATAAAATTACCATAAAAAAACAAAAAAACCAAGCAAGAGCTGCAGGGCGAGGATAGAAGACGGCCGGCTGGACTACGAGCCGAACTCGATCGGGCGCGTCTCATTTGATTTCACTGCAGGCAAAAACGTACCAGAGGTCATAAGCTGGAAGGGGAGGGGCAGAACAACATGTCAGCCAAGGAACTGGCCAGGGGGGAGCGGTGGGATGGGGAGCTGGGAAGCAAGGGGGAGAAGAATTGGGACAGGCTGCAAAAAAAAGCTCCACGCAAAGACACTCCCGTATACACCGATTGCCAAAGAAAGGTCAAAAAGGTCAAGCCGGCTAAAGGGAAAACTGGCATTGTGGGGGTGAAGGAAGAAATAAGGTAAGGAGCGCCGAGACTGGGCCCCGACTCAACGAAGGTGTTTTCCTTCATAAAGAGGCATGACAAACCTCGTGTCAGTAAGGGTGTTCGAAGAGGATCCAAGAGGAACGAGGGGTCCAAGAACTAGCGGCAGAGGAATGCTCTGATCTTCGTCCAGGGAGTCACATCATATCAAGGGGGGAACACAAAAGAGAGGCAAAAATTCGGGTTCTGGGGAAGGGGGAAAAAAAGGAACTATCAAGCCGAACCGCAGACCAGAATGAAAACCGAAGGAGTCTCTTCCTTTCAGGAAAATCGGCTAACGGACAGGCCAAAAGTTAGGCGGCGGGTGGTAAGGAGGGCAAAAAAGGGCAAAAATCGCAGCGACAAGGAGGAAGGAAGAAAGGGTGGGGGGGGGTTCAAGCCAGAGACGATAAGATACGTACAAGGCAACCCTGGGGAGCGAGAAGCAAATTATCTTTCCGATTCCCGACGGCCGGCTTGTTCCGAATTTAAATCTTCAAATCGAAAGACAGAATCGAAAAAAAAAAGAAACGGCAGCTTCCTTAATATGGGGAAGCCGGCCGGTGAGATCGAAAAGCAGTTAGCAAGGAGAAAGGAGACCCGTTTCTTTGAAGTCTGGCCTGTGACGACTCGCCCTTTTTCCTTAAGAGAAAGGGGAAGGACGCAGTAGGGAGAAATGGAGCAGTACCTCTTAAGTCGGGTCTTTGCGAGCCAAACCTCACGCCACGTTGTATGGGACCAAAGGAGGAGAAACAAGTGAGGTGAGGTGGTGGGGTTTCAACGGGCGCGGGCCATTCGAGCATCCCGGCCTCACCAACGCGGTAGCCATTGGAGGAAAAAAAAATCCCGATGCAAGTCCGCGAATAAACGAGAAATTGATAACGGGTGGGAGTGGGTACGGAAAGATAATTCAGAAAAAAGGGTTTTTACTCTGCGGCGTGGGGATGGAGACAGCATGGAGAGGTGAAGGACCAGAGGTAAGAGGGGACAGAGAAAGAGGACAGACCGGGGGAGCAACCGTTAGTGGAGCCAGGCAATAAAAAGGCCAGCCAAGCAACAGGGAAAAAAATCCATTCTCTGACCCTCGCGGGAGCTTTGAGCAAGGTCATTTTTTTCGGCGGAAGGCTAAAAAACAGTCTGATCCAGGTCGGAGACAAGGCGGGAACACGAACAAGCCAGGAAGGCAAACGCAGGTGGGCCTACGTACTCAGATTTTGAAAAAAAAGAACAAAGGTCAGAGGGGACGAATAGAGGTCGATGCCGACGTGCGCGGGGGAAGGTCAGCATTACGAATTTCATTAACCTGATCCAGGGCGTTTGCGGAGGTCGAAATCGAAGAACAACAACAAGGCTCGGAACAGAGGAAAGGGAAAAGAAGGGAGAAGAAGGAGTAACAATCTCTCTCCGCTGTGACTACCTTTTTTCTAAGCTTGGAAAGGGACTCCGGGGTCAGGGGAAACAAATGAACAGGGCAAGCACGCTAATCAAGCAGAGGAGAGAAGAACATTTTGGACAAAGATGATGTAAGAGGCAATTCGGGGGGGAAGATGCTGTGCGGTCATTACCGCCGGACTTCCATGCCGACTGGTCAGAAGAAAATCGGAAGAGAAAATGAAAGAATAAAAGGGGCGAACGATCAGAGGAACGCGGTCATAGGGACTGGAGTTGGGCCTGGCGAATGTGAAGAGAGAGAACGAAACGATGAAGGGCAAGGGCCCTAAAATTACTCTTGATGAGATGACCGGGAGGGGAAGGGGACCAAGGGGGAATCCATGTTGCGCATGGACAGCTAGAAAAAACGATAAGGACATCAGGTTGCTAATTATTAGTCCCGTAACCTGGAAGGTCACCAACGAAATTGTGACCGCCGTCAGAGTCAGCTCGGGGGAAGTTATCATTTTTCGGATTGTCGCGTTGGCCGTAGGAAGAGGCAGGGGCGATCGAAACAGGAGCCCCAAAACCGAATTTGGGGCCCTTAATGGGAGTGCGGAGCTGGAGTATCTCAAAGCAGTACTGAATCCTCTCACACGACGACCTGCCATCACCGAGGAGGATTGGGGGGGGGGAAATTACTCTGCTGGAAGAACAGGAATGCAGTGAGAGAAGGAGAAGTGGCTTAAATTATAAAGACCGAATCGCAAGCGAAGTGACCCGAATTACCAACAACTGGAGTCCGTAAGGAGTGGGGAGGGACTCGATAGTGCTATCACACTGAAAAAAAAGAAGTCAGCGGGTGGGGGGGGGGGGTGTTTTTTTGCAAGCAGGAAAAGATAACTTTCAGACGATGTCCATTCTTATCTGCCTCGGGTGCTGTCTGGAAAACAATGGATTCAGCGAGTTGGAGGAGGACGATGTGAAACATTTCAGAAGGTGGGACAGAAGGGGGAAAAAGCTGCGAACAAGGCCGTCCTAGGACGACCCTAAGACATTGGTCAGAGGCCGCTCCCTCGTCCGGCCGCTAAACGGTTGAAGGAGGGGAGAGGGAGGGGCTTAGGGGAGAAGGGGAAACAAAAAAGAAGAAGAGGGACAACAGGAAGGAACGTGGTGTCGTCAGGTGAAGAGATCCTTTCCGGAACAGAAAGCGAGGCCATACTAAAAAGCGGTAGGGGAGCAAGGCGGTCGGGGGTCGCAGCCCTGTAAAAAAAAAAAGCACGTACACGGCTGTCTTGAAAGTGGAGGGAGATGCATGGGGGGGAGGGACAACTTCTTGAATTCGCACAGTGACCTAAGTTCGCCACCCTTCGAGGACCAAAAACCGAACAGGAAAGGGAAGAATGCACGGACGAGATGGAAGGCGCAAGTCGTCTGGAGGGGTTGCTGGAAATCGGGGTTCTATCACTGCTTTCTTGCAGGGAGAGGGGTGAGTACAGTCATGTCCCAAGAGAAGCAGGGCAGGGGCACAAAAAGGCTGAAACGACAAGCGCAGAATTCTACCATTTTTTTTAAAGTTCGAGTGTTCGGAAGGGATGAGGTGTGAAGGGAAGGGAAAAAGCATCCGACGCTAGAGCTGTTGAGGTAGTTACACAGGAAAAGGAAAGGCAGACAGTGTGAGCGTCTCCAGCGATAGACGGAGGAAATCTGGGGGGGGGTGAGGGGCACTGCGCGGATCGTATCAGAGGGATGGCAGAGGTTAAGACTAATCCTCTTTCTTGGTCGGCGTTAGCGTGGAGTACACCTCCATACGAGGTTGGGCACGGACTCCTCCTCCGGCACGCGGACAGACGCCGACCTCGAAGGACCTTCGCTTTTACCGACCAACCCCAAAAAAACTCAGGAGAAAGCAAGAAAAGGGGGAGGGGAAGGTGAAGGGGACTATGATAGGACATGGGCGGGGAGGAGCAGAAGCGGAATAGAGAAGAACTTAAATCGTCAGGTACTGAAGACAATGCGTATAAAGAAGAGAATGATATTTTTAGTCCCGCAGGAGTTTCAGCACTGATAGAGAAAGGCCGCTCACGCGCTACCACGTTTCTTCTGGGGGCTTTCTTATGGTATGACGATGAAAGTTCCTAGAGGAAGATTATAGACCAAAACAACAAAAGGAGGGGGGGGGAGAGAGGGGGCAGAAGATGAAAAAAGGAGAAGAGAAAGAGACGATAAAATTTGCAGCACCCATAAGAACTTGGACGTGGTGATCGAAATTCCCGCATCACGACGTGAGGGGAAAAAAGAAGGGTGCGTAACAGTAACATCTAGTCATCAGGAAAATGGGGACAAGTTAAAATTCTTCATCGGATTGTGGTCTGCTATTCGTACTGTCAGGGGAAACGAGTTTTCAGGAAACACAACACTAAAAAAGGCCGAAAATTTCTGTCTGCTCGAGGGCGGGCACTTCATGAGGTAGGAGGAGGATAAAACGGGCGCGGAAGGGCTCAGGCCACCAATGTAGGGGAAAGAGCTAAAAATCCGACATATCACAGTTTCTATCAAAGAAAATGACCAGGACCCGGCAGTCAAGAAGGAGGGAAAAGGAGAGCTTAGCAGGAAAACGTAGGGGTCGCTGGAAAAGAATAAGCCCAAACCGAGAGGAGCTTCTGAGAAGTAAGGGTCCTGCAAAGAAAAGGGAAATAATCAGTACCGCTCAGTCACAAAGGTGCAAAAAGTCGGAGGTCTCTCGTAAAACAATGGGGGGGCAAGAAAGATAAGAGGGGACATGATGAAGAAAAAAATAGACAAACGAAAGAAGACGGGTATCTTAGACTATTTCCCTCAAACAAGACCTCGCCCTGCAAAGGCAAGATCATTCTAGCCGCAATTGGGGGAAGGGGGGGAGAAGAAGAAAGAGTGGCGCGCAGGGGGGCAAGGGCAGACACTAGGGTAATGCATCCGCCACAGAGAAAGTTACGGCTTTCATGTCTTCCCTGGGAGGGGAGGAACCCTAACTCTTCATACCGACTTCCGCTCCGGCGCAGGGGAAGGAGTAAGGAGGCTGCAAAAATGGCGAGGACGAAAAAATCGGAAGGAGAGTTACGGCGGGACGAGGGGACGAGGCAAAGCTCGGATAAACACTACCTCTACAATCCAAAGATAAAGTATCTTAACGCTGCCTTTAATGAAGTACGTCTCTGCCTCTAGCTCCAAAGGCTTCGGAGGGGAGGAGGGAGAATGGAACCATCTGTTCAAGGAAGGCAAATCAAGGAAACAAAAAAGAGAGCAAGGAACTGGAAAGACCTCCAGGGTGGAGTCTACAGTCCATTAACCTATTATCGAAAAATGGACAGGTCAATGACGGGAAGGGGGTGAAAAAGGTGGAAAACGAGTCGGGGCAAGAAGGGGGAAGAGCAAGAGAGAAGGAAACGTAAAGAAACTCTGGCAATTAACATAGTCTTCTTGAGAGAGTGTATTTTAGCTGGGCTATAGAAGCTCTATGAAGAAAGGCTAAAGCGGGGCATGGGGGGAAGGGCGGAGAAGGGTCCGTCCCTCCCTTTTTCATTCCCTCTCGAGAAAATGAGTGATCTCCGCACAAAGAGGCAGAAAAAAGTCAAGGAAGGGGGCATTTGTGAGAACCGAACTCCGAGGGCGTTACCCATTTGGTTGGTGAGGGAAAAAGGGAGAAGGGAACGTCTAAGACCGAAGGGAAAATCTGAAAGGAGGAACCGGAAAAAGGATCAATCTTCGAGACCGGAGATCGACCTGACGCCTTGAGGCGGGGGACACGGCGGGGGTCTAACACTCACAAATCTAAGAATGAAGAGGGGGAGGAGACGGGGGGTTTATACATAGCAAAAGTGGGAGAGGGAAAAGCCCAAGAAAGGGTAAGGCTTTATGGACCGAGACTGCTTCATTCTCTGGTGTCGCACTCCGTATTTACTATACTTGTCCAAGCCTAACAAAGACCAGGGGAAAAAGAGGAAGAAAGGGGAGAGGGAAAGGGGGGCTGGCGGAAAGGCGACGGAAGGAAGACAAGGTCGGCAAAGTAGGCGGCAGAAAAAAAGGAAAGAGAGCCGGGAAACACAATGGCCGCTACATCAGCTTTGGTGAACAGCCCCAGAACTCTTCGGGGCGAAGCCGATACAGAGGGAGGATGAGGAATGAGAGGGAAGGAAGATAGCGAATTTCTCCAAAAGGAACTGGCGTCCAAAGAAGGAGAGGGGTGAAGAAACGGAGAGAAGAGAGAGAACAACAACAAACGGAGGAGGAGATGTAGCGAGAAATGAAGGCTAAACATCGATCTCACGCTTACAATGTGCGCTGGACGGGGGAAGAAAGAAGGAAGAAAGAAGGAAGGGGGAAGTCGGCCCATCGACAGAGGGGACAGAAGAGTGGGGGGCGGGGGGAAAACAGGAGAGGACAGGAAAGGGGATTTTTCCTCTCACGCTGGCTTCGTGTTTCACCGGACTTCCAGACGAACTGAAGAACGTGGCAGGAGGGGAAGAAACCAAGGAAGGGAAAGTCTCGAGGGGGTCTCGACGGGAGTGGGAATGGCTGGCGGCAAGTAGAAGTACGCGCGTGAGCGCATACGGGGGCCCGACAGAGAATTCTACGAGAAGGAAACGGGGAGGGGTGAGGTCCAACGTTGAAGAAAGGGAAGCAGTGGAAAAAGTTCTCCATCCAAAACGGGCAGCGTTAATTCGAATTATTAGTTAGGGCACAATACCCTGTACGGACCGCCTGGGTCTATGAACGCGAGAAGGAGAGAGGAAAGGGGAGAAGGGGGGGACAGGGGAAAAACGACAGGATCAATCGTTTTGAGTCCTGGAGGAGATTGCGCTCTTCGCAGCACACAGGGGAACCCCAAAAAACAGAAGAAGGGTGTCAAGGAAGCATTTTGGCTTGCTGAAGGCTGGCTTATCGTCTAAGGCACCTTCGAATAACCGGAAGAACAGAAAAGAGGGGCTGAAGAAAAGGAAAGGGACGGAGACAAAACGAAGAAAAGCCCGGGAATAAGCTGAAAGGTTGGCTTAAAGAAACCAAGATCTCAAGCGGGGGGAGACGGGGAAAGAACCTAGGAAAGGAAGAGGAAAGCGAGTGACTGCTCCGAGGATGTTGCTGAGGAGAGGGAAGGGTCAAAAGGAGGAAACAAAGACCGGACCTTCATGTCAAGACATATACGCGTTCATGAATGAGGGTTGCAAACGGATCGATTGAATAGGTGAAGCGAGGTGGGAGGCTATTACAAGGGGGTGCTTCAGCGCAGTGTCGCAGGAGTGGTGCCGGGAATGAGGGAAAGAAGTGAACGATGGAGGCAAATTCCGTCATAGATTCTCGAAGAAATTGGGGGTTGATTCTAGGCCGGCCGTATTCAAAGCTTGCAGGGTGTTAAGGGGAAGGGGAAGAGGGAGGTCTGATAGTGAGAAAAGTCACAATGGGGCAGAAAAAGAAGAAAGGACCCATCGCCTCAGCTGGGTTCTGTCAGGATAGCGGTCCGTCAGCCGTACCTTCCTCACATCCTAGTGAATAGTAGGGAGTGACCCGTAAGTGGGAAGCAGGACAGGGAAAAGAAAAAACGACAACGAAGGCTTTTGTCACATTTCGCTCAGTCGGAGCTTGAGGCTTTATTGAGAGGGCCAAAGAGGTTTCAGGTCGACCAAATTACCAGTGGATGAGATGACGGAGGAGGTGAAGGCGGGAAAGGTCTTTCTTTTCCGGGGTCGAATCTTTGGGACTTGACTTGTTCTTTCGTGATATTGAGGAAACATGGAAAAAGGAGTATCCGGGAGTGAAAAGGAAAAAATAAAAGGAAGGAGAAAGGTGGGGGGAATATGTCGAAAGTTCCCGCTTTTTAAAGAAAGCTGCTTTGGAATGGGGGGGAAGAAAAAGCGAAAAAGAGGGGAAATAGCGTTTGGGGGGGGTTTAACCGCGGCCATAGAATTGAAGGGCGCCAGCAGCTCCTGTATCCGTCTATCTTGTGTGCGAAGGGAGGTGTCACTAGTTCTCGCAAATGATGAGTAAGGAGGGAGACGTGTGGGCTGCAAGGAGGGTAAAAGCCGCGAGAGACCAGGGGGGAACGAGCTCCGAACTCCGAGAACGTAGAGGCGATAACGCACTCTCAGGACTTATAAAAGCCCAGCAAGTGCCTTATCTCACAGCAGGCGAGGGTGAAGGAAGGAGAGGACCTGAAGCCCTTGAATATACGAAGGAGGAGGAATGGCAACAGAATGTGGGGGCCACTTTTCAGTTTCAGAACTGGGTCAATCATCATTAAAAAAACAGGAAGGGGGGGGGGGGGGGTGGAAGGACAAACCGGGGATGAAAGGCTTGACGAAGCTCGATCGCGAACCACAGTCCTTATTGGTGCAAAATGGCCAGAGAGGTAGACGCGACCACGATTCTCGCTCTCTCACAAACACAAAAAAAGAGATAGGAGAATAGATTGAGCGGATAAGCGATATCCCACCGCCAGCACCAACACTTTTTCCCTCGTGAGCGTCCCTCTAAAAGAGGGGGGAGGGAGGAGGGAGGAACGTGGAGGGACAAAAAGCGGATGGAGGACAGGGTAGGAAAAGCAAGTCCGGGGCAGGGTGACGTTTCGCGAATCCCGTTCGGCGATCAGGCCGGGAGTCCATACCTCACACTAGGAAGAAGCGAGGCGGCGGCGAAAAAGAAACTTGGGGGCGGGCGAGTTAGAAGGAAGGGAGGAGCGGCGTCGTGAGGCAGATGCTTTCGTACGGGAGAGTCGGAAACAGGTTCGCTGGCGGGGGTACCAACAGAAAAGAAAAAAGAGAAGGAAAAAGATAAAGGATCAAAAGGAAGAGGCGGGAAAAAAAAAGATCGCGTCCAGGAGCTGCTGTCGCAGAAATTTCTGAAAAATAGGGCCCGAGTTAACACTCTCCCAAAAGGAAAGCGGGAGAAGGAGCAGAGCCGGCAAAAAAAAAAGCGTAAGAAAGAGGGAAGCCGAGCGGAAACAACTGTAAGCCGGGAATTCGTGCGCGTGGTCGTTCAGCCATTGGATCGGCTACTCATGGTACACGCCAAAAGAGAAACCAATCCGATAAGTACACCGATTTAACCGGCAAAAAAGCAAGAGGGAAGACTCAGCGCACATAAAAAAAGACCAATTTCTTTAATAGTGGTCAGTACGAATAAGATTTTTGAAAGAGGGGATGGGAGAAGGGGGGGGGGAGGAAGGGAGGGCGGAAAGGCACTGTGCACGTTAAGAAGCGCTCAGAAAGTGGTTGGCGTAAAGGGACTGAGAAAAAAAGCGACCGGGTTGGGGAAAAACAAGGAACCAAGAGAAGAGAAGCTCGAGGAAGGAGGAAGGGAGAGCGTCAAAGAGAATATCACTGACGAAAACAGATGGCTATGGCAATTCGGCGGGACTTTACCATCTAAAACTCCGGGGGAAAACAGGGTGCGATGAGATGAGGGGAAGGGAAGACATGATAAGGCGAAAGAATAGAAACAAGGGAGGAGAGCAGGAAGGGCAGTCCGACATTGTCATTCCGTTGTCAAACTAAAGCAACATCACAGGCGTAAAAAAAAAAAAAAAAAAGAAAAAAAAAAAAAAAATAAAAAAAAAAAAAAAAAAAAAAAAAAAAAAAAAAAAAAAAAAAAAAAAAAAAAAAAAAAAAAAAGAAAAAAAAAAAAAAAAAAAAAAAAAAAAAAAAAAAAAAAAAAAAAAAAAAAAAAAAGAAAAAAAAGAAAAAAGAAGAAAAAAAAAAAAAAAAAAAAAAAAAAAAAAAAAAAAAAAAAAAAAAAAAAAAAAAAAAAAAAAAAAAAAAACAAAAAAAAAAAAAACAAAAAAAAAAAAAAAACAACAAGAAAAAAAAAGAAAAAAGAAAAAAAAAAAAGGAAAAAAAAAAAAAAGAAAAAAAAAAAAAAAAAAACAAGGCGGAGGAAAGACTGGGGAAAGTAACACCCGCGCGACACGATCAGATCGCTCCGGCCAACTGGAAAAAGTGGGAAAAGAGAAGGGAAAAGGAAGGAAACCGTAGGGGTCAGAAGGGGCAACTAGAGCGTCAAAGAGACGGAGGAGCAGAAGAATCAGTGCGCTCCGTTTATGTTCTTTCCGAGACTTGCACGGAAAAGGGCCTGTCAGAGAGAAAGGGAGTTGAAAGCGAGCGGCGAGACGAGGAAAGGTTTACTGCACTCGCAGGATGGATCGCCGATTCGAATGACGGGGCGAAAGGGAGAAAGGGAAGAGGGGGATGGATGGAAAAAGCGCACGCCATGGAAGGAAAAAGTCTTTGTCTTGTGTGGGGGGGGACAGGTCTCGCGGTAAAGTCATATTCCACGACTTAGCTCAAAAAGAGAAAAATCCATGGTAAGGGAAGACTGCGCGAAAAAGAAGTCGAGCTCAATCTCGAAGGGAACCTTGTCGGGAAAGCGGGTGCAGTACAGGGGTTATTGTGGCCGACAATATTCTAATTAATGTATCGGTGGTGACTAGGGCGAAGGAAGCTGGGACAAAGCCGTAAGGTGAGAACGATAAAAAAAAATGGGTCCTTCCGGAACGTAGGGGAAAACGGGAAGGACAAAGAAAGTGTGCCGACAAGCCATTCCAACTCCAGTAGATGCTCCTCGAATCGGGGGGGGGGGAGACCCTTTCAGTAAAAAAGCAAGAGGAAAAAGGCGCCAAAAAAGGGAAAGCAAGATTTAACACTACACAAGCCGCGCGGCCAAATGAATCACAGGGGGGAACAGAAAAAAGGGAAGCGTCGTGTGAAGCCTCCGGGAGTACGCTTGACGCGGGCTTTCTTACGGGATGATGTTCACGGTGAGGGAGTAAAGCAGAGGGAGAAAGAGAGGGTAGTCCGGAAAGTCTCACAACAAACGGAGAGATGAAAAGAAGGGGGGGAGGGGGGAAGACGGCGAACAGATCACGCTGCTGGCCGACATGTTTTGCTCTGGAGAACTTCGTAAGAGCTCAGGACATCCGCAAAGAAAGAGAAGATCGTACGCGAAGTCATGAAGTAAGTGGGAGGGGTCAAAAAAAGAAGGAGGGAGAGGCAAGTGCAAAGGGGGTTGGCACGCGGCGGTGCTTCGTGTTCCCGCAGACTTCCGGCCAGGTATAAAAAAGGGGGGAGAATCCGCCGAAAAAGGCAATCCATGGGAGAGGACGAGGGGCATCTACTTTGAGGGGCTGGCTTGGACGGCAGGTTATTAGAGGCTTTGGGAAAATACAGAAAGGCGGGAGGGAGAGGGAAGAAGTGACACGATGGCAGGTGAAAGCGTTGAAATGCTGAAAGGGGATTCCATCCCCAACGACGCAGCGTAAATTCTCTTATTTGTGAGTCAAAGAAAGGAATTCACTGACACCCCGCCTTTGGGGGCAAGGATCAGGAGAAGCACGAGAGAAAGGGGAGCAGGGGTGGCGGAAAAACAGGTGCATCAGTTGGACGCCGGGAGGCATAATGGAAAGCATGGGCCCAGAGCCCGGACAAAAAAAAACACCACTCAAAGAAGGAAGGAAATTGAGGTGAAAAAGGAGGCCTGAGCGACAAGCCTGCCTGAGCCTCTCACGCGCTTGCTCCCTGCTACATAAGTTGTCTAGGAAAAGGGAATACTATTAGGGCAGGCCAGAGACCCGAAGAAAAAAGCACTTGATCGCGAGCAATTGGTTAAATTATCCGAATCTCAATCTAAAGTTAAATAGAGGAAAAACCGGCGGGAAAGGTCCGTCTTCTAGAAAAAAAGGGAGATGGGGGGAAAGGGCCTCTAGAAGTGGCGATCAAATGCTTAAACATACCCGTCCTCGGGCACCTCGACAGATCAATCAGACGACCCTTGTGGACTAGAGGAGGATAGGAAAGATTGCTTTCGATGCCAACCCGGAGTTCCGGTGGGAGGGGCGATGGAAGGGGAAAGGCTGGAAAGGAAAACTGTGAACGATGGCGTCATGCCGTACCTCCTACCGGGGGCTCAGGGGAAGTATAAATGAGGAAAGAAGAGGAAAGCGGGTGGTCAGGAAGGGAAAGTTGAGGTGAAAGGGGAATGATGTTGAAAAAAGGCAGACTCCGAGGGCCCATCGCAATCTTGGTTGTCGTATTCATCGCCTCCTATACCGAAGAAGGAAGAAGCCTCGTAGGCTGAGACCGATCAGAGGTCAAGCGGGAAAAAAGAAAAGAAGGACGGCGTCTGGAATTGGCGGCAACTAACTGAGTGAAGTCGGCAAATGAAGGCTTGGGTCTTGAATAACGGGCTGAGGCAGCAGGTAGGGGGGGGGGAAGGGGAGGAAAATGAGGTGTAGACCCGAGCACGAGGGGGCTTTGGCTTGTGGTCGTGGAAAAAAAGGGGAGCAAGTGTGCAAGAATTCGAAAAGACTATTAGAAAGAAAAAATGTGGGGGGGATGGAACTCGTGCCGCGTTCATGATGAGAGGATTAGGGGGTTTCTAAAAACAAGGAAGAGAGGTTTGGGAGAGTAGTTCCAGCCGGACAGGGGATGGGAGAGGGAGTTTCCTGAGCATAATAGAAGGGACCGCGATCCTTGTGTTCAGCCGGCCGGGGGTCAGGGATTCTAAGTGAGACAGGGAACGTCTTGATCTTGTAGGGGAGGGGGGGAGAGTGGATTTAAAAACTCCAGCCACGAGAAGAGGACATGGAGATGAAGAGACCTACCCCTGATTGCGAGAGAGACGAGACTCAACTCACTCTTACCCGAGCCGCATGAACTTCTAAAGGCATCTCTCTTGCCGATTGTGGACTTCTTCCATGGGGAAGAAGGAGGAATGAGAGCCTAATGAAGTTCGCGAAACAAATCAGTAAGGGCAAGGGGAAGGGGAAAACAATGGCCGGAGGGAAGAACTCGCCTTCTATTTTGGTCGACAGGAGTTTCAGCAAGACCATCTTTCCAGGCTTTAGAGCTCGCGAAAAAAAGGGAGTAGGTGGGCAGCGGAAAAAAGTCAAATGGAGGTCACCTAAAAGAGGAGAGACC
>Ga0179593_1343757_pt1 | contig 16970 bp, 29 predicted proteins | sample CZODoug2_1_08_16_FD_185931 | JGI IMG/M metagenome (GOLD analysis project Ga0179593, IMG submission 185931) | Vadose zone soil fungal communities from Angelo Coast Range Reserve, California, USA - CZODoug2_1_08_16fungal (PacBio error correction) | ecosystem: Environmental > Terrestrial > Soil >...
TACCCGAAAAACTGAAAATACGTGAGGCAGTCACGCGCCTGCGCGACTCCCGATCGGCACTGGGGGGAACAAAGCCGAGGAGCAATGGATCTGAGAGCCCAGGCGGGGGGGGGCATAAAAATCCGTTATTACAGAGAGATTGGCAAAATCCGGAGGAGAAGGGTTGTCATTGACTGGGTTACACGGAATTCGAAGTTAGCCCCACGATGTGTGGGCCGAACATGGGGCTTCCATTGGGTTTGGAAATGCCACAGGGGGCATAAAACAAGACAAAAGAGCCAAAGATAGGGGAAAGAAGCGGTGACTAAAAAAACCAGGCAAGGGGGGGACATGGAGACGGGAAATTCGACGGAGAAACAGGCCAAATGGGGTGGGGCCAAAAAAATATCAATTATGTGGGGGGGTAAAAATTAGAGGGTGAAGGAAAGGGTGTGCAATATGGATGCATGGGGTAACATTTTCAGGAGGCAAAAGGATTAAATGTTGGAAATACTCCAAATTGCAATTGAAGGGCGAATTCCACGACCCACGAAGAATGGTTAAATTGTCAGGGGGGGCATAAGTTGATACTTACGCCGGGGCATAGGTGACAAAGCTTACATTTAAAGCTTCCAGAGGGAAAATCAGGTAAATGGACGGATGGAAGCAAGCGTGAGAAAAAGGAAAGAACGTGGAAAGGAGGCCCGGTCTTTTTAAATGGTTTGCGGACGAACCGGGAAACGGATAAAACCGCTTGTGATCCCCAACACGGCGTGGGGGGCGCCCAAAAACAATAACGGGAAAAACAAAGAAAGGGGGGTGTGGTACCGATGGGGGGGGCTAGGTTTAAAATTAGCTGTTGGGTGAAAATCAAATCAATACAATTAGAAAAGGGGCCCAGAAAAAGAATTGGGGAGGGTGGGGTTTCCAGAAGAGCGACAGAAAACGTGAAGCACTCAGTGCAAAAAAAAACGGTTCAAACTAAAAGAAGAAAAAAGGGGGGTGTGGCAATATTGAACTTGGATGGAGAACAACAACGCCGGGGGGTTGGAAATCACGTGGAAAGGACGTCAAAAAAGAGACGCACAACCGCAAGTTAGCAGCAAAGGTAAAAAATGGGGGGAACCGGGGGGGGGGGTGGGCCATGGGGACGGCAGGAAAAACAACCCGGTGTGGACAAAGTTGAGAAAAACAAAGGTTCGCTTTGTGCAAAAGGGGAAACGGCAGGGGCCGCATCTCAAAAAAAAAAAAAAAATCAGCGGATGGAAAAAATTAAGAAACAACCCCAATAAAAAACATGTATAGTGAGACACGGGACGGAGGGCCACCGAAAAGTGAAAAAAGAGTGTTACTAAACTGTGTCAAACAGACGTGAACTCGACAGGTAGACAAAAACGGGACCCACAGTTCTTGAATTCCACTGATAAATATTAAACGAGACGGGTGGGGAATGAATGCGGAGGAGGATGAAACGGTCAAGGTGGTCAAATCACCGGAGATTGGGAAAAAAAGGGCGCTGTTAAGGAGTTACAGTTTGGACGGTCCGATAGGTCTGGGGGGGAAAAAAGCGGCAAGAAACAGAAAAGGTGGTGTAAAAATCACAAATGTCCTTTTATTGACTCCCCCAGTACACCGTAAAGGGAAATGATGGGGCCCCTTTTCACTCTCTGTAAGCCATAAAGTCTCAGGAAATGAAAGGTCCCCAGAAGATCGACAAATTCCGGAAAAGGGTTTGATAGGAAAAATAAGGGGCTGGGGGGGGAAATGCCTAAGTTGTCGGCCGGGTGGTTTGACCAAAAAAGACCTTCCTGGGTGAGTTATTATGGTAGGGGAAGTGGACAAAGGTTGGTCCGAGGATGATCACAAAAAGGGGGAAGTCATCTTTCCAATGTGGGGTGGAAAACAATAGGGGAAGCCAGGAGGGGGGGACTATAACAAAATATGAGGAGTTGCAGTTAAGCTAGAGAGAAGAAAAAACCCTGGGTGAGGTCTTGTTCGAACAGGGGAAAATATATAAACGGCCTGAAGAATGAGGTGGAAAACGGGGGAAACAGGGGGGAACTCACCGGCTAACGAAATCATATTTTTCCACGGGAAGAAAAAATTACCATAGGGACAAATAATCATTCTCTCCAAAAACCACAACCATTATTCCTGAACATAGGAGAGGAAGTTGTCCATTTGGGGTACTCCAAACAGAGGACCAAAAAGATGAAAGAAACCTCGCGGTTTCAAAGGTTAATACGATCAAAAAAAAGTCAATTCTAGAAAGTGGAGTCGAAACAAATGGTCGGACAGGTGGGGTAAGGGGATTCATTGTGTTGGGGGGGTCTTCACAAGGTACCAAGGCACGGGACGGAATCACCGTTGTGGCCCCAGAGACTCGACGATTTGTAAAACAAAATCATTGTGGAGTGGTTAAGGCAACATCTTGGAGAAAAATGTATAATTTTCAACCCATCAAAACATCAATAAAAGGGAAGGGGGGGTCAGGAAACCAACGGGGGGAATAAAAGAACGAGGGGGAGAAAGACCCCTTCAATCTCGCAGGGGGGCACAATATTTGGGACTCTGGGGGAAAGAAATTTTAGCGGGATAGGGGGGGGACTAAAGAGGTGCAAAAAACGACATTTGGGCATACCGCCGGGGAAGACGGGGGAAAATCAAACGAAGGGTGGCAAATGGTGAGGGTCGCGACAAACATAGATCGGACAAAGGAAACAAAAAGCCTCCTGGCCTCCAGCCTTCAAAAAGATAAGAAAGGCCCACTTGAAGCCCGATCAAGCTCTAGAGGGGGAAACAGTAAGAAGTTAGAGGTGTAAGAAAGGGGGGTATAAAAAAAAAGAAAAGAGTCCAGTAACGTAAATTAGGCGACTGAAGGTGAAAGGAAGTTCAACAAAGGAATGGGGGGACTGGGGATGGGGTTAGGAAAGAGGGGCGTGGGTCATAAAAGAACTTTGGGGTTGCGACTGGTCTTGTGATCATTCATAATATTTGTTTTGGGGGGGAAAGAAAGGGGAATCGCTGAGGGGATTCCCCACCAAGAAAGAAGAAGTGTGAGGGAAGGGTATAAGGGGACAAAACGGGAATGTTTTCAGGGGCCGGCATCGGCCCACACACCGGAAAAAGTTGTGTAGTGACTTGGGGAGAGTACTAATGGGGGGAATTAGGATCACGGGGTGGGTGAGCTGACTTAAGGTCGCCAAAAACAACAGGTCTAAAGGGGGGTTGAGAAGAAGAACGCAAATAATGGACCAAAAACTTTTGGTGAAAGAAGGGTTTTAGTAAAAAAGTGCGGGTGTGCCGAGTCTCAGGAAGGAAAACGAAGGTGAGGCACGGGAACGCATAAAAGACCAAAGAACGGAAATAAGAAGGGGGGTAGGAAGGAAATGACCACACAAAAAAAGTAGGGTTGATACGTTGGGGAATGGTACAAAAAAAGAAAAGGGCCCTTCTGTCAAACAACAAATTCGGGTGGTGGGCCGGGAAGTTGGGGTGGTTCGGTGGAAACACAAAATGCACGGAAAAGGTTGAGATAAAAACGAGTGGGGGGTGAGGACCTTGGTCTCAACTAAAGGAAAAAAGGAAAAAACTCGGAACAAGGAAAAAAGGGGAAGGGTTTGGAAGGGGATCCGAAGTGAACCTGATGGACAGTGCAGGGATAAGTGAAAAGTTAAAAGAGGGCGCTGGTATTATACACGTGGTGCAAACGGAAAAAACTTGGAACACAAGATCTTGAAGCGGGAGGAGAGTCAAAGGGGCTAAGACGGGTTGGAGGTGGCTTTTAAGCACAAAGGGGTCACTGGGCAAGAAGGCATGGGGAAAAACCAAGAAATCAAGACACAATTTAAATCAAGCTAAAACAGGTCAAAAAGACTTAAAGGTGGGAAGGTTGAAAAAAAAAGGGCTTTGGGTTGGGAACATACTACTACAGGGGGGGAGGGTGAACGAAGGTCTGTACTGGGGCTAACAGGGAAAACACCAGAAGGGGTCAAAATCAAGGGCAGGGTTTAGGACTCTGGCGTTGGAAATGTCCAAAGCGTAAAAAAAAAAAAAAATTTGGGGCACGGGGGGTAAAAAAAACGGGGGTGGGGTATGAAAAACTGACAACGAAAAAAGCCCAATTTTGGAGGACCCAAAACCAAAGGGAGAAGCAGGAGAAAATTCGGAGCGATCAAGATAAATCTCTCTGGGAGGAAAAGGGAGGGGTAGGTGAAACTGGGGCCTTCAGGAACGATCAGACATGTATTGTAACTTTGAGGAAGAAAGTCGAACATCAAAAAAAGGGGGATAACAGTCAGTCAACTTTTTTGGGGGTAGATTAAGAACAAAAAAACAACAGGAAAAAGGATATATAAAAGAAACCTGTGAAAGAAAAGGGGGGAGAGAAGAGTCAGAGGGAGGTGCGAAAAGGTCGAAGTAGAGTACAAGGGGCATGGAGAGCTAATCTATCAGGCATGGGAGAGAAAAATGACGACCGGATGAAAGAACGCGAGACGAAGGGAAATCCCCGATCAATTTCTACCACGGTGAACCAAAGTACGAACTGGGGCCAAAAAATGGGGAAATGGTCACCATGGGTGCCAGGGAAGCAGGCCCAGGTCACCACCTAAAACAGCGACTCAAAACCAGCGAAAGAAGGGAAAAACCAGGAGTAACGGGGTAAAGGAAAATTAACTTGGGGGGACAAAGGAGCACAAAAGGGGGGGTTTAGGGCGTGACAATTGGTGGTAAGATGATTCGGGGTGAAAAATTAAACAGGATCACAGAGGGAACACTTGGGCTAAAAAAAAAGAGAAAAAAAGGGGGGGGAAGCACGGCAGCGTAAAAGAGATGGTCAAAAATGGCACAGAAAAGGGAATAGACACCGTTCAAATTTTTAAAAAAAAAAAAAAAAAAAAGCTTTGAAATATCAAACGAGGGGACACATGAAAAAGGGGGGGCTGAAAGCTGGGGAAAACGGAGAAAAAAAAACGTTTAAAGCGTAAAAAAAAAACTTTGGGGAACAGGGAATTTCGGGGGAAAAGAAAACTCGAACGAACGCTTTCCAAAAAAAACCCAGGGATGGGGACGGACACCTAACAACAAGAACCTGGAAAAAAAGAAAAAAAGGTGGGTTTGTTGGGGCTGAAAGGGGAAAGTGTGGGGGGTGGAGTCAACAAAGGAAGTCAAAGAGGGGGGGTGGGGGGAAAAACACAACAGAAGGGGGGGTAGATTGGGGGGATGGGTGGGGGGGGAGGGGGAGAGAATCAGGTAATCAATGAATGGGACCCAAAAAGTGCAGGAAACGATCAAAAAAGTGGGGATGTGGGGGAAAGGAAGGAGTTCGATTAGAAAAAAAAAACAACGACACGGGGTTCTCAAAGGGAAGCAGCTCAAAAAGATCGAAAAGAAAAGAAGTCTAAAAAAGAAAAGGAACAAATGAAGGGGGGAAGGTTTTTTGGAAAAAAAAGTGTCCAGGGCAAAAGAAAAAAAAAAGGAAAAACAGGGGGGGGAATTTATGGAACATAAAAAAGGAAAGGGATTCTCTGTGGGCCGAAAAAACATCATCTAGAAAAATCAAAAAAAAAAAGAAGAGGGAATGAAGACCAGAACGCCGAAAAAGTCTGGTTGGAAAAACACACGACGGTACAAAAAAACCAACAGTCAAAACAACACCACATAACAGAAAAAGACGCCAAAGGAGGGACAAAAGTGCTCGATGTATTATCAAGAATCTTGAAAACGGTTCCGACCTTAACGCCGTAGAAAAAAAACCAACACGTGAACACCCTGGAGGGGGAAAGGGAATATATGGGGGGAAGATACGTTGTGGCAGGAAATCAAAAGTAGAAAAAGGAGGAGGATTGAAAGGGGTCAAATCCAGTTATCTGGAAAAATGGGGAGGAAGAAATAACGGCAAAGGGGGGGGTCCGTGAAGGAAGATAGTTTCCTGAAAAGAGATCCCACAATTTTTTAAGAAGACAGGGTTGGGTGAAAGTTTGGATGTTTGGAAGATGAATCTCGGAAACAGATGAGGGGAAGTCGTTTGTCCAAACAGGTGGATCCAGTAGCTCGGAAGATAAAAAAGGCAACCTTAAGCACGGGGACTCAAAAGGGGTAAGAGAGAAAAAAATTGAATTGGTTCAAAAAAAAAAAGCTGGGGTTCCGTTCAAGAACAAAGGGGGGGGGTGGTTTCAAGAAAAGGAACTGTGACTTGAAATGAATTGGGTAGATGGAAAAACCGAGGGAAAAAATGGCAAAAAAAAAATCCAGTTCAGGTGAGAAAATGGAAGTTTCGTGTCACAAAAGAATTGTTGGGGGGGGGGTTCCACTTGCCGTAAAAACAGGGGGGGGGGGGAACCCCTCAACTCTAGATAGGGAGGGAATTAACATAAGGAAAAAAGAGGTGCTAAAAAGAGGAAAGCATTCTAGAAAAAAGACAAAGGATCGTAAAGTTTGAAAAAAAACCGGGGAAAAAACTCCAAGCCAAGGGGGGGGTTAAAATAACTGGCCCATCACGGACAAAAATCAGTCAAAAAAAAAAAAACAAATTAGGAAAAGAAAGATATCCTTTTTGTAATGGGAAAAAAGCAAGGAAGGTTAAAAAATACCAAAAGAGAAAGATTCAACTCATAAGAGGGGGGAAAGGTTTAAAAAAAGGGAAAAAAGGAAGGTGAAAACTGGGCAAAAGGGGGAGAAAGAAATCTTGCTCCATCGGGTGCAAGGGTTTGGTTTGAATATAGTATGTTTTTTCACAGTGGGTAAAGTAAAAGAAGAAGGAGTTGAAGCCGTGTGGGAAGAAAAACGAGTGGAAAAAGGGGGGGAGCAATTGACTTCCCAAATTGGGGGGGGAGGATGAATTGCCACTAAAAAACCCGTACTAGACAAATTGGGGGCTGTGGGGGAAAACCAAAAAACGGGACTAAAAAAAAGTCTAAAATAACCAGTCTTCCTCTCAACGAACACAATGGGAGTCCTGGGGGAGAATCTGTAGATAGTTCACATCGAGTAGGGGGGCCAGGTTGACACGAAAAACTAAGGGGGTTTCCAGATGTACGGGATTCCAGAAACGAAAATTGTCTTAATGACGGGGGGGAGATCTAACGAACTCGAGCACAAACTGGAAGTACAAAAAAAAAAAAAGCATCCGTACGCCAGAGTCAAAAGAGACGGGGGATGGGGGGAAAAAAAAAAAGTTACAGACGAGCAGCGAGAGGGGGAAGAAAACATGAGGGGGGGGGGGAAGTAAATGGGATAATCAGAAAACAAGAAACCGTTGTTTAATTGTCCTTTGGGTGTGTGTTCTCCTTGCTAGGGAAGCTGGGAAAAGTGGAAGAATTCACAGAGTACAGGGGGGGAACATTTTGGGGGGGGTTGGAGCAGGGGGGCACTCCAGACCCGAAACATTTGGTTTAAAAAAAAAATGGGTGTGCTCCTTCAGAAAAAAAAAAAGAAGATGAAGTTGGTTGAGAATGAGACATGAAGTTCTGCCCAAAAGGAAAGAATAAAGGGGGGGGGGGCTCAAGGGAAGGACGGGGGGGAAGGGTTTTGGGGATGGGGCCCTCCAGGATCAAAAAAACCGGCCACTTTTGGTGGGGGTGAAGAGTCGACTAGGGGAATGGGGGGAGGGAAGGGGGGGAAAGGATGACTGGGAAGGGCTAAAACCACAACCGTCCCCGATTGGGGGTGGTAAGACAAGACGGGAAAAGGGCCAATACAGTTGGGTTAGAAAGGGGGGGAATAATATTCAAGTTGGAACGAATTCTGAGAGAAACTAAACCCCAAAAAAAAAATCAGAGCATCGGGGTTGAGGAGGACAATAAAAAAAAAGAACTGGGGGGGGGATAATTGGTCCTGGTAAAAACCCCCTAACAAGGGCGGGGGGAAAAACAAACCAAAAAACTGGGGGGGGGGTTTGAATTTTGGGTGGTGCTGGCAACAAGCCGAGGGGTTGGGATAGAAAGGAGGTGCGGACGCAAAGCAGAATGAAAATCACAGTAAAACAAGGAAAAAAAAACGAAAACATTAGAAAGTTAAAACACAGTGGGAAAAAAATGCAGTCGTCAAGAGAAAAGGGGTAAAAATACGGGGGGGGGGGGAAAATAGGCTACGGAGTATCAAACCTTAGCCAGAAGCACAGTTGAACCACAGGTAAAAGGGGAGGGGACTATCTTCGTGGAAGAAAAAGGGTTTTGGAGTTGTTAAAGTGAGTTCCCAGGAAAACTTTGGGGCCAAAGGGGAAGGGGGTGGACCCCAGAGCAAATAGAAAAACCAAAATTCACTCAAATTCAAGCGAAAAAAAGACACATAGGGGATATGTTGACAAGGGGGGGTCCTTGCATATCCCGATGAAAGTTTAAAAAACCCTCATGTCCAAAATAGCCGTTTTTTGTGCAGTGTGGTGAAAAGGAAACTTTTGGGGGTAGGGGGTCTCGGGGGGGGGGAATCGACCCATTTAAATGTAGACAAATGTTGGTTATTTGGGGGGTACGGCCAATGAGTAAGCGGAAGGAAAAAATGATAGGCCGAGGAGGAAGAAAATCCCTCGGACTGTTTGCGTCATCAGACAGAAAACATTTGTAGATACTCCTAAAGGAACCTGGCCCCAGAAGAGGGAGGGTTGTAAAGGACTGGAGAGAGGAAATGCAAACCGCCCTACTAAGAAGGAAAAACCATCTGGGGGGGTTCCGGTTGTGCGAGGTGCGACTCACCGCAAAAAAAAAAACGGGGGGGGGGAACAGAGGAGAGGTAAAAGAAAAAAAACCCTAACATCTGGGAAAGAAAAAAAAGAAGGGGCTTAGGAAACGGGAGCAAGAGGGGCGTACAGTCTGGCGATCGAAGACACCATGAAGGGGGTAAAAATAGAGGAACGTCCGGTTACCGGGAAAAGCAAAAGAGGGAGGGGTGCACCCTGATAATCAAACTTGGCAGATTGATCACACGGTAGGGGTGGGGGCTGAAAAAAAGGTTCATTACAGGGGGGGGGGGTTTCAAAAAAGTTTCGTCCGAACAGGAACAGAAAAAAAACCAAAAAAGTAAGGGGGGGAAAAAAATAATCTTAAAAAAAAACCGCTATCGTAAAAATGAAAAACGGGGAAGGACTTCAGGAACAAGGCCTTTGGGGTGGCAAAAAAAAAAGACAAATGGAAAGGAGGGGTATGATTAAAATCGTTTTAGGGGAGTGTGGAACTAAGGGCTTTGTGTAAAAACGGGCGGATTCCAAATTCACGGACAAAGGGGAAAGAAAAAAAAAGAGTAGCGTGAACTCAAAAACACTCCACAAAAAAGGAGAATGTGTTACACCATTGGGCAAAGCATAAAAAGGGACTCCGGTAGCGATTTTCAGCTTGGGGAAAAAAGACTTCAAAGCCAAGGAAAAGAAGTTGAAAAAAGGGCGGCAGAAAGTCACAGCTCCGTGAGAGGAGGGGTTGAAAAAGGAAAAATTTGGGGGCACAGGGGGGGACTCTAGCTAACCTCTGGGGAGGTGAGAAAAACACGGAAGTGGCTTCCCCCCTACAACAAGAAAAGGAAAAAACCTAGGTGGGTGTGGAAAAACAGGGGCGAGGGTTTGAAAATGACACACGTTAAGGGGGAATTGGGGGGAAGGCCTAAACTGTATAGGGGGGCAGAGAGGTGGTAAAAGGTGGGGGGGAGGGGGAGAGCCTCATTCCTATCGGAAGCCTAGTGCCAAAGCGAGGGTACTAAAAACTTCCTGGAATGGAATTGGTGAGGCGGGAATGAACAATCGCCCGAGGTGGGGGAAATGAATGCGGGGTCAAAACATTCCAACAAAAAAAAACACGGAGGAAAGTGGTAGACGATCAAAGTGAAAAGGGGCCGCGGGGGGGGGATAAAAAAGGGCCGGGGCAAATAAAAAAAAACCTGTGGGGGGGGCAGGGAGTGAGAACGGTATTCAAAGAGAAAAAAACATCATGTCAGAGAGAAAAAAAAAAAAAAAAATATTGGTGTGAATGAAAAAGACAAAAAGCCTAAGAAAAGAAAGTCTTGAATGGAGAACCGATAAACAGACCAAAGGTGTGACGAAAGGTGAAAAAAGGTAAGGATACTACATACAGTTCCCACAACCGGGGAGACACAGGAAGAGTAAACGAGATTGTTGGGACCCGTTAAGAGTGAGAAGAGCCTACGGAAGGGGAAAGGGGTGGGTGGAATCCTTCGCGTGAAAAAGGTAATGAGGATGGTGGACGGAGGAGGGTCAAGGAAAAAGAGAGAAAAAAAGCAATGGGGAAAAAAGGACACGGTGAGTTCTTTTTGGAAACTCACACGAGGCAATGGACGTAAGGGAAAGGGTCGGTTTTGGGGGTCGAAAGTCCCTACTAGCGAAACGAAATATTCAAAAAAAGAAGGGGGAATCGACTTCCCGCCAAGGGTTCGGAGAAGGGGTGGGAAGGAGGTGAGAAAAAGGCCAAAAAGGTGTTGGGAGGCCACCAGTGGGGGGGAAAGAAAAATTCCTGGGGGGTCTGGATGGGGGAAGGAGGGTCCCATGTGCAGGAATCACAAGAAGAAGGAAAATTAGGGGGAAGACCAGCTTGGGTGGTTCACACTCTTGAGCTGGGGAGGAAAGGGGAACTCCTGAAAATGAGATGATGAGGCAAGAAGGGGAAAAAAAGGGTAACGAAAAAAAAAACGGGGTGGGTGGGGTGGAAAGGAAAAAAATCTGGAGGACAGTAAAGGTAAACGACTGGAAGTATCGAATTGACTCAAAGGGCTGAGAAAATCATAAGTTGGGGGAAAGATGAAAAAAAGAGGAAATCTTACAACGGGAGAAACAAAAAAAAAAAAAAACTTAAGTAAAAAAAGAGAGAAGATTGGGGTCGACTTGGAAATCAAACTAGGGCCTATAAAAAAAATAGGAACTGAAAACCCGGAAAAAGTGAAAAAGTGACCCGTATCCTTACGGGCCATGGAAAGCACGGGAGCCAATTTAGGAACCGAAAAAAAGGGGGGGGGAAAAAGTATTTGTTTCAAAAGGAGACTGAGGGTAGCAAGGAGGGGGTAGAGGAAATGGAGAGAGTTACCAGTTTCAGGAGAAGGAAACCCCAGACTTTGACCTTGGGGAAGAAAAAAGGGACAGAGAGCCTATGGTGGGGGGGGGAAAGCGTTCATTGAGGAACAGACTGGTTAGTTAGTAACTTTAAAACTCAAAACTAAAAGAAAAAAAGGGTGACAGGGTTCGGGGCAAACGGACGAAAAAGGGAAAAGGGGGGGGAAACAGAACTGAGACGACGCCTGAACAAAGGATTAAGGTTCGGGGGACTTCTGGGGGAAAAGAGATAGATGAACAAACGCAGGGGGTTGGACATTAAAAAGGTCAAACCAAAAAATACGCTGTGAAAAAGAAGTCCAAAGAAGAGGTGAACAATTCTGAAGAACGAAACAAAATCTCACGCGGGGGCCTTACAACAAGCCGCGGACAGAAAAGCAGGAAAAAGAAAGTCTGTGGGGGGTAAAAAAATTAAAAGAAAAAAAAAAAAAAAAAGATCTAAATTCATAAAAAAGGGATAGGTTTGGGGAGGGGGGGAGGGGAGTCCATGGGGGGAAAAGGGTTTGTCTAAATCCTAATTAATGGATGAAGTTCAAGGACCAAAAAACAAAGGAAGTTGACTGTAAAGGTTTCCCATCTAGGGTCAAAGAAAACACACTTTTTTTTGGGCGCTGGGGGGGAGGGGTGGGGGGAAAAGTACAGTAAATGTGGGGTTGGAGGTGGCCACTTTGAAAAAAGTGGAGGCAACCAAAAAGAGGGGGTTAGACTAATGCCAAAAACAAAAAGGGGAAAGGTTTGGAGCATTTCTAGGGGGGAATACCCAAAAAACACCAAACGCCAAAAAAAGGTGGAAAAAAAAGGGGGGGAGCACACTCGAGCGGAAATTGGGTCGATCTTGAAAGCTGGAAAAAAATGGAATGAATCAAAAACACAGCAAAAACGGGAGGTTTGACGGCCGAACTCAGAAAATTCAAGAAACTTTTAAAAAGGTAGAAAAAAAGAGGTTTGTGGGTGCAAAAAAAAGGAAAAAGGGTATCTCACTTCGAAGGAAGGCCCCCTCCCCCAAACAGCAAGTCGAGAAAAGAAAGGAAGGTTCTTAGTTGTACCAACAGCCAGAAAATGTGATGGAACTGGAACCATAAAAAAACAGAGGGAAACCCAAGCGGGGGGTGGAGGTGATTGGGGCAGGGGTGGGGGAAAACCAATGATCAGGGAGAAAGTGGGGGAGGTCATGCTAGGACAATGAAAGGGGGGTAAACGGAACGCTTACCGGAGCCAGGGGGGGGGAAGTTGTAGACAGGTTAACACTGCTTTGAGGCGTAATGGTAAAGACTTTGGGGGGGGAAAGGGGAGAAAAAATTCAAAAGGATATAAAAAAAAAGGAACCTTAAAACACAAGGAAAAAAAAAAAAGGGAAACGGGGACGCCTCTTAACAAGGGGTGCTTAACTCGTGATGGTTGGAGGTAAAAACAAAAAGGGGGTACGAAAATGTGACCAAGGAGGGGTACCAAAATAGACAAGGGAAACTCAAGCAAAGGTCTTCCCCCCACTAGGTGATAATTGGGAAAAGGAGGGGGGTTGTGGACAGTGTGGACAATCCAAAAAGAAAACTCAGCGAGTCGTGAAGGGGTTAGGGAAAAAGGAAGGGGTCACCCTTGCTTTGGGGAGCGGGGGGAAGGAGGTTATACGGAAAAGAAACTGAAAAAGGGGACAAGTGGGAAAAGGCCAAGAAAAAAAAAGGGCTGTATACAAGAGCGAAAAAAAAACAGGGGAGTCGGTGTCGCGCTGGAGGATCAAAAAAAGCGTCCCATTTTTACTCGAGGCAATCACGAAAGAAGCAAAAAGGAGGGGAGGGTCCCGACTATGGTCGAAAAAAAAGGAAACTTGGATCACCTCAAACAATTGAAAGGGGGGGGGAAGGCGCGCAAAAAAAAAACCAAAAACGGGGGGAAAAGGAGAAGTACCCGAACCCCTTTTGAAAAATATGAGAAGGGGGACTTGCCGTCTGGGCAGCTTCAACAGATCGGTACAAGCAACATTCTGGAAATAGCTGAAAAAAAAAATACTGCAAAAGGGGAAAGAAGTCAATGGGGGAGGAAAAAGCAAAGAGCCGGGGGGGAAGGGGGGTGGGCCTTACCCGATAGGGCTGAAACAGTCTCAAACCCTAGGGTGGCCGAAAAGGGTGGGGGGGGCTGACCCATGGGGGGAAAAGTCTTCAAAGGAAGAAGATATCCGTATAGGTGAGGCTGAAAAAAAACAGGACTCAGGGACATGAGTGAAAAAAAGTAGGAATAGAAAGAAAAGGGCGTGGCCGATTCTGAGGGGGTAGGGGGTAAAAATGTCGGGGGGATGGGAAGTTGGGCGTTTAAGGGGAACCGTGGGCTTGGGAAAGGGGACAAAGAAAAAAAAGAACCAGGAGGAAAGAAAAAAAAGAAAATTGGGGGATGCATCAGGGACCTCGCTGAGAGGTGTTACATGGTGCCATATGGAAAGAAAAAATGACTAAAAAAAAATGGTTAAAAAGTCTTGTGAAAGAGAACTTATAAGACAAATCATTGTGTTAGGGGCGGCTTACTTAAAGGGTGGGGAAGCGGCCGGTTGTCATGGGGGAGTTTCAGGGGGGGAACACTATCTAGAGAAAAAATTTGAAAAAAAAGGACAACTGCTTGGCTGCCAAACTACAAAAAAGACGGAACAAAAGGGGTGGGGGGTGGGGTAACCGGGACTGGGGGAAGGTGGTACTGTTCACATGAGAGGGGGGATGTGGGAAAAAAAATAAAAACCTTATAGGGAGGAGGAGGGGAGGAGAAAAAGAATAGCAGGAGGGGAGATCTTAAAAAAGGCCGGGCAATATCAAAGTTGAAGTGGGCACCACGAAAGGAAACAAAAAGGCGGGGAAAGGCGGGGGGGGGGGGGGTGCATCAACTGGGACAGTGAAACGAAAAAAAACATCAGAAAATAACCCGCACTCTAAAAAAAAGGGGGAACAGGTTGGGGGGGGGGGGGGAAATCCATGGGGGAACAACTCCCAAAACCAGCAGGTGGGGGGGGGACAAGTGAAGTACAACTTTGCGGTTGGGACAGAAAAAAAAGCAGAGGGAAAAAGAAAAAACTCAAAACACTAAGAGACAAATTAGCAAAAACGCATAAAAAAAAAGAAATTCGTTTAAAACGAAGGAGTGAAAAAAAGGAAAGGTCACAGAGGGTGGGACTCTTTAATGGGGGGGTCAGGAAGTACTAAAGTACAAAAAAAGGCCAAAAAGTCTCGGAGAAAGGAATCCCTGGCTTCAAACGCCACTGGTTCGACTAAAGTTAGGCTGCAGAGGGGGCGCCCGGGGGGGGTTGGGACAACTTAACTTGGGGAGGAGAGAGGGGTTGCCGGGCCGCGAGAGGGAGTTCGGAAGCCCGAATTTGAAAAAAGGTCAGTTCTCAGAGTGGGGGAAGAACGAACGATCCGGGACCATAGTGGGAAGGTGTCAACGGGCAACGGAAATGGAAGCAAGTAGCTAATCGAGAAACATTCAAAAAAAAAAGCTACCTTCCACATGGGTCAAGTTGGAGAGAAGAAAGATGGCTTTCGAACCTTGGGACCGAACCCTTGGGAAGCAAAAAAGGGGGAAAAAAGGGGGGTCTGTTAGTAGGGCCAAAAGGGGGTTCGGGGGAAAAATCCAAGAATAATTGAAGACAAGGGGGGGGTGGGTCAACAAAACTGCTCTGAAAAAAAAGAAAAGAAAAACTAAAAAAATGAGATTTAACAATAAAAAAAAAAAAAAAGGTCCAAAAAACAAGAAAAAACGGTCCGAAAAGGGCTTGGGGGCGAAAGGAAAATCCTAGCCAGGGGGAAAAAAACATATTGAAAGATGGAAAACCTCTCGGATTGGAGAAAAAAATTTGGGGAGACAGGGAAAGTTATTTAACCAGAGGACAAGGGGACTCTCTAAAAAAACAAAAAAAAAAGGAAAAGGGAGGAGGAGAAGAGATGGGTCCGAAATTGTACTCTGGAAAAAATGAAAAAAATAGGGGGCTGAGCAAAAGCGGTGGGAAAAAGGAAATAAGACTCACTGTTGGGATAATGGAAAAAACTGTCCTACAAATTGGTCGACGTTGGGGTCGAGAGTGTGGGGGGGTTCCTTGCCTCTACCAATCAATATGGGAGCGTGGGTTTCCAGGAACCGCGCATTGTGAAAAAGATTTGGGAGAAGAAGTGAAACTTTGAAAGAGGGTCGCAGGGAAAGGTGAAGCAGAACATAAGAAAAAAACAGGGAGTGGGACTTTAAAAAGGGGGAACTAAAAAAGAAGGTCGGGAAAATCCCTTCTCTCGACAAAGAACAGGGGGATGTGCGACCAGTCAAATATTTCAGGAAAAATAAGGCTCAAAAAGTTGCGAAAAAAAATTGGCCTACCCGTGGGGACGAGAGAGTCCAACCAAAAGACAACATGGGCGAAATTCGGGAGAAAGGCAGCAACATCGTCGAAACAAATCCGAAGGAGAAAGATTCAAAGGAGATGAAACCACTTTTAAGGGCAGAAAAAAAAAAGCCTCTAAACTCCCCAAAAGTAGAGTGGGGTGGGTAAAAGTTTGCTAAGCAGAAAAGAAAAAAAAAGACGTGGGAGGGGGGGGGGGGGGGGTCCCACCGGGGGGGAGAAAAGGGGGGGACGGAAAATGAAAAAACGAGCAACGAGGGAACTGGGGGGGAAAGGGGGTGGAACAGAGTTGTGTTTTTGTGGGTACTCAAAATAAGTGGGGGGGGGGGGTGGTATGAGAGTTTGAGGTTGTGCAGGAAAAAATCAGAAAAGAAGGGGGTGTGGGAAAAATTGGCGAAGAGTCGGGCCAAAAAAAAACCATAAAATAAAGGTGAGGGGGGTAAGGAATGGGGGGAAAAACCTGTTTTTGGGGAGTGGGGCAAAACAAATGGATACCAACGAAAATTGCGGGTTGTCAAAATGGCACGGTAAGGGGTGGGATCAGGGTTGAAACTCTTTCATTGCTACCAACAAGAGGATTGTGGGGGGAAAAAAAAAAAAGCCAGGAGTAAAGAAAAGTGTGTGGGAAAAAGGGGTTGTAATAATGAAAAACAAACGGGGTGTGGGAAAAAACCTAGAGTCAGGGTCCGCCCGTGGGGTCGAATACCCCAAGAAAGAGGACGCAGATAAGTTTGGATGGGACAAAAACCATCCTCAAGGGGGGGGGGTATAGGTGTGGAAGGGAAAAAAGAGGCACAAAAGGAGTACAAAACCACAAATCGGGGGGGGGGGGGAAAACAGTATTGGTTTTCAGGGGGCACCCAGGTAAGAGAAAGAAGGTTAGGAAAGTCATAGTAAAGACGAAATCAACACAGAAAACCTTAAAAAGCCTTGAAAACAAAACGTCGGCTTAAAAAGACCAGCAGTTACAACAACTGCTTTGACGATATTGAAAAAGGTGGAGAAAAAAAGGGGGAACGGGTAGGCAAATGCAAAAAACTTAAAAAATCTCAGTTGAACTTGACTGACGCAAGTGCTACTAAGGGGTGGGGGGGGGGGGGAAGGTGTTGTGAGGTTCGAGGGGGGACAAGGGGCCAAATCTGAAAAAAAAAGAAAGGGACCCCAATCCATAACAAATTACGCAAAAAAAAAAGTCATTCTACAACGCTAAAACTAATGGGGGGGGAAAAAAAAAGATGGGTGGCAAAAGGGTGTTCAGGGATACTAACGTGTAAGGGCCAAAGAGAAGGGAGGGGAGCGGAAAGACAAGAACTGTTGATAACGGTTGGGAATCAAAAATGTATTGTGAAAAAGGAAAAAAATGGGAACCGTTGGTAAGGCCAAACCGGGGTTGAGGAAAAAAGGGGAAAAGACCTTAGACAAATCGATCTAGCGGTCGAGAACAAGGTAAATGGGGAAGACGGGTCACATGAGAAAACTAAGAAAAAAATCGCCAGAGAGGGGGAGTTTGGAAAAACGGACGAGAGGGGATCGTAAGACGGACTGGATAGACCAAACAGCTTTTCAAACTTTGAAGGG
>Ga0179593_1200528_pt1 | contig 16969 bp, 11 predicted proteins | sample CZODoug2_1_08_16_FD_185931 | JGI IMG/M metagenome (GOLD analysis project Ga0179593, IMG submission 185931) | Vadose zone soil fungal communities from Angelo Coast Range Reserve, California, USA - CZODoug2_1_08_16fungal (PacBio error correction) | ecosystem: Environmental > Terrestrial > Soil >...
TATGCTTACGGATACTTCAAAATTATATTTCACAGGGGGGGTGTTGAGAGGCAATCCGTGGCTTCCAAACCAGGCCACGAGAAGACTATTAGGGAAGACAGAGATCTCATTGAGAAAAACAATGAGATAGCTCGCGAATCTAACTTATAGAAAAAATGACACAAATCACAGTATTATGGTCTTCGGGGAAGCCAAGAGCATAATTGAGGTACAATTGACTAAAGGGGAGACAAAAAAGGGTAAGGATGGATGGGGGGAATCTGGTTGCTAAAACACGACGACGCTATCCACTTTAAGGGGGAAGGTAAAATAAGGTCATAAAGGGGAAGGTTAGGAAGCATAACAGAAAAGTAAAAAAATAGGGTCCTAACGTTTAAAGTTCTGGAGTACGACGTAGTTAATACACTGATACATCAAACCACGAATTCACTACGGAAGTTGGCCGATGAGGGGGCCTTAAACTACAAACAAGTTAGGAGCGGTGGGAAGCAGTTGGGGTAAGGGGCTAATTCGGGAAATTCTAAGATCGGGTCCCCCAGATTGGTCCAATTGAGCATGGCCGAAGGATCAATAAAACCTCCTGATGTAAAAAATAAAAAGCGTAGACGAGAAATGTTTTAAAAAACACGGCTGGCCTTGGCATGTTTTAAAGAGAGTTTTGGAGCGTAAGGGGACAGATTCATGAAACGGATCTCCGAGAAGGTTCCAAGCACGGGGCAGGGGAGGGGGAATAGTGAGGAAACCGCAACTGAAGAAGACCTTCAGGGGAAAAGATACTGTGCGGTTTAACGGGAGAGGAGCCAAAGAAAGAAAACCCTAAGGAGTGTTGCTTTCTTCAAGTTCGAGGACACGGGCCCTGCTACTCCAAGCCACGACTAAGCCCCTCTGGGTCAGAGATTCCCTCGCACGGTTACAAGGCATGCAGAGCTGTTTTATAGGAGCTAATCGTCCAGAGGTCTAAATCAAAGTACAGGGACTGCCCTTCAACTGGGTTAAAGACCTCTTTTGTAGTGGTTGGAGGGTTTGATACTCAAGGGAGTAAGGCATGGCTTCAAGACAATTGAAAGATTCCTCGCCCAAGAGCATAGAGAAAAACATGGAGATGGAAGACAAGTATGAGGTACAAGCCCTCATGGATGGTAGGCTTTTTTGCGGCGATTGCGCTCAGTTAAAGGGGGAGGACCCCGAGGGACACGTTCAATCTCGATTCATGATGGGTCGGGAGCCCTCTGAGAGAAAAATTCGGTCACAGGAGTAGACCTGTCCATGAAATACTGCGGATAGCCTCGTGCGAAACGCACATATCAGTCTGGTACAGGGGGAAGTCAGACTTGACTATGAAATTAGGGGGAAACTCGGCAGTATCGCCAATAAGCCCAATCATCGGGCGGGTAGGATATCAAGTGGGGGACTTCCAGGAAAAAAGGTCCTCTAAAAGGATGGACCGAGTGAGGGAGAAGGGTTTCTGGCGTGATAAAGTCGTGGGCGCGTCGTGGGAAACTTCATAAAAAATACCAAACAACCCAGCCCCTGGCCAAATCCAAATATGTAGTACCCCGGGATTCTTAAATTCGGGAAAAGAGGAGAACTTATCAGAGAAAGGTGCAAGATGGAACTCGTGGGGGTGGTATCATGAAGGTAAAAGCGGAGAAAGAAAAACATGACTTCCAAGAGAAAAGGTGGCGAGGGGTAAAAAAAAACGGGAACACACACACCCCACAAAAAAAAAAAAAAAAAAAAAAAAAAAGAAAAGGAAAAACAACCCAAACCCCAAAAAAAAAAACCAAAAAAAAAAAAAAAAAAGGCACAAAAAAAAAAGATAAAGACGAAACAAAAAAAAAAGAAAAAAAAAAAAAAAAAGTGCTGCAGGAAATCGAGCAAACTAACTCTTCAGCTACAAGATATATACGTGCTGGGGAGAAGGGCGGCTGGGAGAAGTGCAGGCTTCCCATTAAATGCAATCATGAGAAAAGGGAAATCCAACCAACCTTTGTGGGGAAAGCCGGTTTGGCATTTTAAAGGAGAAATCTCACTCAACAGGAAAAATTAGTATGAGAAAGATAGGATTCGCCCTTTCACCTGGAAACACTGGAAAAACTTGGTGGAGGGAAGGGAGGGATGCAGTCTTTCGTGATTTAAAGCTTCCGGAACTTTCGCAGAGAACTTCACGAGAGGGGAGTGAATCTGGTAAAAAGATATGCTTAACATGAAAAGGTGGGCATGAAAAAAGGTAAGAAAAACAATTGGATTTGGCAGGGTAAGGGTATTCCTGAGGAGAGTGTTTCCTTCAGCAAAAAACCACTGGGAGAAGGGAAAGTGTGAACGTGCTATCAGTAGGCAGTTTGAGGAAGGGGGATATAAAGGGGTGGAATCCACTCAGTGGATTTTTCAGTTGTGGGGAGAGGGTATGAGGCTCCAAGGGGCCAAGAACGCATGTTAAAAGCCGACGATTCTCCGCCGACGGTCGCCGTACGGAACATGGGGAAGTGAAATGTCTCCTCCCCATTGAAGGGGGAGGGCACTAAAACTGAACGGAGGCAAGCAATGGAAGGACTATAAGGAAAGGGAGGACCAGCTGGCTCTGTTAGTGAACGGTTCTTCGAGGATAGAATGTGGGACCCGAAAGGTGATGGGACTCAGGGGTCGAAACGGAGGAGGGAAGCATCAGACAAAGCTGTGGGGCACCGAAAAAGATTGTCCTCCGTCCGCCTATCAGAAAGCCAAACAAAGTTCCAGCATCCAAGGTTTCGCGCTATAGAACGACTCCGCGGGCAGAATTAATAAAAGGGGCAAATCGGAAAATTGCAGGGCAGAGCCATGAACCGGTAATGTTAACCAGCCAACCACTACCAGCAGAAACACTTGAAGGGCCGGGGACTCCTTGTTGCAACTGTGAGCTCGATACAGAATCGCCCCCATCAGGAAGCTGGGACCTTTTCCAGGGGGTTGGTTCTACGTCAAAGCATAGTAGGTTTAGGGATCGCCTTTCCCTGGACATTAAGGAAACTGACTGACGGCTCAGCAGTAGAAAGCTGTTGGGGGATTTACAGGTCCTCGGAGTAAAGGAAAAGGCTCACTGCACGGGGAGCGGAACAGGATTAAAATTCGTTTTCCCTACCTATAATAAAGGAAGGGGGAAACTGAACCTGGTGCTTATGAGAAAGAATTCAGGGAAGCGCCCCCCTTCTAGAAAAAGATTTCCTCAGAGGTATTGTACATAGGAGGTCATTCTAGAGCGGGAGTTGGTCACCGATCGTGCGAGGGTGATCCTTCGCGCCAAAGGGTTAACTTTCTTCACGCCCTTTTGGGGAAGCGGCGGGGCACGAAGTCGCTTCGAAACTCTCCCAAGGGGGGGCGGCGGTGAAAAGAAGGCATCACAAGAGGCCACCGTGTCCGAATGGAGGTAAAGGTGGTTCTTTAGTCTCCTTGCGAAAGCGAATCAAGACGTGAAAAACAGGTTGAGGGACCCAGCTGTTACCGGGGGTCGGGTGCGGGGAGACAGAGTAGACCCTACGAGAAGATAACTAACAGGTGCCGATCGCGAAAGAGGCTGGAGATAGATCTACCTCTCACATCTGGACAAAATGTGTTGCGGAATCAAGATCCTAAGGTGCCCGGGGCGTCAGGAGTACCAAAATGCCACATCCCGGGGGTGCGTAGAGTTTGTTCGAGCAGCGGAGAAGGAGTAAGAGGGAGATATTAGGGTGTTTTCTAGGGAACTCCAGGCCACGCATAGAAGAAACTCTAAGAGGGGGGAGTTCTGCGTTTGAAAATTTAGGGTCGGAAGAGAAGAAGGGGGACCGCTGTCAACCCTGGGACGAAAAAGGGGTGCACTTAGCCTCACTGGTGGGTTAAAAGGCACAAGAAGATGGGGCGTCGGGACTGTGGGGGTTAGGAGGAACAGGTCAGATCCTACCTCCATGAGAGGGAAAGTACAACAGATGGCGTTCAACCACTAAAAAGGAACGATTCTTAAGGGATGCCTTCCTTCAAAAAATTAGTTCCGCATTGGAAGAGGGAGAAAAACGTTCGGACTAAGAAAGTAGGGAAAAGAATCAAGGTCTAGACTCTCGACACAAGACGGAAGGATGAGGGGATGCGCCCTGCTGGCAGGAAAAAAGACGTGTGCGGGGTCAAGAGGTTCGCTAGCCTGAAACTGCGCAATCGTGTAGGAAAGACCGAAGAAGAGAAAACAACGCATAGTGCGAGGAAGGGGTTGAACCTGGGGATCGTTTGGGGAAACGGCTCCGAGCTCAAAAGTATGGAAAGGGACAGTGGTGCCTAGGACACAACACGTGAATAAAGGAAAATTACTGCCTTAAAGGTATAAATTTCAAAAAAAAAGGGGGTGATAAGGCACGTAGGAGGTGAAGGAGACGACCTTATCGTCAAATTGAAAAGGAAAAGAATAAAAGAACTAAGCCAAAAGTCTCTTGAAGGCGAAACGCTCAGTCATCGAGCTCTGCGAACATGCCTGCGAGCAAAAGAGAAAAAAAAAAACGCACCACGAAAATGAAAGGGGTCTTTCGTTGGGGGGGAACAAGAGCAGAAAGGTAAAACGTGCGGCTAGGGGAGGTCGGACAAAGGGACCCAGTCTTTCTCTTCGGTCTCACACGCAGATCAGGGATGGGTGGCAGGGCAATCACTTGGGAAGTCAAATTACGGTCTGCGCAGCAAATACTCAGTCCACAAATGAAAAGAACTTAACGGCGGGAGAGGAGATAACTGAAGTCTTCAAGGACGGAACCCACGGGACGTAACGGGACTTTTGCCTCGGCTGATGTGCAACTTGATCAACCGGCAGGAGTGGAGCGTGCGACCGAAAGGTCAGGCCTTCGAAGAAGGGCCCAGGTTTAAACGGACCACTGGCGCGAAGAGCACACTCGAAGAAATGACTGTACAAATCACGAAGGGATACGCGCTTTTTCCAAAAACAAACGTATCTGCGGCCCTGGGGTTCATGCGGACGAAAGTGTGGCGAGGATCATAGGCATGAACAAGAAGAGACCAACTGTGGGACAGGCGGGACTTCGAATAGGCGGGGTGGGGGACACGAACTTAGCAGCTATAAATAAAATGGGTAGAGGGACAGTCTACGATGAAAAAAGAAAAAAAGAAGGAGGCTGTCGTGGGCGGTCAGCTTTACACACTTTCACTTAAGCCCGCAAAAAGGCCTGAAGAGTTGGCAGCGGGGTCCCAATGGTGACAAAAGGCAACAGGATCGCGTGGGGGTAGATTCTTTACCTCAGCTCATTATCAAGTAAACGTGAAAAAATTCAAGGGGGAGACTTCGTGGAGGTTGTGGGAGGGCTACCAGGATCTCAGGCATTAAGATACCCTTCACTATTCCTGTCCTCGAAGATCAATATACGGATGGCCTCGGAAGAATTTTGACGGGGGGATAAAGACCGACGTGGTGCGGTGGAATTTTCTCGCGGGTGACTCGCTTCTTATATGTAACAGGAAGTTGTCTTTGAAGCAAGATCGGAATATAGTTATGACCCTCTGAGAGACAAAACGTCGTCCACGGCGATTGAGTCAACTTAAAAAACTGGAAAGATTTCGACAAGGTACCTCGAGAACTGCAACAGATCGGAGGGGGAAAGAACAATCTAAGGACCACTGAACTAACCGGGGTCCTCGAAGTGGACCGCCCGCATCATCTCGGGAGTATGATAAAAAAACAGTGATTCCCAAGGGAAGGGAAATCCTTTTGGACTAGCATAATAATGGGACACCATGGATGGAGAATAGGGTCAGGGTCATGGGGCGCTAAAGCAAAAAGCCATAACAAAACCACGGGAAAACCTAAAACGGGGGGGGAATTGAAAAACTTTAGGGAGAAGAGGTTCAAACGAACTGATCCTGAAGCTCATCAAAGTTTACCCTCTTCGCCACGTGGTGTTGAATAAGAAGAAAAGCTTACAGACTGCAGTAAATAGGACAAATAAACCTTGGTGGGGGCATCATTTTAGAGAAGTCAACAATGAGGATCGGGTACCGCATATGTGAAACCTTCAAAGAAAAGGAATCTATTTACTTGTCTCTAGCGGAATTTCCATAGAGGGGAACAGTCAAAGCAAAAAAGAAGGCAAGCCAATCAGACATCCAAACTGGTGTTTTCACTGGTGGGTCAAGGTGGTACCATCTGATGCAAGACTCTAAACAACACCACGGATGCTTATTAAACAAGAAGAGATTCTCAGTACCCAAATAACCCCCTTTTGTCCCACATGTTTGGCGTCTGATTGAAGATGTCGAAGGAGGCTTGACGGGGACGGTTTTGTCAGTCACTTCTGAGGGAATAAACGGAGCTCGGGTAGGAGGAGAGGTCAAGCTAGGAAGTGCTACCGCTCCATGGGGGGTTCAGTATCAATAGCACCCCCAGGTAATTTTAAGGAAAAGGAGTCCGAACGAATAATCGGGTCCAGTAATTCTCACACCAAAAAATATGTCTAATAGTGGCCGAAAAACAAAAAAAAAGAAAAAAATGGAACCTGTGCATAACTGAATTATCAAGGGGGAAGATGGAAGAGCAGGTTTTCCTCCTAACGCGGCAAAGGGTTGGAGGCTGGGGTGTATGCTTTCGCCCACGACCCTACCCTCATATAAGCACAAAAGACGCCAGCCTCGGGGCATCACGGGGTCAATGACCAGGGAAGTGAAAAAGTGCTAGAAAAGCACACGGATTTTGGTAGACCCTGCGAGCAAAGTTAGAAGGATAAGAGATTAGGACAAGACGCTCTGTGGAGTACTGTCTTCTAGGCGGGCGGTGCAACGGGAAAGGGGATCAGACCGTGGAAACAGTTTCTAGGGTCAGGGACAGCAGCACGCAGAGACGTTTTGATGTACAAATTGAAAACTACGTTGCATCCCGATAGGAGAAAAAGGCTGACTTGGCACCATCCCGGAGTTCGCGCTAGAAGCAAAAGAATACTGTCCAGCAAGAAACTTAGTTCGGGGCATCAGGGGGCCGCGTGCAGACAATGCGGGTCTCATTTTGAAGAAACCATCCAAACCCGACCACGTCCTGAGACAATTGAAAGGGACAGAAATGGTGGGGGAGTGCAAGGGAAAGGACCCGAGGCTCCTCTCAAAAGGGCGAGACTAGGGTCAAGGGGGGGGGGGGGCGAAAGGGTAACAGGCTGAAGAAAAGTGAAGGGGGGCGTTTCGGGCTACGTCCTTCAGGGACAGGTCAAAACCAAGAAAGCCCTCCTTCAATTGGGGCTGGAGGTTGTGGAAGATGTCGACTTAACATCGCAGGATAGTAAAGAGCTATGAAGGGATGGGGGAAACCCTAAAATAGAGGAAAAGCCCGTGATGTTCCTCTTGGCATTCGTAGACTTTCATTCGATTAGAAAACACCCGTAGAGAAAATACGGGCCAGCAGAGGGGTGTAAAAATGGATAAGTCCTACGGTATTTTAATCAGGTATGCGATTTAGAAGGACGTCCAAGGGGCAAAAGTGGGACACCCGTGGGGGGGTCCAAGGTCGAAAGTCAAGAACTTAGCTGCGAACGCTCCCAGAATCTTCCTTTTTTAATAAAAAGGTCAAGACCGAGGCAAACCGGGGGAGAGGGAAGTCGTTGGGGTGGGGGCGGGGGGATAATGGGAAAGGCAAGATCCGCGCTTACTCCAGAATTGACACATATTAGGCCAATTTTGGACAAAAGTCGGCCAATAAGGCTGGGGGGGAAAAACGCGGGTTAGACAGGACCAAAAAGAAGAAGTTATCGCGGAGAGTATGAGAAGACCGATCTAAACCAGCCATCTGGAAAAGGTTGTAGAATCAGAAAACGCACGGGTAACTACGGGGAGCCTGAGGACACGAAGCAAAGAAGAGTTGAGTGTGTGAGGGTTCAAAATCATCTCGATTCGTAAGAGTCCAAGAATAGGATTCGTCTCCGAAAGAAGCTAGCCGATCGAAACTAAAAGGTCTGTCTTCTCGTGGTCATGCCCTTCCGGAGATAAGGAGGGCACTCGGTCACCAGGTCCTAGGGGAAGGATAAGAAGGGGTTCAGTATCAAAAAGGAAGCAGAGGGAGAGTGTACTTGGTGTGAGAGAGGCCAACCATGACGATAAGCCAGAAGACCTGGAATCGATAGAAAGGAAAACAACGATGGACAGGTTCAAAAAAGATAGAGCTATAAAGTACGATTTCTTGCCTGCAGTAAAAAAAGGTTTACAGGGCGGCTCGGGTACACTGGGCGGGGAAGAAACCGCACGTAGGTAAAGAAGAAGGGGGAGATCTCGTGAAAAAAAAGAAGAAGGAGTAAAAATAGATATCCTTATTTCTGGAAAGGAAGTTCTTATTCACTAACGTGTCCCCTAGAAGCCATGCGGAAGAGTGGGGAAACCTCACTAATCGGGGTAACATCGGGTTAGAGCGTGTGGGAACCAGCTGTGGGGGGACTGGCTCCTAGCATAAGGAGTAGTAGATCTGTTTGAATAGCACACACCCCGGGGGAAAATTCCAGGATATGACGGGGATAATTTGCCCCTGTAGGATAATTCAAATTAGGAAAGGGGTGGAGGAGGCACTCCTGATCAGGGAACAGAAGGCGCCCATGACAAAAAAATTATAAGAAGCCTCGAATTCTGTTGCTACTCGAAGTAAGATCTACTTAACGAAGGGAGATCAGGCGAGGAAAAACTGCACAACTCAACAATTTGGGCTTCAAAAGGTTTCCTAAGGAGAAGAAAAGTAGGAAATGCTGGGAGATGTATCTTGTGGTTTGACAACTTTTGACCAGATTTAGGGGAGAAGAGGTAAATCCATAAATCGGATCACGGGTGGGTGGCAAGGCAGACGGGTCTGACGCCTAAGTTCGTCGCAGGCCCGACCATTTCCAACAAGGGGCAGACTGGAAAAGGTAGGTTTAGCTGATGCTTATGACTGTGAAGGAGGTTGGTGATCACGTGATACGAAAAGAAGGAAACAAAAAGTCACGACTGGTACGGGTGGTACTAAAAAGCTGATGCAAATTATAAAAAAACTCGCTGGTGTGAGGAGGGGGAGAGCAATACGTTGAAGAGCCTAAGTCCCACGGGGGGGTAAAAAAACCGTGGAGCGAATAAACTCGTAACAATTATTTAAATCCAGTCAGAAGAAAATGCCATGTGGGGTCAAACTCACTATATGCTGCCTGGGGGTGGTTGTATACAGTGGAAAATTCTGAATAGGCAGGAACGGAGGAATCCACATTTTTCCATCAAAGGGAAGGTTCGATATGGGGCGGGAAACCACCCGGGGGATCTTCATTGGCGGGAAAAGAAAAATCCTGATGCGTTTCTGAGGACGATGAAAAAACGAACCAAACCGAAGGAGGGCTGCGCGAGGAAGGTGCGAATGGTACAAAGGAAACTAGCCAGCCAAGACACGTCCCTCATCGGGGGGGAAGCTAAAACCAAAAACTCAGGCCAGGACGAGGTTGTAATGGGGGAAATCGGGGACTCCTTATAAAGGCATCTTCTTCCCAGTAAAAGGGGACTCAAATGCGTGGGAAAGTTTGTGGAGGGTGCTACACCATTCTGGCAATGATCTACAGGAACGAGGCATCCCATGCGTAATCGAGCTGCTACATCCAAAAAAAGGGATGGGATGGGGAAAGTCTAGCCCCGTCGTTATTCGGAAAGTGTTAAGGGATCGTTTGAGCTAAGGAGGAGAGGACAAATGTAAGGTTTCAGCCATGACTTAATTATGGTAGAAGTGCGAAACCTCATGAGAAAAGAAAACTGACGCCGACTGGATTGCTCACGTTGAAGGGAACCTGAAAAACAGGCAAAGAAACCTTACTACCAAGACCAAGGGGTTACCGGAGCTCAGGATAACCGGACGGAGCTTAAAAACTCGGCAGGATAGCAACTCCAATCCCGCCGGGGAAGACATTGAACAGTCCCTGGACGAGAGCGATGCCCTGGAGGAAAGTTTCAGTCGGGCAGGACGGAGGTCAAGGTTTGCACCTCAAAAGCCCAAAAAAGGGCCAAAGAAAAAGGGGGAAAACGCGGAGTGAGGGCCATTATTAAAGAGAGCAAACTGAAGAGATCAAGGGGGGAAAAATCTTTAATCCATCTTTGGGTGGGGGGGGGAGAGACAGGTAAGGAACCATTCTTCTTCGACCAGACGGAAAAAGACCTTGCTCAAGGAGTACACCGGTGAGGAAGAGGAGAAGAAACCCTCTCAGTAAAAAGAGAGTGAGTGTCTCTTCTAAGAAGAAAAGAGGCCCCGGTAAAGAAGAAGGCTAGGGCCAATCCGACGCCAAAACGGGGGGGTAAAAACGGGGGGAGGGGGCCGGTAAGGGAGGCCTCTCTCAAAAAAAAAAAAAGTATTAGTTAAAAGGAAATAAGATCCGGCCCTACAAACAGGAAACCTACCAAGTGGGGGGGCTTCGATTTGGGGGCTGGAGGGAGAGGGGGTTCATTGGAGTCCATGTAACAAAGTTCTTCACCGTAGAACCCGTCACGCTCTTGGCTATTGTAAAGAGGGGTCAAGAGAGGAGCGAGAAAACGAGCCAAAAAGTTTATAGACCCAGGAGCCCCCACAAGGTTCAGGGGGGACACTTTATTCCCACTTAGACTGGTTTAATCAGTATCAACAAAACCACGAAGGGCGAAGAGGTTTTCCAATTTCTACTTACAGGGGAAAGTGGGAAGAATGGAAGAAATAAGGGGCCTTCACCCGTTGGCTTTGGGGCAGGGGTGGGATGGAATGGTTATATTGCGAACCCACGAAACTAACAGCAGGCTCAAAAAAGAACAAATCTCAAGAATCGGTCATAAGGGGGGGTGGCAAGAAAGTGGAAGGTAAAAGGACTCCCCTCCGCCGCTTGAAATGTGGAGGGGGTGTACTCGAAATTCATAGGCAAGCAAGGACCTTCGGAGAAATCGTGGAGTAAACAGGACTGAAATGTGCGTTATTGTGAATCGCAGGCTGGAGAATTGCCAGGCAATGCTTCCCTAAGGGACCGTTGGGGGGTGATGAATGGAGCATCCTCACTCATACAGACTGAGTGTTTGCGAGGGCAAACCATCATTTCCCTCTACGCAGGGGCATCCACTAGCAAAACGTTCCTACATTGACAACCGGAGGCTGGCGCGATCAAAGAAAAAAGCGAAAGCCTGTCCCGAACTCTTGGCATTCAGAGATTAGCTGGGAAGCGCAATGAAGTCGTCCATTACTGGCGCACCGGGTCTGAAAAAAAAATAAAAAAGAAAACGGACCAACCGAAAAAGAAAGCCGTTGGGAGGGGGGGAACTAAAGAATTGGCTAGAAGAGAGCAGATTATAGATCCCAATCTGGGAATTTCAGGGACCCGTTTTGGTCCGCTTGCAAAAGGCTATATGGATGGATGGGACTACGAGGGGGGACACTTTACAGGTATTACCTTACCCCAACTCACCCCTCACTAGAAAATGTGGCAGGACGTGGTGCATAGACTCGGGACCTGATGCACACAAGATATCCAGTAAAGATGATTCGTGAGGACTTGTCCCTCAAGTGAGAACTGACACTTTGGGGGAATGGAAAAGGGGGGGGGCGGATCGCAGGTCCTGCATAGGAGAATCTCCAAAGTAGGAAATACAGGGAAAGAAAGGAAAACAGTTTAGGTAAAAAAAGGGGAGGCTTAGCGCGTTAGGTGGAAAGCATTCAGGGGAGAGTGATCAAATTCTCTGCAGGGGAAAGTGTAACCTAAAGGTGAAAAAAAAGTCTTACATAAGGGAAACGACTTCGAGTCTACGCCAAGCTCCAAAAGAGAGGTTAAGGGTATCAAGGTAAGAAAATCAAAACGGAGGAAAACAATTCAGTTCTGGAAATGACGGGGGCCTTTCAAGTCTACAGGGGCGAAGTCAGAATCCTCGGAGTACTCCAACAATTCAACTTCTGCCAAACGTGGGGACAGGTCAGGGGCTGGCTCATACAATAAGTGATGGCCGCGCTGGGGATTAAAACTGGGAAGAAAAAGAACGACTGATAGCAGAGCATTCTTTCGAGCCCTATCTAACCGACATCTGCATATGTTTTGGGAAGGACTCAGAAAAACGTGTCAAGGTATTAATGAGCCATAGAGGAAAAGGACTAAAAGAGCGAGAAAGTCGTGGGGAAGTTTGCGAGCAGCATCTAGGGGCAGGACAGAGAGGGAAGAAGGGGTTTTCAAGTAAAATCACAAATCGCGACTAAAGTCCAATCTCGTTCTGGGGGCGTGAATTTGGAAGGGGGCTTCAACACCAAAAGGGGAAGATAACAGGAGTGCCGCGGGACAAGGTCTACTTTCCGGAGAAGACCAGGGGGAAATTCCCCGAGGGGGAGAATGGTGCCTGTCTTTAGTTGTGGGGAAAGAAGAGGCCACATGAAGTTCCGACCAACAGGGGGAGCTTAGCACCGTCCACCAAACTATTACATTTCAAACACTGAGGAGAACAATGCGGAAGAGGTCGGGAAAATTTCCAGGCAGAAAAGGATTTTACGCAGTTCAGAGGATAAGGACGAAGGCGACAATACCGAAAGTCGTACCTCAGACTTGAGAGAGATACTGGAAAAAACAACACACGGGTATGTACGGGCAGAAAGGAGAGGTCTCTCTGGCTGGGGTGGACCGACGTGCGGGGAACTTAACGGTGTCCTATCCGTAGACTGAGGAAAATAGTGTCTGGTACATAAAGGCAGAAAATCGAAAAAAGCAGAGGGGAAGCTGTGGGTTGGACTGCATCGTGGTTTGTTGGGAAGGAGAAGGGAGACACTGATTAAGGGGTGGGGAAGAGATGCAAAACAAAGGGAACAAAAGAACCTTAATGGGCCTTCAGGTTCGGAGGGGGGGGCAACAGGTAGTTAGAGGTGCCGTCGGGAGGGGTGAAATCTGAAAAACAAGCAGTTCTGAATGGAAGGGGAGAAAAATTAACACTAATCCTCACGAGGGAATTCGAGCGGGAGAGCAATGGATCTAACGCTCAGTACAAAGACTAAACGGTAAGAATAGAGAGGAGAGAAAACTGCACAAAGCCTCTGTAAGGTGGCCTTCGTTGGTCCTAAAGGCTGAAATCCATTAAGGAAAAGGTCAGTCGAGTGATTCTTAACATTGTCAAGAGGTGTAGGTATATTATGGATTGAACGGCATAAGAGAGGAGATCAAGGTTACTTGGTGGGGTGAAGTAGAAGGTCGGCGCATTACTGATTGCGCGCCGAAAAGGGAAAAGCTTGCGAACATGGTCTTTCGGAAGAAAGAGGGGGAGGGGCTTGAAGAGAAAGTATAAAGAAAAAGACTTGAAACTCTGAAGTGGAATCAAGCTTGATACACACGCCGCGCGGGGGGGTAGCTAATCGAAGGTCGTGGACTTGCCGAAGGTCCCGGGTGGTAACCGGGGACCTTTCCGAAGTCCGAACTCTCCGGAAAAGGATGGACAGACTCTGACGGAAAGGGTGTACCGAACCTCTGGGGGGGCACTGTGTTTCTCGAGTGCGAAGGCTCAGAGGCTGAACTTATCTCAGAAAAGGTGAAACAAAGGGCAGGGAGGTCGCAAAGTACAGAGAGAGGACTAATCCTGTGCGCGGGGGGGGGAAGGCGGAAGAGACACATCCACCAAGTGGGAGGGCAGGGTGGGAATAAGGGTCAATCAAAGAGTAAGGCACTTGGCGACGGTCCACGACATCCTCACAAAAAAGCGGGTGGCAGAGAGCAACCACGGGTCCCAAAAAGGGCCAGGAGAGGGGGAGTGGTGGATGAGCACGAGGAAGAGAATTCTCATCCAATTCACAATGAAACTCAACGTTTCTACAACTGCGGGGTCTTGGGTGGAAAGGGGTGGGTCTACAAGGAGCCAATTAAAGGCTCAAGAAACTTAAACGAGGCCTAGGGCCCGTCATAGGATGCTAAGGAGGGAGGGGCTGTTCTAGCTCGGCTCCTGCATGGGATGCTGGGGAAAAGGGCTATCTTGGTGGGAGTATAGGAAAGTATAGGACGCCTAGGTCCAACTGGTTAGTCCAAATCCGTCTGTAGTGCGGGCTTCGAAAGCTGGCAACTTCGGAAAGAGTTATAACCTTCCCGGGAAACGGTCCATCCTCGAAATAACCTCCGAACGAAACCTGTGGGGGTGCACAATAAAGATCCGTCTCCTAGGCAGACCCTTAGCAGGTATCTTGCCTCTTCCTCTCGATGCCAACTCAAAAAGTCCTCACGAAGCTTTTTAGTTAGATTATCCATTTGACACAGTAATCAGCCGCCCTTCCTATCCGGAACTTATTCCTGCTGCTGAGTAGGGGGTTCACGGGTCTGTGCCTTACGATCATATAAATGGTTGGGGGCAGGGGGGCCTTTCGTAAAAAAAATCAACAGAAATCCGAAAAGTTAAAAAGCCAAAAGGGGTGATAAACAAACTGGGAAGTATTCCATTAAGGGGAACTTAATAAGGGGAAACTCGCCCCTGGGGGGAAAAGAGGAGGCCAAATCGGTTGGTGGGGGAGACTGCAGGACCAGCTTACTCCTCGGACTCCCTGACGGAAAATCCCTTTGGTTTGGGGGAAGAAGGGAAATGCCACCAAAAGGTTAAAGCGGGGCGACAAAAAGGAGGGGCACCCGCTTCATCCAATATAGTGGACGGGGAGCCTCTTCTGAGGAAATGAACCAGTACCCCCGGAAAGAAGAAGGTCAAAGAAACAAAAACAAAAAAAAGGGGGTCACAACTTTGGGGGGACAGGGGACCGTCAGGCAGAGAACCACAAACAACACTGATTCTCTTCGTAGATAGGAGAATGGTCCCAACGTACCCACTTTGAGACAACGGGGTGTTAGGTCTATGGCTTATCAAGTCTGTGAAAACTGAACTTCCAGGAACACTTCGACTAGGAGCCATGAACCGAACGTTGTCTGGGAAGAGGGGGGAAAGGCTCTATGCTCCGAAAAATAACAGGTGGGCATTACCAGGATCCCAACAAGTTCTTGGAAGACTGAGGGCGCTCTCAAGGCGGGGGAATAAGATCAAAAAAAAACAAAGGGAGTTGGGGGAAAGGGAGAAGCTTCGTAGTCATTGTTCAAAGGGGAAGACTAAAAGGGGTTTCAACTCACCTCCGTTTTCTTTTTGGGGGGGGACTGGGTTGGTCAGTCTGGGAATCTTGCTGCCACATGACAAATCAGTTGATCACGACCATCTCAAAAAAAGCATCGGGGGTTCATCAAGGATCGGCATTGTGGAGGGGGAAAAGGGATCATCCTACCCGCTCGAGAAGTGTGGATGCACTGACTATGACAAGAATGGTCCAGGATCAGTAAGATTGCCGTAACACTTTCTCTGGGGGGAGGTTCTGCTGGATGTCGGAGAGGGTTTTTTGCACGTGAGGGTATGAGCCTGGACGCAGTTGTTTAATAGAAAGGGGGGACACCTCAATCATATGAGAGTGGGATGACAACTTACACACTCTTTCCTCACGCCTCGAATCACCTCTTCAAGGGGAAGGAATACAAGACTCTGCGGCGGTCGCTAGGGAGGGGTCAAATCCCCGGGACGGGTCATAACTCAGGAGCTTTGCATCGGGCCTAGGGAGGGGCGAGCCAGTTAACGTGGATCATGGGTATCCACACATGAAAAAACTACCCCACCCGGAGAACGTGACTTGCTTTCAGACTGAAGGTGTCGCGTGGAGAATGAATAGACGACAAAACTCGGATCCTTCTAATCCAATCGGAATCAAAAAAATCCTGTTCCCAAAGGGGGGCGTTAACCAATCGGAAGGAGGAGAAAAGTAAATTTTGTGGCGGGGGGCGCCGGACGCCGTGCAGTATAACCGCGAAATCCACTCATCCCTCATTAGTTTTTCATGAGGGTGGGAATATAAAAACTGGACCATCAACTTGAGTCCCTAAAGGAGGAAGTAATTCTTTTTCCCTCCTCTTGAGACATGACATGGGGCTCAAAAGGGGGAGGATAAGGGCATGCCTAAGGTGGTTTTTTGGGGGGGGGGGGGGGGGGGGGGGGGGGGGGGTGTTTGGGGGGGTGGGGGGGGGGGGGTGGGGGGGGTGGGGGGGGGGGGGGGGGTTGGGGAGAAGAGAACCTTCTGACGGAAAAGAGGCGCATAAAAATAAGTTAGGTAAACACTGGGCTGCGGCTACTCGGAGTTTTGGTACCTCATTTCGTACGGGGAGCAAATTCGATCACAGGTAAAGGTTGTGCAACTCGAAAAGTGAAGTCTGAAACGGGAGCGGTCGACAGTAGAAAAGCATCAAAAAGAAAAAGCCTTCAACGGTTGAAGCAATAGCAGAGAAGCATCAACGGAAAAGTGTGACGGTAACTTTTGTGGGGTCGTCTCCGTGGCTACTTCAGCATCAACGCGGCGTGAAAAAAACGAAGGGAAAGGTCAACGAGGGTGGGTGGTCTGAGGGTAAGGCCAGGAGGCGCCGACGATGGACCTGCAAACCGAGACTCGGATGCCTGTGAGTAGTGTTTCAAGAGCCAATCGACCCTCAGGCCATAGGGCAATGTGGGATAACTCAACTATACGCAAAAATGTGGAACATGGGCTGAGGACGGGTGTGAAAAAATAACCACGGTCCCTCTTGTTAACTGTTGTGCGGGTTTGGAGAAAAAGGAAAAGCGTCTATGTAACAGGGGGGAAGGAGTAGGAGAGGACTGAGCGTAAGGGCCGCCGATCAAGAAAACGGAGAGAAGACCATAGTTCTCTTTGCAGGACGCAGGACTCTGAGGACGGGTCCAAAAACTGTACCAACGGTCCTACTGCCTGCATCCATTTTGGAAAAGTACAAAGGAAGGGAATAAAATCAAATCTGTACTGGGGGGACCAACAGGACACCGACCGAACCGTGAGCTCGGATAACTGGGAAAAGATGGAAAAAAACTCTTGGGGGAAACCAAGAGAGGAAAAGAAGGCTGAAGATTTCTTTCAAACTGGAAGAAGCCAAGGGAGGGGGACGACTGCGGCGTCGGCCACTGAAAGAATCCGCATTAGGGGTGTAACAGGCCGTCG
>Ga0179593_1286320_pt1 | contig 16968 bp, 16 predicted proteins | sample CZODoug2_1_08_16_FD_185931 | JGI IMG/M metagenome (GOLD analysis project Ga0179593, IMG submission 185931) | Vadose zone soil fungal communities from Angelo Coast Range Reserve, California, USA - CZODoug2_1_08_16fungal (PacBio error correction) | ecosystem: Environmental > Terrestrial > Soil >...
CCAGAAAAGTGTGGAGAGCAGAACCCCTACTACAAATAAAAAGTGACGGTCAGACCAGGAATAAATAAAGGAGTGGTGCCGCGGACAGCGTAGCTAGGGGAATTCAGGTCGCGAAAGAAGGTAGGGTAGATATGCGCCTCCGCGATCCAAAAAGGGGGGACCGGCCTGCGAGAAGCGCAGGCTATCTCTCAGAGAGGGGGGCCGACTGCCGGATATTTTCTAAGTGAAAAATAATGGGTTCGCCGCTAAAAGGAAGGGGCATAAGATGCGTCAAGAACAACTACTCCGAAAAACCCACCAGATCCCGCGCCACCAAAGACAGGAGGCGGCACACACAGACTCGCCGCTTTCAAACAGATCACGGGGAAAAGGGAAACCGAAAAAACTGGGAAAACCCTCCGATTTCGAATGGTAATAAGAGGAGATCGCCGATTACTCGGACCACAAAACAAAATCCCGCCCAGCGGAGGCACCACACGAGAAGGGGAGGCTTCCGAGCTATCTGGAACTATGAATCAATCACTCTGGCGACGGAAACGGGGCGCGATTTTAAAGGGGGGGATCGCAAAAAAATAGGAGGCTCTGGGGAAATCTGACTTGCACAAATCCTTCAAGAACAAAGAAGAGGCTGATGGAGGCCAGGCTATAAGAAAAATTGCGCGAGGAGAGAGGCCATCATGACTGGGGAAAGCCGGTTGAGAGCACAATGAGTCAAGCACAAACAACTGGAGTGCATGATCCGCTGAACGGCAAATGACATTACCAATGGGGGAAAGGGGGGGCTCGACGAGAGGAACTGTGAGGGGGGGAAATAGAAGGGAAAGTGCCGAGGCCGGAAAAAGCTGCTCTACGAAGATTTCGACAACATCAACCTACCCGACGAAAAAACAACATAACAATTCTTCATTAAGGGGGGGGAGGAAGGGCACCTGGGACCCCCAAGCTTGGTTGATAGACGAGGAAATCATCTAGTCTTGCCCAATTTAAGCTGGGGGAAGGGGTCCTGAGGAGGACAAGACCGGGTCACCAATTTCCTGGAGAGGAAAGAATGAAAAGGGAAAACTAGAAAGGACCAACGTTACTACCACAACATCTCTCGCAACAAACAACACTACCTCTCGTCTGAAAAAACTCAATCTACTTCTACAGCAAAAGAAGAGCAACTCTCAATAGATTGTTATCGAAGAAACAGGGGTGGGGAGGCGGGTAGGGGAGATGAAGAAGAGATCACTTCACTAGATACTCTTGGGGGGGCAGGTGTGGGGTGGTGGGGAAAATTAGGATCTGGGGGCAACGCCATATACTCATCCCGTGGTGCCGAAACCCCACCCTGACGCAGGGAGGCTTGTCATTGTGAGTTCCGGTGCTAGAAAGGGGGTCGGCGAAACAAAATTGAAGGACAAAGAGCGGTTCTAATTTAGAAGAGGGGGGAACCGTTTCCAGGGAAAATGTTCAGTTACCTGCTCCTTAATACATTGCTGTGGATTCAGTGCTCCTAAAGGGGGGCAGGAAAGTCGCGGTTCGAACCCGAAGCAGAGGGAGCCGGTCGTATCATGCTTCTGAGGGGGAAAAGGGTTCGAGCTCCAGAGGAGGAATTTTGTTCCTCGAGGAGGGGGCGAGGGAGAACTCGCGCAGAAAGGGTGTCTATCCCCCCCATGACCGGCATCAAAGTGAAAAAAACAGAGCGGAAGAGAAAGGGGGCTTCTAAGAAAAGTCCTTAGGGAAACAGAAAGGGAGCGAATGAGAGGGGAAATTCTAATCCTCGGATGGGGGGCAGGGAAAACAGCGGCCGGATCAGCGTCCGTCTAGGGTGAACATTCAGACTTCCGGATTGCTCCTCCCGTTAAGGCAATTAAATGGGGAAAAGGGAGGTTGTCGGCGAGGAGTTGTGGAGCTAATGCGATCCTTGGGGTTGCGCTTTTAATCGGTGGGGCGGATAGTCAGGGAACAGCAGGAGGGTAGTTGCTGAACTAATCTGCAAACGAAGAAGACCGCTGTCTCCGACCTCTCCATAGGAAAATAGCCAAAGCCAGATCTCGAGCCGGGAAACCTCATGCGCTCGTGAAAAAACAAGACAGGTACTCCCCCGCACCAACACCCAAAAACTAAAATAACCCATCCCGCCATTGAAGGTAGACATCCCAGCCGGAAAGGATTGAGCTCAGTAATCGGTTCGCCTGGGAAAGTTTATTAGGGTCTGCTGAGGGAAGGGAACAGAAACAGATTTGAGTGAAACGAGCCTTTCATAGGCTCATGACAGGGAAAGCTGTACATCACTATAGTATGCGAGATCATCTACTAACCCCAGCGAGCTATTTGGGGATAGAGTTAATGGGTACAGAGATGTTGGTACTACGAAGGGTGCTGGGGCGTGCGGTTGAATCCACAGACACGAAGTGCGAACTTCAGTGGGAGTTAGAAAAAGAGACTTATAATGGTCAAGGAGAAAACTGGGACTGAGGGGGAGTTCGTCGAGGTTGAAAATAGGCAAGAGAAAAGAGTGGGGATGAGTTCTCGGCGAGTCACCGCCGAGTGCAGCCAAAAAGGAATGTTGTCTTTCAACCCATGAGGGAAGGAACGGGGCTAGTGCACCAGATTTCGAGATCGGAAGAACATTCCGTCTGAAACATGCACTGGGGATTTGCAGCCTAAGACGGCTGGGCGTTTGGGTCTTGAAGTCAGGAGTATCAGCGGCGGTGCTGTTTGTAACGGCCCGTTAGACTCCTCTATCGCTTATCGAAGACAGATAGACATTGGTTCGGGATTCCCGTAAAAATTAAATCAGCATGAGGAATGATTTAACTAGACATCACATCGGATTATGGCTAGACTTTGGAAGGGGGAAGTTTTGTCCGAAAAGGGGATGGGCACAGAGGGGGAGATGTGAAGCTTCGTTCAGCACCCGAGGGTAAAGACAGCAGCAACACCTCTTAAGAAATCAACGACCGCTATCAAAGCGAAAAATACAAGCGAACCTCTGAATCAACAGCAGGGGGGAAACCCCAACTCAACAAAAAACTCGAGAGAAAGAAACACCCTGAGAGAAACCGTCCGCATGTCAGAGGGGGTAACTGAATAGGCGGTTTCGTGGTCGGAATGGTATGCGTCTCCGTTGCCTGCGTAGGTCAATAGACGATCACATGGACGGGGTATGGTGAATTGGGTCGGAGGTTGCAGAGGAAGGTAACGTGAAATTGGAATGACATGATTTGTGGGGAGGGGAAGACTCTCAACGAAATGAGACAGTTCTTGCACCGGATGGTTTTCATGGTGATACGTGTCCCCCCCAAGCAGAAACCCGACACAGCTACCGCACCGGAACTAAAAAAAAGAGACACCGACAAAAAAAACGTCCATCTAAGATCCTCGCCTTCCACGCCCTCTCACTCCAAACTATCTCGCCCCTAGAACTTCTACCCGAAGGAAGAAGAAAACACCCGTGAGACGAGAGGAAAGAAAGCTCAAAAGACGCAGGGGGCGGCTCGCAAGCCCAAGTCAAGAGAGTCGGAGCTGAGATGATTCGTCTGGGATAAAAAAAAAGCGAGGGCCGCTGGATGTCGAACATACGATGCACAGAATGGTGGGAACTGCGGGAAACTGGTGAAAAAAGAAGATAAACAAAAAGAAAGGTAATGGGAAAAATATGATATGTGAAAAGGGTTGAAAAGAGAACCGTGGTATACGCGTCCGCGCTTATAAATGGAGCCTCTGTCCTAAGCTGATAATCAAGGACTCGCCTCAATGAGACGGCCGCTCGCAAGCAGCAAACGCACAAAACAAAAGGAGGAGTTCTATCAACGCTCTATCCAAAAAAACAGACCACGCTCAGAAAGACAAGGAGGGGGGATCAGAGAACATCGAGAGAACCCATTCACGACTGTAGGCGAACACGAGGGGGGGGATGGGGTCCTAAGACAAGGTTCGAGCATGTGACAGACAGCCTATAGTTTTGAATATCAAGAAATGCCGAAAAAGCATCGGTAGGTGAAGAGGTAGTACGCTCATAGGTGTCAGCGGTAAGAGGCTATGGGAGGTGGGACCGTAGCTACTATGGCCCCGTTCGGCCAGGTGTCCGGAAAACTCTATTTGGAGAACGAAAGGGATGCGCAGGAGATCACTGAGGACGGCCGTTAAGGGAGAATCTATGAACAAGGGGAGGACCAAAGAGGAAAGCCGGAGTTGACGACAATGTAAATTCCAGAGGAAACATATAAAACGATGAAAATCTGTGATCAAAAGGTGAGTCCTGATCAGAGTTAGTCGAGGGAGGGCGGCTTCGCTTCCGGTGCTGGGGGGAGGGCGTTTCAAGGGGAAGAAAGGCCGTGCGCCAACTGGATCGTGGCGGAAAAGACTCAACCAATTAAGATCGAGCTCAAAAAAAGAAAGTCGGCTGGCGATGGTCTCAGAAATGTCTATATCGTGAATGCTTAAAAGGGAGGAGTAACCGCCAATAAGATAAAATCAGAAAGGCGGGGTGAGACTGTTCGCTGATCGGGAACACTGCGGGTCGAGCGAAAAAACGCACCCGACGAGTAGAGTCGAAAAAAGCGCACACACGAGAAAAAAGAGAGGGGGAGAGTTCGCTGGAGGGATCTCCTGGGAGGGAAGAGCAGAGCGCAATCTAACAGAGAAGGGGGGCGGGGCAGAGGCAAGGCGTTTGTGCGCCCTAACATTCGAGGTCTCTACGAGGAACAAGTCAACACCAAACCAACCTCTCTAGTGTACCGGGAGGGGGATTCAAACCTCCCTACTAAAAGAATTGTGATCGGAAGAAAAAGAGGAAGACGTGACGAGTAAAAACAACGGCCCTCAACGAGATCTAATAGCCGCCAAACTGAGGGTTGGAAAAAAGCGGTTCACCTTACCTCATCTCACGTCCACCACTTCGCCAGCTCTGCAAGGTAAACTCGCACAGACACCATATCGCAATCCGGAGGAGGGAATCACAAACCTGCAAGGGGAGGGAACTAAGGAAGAGAAAAACTGCGCTGTGCACTCAAGGGGAGGGTTGAGTGGTGACACCAAAGTAAAGAAAAGCCAGCCTGGGGATAAACAAGGTGGAGGAAAGGACGCCCTCTACAGGGATCGCTCTCAAATAAACAAAAACCAGGGCTGGGTGACGGAGTTAGAGAAAAAAGAGTCGCTCGCGCAAGGCTGGGTGAGAAAGATGCGGGCTTATCTGGGCGCCCTGCGGTGGAAAAGGAAGCCAGTGTCTTCGGATCCAACGTGCTGGGTAGACTGTATCGGAGTGAGAAGGGGCGAGCTGAGATGGGGTTGTGCGGAAGTGTCTGGGGCCTTGGGGAGGGTTCGCGGGTACGAAAGAACCGAGAGTACCATGTTGACCTCAACACCTCAACAACCCGAGCCGATCCACAGACCAACAAACCCACCCAACCTCGTGGCGTGTAAGAGAGCAAGTTAAAGAGAAAAAAATGGTGAGTATGGACTCTAGGCAACAGCCGATCAGTTTAAATCATTTCACTTTGGGCAATTGAGGGGACCTAAAGGAAAAGTCAAGGTGCAGATTTGTCTACTTTTTCGACATATTTCACTGTAGTAGAATACTGGAATTGTCAAAAAAAGCCCGCAGCGAATGGGGGAGGGCAAAGGGTACTCTCCACCCGAGCATCGGGGGAAATCCAAGGCTAATCCCGAAGAAACATACCTAAACCTACCAATCACTAAAAAAAAACAGATTACCGCGGAGAAAGATCCGAGAAAAGGCGACCGCACGCGCCCACCCCCCCCGACACCAAACAAAACACCCGCCAACCCAAACCCCCACGAGGAACTGTTATAAAAAGAGAACAAGCTGACTGCATTGAACTCAACCGAGACGCTTATAGAGTAAAGAACATGAATGGAAAAAAAAAAGGCGAAAAAGCCCACACCTCTCAGGAGGTCTAGAAGGGGATGGTCAGGACACAATGAGGAGGGACCAAAAAGCACTGGAAATAGCGCGCGTGTTAAAAACCGGTTTTGGAAGTGCGTGTGGGGGTGTTTACAAGTGACAATCGAACACAGCCCCTGGCGAGAAAAACACCCGAGAAAATCAGTCGTACGCAAAATAGACCGAAGGGTCTCAGTAAGAAAGGGAAAATTAAACGCACAAAGGACGACGCTCAAGAAGAGGAAGGGGTGTCGAGATTCTCGGACCACTAGTACACGAAAAAACCGCACCAATAAGGTGCTTCCTCTAATCAAGGGGGGGATCTAGACCTCCCCTAAGGACACCGCATTGTCAGATACCGGTATTTCGTAACGCTCAAAAAACTTCTATAAACAACAAAAAGGAAATATTCGGAAAATGGGGGGTATGGGGGGTTCCTGGGAGAAAGGGTCATAGGAGTCTAGACAAGGATGTGACTTCAGCGTGATATCATATCTGGGAAAACGGGTCTCGCGCCTACTGGAGATTAGAATGGGGGTTTGTGCGGTGATTCGTTTTAGGGGAAATTTGGTTGGGAAAGCTCGCCAGCCGACCTTATCATGAAAAAAGTTGAGGATCGAAACGGAACTGAAGTATGATAGAACAATGGGGAAGGCAAGAGAAAGATCGCTGTAGAGCAGAAGACCAGGAATTTCAAGATTAAGGTGAACTAGAAGCGGACACCGATGTAGGTACCGAAACAATGTGGCAGCAATACGCTCAGCCAGAAGAGGAGCAGTCGAGGAATTTATTGTCTCGACTATCTCAAAAGCGTCGATGTGTCGAAGGAGGCAGCTGGGTGGCTGGGAAAACGAGAATCACAACTAAACGAAAGGGAAAATAGCGAAACCAGAGAATGGGATGCCGAAAGATTGTTCGAGTATAAGGTCAGCGAGCGTCAACGGCCGGATCCCGGAAGAGGGGTCCGAGCGTTCTTCTGGGGGGAGTCAGAGGAAGAAGAGAGGCCGATAGTTAGAAATGCTACATCCGGCTTCGAACAGGACCTGGTCGGAAGGGAAAGGGGGGACCCAAGGGGAAAGTCCGGGGAGGGGAACCGGGGGAATCCGGGGTGAGAGGGTTGATCTGCTTGAGGGTCTACATTCAAGCAGGAAAAGGGCTTAAGTGATTGTACCTGAAAAAAGGAGGGAAAAGACCGCAGACACAAGCGCCACCTCTGCAAAGCGCATCCAAACAAATAGGATCAACCGGGCGCCTACTGCTGCGCTTGAAGACAAAATACCCTCATGATGCCTAGAACGAGAGAAGTAAGAAATCCTTGGAATGAGGCATTCCGCTCTGTTTCTTAAGAAAAAATCGTTTCTATGTTCCCCACAATACGGTGGTCTCTGGGTGCGGGTCAGGTGTGTGTCTTGTAGAGATGATAGGTTCAGATGACCAAAAAATGGAGGAAAAAGGACTGCGCCACACTAAACCCCGAGCCAATAAAATGGACACTCGCTCCCGTCACAAACACCAAGGGGACCAGACCGGGCAAAACCGGCGAGAAAGAACAACCAAAGAATCGCGCCCCGGGTGGGGAAATGAAAAGGAGGAGGTGTGACAGCTATGGGAATCAAGAAGGGTGCGGGCAGGGCGAAAAATAAGGAGGTGGGCGGGGGAATAAGTGGGGGAAGAGCAAACACTTACCGTGATTAGTCAGGGGATTCCATTTTCTGAGTCTTAGTTTGATCATCCCTTCACTAGGCAGGGGTGAAGACCGGTTGTCGCTAGAGGAGTAGGGGGTACAGAGCGATTCACTCAAACCGTGACATTGGTCAGAGCAAATGATTGCTGCAGGTCGTACACGCGCCAAAGACAGCATCGTGGGGACACTCATCTCTCTCTCTCCACAGGAGGAAATCAAGATCACCATGGGAGAGGACTTACTGGGAGAGGAAGAGAGTCTCGTCAGGTTGCGCTTCGTGCGCGCAAGGGGGGCAAGATCAGACCTCGATCTCGGGCGACCATCAGAATTATCGAAATTAGTTCGTTCGGAAAGAGAAACCGAAGACCAAAAATAATATTGAAATCCCAAAACCTCCGACCAACTCGCGCCGCCAATGAAGAAGACACGGGCAGCGCAGCGGGAACGGAGACCCCGAACAAAATGGGCTACGAAAGGAACAGGCCCTTGACCCACATCCTCAGCAACGCATCGGGTTAAACCGCAGAAAAGCACCGAGCATCAAACACACTATATCAAAAAGAGAAGAAGGCTGAGAAACGCAGTAAGACACACACTTTAAAGTCTGGATCGGGGAGAGGAGGAGTATCAACGAAACAAACGCCGCAACAGCGAGGCAAAGGTGTTCGATAGGTTTTTTGAAAGTCACAAAAAACAGCAGCGCAGAATAGGGCACCATGCACCCGCCGCGCACCTTAAGGGAACCTGATCAAGGGCAAAAAGAAGTCGAGAACTATCAATGAAAAAAAGGCGAACCGGGTTGTACTAGGGAGTTTCGAGGAACCCGAAATAAGGTCTTCTACGACGGTTCTTTCTTTAACTTCAGAAGAGAGAGGAGAATGCATGTTAGTGGAGAAAAAGATCCGACGGGCTGGACTCCGGATACCAGAGAATACGGGGAAAAAAATCTAGAAGTTCTAAATGCGAGGTATCACAACTTCAATCTTGAGAAGAGTTGAATAAGCGGCGGGCGGTGGTGAAGACTGGAATCGCAGCTAGGGAAGGCGGTTAAGAGCCTCTCTTTATCTTTCCCAATCAGGGGGAATGTTCTTAAAAGACGTATGGTTGAATGCGAAATGGGCAAAGAGAAAAAAAAAAAAAGGAAAAAAAAAACTTGAAATTGGTTAGTAAAAGAATAATCGAGGAAAGTGTTAAAACAACCAAAAAAAACGCATTAAAAATCGTATATCAAGCACAGATTTCTATCCCTCCCCGCAACAACAAATCAAGAAGGAAAGCAATAACCCCCGAAATACGAAAAAAAAGAGAAATCGCGTCAAAAAACAGTGCGGTCTGAAACCAGACTCCAACTCGCGCTAATTGGGGATAATAAGAGAACTGTTGCGAATGCTCTCTGCAACGCGGCGAACTACACGAAGGTACTGGGGTAAAGAAAAGGGGGTCAAGCTACAAGCGAGGAAAGAATTAGACTATCTTTCGCCAAGCATGTTTCAACTATAAAAAAGACGGCGAGTGGGACCTAAAAAGGGAGTCGAGGGTCGATCTCATGTCTGTGAAAGAACAGGAGGAATCCGTCATGGGTCAACAAAAGGGTGACGAAGAAGGGTGATCAGGCGAGGAAATGACTAACCAAGAGCAGAAAAAAAACCTATAATACATCTATAGACTGACTAGCAAGAGGAAAAAAAAGTTTGAGGAAGGTGGAAAATGAGGAGAGACAGGATAATCTCTCTTCGGTCAGAGTGGATAGGGGAGGGCTGGGAGCGGAGAGACGTGCTGGGCTGCTGGACGGGGATGAAAAAGAGGAGTTGGGGTCGGAAAAAAAATCGGGGGGGGATCTGCTCCCCCAGGGGAAGCAAGGAAAAAGATCATTCGGCCAGGTAAGTTCGTGATTAGGGAGAATAGTAAGGCTGGGGCTGGGACTGGAGAGTAGTCAAAGATGGAGATAAGCTTTTGAGGCTGGAGAGGTCGAGGATGTCTTTACGGCTCCCAAACGAAAAAAGAAACCATGAAGGCACACGAGAGAAAAAAGCGGTTGTGAAGAAACCTTGGGTCGCGAGAGCCGCGGGCATAACTGCCGATCGCAGATAGGCCTTGAGACGGAGAAGTAAAGGGAGCAAAAAATTTCGTTGGTGCGTGTAGTTAGGGCCAGTACAATCGAGAGAGACCACTTCACTCACCGGATCGTGCTGGGGAGGATTCAAACCGCTGCAGAAAAACTAGAGGGACGGGGCCCGATATATTGCCTCTTTATCGGCAACAACGAGAAATGCAAAACGAGAGAGAGGAGACTCTGACAGAAACATGCGTAGTGAAGACTGATTTTCAAACTTACGCAAAAAAAATCCTTCACGTGAAACGGCGCTGGCTGGGGACTCGGTAGAGTGAGACATAGTGTCATAAGTAGAGGAAAAAAAAAGCCTTGGACTGGCGATGGAATAATTTAGGTGAATAAAAAGCGTTTAGTGGGGGAACATTGGTTGCCGCCCGCCTAAAGAAAGCTTAGGTCGCAAATTAAAACAATCATTGCTCAAAGGACTAGGGGCCGGTGGGAGGTAAAAGGGAAAAGCCAGGGGTGGGGAATGGGGGGGATTAGGGATCGTGGGAAACGGACTTCCTGGTAATAAGAAGGGGGCTCTATATGTAGCCCGCGACATCAAAAGGAGAGAGCTGAGGTAGGGGCGGAGGGAGTAGCCGGTTGGGGGTTCAAAGGTTGGAACTAGGGGGGGGGTACGGTCGGCGGGTCCTGAATAGGCGTCTAAGAAGTCCAGGTGCAAACCAGGGGGGGGACCAGGAGAAAACGCCCACCGACTTAAACATAACCAAAAAAAAAAACCGACACCATTGTCACGAATGGGTCGAAGTCGCGCGAAAATGGTAGTTTTCGTGGGGCAGACCCTCCTCGACAAATCCAAACACTTAGCAGAGAGAAAAAAGAGGCCAACCTGAAGGGACGCAACCACCTCGGAGGCCAAAACAGCAGGATTTAGAATGTGGGGCAATAGGACGGGCCAGAGTCGCCGCAATGAGCGGCGAAAAGCCAAAGCTGCCTAAGCCAAGAGAAAAGCAGGGGATAGAGGGCCGCGCGAAGAGAGAGCTATCCCTCAGAAATTAACGCAAGCAGACTGAAAGTAGTGGTTTCGAGTGGTGGGAAAAATGGGGTCTGTATTGAGCATAAGTGCGGATTGGGTCGGGAGGGGGGTTTTAGCGAAAGAGAAGAGACCACACACGCCTCAACCCCCAACCAACCAAACTAAAGAAAGAAACCCGCAAAAACCCCTAGAAAGAGGAAAAGAAAGAATAAAGAAACGAGAACCTCCGTTAACGAAAAAGCTGCTTAAGAACAAAAATACCATGAGGGCTGTGAGAAACGGGTAGAGATGAAAACTGAGGAATGAATCCCCCCTAATGGTTGTCCTAGCTGCAAGGAACAGGGTCAACAATTTCAGTTATGAATTTTGGGCTCAAGAAAATGGTCGACAGTCGATTTACCCTGACCGGGGAAAGTAACAAGAACCGCCAGACTGACGACTGCCAGACCGCCAGTTCCAAGAGGACACAGAACAGCCCTAAACAAGGACGCAGTATAGGGGAAAAATTCGGGGCTAGACTGCGTGGCCCCAAAGGCTCGAGGTTATCCCGTTGTTTTTTGGCATGTCCGTCGTGCCGGACTGCGGTCGGGGGGGGGCGGGTGCATATCAGTGGTGGGCAGGATATTATACGAACGCCCCCACCGGATCCGTACGGGGCATTTCTCACAAAAAAAAAAAAAAAAAAAGGGGTTCGGGAAAAAATTGGGTTGAACGAACCCCCCGGCACACACCCCTATCAACCCACAAAAGGGAAGAGGGGATTGGAAAATATATTTGATCATGGGCGCCAGAAAAAAATAAGGTTATGCTAGACAGGGCGGTTGAAGCTGGGGATGACTCTGCAGCGTGGTTAGTTGGGTAGGAGGAGTGAAGTGGTGGTTTCCCAGAGGGGGCGTAAAAATAGAGCCCGCATAAGCCTTGCAGGGACAAAACCTCGACATCCAAATCCCCTCAAAATACCTCGCCGCCAAACGAGTGAGTCTAAAGCCCCACACGCACCCCTCGCACCTTAAGCGCCCGCCCTACACGAAAAGGTGGAGTCGCGGGGGCTAAGGGGGGAGGGGAGAGTGAGGGGGGGGGGGTGCGGAAATACTAATCATCGGGCGACATGCGTAGTCTACAGGGAAACACATTTAAAAATTGACCTGAAGGGGAAGGTACTCAGGACGAAGTCAAGCAGTCGGGGATCATCACTCTCGTGTGCAAATATAAGAGGAAAAGGGTGCCAACAGATGGAATTCATGGGATCATTTCTTCATGGCAGGTTCTGAAAGAAGCGCTAGGGTGAGGGGTCCTAGCAGAGGGGGAGAATGGATAAACCGGCGAAAGAAGGTGTTGCGGAGCGAAAGAAACTAAAGCTCCGAACCTGGCGTCAAAAGAGTTATGTCGAGAAAGTCTTCGAAAAAAGATGCCGTATACCGTATCTTTTCAGGACTCACAGTAGGTTGGGCGAGAAGGAGGAAAGGATCGTATCACGGTCTTAGGGTCGACAGTCGTAATCCGTCGGGCAAAGAACCCGACAGGACAGGATTTACGCCTGAAAAGGGGAGAAGGAGAGGGATGTTTGCCGGATGCGAAAGACTTGGAAAAAAGAGATAAGTTGTGGAAATCAGGACCAGCGGTATTGGGAAACGACCTTCATGAAAGGACGGGACAGCCCGAGGGCCAGCTCCGTCCGCAGTAGAATGCTCTCATAATAAAAAATCAAGCAGAAGAGTGCGCATGACATGATAGGCGGCAAAAAGAAGCGCAAGTCCATGAGAACCAAGAAGTAAGAAGCGAAAGTCCTCAGGTACCGAAAGCCTCCTGGGGGGCTGGATTGAAGCTGGTATTCATACCGACGAGTTCAAATGGAGGGAAAATTTCCTGCGAGGAAAAGGGTCGAGAAGAAAAGATTTATTGAACTATCTGGTCAAACGTCCATGAAAGGAATGCTGCTATCATAGCAATGGTTCGATCTCTAGACCGGCCCATCATGCGGAAACTTTTTTCGGAGAGATTAGGGGAAAATAGATGTTAAACGCACAAGCCGGTTTGCGGTCTGGGATCCGGGGATCTCAGTGCTTCTCTTGGGGGGGGTCAACCTGCCAAAAGGGGAGGGGCCGTATCAAAGGGGGGGGAGGGTATCTGGAAAGGGTGTGACAACACGGAAAAAAAGCCCGAGGGAAACAATTTTCACTAGAGAGCGATGAAACCCTATCAAAAATGACCACACCCAAGGAAAGATGGGAGCCCCGCCAATGCGGTCTCCCTTCGCCGATATCCTTCGCCAGCGATTCACCGCGCAGATAAAGGATCGACCCACCGTGGGAGTTGATACACACGAAGACGCTTCATCCTAAGGGGTTGCGACAACTAGAGGATAGATGGCATGTGAGTTCTTGAGGCCCAGAATCCACTCTCCGGAGAAATTCTAGTATGAGAACCAGCCATTAGACGAAGGCTAGAGACAAGGGACTACTCATGAAAGTAACATAAATAAGAGCCCAGATCTGAACCGGTTCAAATCTACACTCTACATTCCCGAAGATCGATCGACTATTATCCTCTGGTCCAAGGGGATAGCACGGAGAATCTTCCAGGGTGGTGAATAACGCGGCAACCGGATTGACGCACATCAAAGGGAAAGACGAGAACAAAGTACCCTATTGTAATCTCTGGTCATTAATTCCTGGAAATGAGGAATTGAATTGAAGTTCAGAAAGAGGGTTTTTTAAACCTTGCGACGCGCGGAGGGAAGGTGGTTTTTGCCCATTAAAAGGTTGAGGTCTCGAGAGAGCGCGGTAGACGTAAGGAGTGAGCGGATCGCTCCCCCCGCCCCCAAGTTAGAGGAAACTGTACCCTAGACCGTAGAATATATAATGACTGTCTTTACCGGGGTGTACCCGGAGTAGGGTATCGATGGTCCGAAAAAATGCTGAAGAACTACCTTTTGACGGGACTCAGGGGCCGGCAGGGGATCACCTAAAAGTTCTGAGAGAGAAAGAGCAAAAACGGCGGGGAAGAGCGAGTCGACACAGTGAGGGTCTACGACCTATAATTTAAAGTACCATGTTCAGTGATAGATATCCTCTCAACGTCGCGGCTGAGCGTTAGCGCTTATTTTGGTTGATAGGCACGATCTTGAGGAGATGAGGCGCGTCGTTGAGATAAACGGGCCGCCACCCCTCGCGACGCCGCGCTCGACCAGAGCAGTTAGTGTAGAGGAGCGAGGAGAGGAAGGATTAAGGAAAAAACTTTGTACAATCGCCTCTAAAACAACAAGGAGATCACCTTATATATAGGGGGAAAAAAAGGTTTCACAAACTACATCTATATCGGCCATCGATCGGATTGTTCTCAAAGAAAGCGGCAAAGGAGAGTAGCTATCAAACTCCCTCGTTCGCTCTGACAAAAAACCCCCAACGCTCGTAGAGCAAACCCTAAAATCAGCTGACTCACGCGCTGATACGCAGGAGAACTTATGAGGCGAATAATGCAAGAAACAAGGAAAACTTAACATCTTGGAAGTCCTCAGACCAGGGGGGGAAAAAAAGAAGACACCCTGTTGCGGGACAGCTATTACGCTAAAATATCTTGAAGAAGAGAACATGAGTGAAGAACGAGCTTGAGGGACGAGCTCGCGGAGGGTCTTTCTAAGATCGCAGCAAAAAGGGAAAAAGGGCCATTAAATAGAAGTAAAAAAATATTGCCTCAGGATGTGAGGCACTTGACAAGTACTCTTCGAGACAGTTAGGAAAGAAAAACTCATGGGGGAGATCCCCCTAATGAAGCAAAGAAAAGGGCAATTCCGAAGGCAAAAAGCAGCACATTTGAAAGAGAAGGCAAATGAAAGGAACGATCACGGGCTTCCATAGTCCGGGGAAAATTCTCCTCGGAGGGATCGAGTCTTATCGGTGCTGGGAAAGGGGGGGACAATCTTGGTTGTGAGCGAGGAAAAAGGGGAATCTTGCTGCTAGGCCCTGTGTCGTCATAATGAACGAAAAAGAGAGGAATGTAGTGTAGTGACGGGGCTGGACCGAGGATGGTTAGGGTAGAAAAGGAAAAGAAGAGCTCAGGAGGTCTAATTACGAGCTGGTATATTCTACGGGCTTCAACGGTCACCGGCGGAAACTTAGTCCGATCCCGGAGAAAACCTGAATGAGTGAAAGACGGGAAACGCTGAAGAAGAGGAGGCCCTGCTGCCTGAGTCGGGACGAAATTAAATGATCTGACTGAGAAAAGGAGATTTAGAGGGAACAGGAGTGTCGTGATCCGGCAATCGCGCAAACGACCCTAGGACACCAAGGGTGGGGGAAGGCTGGCTTCAAAACTACAAAGCAAAAAGACCTCGCAACTTTTAGCGGCCAGAAGGAGCGGCCTAGTTGCCTCTTCATTACGATCCGCACAGAAAACCTCCCGCAACGGCGGGAAACAAGGGTTCCCTTATCTCGCTTCCGAAAAAAGAGAGAGGATTGGGGTGGAGAGGGGAGAAGAGGACTCGCATCGGCTCATGGATGGCCTGTAATCCGGAAAATATGACGAGGTATAAAGAGAGGGGCACTAATACTTTGAACGGGGAAAAGGACGGCCGAGAGAAAGACAACATATATAGCATCACCTGAACAGGAGAGCAGGGCGCGAGGAGAGAAAAACGATGAAGGGACAAATCCACACATGCGGGGTAGCGGCATAGCGGAAGATCCCGTCGTCGGCAGGCGTAAAATTTGAGTGAATAGTATAAGTGGGAGGAAAGCAGACAGGACATGATGGCTAAAGAGACTCAAAGCGGCTTGCGCTTCTTCTCGGATTTGGTCAGAGGCGATTCTGAGGGGCGCGAATGGTCAGGAGTGTCGCAGTCCACCAGCAATTCCGCCAAACGGTTTGGGAAGTGAATTCAAAGGCACAAACCGAGGCATCCCCTCAACAAGGATCTCAGAAAACACATCCGAAGGCGTCAGAGGGAAACGCTTGAAATGCCTCTTGTAGCAAAAAAAGAACTGAGGGGCTCATATTAGAACGAGAAGAGAAAGAAGAGTCCGCAGGCTAGCCAAACCAAAAACTGACCAATTTTCAAGCCCTTCAAAGAGAGGTACTTACTCTCGCGACAACAGTGGTTGGGTGGGTCGGGGCGACTAAAAGAAGGCTATAAGTCGCGGAAAAGACTACGGGAGACCAGGACTTATGGGGTCACTGGAAGATCAATAAGAAAAAAAGGCGGGCGCAGGGAGAATCAGCCACCACTCTTCTCGTCCTCACAAACACTAGCTCTGACCCTCCACCCCAAGGGTGGCAAAACTATTAAAGAAAAGTGACGAGGGGCTAAGTGGATAAAGAGGGGGATTGGCTTGACGGATACTGAGAGTCAATGAGGGGGGTTATATTTAACGAAAGGTTCAGGATTCCAAAATGACCGGAAAAATGGAAAAGATTAAGCTTCATGAGAAAACGAAAGAAAACTGGAGAAATGGCTATAAAACTGATAATCTTCTCTGATGAGCATTGGAAGCAGTTGCCCGATCATCCCCTGCAAGGAAATAGGCGCAATTGGTTTTATGTGGTATAGAGTGCCAAAAAAGAGTGCACTGAAAACGTACCGGTGGGGGCAAAAGCTCGGGAAGAGGCTCCGCTAGTTGTAATGCTGAATTATCGAGACCCCAGCAATTTCTAACAACCGGGTCCAGGACTTTCGTGCGAAATACGGGGACAGGGAATCCTCTAAAGAAGAGAGAAGCTCAAAAACGGAGGGGAAATAATTGAGGAGTGAGAGGGAAGTTGTATTAATTTCCAGTCGTACATAAACCCGGGAGGGGTGCTTGCGTTAAGCTAAAACTGTTATCGGCGACCGTGGGGACACTTTTGCTGGATAGGTGTTAGGCTGGGGTGAAGACAGATTCTAACATAAAAGGGAGAAACTGCCGTTCTCATGGGGAATAGACTAGAATGGAATTCGAAAGGGAGGCTCGGAAGAGAGAGGAGGACAGGAGAGGAGAAGCCCGGTCAAAATGTAAATGAAAGGTGGCGGTCCGCCTCTGAACCTTTTATTTTAGTATAGCACTAAGGGGGGAGATAGCGGCTACTACCAACCGATGGGTGGGAGGGTGAAACAGTCGAAAGAAAGGGAAAACAGGGAGGGAGTGAAGCGATAGCCGAGAGTGTCAACGAAGACTAATGGTCCAGGAAAGCCAGCCGGGTGGCGAGCACAGTAGGGGACTCTACCATTCGCGGTTCCGGCAGCAAAAAGGCCACTGCCGAAAAAATCAAAAAAATACGATATCAGGACTCCATCTGCCTAAGCTCAGGAGGAAAGGGGGTCAGGAAGC
>Ga0179593_1379438_pt1 | contig 16967 bp, 19 predicted proteins | sample CZODoug2_1_08_16_FD_185931 | JGI IMG/M metagenome (GOLD analysis project Ga0179593, IMG submission 185931) | Vadose zone soil fungal communities from Angelo Coast Range Reserve, California, USA - CZODoug2_1_08_16fungal (PacBio error correction) | ecosystem: Environmental > Terrestrial > Soil >...
AGGAGAGCCCGCCTCAAACAACGGAAAGGGTAAAAAAGGGGTCAAAAGGGGGAAAAATTACAGAAAAAGGCATCCACTGTTCTCGGGTCAAAAGGCCTCCTGTCAAACAGGCAAACAAGCGGAATGTCCATGAAAAGTCTTGTAATTCTCAATCCGGTACAGACCAGAAAGTGGATGGGGTGAAAAAAGGGGGAAGTCTGGAGCCGCCCCCCGGGTGGGTATCGCTGGATGCTTAAACTCCAAAAAATGTGCACATTTCCGGAAGCGAAGAAACGACATAAGATAGAGACGGGAAATGGGGTCTCTGCCTCTTTCCAACTGAAGAAAAAAGATTTCTTATTGAGCATCGAGTTCCGCATCGGAAGGGGGGCGTGAAGTGGCGAAGCAGGGGGAAGACCAAGACGCTAGCTCTTGAAAAAGAAAAAAGGGGGAAAAAAAGTGGAACTCACATGTGAGCCTTTTTCTGGGGGCTCCAACCTGGGAACAATCTTCAGATGGAAAGGAGAAAACAAGAGGGGGGGAAGGGAAAATGATCGGGCATCCTTGAAGGAAGCGCGCCAACTGAACCTTCAGGGTAGAAAAACGGGGAGTAACGCGGCGGACTCAGTACAATGTGAATTTCGGGCATACTTCAAAAACGGGGCGGGAAACACCTGGAAGGGCGATACGCCGAGCACTCCAGGATAAGGAGGGAAAGTGGATCCTGACGCCCGAGGTTCTTGACAATCAGCAGGAAAAACAGTCAAGGAGTCCAGAGGGACAAGCCAAGTACGAAAAATTTGCATGGATAGAGAGAAATTACCAGGGGGGGGTGAAAATGGGGCAGGACAAGTCTTCAAAAACTAGACCAGTCCATGCTGGGAAATCATAATAACTAGTAAAGGGAGGAAGAGTGACGCCTGCATTTTCCTAATTCAAGTTGGAGGGGGGTAGGGGGAGAGGAGAAAAAGGGGGGATCAAAGATCCTTTTGGCCGAAAAGGAATTGGGTAAATCAGATCAACAACAACGGAGGAAAAAAGAGATCTGAGGTGGCCAAGTGTCGCCCCCATGACGAGTCTTTCCAGCAGAGGGAAGAGAAAGACACCACAAACGAAATGAGAGGAACCGCGGCAGTGCGGAAATTTGATTCCTCCTCGTGCAGCCCAGAGTTTGAATCGGGAACCGCATTGGCAATATCTGAGAAAGACCTTAAAAAGAACACGGAAAAAAACCATCGTCAATTTCCACATCAAGTCAAGGGGGTTGCGTCATTGTCAATGTAAAAGCAACGAGGGGGTGAGAACACAAAGAAAAAACCACCAGTGAATGGAAAGAAAAAAAGGAAAAGGGAGGATCCATGGTAAAGAGGAGAGCTAAATGGGAAACCACTGTTAGCTGAAGGAGATGAACGAGCGAAAATTAATGTACGCTCGTTTTGGACAATAGGGAGACTCCCAAACCCCACGGGGAGACACAGAAAATTGAGATTAGGAGAGGGGGAAATTCCAGGGGGGGGAAGGTCCAGGTCAGGTGCCCGTGGCGGGACAAAAAGAAAAAGGCACAAATTTGGATTGTTCGATTCAGGGGGAAGGGAGAGCGGGGCGGGCGGCTGAAAAAATTGATCTTCAGATTGCAATAAACTTTCGAGACAGGGAAAATAAGAAATGGCGGAAGAAGGAAAGAGTTCGGACCGCGTTTAAGAGGCTAGAAGAAGGACCCCGTTCCTATGGATGCGTGGAACGAACTCAGGAAAATGTCATGGTGGGGGGGGGGGAACACACGCGAGAAGCGGCGGGGAAGGGGCCTGGGACGGTCCTGAACAACATGGTCATTGCACAGGGAAAGCACCGCAAAAAAAAGAAAAAACCTTGAGAAAGAAAATTCCTTCCAGGGGCTTAAAGGTCCGAATGGGGGGGCAAGTCAAACCGGATAGTACTTTCGACAGTGTCCTTCTTAGAGTGACGGGGTTAAAAAAAAGGGGAGGGGGGGGGCACGTTGCAGGCCAAGTTTTGCAGGAAGGGCGAGCAATTCGGGACAGTTGTGCGTGCGGGGCGCGCGGTCTGGAATCAGGAAGAGGCCGCGACACGCGAATCTGCAAGCTAATGAGGAGATCACGTGAACATTCGGAGACCACTTAATACCGGGGTGCCCGGCTTCGGCGGCAATCAAGACTGGGGCCGCTTGGGAAGAAGGGTAAAAGCAGAGCCGTTAAAAGCCCAGGACTTTGGAGAAATAAGAGTAAGAAAGGGGGAAGGGAGAGGGGAAGAAAAAGAGACACTGGAGAAACCAGGTGAAACAAAGACAGATTCCCCTTCAGAGCCAACGTTATCTTACCTCTGAGGGGACTGCAACAAAAAGCCTCAAAACTTCTCCGGATTCACAGTTTATCCTCCAACTGCAGGGATAGAAAAGGAAGTCGACTTGGGGGGAAGGGGAAGAACACTCAACAAAGGGGGGGGGGGGGGGGGGGGGGGGGGGGGGGGGGGGGGGGGGGGGGGGGGGGGGGAAGATACCGACAGAGAGCTAAGCCGGTCCCCCAACAGATGATAGGAGTAGGAGCGGAGCGGGAAAAAAACCATTTAACAGGGGCAACCGAAGGGAGGAGGAGGAAACTTAAATCCAACGAGAGTGTGATAGGTAATCCGGGGGCAGAGAAAAAGAGAAATAATGATGTCAGGACGGTTTAGATGCAGGCAAATCGCCAACAAAAAGGGGAAGAAAGTAAGCGAGAGGGGGGAAAAACTCAACGGCATCAGAAGGGGGTAACAATAGGCACCAAATGTCCGAAGGGAGACAACTCTCAGTGAGAAGTATCGAACATAAGGGGCAATGGTCCGATGAACAGAAAGGTCGCCCAACTCATTCTATAATCCAAAGAAGGTCGGTGGGGGGGAAAGTTTCAGGGGGAAAAAAGCCAGGCGGAAAGGGCCCCTCAGACAAACGGTTAGGTGGAAAGCAACCGGCTTTAGGTAGACGGGATTCCGTCAGTTAGGAAAAAAATGGGGGGGAGAAACAAGCAATTTGGGAGAAAAGAAGCCTTTAAAACAGTCCACATCCTAAAGTGACCGAGAGATCTAAAAAACAACAAAGGAGAGAGGAAAGAGAGGGAAAGGCGCCGGAACGTGGATTACCAGGCAAGTTTTTCAAAGAGGAAACTTTCTAGTAAAAACCCCGGTGGGGACTAAAAAGGAACGCAGAAAGGAAGAAAAGAGGGGGGGTTCCAAGTCGCAACCCCCGGAAAAAACGATGAGAACGACAAAAGCCATGCGCTAGTGACCAAGGGGCCGAAAAAACACCGAATATAACGCGGTCTGATGTAGAGGAGATCGCGTGAGAGAGGAAAGGGGCAAAGTGGCACAAGAAAGGGAAAAGAAATTGCAGGATGGGGGGGGCATCTATCTTCATTCAAATTAAATCAAGTAAACAAATGGAGGTTACACAAGAGATTAGGGGGGAAAAAGTTCACTTGAGGTGGGGGGGAAAGGATACAAACGCCGCTGGACAAGCTACGTCTCTGGAATGGGTGAGCGGTCCGCGAACCCAAAGAGGGGGATGGAGGTTCGGGGGGACATCGCCGGAAATTATGTTACTGAATGGGTTGTACACCAAAAAGAAAATCTATCAAGGTGGGGGTGGGCCCGGGCTTTCGCAAGGTCCGATGCTCTGTATCCCGGAAACATTTGTGGAGGCGGAGAAAAAAAAACAGACATCCCAGTGAGAAATACAACAAGGGGAGGGGAACTGTGAAAGGAGCGAAAAAGGCCAGGTAGCGGAAGGTGAGCTTGCCGTGGAGGTTATCGATTGTCACGGGCGTTAGAGGAAGTTGCTTTGGGGGGCAGAGACAAACAAAGGGAATAAACTTTGGGGGTCGAGCACGAGACGCGAAAGTGAAAAACTGAAAGGGAGAAACGGCATGGGGAACCCATAAACTCAGGGTAAGAAATGTCAACCGAAAAACGCGCGCGGAGAGGAAGCCCCGAAGACGGAACTACGGTATTCAGTGGCGAACGGGAAGGCACCGAGCGCGGGAGGGCTCTCAGATTCGAAGTGCGAGGACCTTGTAAACAGCACCGCAAAAACGCTACTACACCAAGGAGATCCGACGAAAAACTTGGAACACGGCACTGTCGACTGTAAAGGTAGTTAGAGATAACCTGTCGATCCAGAGCAGAAACGGCTCTCAGGGAAGGGAAAAAAAGTAGGGGGCTTGAACGGAGAGGGGAAAAAGAGAAAAATGAAGGAGGAAAGTAATCAAGCTCCGGAAGCTGGATCACAGTTGATGGAAGGATTATGGTAAGGAGAGAACGATGCTTGCAAAAAATTACTCCTGAATGTCTCAATTACTCAAGAAATCGGTAGAGAAAAGGGGAAGAAGTGGCAGAGGGACGTTTCACGGACAAACAAGGAAATCAGGAGAAGCAATCGGGGGGGAGGCCGCTCCGTTACAGGAGTGACAAGGGAAGAAAGGAATTATCAAAAAAATAAAGAAAGACAAATGAAAGCGAAAAGAAATCAAGGGATTTCGTGCTACGCAAAAGGGAGAGAACAAGGAAAGCGACGGAGATCACCACGCATCCGGGGGCTCAAGAGAAGGCCAATAAAAGGCTTAAACGGGGAGAAAAAAAGGAAAGACGCGCGTAGAAGGGCAATGTCATCAACACAGAACGTGAATGTCGGGGATCCTTCAGAAGCAAATGTTAAACCACATTGGAGAAAAGACGAGAGGGCCTCCAGTCGGAACTTCGGAAAAAATTAAAGGCGCTCGACTGAGTTCTAAAGGAGTGAAGTCCAAAACATCCGAGGAAACGGGGCCAGCAAACGGCCAGAGACAAAAAAAATCTTTTGCCTGAGATCGAGAAGAAGAGAGGGGGGGGGGCCGAAAGGGGGGGAGGAGACGTGCACATCAGAGTATAGAATGATAGGGAGAAGAACCCCTTTCATTTAAAAAGCTGAGGATAAGGGGACGAAATGCCGAGGGTTAACGAATTCCGTTTGAATTGTGGCGGCATATGAGGGAGGAAGGGGGTAACAAAGAAAGTGGGGACCACGAAATGCCGGTTTATCCCTAGTCTAGCACACACAACTGAGGGGGAAAATCTGATACAAGTCATTTATTTCACATGCAGAGGAGGATGGTCAAAAGGGGAGACATAAAAAAAAAAGCCCCACACAGTTCTGATGACCTCTGATGACGCACGTATGGCTCCCGTTCAGGGTCCAGGACCCTATTGAGCTGAGGTTCCGGGAGGGAAGGAGAGTATCTAAGACGTCGTACGGAAACCAATCGCGCAAAAACACCCCTCGCTTTCATCAGGCAATGAAGGGAATTTTTAGGGGGGTCTGGCAGATGGGCGAATGACCATAACGAGGGGCGGACACGGAAGGGGGAGCAAAACAAGACGGAGGATACCGAAAGCGAGACTGGTAGTCACGTCTAGACTCTGGCAAGTAAAACACGGTGCTGAAGATAAACGAATTCAAAGGCATATGAATGAGGGGGAGACAAAGGAGGGAGGAAACGCTGAAAAAAACAAAACGCAGAAAAGGGTGCAAAAAGCTTGAAGTAATTTTCTCTTAAATGACGTACTTTGAAATGATCGAGTGCCAAAGTTTTGGCGTTCAAAAGAAAAACAGCACCTGGGGGGAGGGAAGTCAGATGAAGTGTAGTAAGGGCGGGGGAGGGGATTTCCAGGGGGGGGGGGGCTTTACGGAAATGAAGCCGGTAACGGCGGGAGGAAAAGCCTATTGCGTAAGATAGATGGAGTCAGGCGGGAATCGGAGGGAAAAAAAGATCCAAAAACCTCCGATTGTATGCGTGCAAGGGGCTCTGATGACCCTGTCCATTGGTGGGGGGAGGGGCAAGAAGCGAATACGCGGCAGACGCGTTATCAATGAAATTGACAAAAGAAAAGGGATTGGAAGGAAAAGGGCTTACGAAAGGGGTTCCTTCTCGTTCAGAGAGGGTACCTGCCGATTGTGGGAAATCATGCGCGAGGATGGGACGAGGAGAGGCGAACAGTGTGGAATGCCGGGGCGAAGGCCGGTTGAAAACAGTCGTTCGTACAAGTGTTTGTTTGGGCTCAGAAAAAAGAGGAAGTTGAAGGGGGGGGAGGGCTAAGTCTCAGCAGAAAAGGGAAGCGAAAGCGCGAAGCACCTGCCTTCGCGCTCGGCGCAATGGGAAGAAAAGGTCAAGAAGGAGTGCAGATTGTCGAAAATCTAAAAAAAAAAAAAAAAAAAAAAAAAGGACGAAATGCCGAGGGGGGGGGATCGTATAAGGTCGGGCCATGGAGAAAGTTTCAAAGACATCGGGGCGATCGGGCACGCCAAACCGAGCAGAAGTAACTCCCTGGTGCCTTGCAAACCGAAAAATACTGACAATGCGAGACGCAGTGAGAAGCCACCAAGGCGAAACACAATACACCCGTTGAAGCCTGGCAAGATGTCTGTGTAAATCAAGCGGGTTTTAGTTATCCGCCAAGCGTGGTCAGGATATAAAAGGAGGGAAATCAGGGGGGGGGGAAAAGAAAATAACAAAGAGACTGCCAATAGAAACAGCGAAGCCCGTCACCAAAACTCATTTGATATTAGTTAGTAGGGCGGGAGGCACAAACCCGTCCATGAACGGATGCGCTAGACCATAAATAAAAAAAGGAGGAGGGAATCCGGGGATAAAGGGGAAAGATAGATAGCGTCCCGCTGGATGTAGAGACGCCCGCTCCAACCGCAAGGAACGTTCATTCTATGGAGAACCTTCACGAATGAGGGGGGGGGGAAAAACCAGGAAATAGCGCCAGACCGAGCAAGACTGAAGGGAGATGACAGCGGAAAAAAAGGGAGTCCAGCAAAAAAGACATATCTTAGAAAGAAACGCGTTTCGATAAAAAGCAAAGCAGTCTCTTTTTGGTTGTAAGGGGGGTTAAAAAAAAGCAGGGAGAATGCTCGGGGAAATGTTAAGGGGTGTACGGGGGTGGTAGATAAAAGGGGAAAGAGAGGGGGATTGGCGGTATTGAGGGGAATGGGAAGAAAAGGGTCCAAAAAGGTTGTGATCCCCTTCACAAGGGGCAGGATGCCGTCCCTTGTAAAAAACCTGACTGACAGTCCAAGGAAATTGGTGTGACAAGAAAGTAAAACCAACCCCCAGACCAACCCCCTCTCACAACCCCAAGGAGGACGAAAAGAGGACCGGATCAAGGGGGGAAAGGGGCAGTTTAAAAGGCGCCTCAAATGCGGGATAACAATCAAAACCATCCTTTGACAAATACTACCTAACTGACGAGGGTCCAAAAGTCAACCGCTTCAAACCCTAGAGGGAGACGTAACGGCAGGGCAGAATGGCTTGGTGGGAAAAAAAAATTGGCCACCAAAAAGGGGAGAGCTTGGATTAAGAAAACAGACAGAAAAACGAGAGCAAAAAGACAACACTACAACAACACAAATGAAAATGAATGACTCAAAAGGATTGAATCGGTCTGGGCGAATTCCGGACATGGAATTGACAAAGGAAGGAGGGCACGGGTAAAAAAAGGGGGGGGAGAAAATTTTTAAAGGAAAATTAATTGAATTGCAGGGGGAAAAAACTAAATACACGAACGAGCGAATACTTCTCGGAAGTTGCTATAAGAAACTGGTAATAAGAAAACATCAGTGGGGGGAAGGAGGAAGCGAAAAAACGCGTGAAATAGGGGGAGGGTGGTTTTGTGGGGCAACGACTCTATAAGATGGGGGGAACAAGGGAGAGGGCGTCGAAGGCTCGGGTAAAGAGCGCTATCAACAAGTTGTTTAGGGAGGAGAGAAAAAAAGGGAGGGAAAAACCGTTTGGGAAAAATTTATCCCTGTTAACGAAAAGGACCGAGAAGCTTAGCCAGGGCACCTGGTTGTTATCTTTCCTCAGGGGGGGGGGAGATTGAGGACGGAGAGATAATGCTTTGCTGCATGCCAAAGGGGGGAAATAAAGGGCGAGGTGGGCGCGCAACCAATCAATTGGACTAGCGACTGAGGGTAGGGGAACGGCATAAAGAAAGGGCTTCGCTGGTAAGATCGGGAACGCGGAACACTTCGCGCGGAGGAAGGGAATGAAGCCGCCTGAAAACTAAAGTGAGAAGTAGAAAACGCCGGCGACAGAGCGAATTCATCTTCGGAATCGAAAAAGGACAGCGCAAAACAAGCAAAAGGTCCAGAACTACACACATGGGAATCTAAGAACAAAGGAAAAATTGAACCACGAAAAGAGCGTTTTGAACCCCATTGAAGGCTATTCACAGGTCGCAGTCCGACAGACCTCGGCAGCAAGAACGGACCAACAAAGGTAACTTATCTAACAGAGAAGGAGGTTTCGTTCATGCAAATCGCTGAAAAGAAAAGGGTTTTTAAACAGGAAGGAGACACTTACTTTTCTCGTGTGATTTAAAACGCCACCAAAAACAAAGAACATGGGTCTTTGCACTCACGGATATATACATTAGGCCTACGCTTCACACTTAAGAAAAGAGTTCAGAAGCAATTTACTCCAGAAGAGGATCGTAAAGAATGGGTAACAGAAAAACATGGAAAGCCCGAAAAGATAGTGCTCTGAATACCAACGGATCAAAGGAAAGAAAAAGGTGATGCAGTTTGCTTGGGGGAAGAAAACGGGTCATCGAAGAAAGCGAACAAGCGATTTCAAAAAAGAGCTCTCTCAGGCGCGGGCACTGCAACAAGTGGATCGGACGGTGGAGCAGTTAAATGAAAATCAGAGACTTAATGAGACGTTAGGGGAGGGGGAACAAAGGGCAGCTCAAAAGTCTTTACAACTGAATATCTATATGGTACGAAGTGAGAAGTGGCATTTAAGACGCGCTCGTGGCGCGCAGAAGGGCCGGGACAAAGCTCAGGTCTGCGTGTAAAGAGAAAGAGGGACAGAACTAAGAAGTGAAAAGGCAGAAGAAGATGGGGGTGGGGGGGTCAATCTAGGGACGGGGGAAGGACCGAGGATCATGCGGAAGAATCATAGTGAATTAACAAACGAACGGGACGCATCAGGAGGAAGGAATCCTGGGGGAAGGAATGAAAAACGGGTTTGGATCGTCCTTTTGGCCCGTGCAAGTGTAAACAGATCGCTAGACAAAAACCACGGATGAGGAGGAAAATCCTTAAGTTACGCAATGGGCAGGGGGAAAAAAGTAAACCGAGGTGTCAAAAGGCTCGAAGAGGGGACCGCAAAAAAACTAAGACTATAACCAGGGCAGCGTAAACGGATTCTCCCTTTTATTGCCAGGAAAGAGTTATTGGAGGGGGAAGGGAGGGACATGAGAGAACTGATGCAAAAAGTTCTGACCGAAGGGAACCTCCAAAACCCATCGGTCCTTTTAGAGGTCAATTCAATGAAGTGGGGGGAGGCTCTGGCCAGATGCAAGCTGACAAGACAGAGAGTTGGGGGAAGGAACTTACGTTCTCAAGCCATCGCGAATGGGATAAAACGGAAGGGAGGACCAGCGGTATAATCGAAGGGGGGGTAATACCTGGGTTTTGGGGTAAAACTGACGTAGAGAACGAAGTCAAGGGCAGAATGAAGTCTACTGAGTAGTGAACGCGTGAGAAAGAAAAACTCCACGTTGCCCTCGCGCTTGGCATAATTGGTTAGACGGGGATGGTACTTCCCTGAAAGACTGGGCCCCTGTTGGCGTTCCAAATAAAATGGCCATCACGGGGTGAAAGGGAAGGGTAGGTTCAGTGGGGGGATTAGAGACCGGCTCTTAGCTGGGTCAATGCTTCGGAAATAAAAAGCCGGTACGAGAGGAAATCCGATGGGACGGGGAATAAAGAGGAGGGGTAATATGGCGCGACAAGAATAACCGTCTCCGGGTCAGCTTGATGCGTTCCGAGCAGACACAAAAAAAAGCAAAAAATTGGGGGTGCGGGTCAAGGAGCACGATACGCGTCGCCACGTCAAGAAGGGGCAACCGAAAAGGGAAGGAGAGGCCAAAGAACTACAGAATACTTCGACGTCAGAGGGGGAACTTGCTCGGTTCCACGATTTGCGAGGGAGGGGTCGGCTCTGGACTCAGAGAACCTCGAATTGCCGGGGGTTAAAACGTTTCCCCCCACCCCCCCCCAACCTCAGGGACGTGGAAGGTTGGGGCAGGGGGGAGGGAGGAGGACGACGTTTAGTAAACTTGCTTTTCACAGAGGGATGGAGTCAAGCGGGCGGGCCCTCTCTAGCCACTCGCTGAAAGGGTAGAAAAAACTATCCGGCTTCTGCTGTCCTGAATAAGCGATCGTGGGAACGGTTAAGAATGAAAAAACGAACAAAGGGGTGAAAAAAAAGGCCTGCGAACGGCTCAATAGTCATCAAGGTCGGGAGCGGTTAACGAAACCTTCAGAGGTCCTCATGGGAATTTAAAATAAGTACAAGAAAAGAGCTTAATCACACGGCGTACCCCAACTAACCGCGGCCTACCTGGGCTAAAGGAAGAAGAGAGGAGGGGGGTTACAGCAAAATTGGCCAGGAGATAACCGGAGAGTCATCCGGGGAAAACAACAAGTGGTTTCTCGGAGGATAGAAAAAAAAAAAAACTAGAAACGCCGACCCGCACCCTCGTGATAGATGTCGGAGTACGCGGAGAGGGGAAGAACCATAGGGAAAAGGGGAATAGGAAAATAAAGGAGAGGAGATAGGAAAAAGGGCCCAACGAGAACCTATCAGAAGTAGTTCAAGAAGAGTAAACCGAGCGAACAAAGAAGTTAAACGGTCAAAGTAATACGAGAGGGCAGACCCTAAAGCTGAATGTAACCCTCTACATGGACCGGAATGATCGCCAACAACGATGATCCTGGAATGAGTCATCTACATGGGTAAAAAGGTCAAAAAAAAATAGGCAAAGCCAAGAGGCTAGAAAGGACGCGGGATAATCCAGCAAAGCAGGACTCTGGTTGGTGTAGGACCATTTGGGTCCGGGGAAAGGAAAGGGAGAAGGGGAGGGAGACGGGAAAAGAGATAGGGGGGGAAGGGAAGATCCCCTTGAAAAATCTCTATTTAAAGGGACCGGACGTGTGAGGAAAAGAGGCAAGGTCGAGCGCAAGGTAACCAAGGACAGGGTCAAAGCAGCACGGAGGTTCCGGCAGGGAACAGAAAAAAAAACAAGTATGATTAAAATATAATGAACGGGTAACTCCGTGAGATGAACCCGTGGCAAAAGACGAAAAAAAGGGCATGATCAAAAAATATCCAAAAAACTTTCACTACACACTTCAAAAGAATAACGAAGAAGAAGGGGGAAAAGGGGAAAGGAAAAAACCTACACCAAGGGGATCTCTCGTCGAGGCGCCTGGAGGACGGGAAAAAAAAGTGGGGGCCTACCTCCACCAACAAAATATGACCGAAAAGATGGCATAATTATAAGAGGAGCATATCGGCCCTTAAACCGTTGGAACCCCGATGAAAGAAGATCAGGATTTGAAGGAGGGGAGGGGGAGGAAGAAAAAGGGACGCATAGTGCCGGCGGGCGTTACGGCAGATAGAGTACCCGTTGACGGGGAGGTGCGCGTTAGCAAATCTGAAAGAAGAGGAGGAGAGAAACTTCTCTTGAAGGGGGAGGAATCGAAACGGATTAGAATAAAAGCTCGGGGGGGGAAGGGTCACTGCGCAAAGCTCGGAAAGGAATGGGACGGGGGGTTGAAAGTCCTAGGCGTAAGAAAGATCAGGGTGGTAAACTTGCTTCGAGGACGGTATAAAAATGTGGGTGATAGTGCAGAAAAAAACAGTCTAGAAGGGAACACGGCCAAAGCTGGTGCGGATACAGGGAAGGAAGAACAGAAAGGAAGGGGGCGGAGTGGGGTCGGGTGGGGGCAAAAAGTTTGGTGTTATCGATTGGAGGTCTGAAGGGTTTTTTGAGCAAAGGGCCAGGAGGAAGAGAAATAGTTGCGCGCACCGCTCACTCCCTGGAGAAATATCGGAAGAGGTCGGGAAAAGAAGTGGAGCAAAAAAGCTGGGTGAGTCGAAAAAGATGGAACGAAGGGAACGATCCACCGAATCCGTCCTACGTTTCATGAGTAAAAAATCCCGGACTAGAAAAAAAAGGATCAGAGGATAACGGTCGCTGACAGAGAAAACTGCAACCAGAAAAGATCAAATCCAACTCAAGGGAAAACTCGCCCTCAACAAACTTTGTCCACGTCAAAGTTTTCAACCGGAATTCTAAGGCATTCACACTGTTTGAATCGGACAAAAGAAGCCTAAAAAAAAAACAGCGCAATGGAGGACGGGCCAAAACAAGACGACCCATGAAGAGATACGTGGAAGCATGCCGGGGAGATGAAATCCAATGGTGAAAAGGGAATTTCAAGTAGAGAAGGAGAATCGGAGGGGAGAGGAACCGACAAATGACACAGGCACGAAGGCGCCGGGCAAGCTAAGATAAGGGGGCATGGGGGGGAAATCGAAGGTTGTTTTGTCGGGAACACGACCAGACGGCAAGGAAAGCAAATGGAGGGCGCGCGAGCTTTGCAATGTTCCGAAAATCAAATGGAAAAGCCCGCATATTACCCGGAGAGAGGAAAAAAGAAAAATAAAGAAAAAGCAAAATTGATTGGTTCGGGGGGGGGGAGCAAAAACGGTATCGATTCATAGAAAAGCAAAATCGATTCCCACCAGAAATAAAGAGGAAAAAAGAGGAGGGCCAAAGACTGCACCGGGAGCGGCCGGAGAAAGCGGGGGAAGAAAAGAGCGTAACTACTGAATTGAAAAGTCAGGGAGAGAACTTCAACCTTGGTCTTTAACCAATGGCCGGATCAGAAGGGAGGAATAACAGATCAATTTCAACAGGGACATTCGGGCGGACTGGACTCACGCAAAGGGGCAAAGAAAGCGCCGGGATGAGGGCCGCGCAATCTGGACAAAAAACAAATCCATTGGTCCGGGAGAGAAGGGAGAATAGGAATGGTACCGAGAGGGGGCATTACATCATACCACTCCTGAAATGAAAAGTAAAGAGAACATAAGGAAACGAAAACTGAGACGACGGGGACGCAGAAGCGTGGAAAAAGGACCAATTTCCTGGGGGGAGGGTGCAAACGGTCAGATAGTCGCACTTTGCAGAGTCCTGACCAACATTCAATTTGGGAATAAGAAACTAGCAAAACAAAGAGGTGGGAAAAGAGGGGGGGGATTAAGGTTCCAGGAAAGGAGGGGAAACAGGACCGAGGAATTTCACACTTCGCGGAGCTGCCCGCAACCATGAAAACAAATGACGGTCAAACCCGCGGCAATCAAATTTGTTACCACGGAGTGAAGTGCTCTGGTCATTCCTGCTTCTTCAGGAGAGACTATAAATGAAAAAGGAAAAGGAGGGAGAAAAAACCCTAGGTTCCAGGGGGCCCCACAAGAGGGACTTAAGACAGAATGGAGGTTTTCCTGCCCTAAGGGGGACCGCAGAAAGGCGTTGTCGGCAAATCCATTCGCCAGCAGACCGAGCGGAGGACAGGAGAATGAACGATGCACGGAAATCGAGAAACTGTGTGGTAAGAAACTAAGAAAGTCTAAAAAGAATTCACGGCATAGAACTACGCGAGGTAAATTATCTTGAGAACCAGGAGCTTCCAAGGTGAGGCCCGCGACGAATGGGGAAAGGACGGGTAGGAAGAGTCGCTTCCCTCAAGGTGATGGCCCGGGACGGGACAAAATAAATGAATCAGGGGTGATTCTATTTGGGTCTTAAGAGCGATTCTGTCTGTCCAGGGAGCGGAAATGGGGGGGGGGGGAAAGCCTGTGAAAGAAAGAAAAACCGATTGAACGGAGTGTGATAAGGAAGAGGGGAGAGAAACTGCAATTCGTAAGGGATCCAGGAGGAAAAAATAAGCCTTAAGGAAAGGGGAAGGGGGGGGGGCGACAAGCAGAACGCGATACGCTGAAAGGCCGTGTCATGGAAGGGGTCACAAATGCAAGCCACGCGCTAAATGACGACAAGAAGTTCCGTGAGAGGCAGAGTATTATGGGAACGTTTGGGGAACCAGGAGCGCTGATGGGGAGAGGGGGGGGAAGAGAAAACCTTGGAATGCCGTCGAATTAATTTAAAAAAAAAACGTCACGTGCCGTAAAGGTGGGAAAGGGGCGAGATCAGGTCGTCATCGTGGGCAAAGAGCTCTGTAGGCAGCAAGCGGCAAGAAACGCTAAGTCAGACTCTCGAGGTAAAAATGAGGCAACCCGTAGGGAAGGGATTCGGCGGAGAAACCGGAGCTAGGGTTCCGATGTTGAAGAAGGAAAAAAAAGCTTTGCAGGAGAACGGCAATGACGAATGGACATCATCTCGAGCGTCGTGCAAAAAAAACCAGCACCCTTGATGCAAAAAGATACGAAAATTAAAAGGCCGTCAAATAGCTCCAGACACCGCTTCGCACAGATAAAGCCAAGCGTGCCGAAAAGGGATGAGGAAAGAGAAGTGGAACTATCCAAGCGGGGGGACGGTGGATCTAACAGAATTACATATTTAGCAACAAAAAGGTATACACGAGCCGAGGAAGAAGAGAAGAAACCGGAAAAATCGTGAGAGATTCTGCGTACTTAGGGGTGTCACAAACCATAGTAACCAGAAGGAAAGGGAGGGGAAGGATGGAATTAATCAAAAAAGCGTGCTAGTAGGAAGACGTAAAAACTATTAAAGAATGTATATCCCTCTTATAGCATGGATATCAGAATGAAAAGGGAAAGGAATCAGCGTAACCGTCCTGACAGAAGGGTAACCCGAAAAAGACCATTTCCGAAGAGAGGAAAAAGAATCGAGGCAATCAGAATGAGTCAAGCTTCAAAGGGGTAAGGTGCCGGCCAAGGACGCCAGCCTCTCCCGAACGGGTAGAATCAAATAATATTAGGGTGTTGGGGGGAAAGTTGGGTGTCAAGAGGGAAAAAGGGCGCCTCGGAAGAGAAAGTGTTAAGGGTGACGTCCAATTGGAAAAAGGGAGGAGGACTGTTATACTCCCTTGTAAAAAAGTGGTCCAAAACCGGGGAGCGCAGAAAACTTTGGGATTGACAGCCTCACGGAGGGGAAAATTCAACATTAGATAAAACAAAAGGAGGAGGAGAACAGGGGGCGTTAAACTCCGGGATTAACCTGGTAAGCAAGGGGGGAAAAGAAGGAGAATCGCAACTGCAGGGATCAAAAATCTTTGAAGACACACGACCGATCAAAAATCATAAGAAATTTTGCCAAGGGGAGCGGGAAACAAAGGAAAAAAAGAAAGAGAGAACGTTAAAACAGGCCGCTGGCTTGGAAAAACTGGGAACAAAATGCCTACACCAAAACAAGAATAACACCTTGGATATATGGACCGCTAAAAAAAATCAGAGAAAGGGCGGGGCCGGCCACTTTTATTACCCGATAAAAAAGAATTCGGATTTGCAAGATCCACACGGGAGGAGAAGGACTGGTTACACTTCAGAGAAGGAAACGGGGACAAAGAAGGGGGACCTGGGCCTTTAAGGGGGGGATCGGTGGATTGGAAGGCGAAAGATATGGCTCTCGGGACAACCGGCCGATACGCCGATCGTTGGAATTGACGATCCCGCCGTTAAATTATGTTTCGATGGGGGGGGTTGTGGGAACAAACAAGAGGACGGGAATCTTAACGAGGTGGGGGGAACCGGCTCCGGCGTTCGGTGATCGTGGAAGAAAGAAAAAACAGTTGTTTGGGGTCCTCTCAAAAAGGTGACTCAAGGGAGACAAGGACCAACGGCTCACCTTTTGAACTGCCGCCTGATATCATTAGGTAGGAAACTTTTATCTGGGGGGCCTGGGGGTGGAGGGTAGCAGGTACGGCGGAGGAGGAAGGGGAGGTGCTGGGAGTGCACTGGCCTAGCTAAATTCTTAGGGGTTCCAACGGAACAAAGTCTCGCGATACTTGAGGACTATTAAAGGGAAGGTCTCAACCGGAAGGAGAAAAAAAGATTCGGTGTATATCGTAAAGCTGCACGCGCTAGTTCAGCTCCGAAGCCATACTGGGAGACGCCTGGTACGAGCGCGAAGGCGGCAATTCGCGCGTGGAGCTGACAATGGGGCAGAAAGAAGAAAAAGAAAAATTCGGAGAACAGAACTCGAGCACGCCTCTGGGAAAAAGCTCAAAATCCGCAAAAACTTGGAACGCACTGCGAAGTTGTGAAAAAAGCAGGAACAGAAGCACACTGGAGATAAACAGGCCTCCATCCGGCGAACGATCAAAAAAAGCGGCAAGGGTAAGGGGAAAAGAGATACACAAGCAAAGCCGTGACAATCACCGGTTTGAACGAGGGATCAAATGACAGGAGAGGGAAGCGTGGAGGACCCTCAAAACACAATTTCCGGGACTGAATTCGACTAAAATCATCTAGGAAGATTGCTCAGAGCTGCACGAAGGAGAACCTACGGAATGTACCGAAACGTTGAAAGCATCGGGGAAAGGGGGGGGGAGGGCATTCCCGACCATGGAAATAAAGAATAAAAAACGTAGATCGAAACACTTACGTAAAATTCCCTCACTTGATAAGGTGTAAGGGGACCATACAGCCAAAAAAACTCGAGGCATCGGGGACGACCACGGGAGGGAAAAAAGATCCTTCGGGGAATCTCTAGGGAAGCAACCGTGGAGTAGGTTAACTTTTAGAAAAGACGCGCGGGAGAGTCCTAGACCAACTGAAGGAGAGAAGAAAGTAAAAAGGTTGAAGATCGTACGACGATCGGGAACCAAATAAATCGGGAAGGACGGGGCGTCGGTCTCTGGACACAGTGCCGAAACAAAAGTAAGCGGGGTAGAGCGAAATAGGAAAAGACAAATAAAGGTTGGCCTAGAAGTGCGGGAATGGGTGGGGCCAACGATGGAGGAAGTACGAAAGTTCCTCCAAAGATCTCAATGGAGGCGGCAAAGAATAACAGATTATGAACAAAAGGAGAACCGGGGAGACAGACCTAATCGTGGGTTGGGGGGCTTTGCCAATAAAAAAACTGTTACTAAGCGAGGACAGGGGTAAAACGAAATGCCTTGGTAA
>Ga0179593_1445644_pt1 | contig 16967 bp, 29 predicted proteins | sample CZODoug2_1_08_16_FD_185931 | JGI IMG/M metagenome (GOLD analysis project Ga0179593, IMG submission 185931) | Vadose zone soil fungal communities from Angelo Coast Range Reserve, California, USA - CZODoug2_1_08_16fungal (PacBio error correction) | ecosystem: Environmental > Terrestrial > Soil >...
TACGTGGGTGGGCTCTTTTTGGGGACAAGCTAGCGCCAGGGAATTTCGCCTATCAAATTCCTGTTCGAGGGGGGGGGATTTCATGTGGAAACTGTGTCCTAGGTACTTTGGATAGTAGGAATGGGTATCGAAGACGGATAGGGTGCAACTTTATCGGGAGGGAAAAGAGAAAAAAGAATGGGGGCTTAAAGAAAGCCGCATATCATTTTCAAATACTCACGTTTCAAGAAAACGAGGAGGAGGTGGGCAGCCGGGGAGACTGCATGCCGTAAGGGGCATTCTTGTCCTGGAATCCCCGCAGCCTTTGAAATCATTCACGTCGGCGGAAGGATTGGTGTGGTAAAGGGCGGTTCTTTTCTGTGATTCGCTGTGAGGGATCTGGGGGGGACAGAGGGGAACTTGTGCTCATCAGATCACCGTAGAAGATACGTGAGTATATTCAAGAGTTTGTGCGAGATTATGAAATGGGGTCATGGAGCATGACATTGGGGGGCCATTAGGGGAAGGTAACCAGTAATGAAATCGGTGGGGGACCGTAAGAAGTTATTCAAAACTTGAGCAATGGTGAATCGTGGGATAGATTGTTCAAAATACGGAGATAAAAAGGGGGAAGAAAATGGAAAATCGTTAAAAATAAAACCCAAAAAACTGGGAACCGTCAAGAACAATTGTGGGGTCATAAGCTCCGATGTGAAGTAATTTTGCTATGAAGGATATTAAAAAAAAAAGAGGAAACCACCTAAAAAGAGCTCGGGATTGGGAATTACTCAAGAGGGCGTCCAGAAAGTCGAGCGCTCTAAGTTTGATTGGTCGAAATCCGAATTTCCCAAGGATGGCGAAGGCATGCGAGAGGAAGCAATCAGTTCCTGGCTGAAATGGAGCAAGAGGCCTTAGTGGGATGGGGGAGGAGGCAGGGGGGAAAGCGGCAAGACCTAAACCCGTTCATGGGGGGAAAATCTGGAACCCCCTGCTCCAAAGGTGAAAGGGTTGGACAACCTGAGGGATGGATGTCCATTAGTGGAAAAGATATGCGGACGGGGAGAGGTTGTCCAAATTGGTCGAGTCCAACAAACCTAAAGGAGGGAAATTGTTGGAAAAAAGGCTTCAAACGTGGAGGAAATTACACGGGGGGAAACGCAACAAGCTAAAGGGGGAAGGAATGAAGGGGATCGGGATTTCTGAAATTTTTTCCCTTGAACGGGGAAAAACGGAAGGGTTTGTACCAAATAGGGGTTGTGTTGATTTGTTCTTGCTTTAGCAGGGTGGGTAAAATGTCCTAGTCGCTGGGGGGGGGCCCTCAAATAGAAAAGGGAAGCGACATGGAACCGTTAAGGAGACAGTTTGGGTGTGTAAAAGCACAAATTTTTCAAGGGGAAAGGGTGACAATGATGGCAATTTGGGGGAAAGCTTCGAGTAATGAAGGCGAGACAAGACTCGGGAAAAATTAGTGTAACAACTCAAATGGAACTTATCGATCCATTTTGAAAAAGGGAGATAAGCAGGGGGGGGAGCTGCTCCTAGGACTCGTTCCCATAGGGTGGAGGGGAAAATGGTGCAAAACTGGGAAAAAAGGAATATTCCTAGCGAAAAACAAACACCAAAAAAAAAAAGAAAAAAAAAAAAAAAAAAAAAAAAAGAAGCAACACAAAAAATAAAAAAAAAAAAAGAAAAAAAAAAAGAAAAAAGGCCCACAAAAAAACAAAAAGAACACCAGAAAACACAAAAAAAAAAAAAAAAAAAAAAAAAAAAAAAAACCAAAAAAAAACCCCCCCCCAAAACAAAAAAAAAAAAAAAAGGAAAAAAAAAAAAAAAGACCCACAAAAAAGAAGAAAAAAATAAAACCAAAACACCAAAAAAAACCACAACAAAAAAGAGAAAAAAAGACAAAAAAAAAAGACCCCACCCAACCCCCAAAACACAAGAAAAAAAAAAAAAAAAAACCCCACAAAAAAAAAAAAGAAAAGAAAACAAGAAACAAGGAAACCCACCCCAAGACCAAAAACCCAAAAAGACAACAGACCAACAGCCCAAAAAAAAAAAGAAAAAAAAAAAAAACAACCCACAACAAACAACAAAAACCCACCCCCCCCCAACAAAACAAAAACAAAAAAAACCAAAAAACCCCCCCGCAAACACAAAAAAAAATGGTTGGGGGAAGAAACGTAGTTTTGGCAGAATTAATAGAAGGGAGACTTTCAAAACACAATGGTTCATGGTGAATGGGGGGATCATCCAGAAGACCACACAAAAAAAAGGGGGGCATTGAAACATTATGTGCATCCATGCAAACAAACGGTAGGTAGGGGAAAGGAAAAAGAAGAAGAAAAAGAGAGCACTTCTTTGAACTGGGTCCAATGTGGCCTGTCACAAAGGGAGAATGTATGCTGCGAAAAGAAAATTTCAGCATGAACATGTGGAATCGCTTAAATTCAATGGGAAAAAAAAGAAAAAATATGGGGGGGAGGGACGCACGGGGGAGAGACAATTTCTGTATTCAAGGGGGTACGGAACACAGGGGGGAGGTCCTAGTAATGAGAGCCCAAGGGAGGATAGAAAGGTTGGAAAAAAAGGAAAATCACCTGGATTATCGCTCGAGGTATATATTTACAAAGCGAAGGGTTCGGGGAACAATCCCGCATGCTGGAAAAAAAAGGGGGCCGCAGGTGAGGACTGTTTCAAATAATCCACGGGTAAAAAAAAACAATATGACTTCCCGGGTGAAGAGCGAGAAAGGTTGATGACTGGGAGATATTGTTCTGCTGGCATGAAAAAAAGGATCCGCAAAAAAAAAGAAAAACAAAATCCCCGGTGAAACCATGTGAATCAAATAGGCACCCTGCAAATGGAGGTGGCAAAGGAGGGAAAGATGAAAGACAAGTCTCAGTATCAAACAGGGGGGGAAAAGATTTGTGGGGAAGCATAGTCAATGTCGGAATTTGGGCTTTCCGGGAGAGATCTACCCACATATCAGTTAGAGTTTAGTGTAGTTAGTGAAGGGGTAAGTGGCAAAGGAATCCAAAATCCGAAAGGGACGGAAGCAACATAAATCATGTTCAAGGGGAAAAATCCCAGGGGGCACAAGGAAAAATAGAAAGAGTCAATTTTACACCACGGATAGTATGGATACTCTAAAGGGGGGGGTATGTATTGGGAAAATCAGATACACAACACAATCAAGGAAAAGGGAAGAGGGTGATGAAAAAAACAGAGGAAAAATCATGCGGAAGGGACTAACATAAAAGACTGAAAGGCAAGAATGGGTGAATTCTCTGAGGAAAGAAAGTATGGTTCGTTGATAACCATACGCGACATGAAGGGAGGACGCCAGGGGTAGACCTAGTAACGTCAGAGATAGGAAGACAATTTTTTGGTAAAAAAAAAAGAACGGTGTGGGGTGCTAAAAGTGTTTGATACCAGAGAAAACGGAGCAAAGAAGAGGATCAGGAGTACCTAAGTGGGGGATATGAAAAAGGTGGGAGAGTGGTTTGGGGAGACAAAAAGTGGTTTCTGCACGGGGGGAGCAACGGGAGAACAGTGGGGGGCAGAAGGGTTCCCAAACGGGACCACAGGAAAAGACTCATTCAGGGAACACACTATCCTGATGGAGTCCTCAATGAAGAGGATGAATGAGTGCAAAAAAAGGTCTTAACCGAAAGAGGGCTCATAATGGATCAACTTTACTATTCCCTCTGGCTCGGGGGGGAAGCAGGGGATGTAGGAAGGACCCCTCCGTACAAGAAAGTCCATCTCGCCGTCTCGAAAACGTACCACAAAGAAGGGGCACCACCCGCCAGCGGACGTGCTCCCTGAATGAAGCGAGGATCAGGTAGACTGGAAAAAAAGGCAGTCCCACGGGAAGTATGCGGCGAAACGCCCCCCTCTCTAGGGGAAAAGGGACGCGTTGCGTGATCTTGAGTTCAGAATGGGGGGCCTAAAGGGAAACACCAATATTTTTTAAAAAGAGAGAAAAGAATGCCACCAAAAAGAGCAGAGGAGCAGTATTACAGATACGCAGTAAGAAGCATTTGAAAATCACCAAATGAGGGGAAAAACATATCAGAAATTAACAAGTGCTGGATAAGGGTGGGAAACATTTTGGTATGTCGATTACTTGCTCTGAACTTTTGAAACATCTCCCCACGGACCCATAATCTCATCAACCAACAAAAAGGGGCTGGAGGATGATTCTTGGTCGACCTGAAAGGGGGGGGTCTTGTTAGATTGGGAAGAACTAGCTGCGCTCTAGGTTTCTCCTTAGGACTTGCACGTGGAAAAGGAAAACGGCTTCTCTGGGGAAATCGGGGAAAGGGGATCCGTGGGAGAAGAACGGCTCTACTCTTGTGATGGGCAGAATTGGGGGGAGCAACTCACCGAGGGTGGGAGTCCGGTAAAGGTTTCCGTCAAAGAACGAAGGAAACCTAAGTAAAGATATGGGGGGACGGGGGTTGGAAAGAAGTTTCAAACATGCAGTTAAAGCAAGGAGATCTCGGAAGAACGGTCCACCTGCAAAAGGCACGTATATTCAGAGGTTATCAAGCAGGGGTCTGGGAAAGGGGAGGAGGGAAAGGCGCTGAACGAGATTTGGGCAGTGGGTGGAATAGGGGATTGTATACCAATAACCCCAAGCCTCATAAAGGAAGTATCAATGAATCGATAAAGTGCTGATGAGAGGTTTAGGGGAATGTAATCCACAGTTTTTAGGATCCTAAGGAAGAACTGGGGGGTTAAAAAAGAGACGGGGTCCCCGGAAGGGAGTATAATGGGGGGGAGGGCCAAGGTTGAGTGAAGTGAACACAGGGGGAGCAAAAGAACAGCCATCCCTTACACTGGGGACATGTGGAACGAAAGCGGTCTGGGGGGGGGAAAAAAATGGATAAATAAAAAAGGGAAACTTAATAATTATACAGAAATAGAAACAACAACGAGAAAAACACGGAGCATGAGAGGTCCATTTACACTTTAGGGGAAGCAACATACGGACGTCACCATTCGAGGCAATCGATGGTTTAGCAACAAGGGAAGGACGCAGAGTTAAAAACATTAGGGGGCGTTAAGTGGTGGAATGAGGGCTGTGGGGGGGGGGGGTCCTTCGCGCTAATTTGATTTAGGGGAGGAGGGGGCAAGAAAGAACGAGAAGTAATCAAGAATAAAAAACCAGGGATGCGGAAATCTGGGGGGGGGGGTGAACCGCCTGAAGAATTTGAGCGAGTGGAAAAAAGATGGCAGGGAGGGTGGCAGAAAAAGGGTCACAGTGAGGGCCACACAAAAAAAAGAAATATTAGGGGGAAGGGGGTAGGATTGCAACAGGAGGGACTTCAAAGTCGAAGGGACCAGAGCTAAAAGAGTTACAAAAGATGGTGAGTACGGGAATGAAGGGGGGGAAGAGGTGACCATACGGCTACAGAAATGAACAAAGGAAACTTGGTTGGGAAAAAGGGAGGAGGTGGGGGGTGCTTGTGGACATTGTTCCGAGTGGGAAAAACGGAAAAAAGTCGATGGGGGGGGGGACCAAAAAAGTATCCATGTGAATTGAGTTGGAAAGGCGAGAAAAAAGGTGGGCCAGGAAGGGGGGGCGACACGGGGAAAATAAGGAAAAAATTCATGGCAATGGGGGGCCACTAGGAGGACTTAGGATTCGGGAGGAGAAAAAACACTCGAGTCCGGAAGGGTTAAACTCCCACTGCTTACGGAAGAAACAGGGATGTAACAATGTAAGCAGGGTTGGTCTGCTGCTCTTCCTAAGTGGGAGGGGAAGACAAGAGAGGGGTAAGGGCTTTAAAAGTCAGACGGAATGGCGTACTAAGATTACTGTCGAATTGAAGAAGATTCAAGGGCAGGGGAAAAAGGGGTGGGAGGAGAAAATCCAGGGTGCCGGCAAAACGGGTGCAGGTCCATAAGAAGCATACGATCACAACACAAAAGTAAGCATTAGGGGAAAGGGGGGGGGTAAGAAAAAGTTGTTTGGACACCGGGGGGAAACCCTTGTCTGGCTCCAAAAAGAAAAGGATGAATTTATACGTTAGAGGGAAAGGAACCAAGGCCCAACAGTAAAGGTTTACCACAAAGGGATATACCGGGATTGAAGGGAAGAGGGAAACCGGTGGACCGGAAAGATGGGGGGGGGGGGGGGGGGGGGGGCGTGGGGCTACCACGAGGATAGCATTTTATTACATCCAGATCGGCCAGGGAAGGGGTGAAAACAATAAGGATCGGTTTCGATAACTCCGATATAACGAAGGGAAAATTGGAACAGTATGTGCTTTACCGAGGTCTGAAAAAAAACAAGTTACCGTGGTAAAAAACCAAATTGTGAGTGACCCATACTCTAAAGAAGTGGTATGGAAAGAATTATAGTTGTGGTCACAGAGACTACTTCCTCCAAAGGAGACTAAGAAAATGACAAAAAAGAACCAAAAGGACCAGTTTAAAAAAAAACCCGAAGGAATACAACAGGGGGAATTCTTTTTCCGGGGAGGGACCGATAAATTCGAGAAAAAATATTTTTTCAACGGTTGTTTGAGCTCGGGAAACGACTTGGGCTCTTCAGGGGGGGAAAAAGCCTACCTGTTCCGTTGAGGGAGGGGGAGGATAGGAGTGTCTTCGGGAGGCCAAAAAGGGGGAAATAGACGAAATAAACGATGAACACGAGAAAAGAACTTGCACATTGGGGCAAAAAAAGAGGGCTAGGAATTGTTGGGGGTAAGCAAAAGACATATTCGTTCCCTTATTGGATAGTGTGAGGAGGGGGGAAGAACCTAAAGGCCTCCACATAAAAAAAAAACTTAAGGACTAGGATGCCATCAGAACGAAACTGTACATTTCGACGATAACTGCAGAAGAGGGGGTAAATTCTGAGGGGTATCATCTTTATCGAAAAAAATAGCGCTCAGAGAATTTAACCGTCGGTCAGAAAACGGAAGCTCTACAATGCAACTCAGGGGGGGGTGGATGGTTGGCTTGGGTCTCAGAAGGAAAGGAAGATAAAAAGTGCGACCAAGATAAAAGGGGATCTCAATTTGAGATAGGTTAAAGGTAATGGGGGGCTTTCTGAGCACTTGGGCGCAATCTGTGGAGACGAGTAACTGTGACGAAATTATCCCTGAAGGCAGGCCAGAGAGAAGATCTCAAGGGAAAACAGCAGGAGTCACATTCTCGAAAGGCATTAGATGACCATTGCCTTTGTCAAAGAGCAGAGTCACAGTGCTTAAAGATGACAGTTAGAGGTGGATCTTGGAGATAAAGCCCCAGCTTCCTCAGAATACATCTCGCAGCGCGAACCTCCTACTACCAAAAGACTGGATACCCAACATCTACTTAAAGGTGGAGAAGGAAGGGAAGAGAGACGGAAGGGGGAAAGGTAATTAATAAAAAAACTCATTAATAAATCTACCCAGGCCCAAACTAAAGAGGAGGTGATCGTTACGAGCTCGGTATTGAAAAGAGGAGTGGGGAACTCATCAGATGATATCGTGGACCTACCCAAGGAAAGCTCGTGAAGACCAAACCCCACGCCCTAGAATCCGGTATGCTCGAAAAGGGAAAAGGTAAACACGAGGTTACAAGCCCAACCCAAGGACAAAGAACAGCATGAAGGAAAATCTTCATGAAATGTAAACTGGAAGGGCGGAAAGGGATTGCGAGAGCTGGGTTCCCCCACTAGCAAAAATGGGTTCCTAGAACGATACATATGCCAAACACATACTACAAGAAGGAAGGAGAGGGGGTAAAGGGAACTGAGTTGTTTGGTTGGAATAGGCAAGGATTTCCGCGGACTTGAATGCCGGCACTGCAGATGGAATTAGATGCTCGGTTAGAAAAAAGGGGGGGGGGAAGAACGTCGTGTGGTGAGCTTATCAGGTATCATAAAGTCTCGACGTGGGATTTACCGGATTGGGGGAGGGCGCCACAATCAAACTTCACGAGTTGTCCATACCTATCACTCACGGGGGACCTCCACAAAGGATAGGGAGGTCGCCGGAGACTTTCCTGGACGGAGGTTACATACGGTGAAAGAAGGTACCGGGATAAAGGGTTGACACTCAGGAGACTTCGTGTGGAAGCGGGTACAGGGGAAGAGTGGAAGGGCGTGTTTCTCTTCGAGAAAGAAGAAAAAGGGGAGGAGGGGTGTAAGGGAGGGTTCAAAGACAGGGAGACAGAGGAAAGTACGGACGGAATACGTGGTTTGGCATCTTGGTGACTAGGCGGAAGAATCTCCATTGGGAGTTATGCCATCATAAAGGTGGTAATTTGGAAAGAATCCAGGGGGTTGACAAAGAGGGGGGGGGTTGCCTGGGTCGATCTTGCGCCCAGGTCTGGAATAATGGGTAGGCAAAAGGTAGCCTGATAATTTACTGACACTGGTCGGCCCGAACCGAATACCTTGAACACCATGGGGACTCTCCACTTTGGGGAGAAAGAAACTTGGAGCAAAAAAGGTTCTTGATGAGGCAGGGAGAAACGAGGGGCACCACGAGAAGCTCTAGGAGGAAGTTACGGTTAAGGATGACTCCAGAGAAGTAACCATTCTAGGCGCTCTATTTGGGGACGAGTGGAAAGAATGATTGAAAAAGCAGAATTACAAATGAAAGGCTTCTGGAGTGGCCTGGGGAGAGGTTTTCCATGAATTGGGGTTCCAACGTATTTCATCATTCCGTTTTGTGGGGGGAATTGTGAAGGGGAAGGAAAGGTGTGCAATCAAATACCACACGATCAAGGAGGAGGGAAAGAAAAAAACCCCCATGGAAGATAGTTCTCAGAGTTGAGGTTGAGGATCTGAAGTGCAGCGATGTGGGAAAAAAGATGTATATGCGTCGACTGTTGGTGTGTCGGGGCAAGGGCGAAGAAACGGGAAAAAACAATAAAGACAATAAAGGAAGTGAAGAGGGTAGATGGGACGGCAAGGGAAATGTCTAGAAAAAAGAGGGAAATCACTATTTTTGAGTACGTTTTAAACTGAAAGGCATCAAGGGGGCAACTTGGGGGGGGGAAAGTAGGGTGGAAAATTGGAATTTGGCTTTGTGCAGTTTGGTTTATCTCTGTGAGGCAGGCGCGTGGGCCAATGGGTCAAGAAAAAAATGATAGTCGTAGAATTCGAAGGATCCAGGGGGGGGTGGTTTTGGAAAAAAGTAGTTCCAATAACAAGAACATAAGGCAAGGAATTGAAGGGGGGAAAACTCTTGGCTGACGAGCCCCTAACAAGGAAGAATTTTAAAGAGCTCCAAGGGGAAAGAAAGTACTATAAGATATCGGTGGGGGAAGAGCGGGGGGGTTCGTTCTTACTCGAAGCGCCAGTTTCCTTATAGTTTTAAAACGGGGGGACGGTTCACGAAGAAGGGAGAGAAAGTTGAAACTTTTAAGAGGGACGAATATTGGAAAAACAGACTGTTCGGTGGGGTAAGAAAGTACCCTTTTGCAAAAAAGTGTAAGGACCACGTTCAAAGAATGCATAGAAAAACAACGAGGAAAGAGATAGATGCATTCTCACTGGGGGGGGAAAGGCAACAGCAGTTGCACCGTTTGAGGATGGCGACCAAAAAGGGTCACATGAACATGAGAAAAAAATATAAAACATTAAGTCCTGCAAAAGAAGATGACAAAAAAGTACCTTGTGAGTGTGCGGAAAGGGTAGAAAAAGGAAGATAGAAGAGCCACGCTTATATTTGAAAAGCCCTGTATTAGAGGAGCGGGAAGTGCCAAAGAATTGAGGAACTTGGGCGGTTAGAAAGCCGAAGTGAAAGCGTTGTAAGGGAAGGGACGGACCTTGAAAAAGGTGGACCAAGAAGGTTTTAAAAAACCCAAACTTGGGAGTGAGCGGAAAAAAGTCTAGCAATGGGGAGGAAACCTGAGGGGGTCACAAGCCTAAAGTCCGAAAAAAGGAGAGAAGAAAAAATTCCCCCAATCAAAAGAAAAAGTTAACGTCGGGACCTAGGGAAGCCACGGGGTCCCTGCTTGTGAGAATTGATGAAAATCCGGAAAGCCTTGGAGGGGGGGGGGGTGGGAGCTCGTCCGGGGGGGGGGGTCGGAACTTGAGAATCAAATTACCAGGTGGAAAATCCGACCCCAGGTTAATGGGGGCTTTATTTGAAAGGAAGTTCTGGGCGACAGGGGGGGAACAACAAAAAGACTGAAAGTCGAGATCCAAACGGAGAGGCAAGGGGAAAAATCCGCATTGTGAAAAAAGGCCAAATGATTCTAGCTGGAATGGGGGGAGGTGAAGAAGAGCATATGGACCTTGGGGTAGTGGAGGATTTGAAAAAAAATCCAGGAAAAGCATAACACAAAAAAAAAAAGAAGGAGAAGTCAGGGACACAGGGAAAAAAAGGGGAAGGCCTGCAGGAAGCAACTTCGCCTCAAGGGGTAAAATTATGGCTGGGGGAGCATTTTGATGCACCCCAATAGCAAAATGGGCGAAGAGAGGTAAACCATTTACAGTACATGTAAGGACTCAGGTGGGGATGGGGGTGTGCCTGGGGGGGGGGTTCTCAGAAAGTAGAGAGAAGGGCTCCTGGATCGTTTGAGAAGGGTGAACAGTGGGAAGGGAGGCTTTGGAAAGGCGCAAAGTGGGAAGAGAGCGCTTTCCCAGGAGACCGCAAAATGGAGGACCACTCTGCCATTAAACAGGAAACATATCGCCTTTGACAAGATACCGTGTCACTTAAAAGTGTCAAAAAAGGGGATGCAAATAGGCTGGACACATTCTATCTCGAACAAGAAAAGGGATCGTCAGATATAATGAATTTTTCAGGGGGGAGCTGGGGGAGGATAAATCCACGGATCAAAACCCCGAAATAGAAGCTACGAGCGCTGAGAACGAAGCCCGGAAAAAAGCGAAAAGGAAAAAAGAAGGGTGAATCCCGATCACCCCTTACCCTAAGGGCTTAAAGTGGAAAAGAGCGGACGGTCTGCGGAGCAGGGGCCCGGGCCCACTGCCCAAAACCCCTAACCAGGGCGGCAAGCCAAAACTTCCCCCGCACTCTGGTCTGAAATCGACGTAAGCGGTTATGGAAATCTCTGGGCGAAAGGGGGGAAGTGTGTAGAAAACTCCACACTAATCCTCCTCCAAACAGGAAAACAAGCTAGGATTCTTAAAAGCAGGAAGACCTAAACTCACCGATTAAAGGGCATACTGAGATCGAAAAGAGAAAGGGGTCATGTGGAACATGTTGAGGGAAATGCGTCAGGGGAAAACCTCACAAAAAATACGTTCAGACCAAAGATAAGCGGGAGAGCTCGAGAAAAAACCAAATGTTTGAAAAGATATATTTATTTGGGCTACGTTTTTTTCTTGGGGAAGGGGGGGGGGAACATCGAGCGCAAGTAATGTGAAAAAAGTCAAAAAGTGTGAAGCTTCACATGAGGCGGATACGGGTTGGAAAACTGATCGGGTTCATAGTGGGACCTCACAAACAACCCCAAAAAAAAAAAAAAAAGAAGGGGGTTGGGGAAAATCTTCTTCCTGTTTATCGAAGCCGAGAGTTAGCGATTTGGGGAAAGATTGGGAGAACACAGAGATCCAAAAGGGGAGGGGTCAACTACTTTTTCCAACCGACAGAAAGGTGGGGTAAATAGTCTGGGGGGGACGTTTAGCAGTAGGACAGGGTCCTGATCTGTTGGAAAAGGACCTGGGAAAACAAGAAGGTAGAAAGAAGGAAGGTTTAAAAGACTCGAGAGGCCATACGTAGGGGCAGGGGGGGGGGTAACCAGCGTGTATAGGGAATTGTCAGGGAGATGGAGGACGTGGAAGAATTTTAATGTCCAAGTGGGATTTCTCGAAAAAAAAGACATAAGAAGACAGGGACATTCGGAGAAGTGTACATACCATGTGAAACGGGCCTGGATTAGTAGGGTTCAGGGAGGCCATCAAGAGTGAATGTGACCTGAATGGGGGTGAAAAAAAGAGATCTTTCTTGCGTCTTGGCCCTGGGCGAGGGCAATATGGGGGAGTGAGGTACAAAATCCATGATCGCAAAGGGGTCGAAAAAAGAAACTCCACCGTAAGGAATCAAGAAAGCTGGGGGCACAATAGATCTGTAAAGGGGACGAATGACTGAGGAGGTAAAGGGCACAAACAACCGAAAACCGAAAAGCAGAAGATTCCGTGTAAACATGGTGGAGAGGAGGAGGCCATTCCTAGGATCTCTAGGTGGGGGTTCTAGGGTGCATGCGGCAGGGACATGAAAATATTGCGGCATTCAGGATGAATCGGGGGACTGTTTACCAAGGGGGGGGGGGGGGGATGGTTGGGATAAAACTAGGACCAAACATTGGTTTATGGAGGAGGGGTGAATGAGAGAAAGAACCCTGAAGTTATAAATCTTCTTTATAAACGAACAACCCTTGGAGGTGGAGAGAGTTGGGGGGCACAGTTCTTGAACAGGAATCATTTTGGATCGCTTGAAGGAGATTAAAAAAGTACGGGGTTCTGAGATTAATTACGAAACTTCTACAAGGAAAACGTAAAAGGAGAATAATCTGTGTCAAAAAACGGAAGAGAAAAGTCCAAATTGAAAAAAGAAAACCTCTTTTGTGGTTTCCCTGAAGGGGATTTCCTCTTGAAACCCGCGAAAAAGACGGAAAAACAGGAAAGGGAGGTGTGGAAGGGTGGGGGGTTTAAACGGTGGGGGTTTGTACTGCAGTTTTGTGGATCCAGAGGGGGCATATAAAGAGTACAGAAACTTAAAAAAAAAAAAGATGCATTTGGGACATCAATGGGGGGTTGGTGAAACATTAAAGGGGGGTCAAAGCCTGGTATGGAAATTTGTTGCACACGACGTGTTCTTACTAACTATGAGGCGGAAAAAACAAATAAGTAAAGAAAAACCTGGAACTAAAAAGGGCTTCCTGAGAAGATCATCCAGGAAGGGAAAGAAGGCACGTGGTTCAGGATCAATATAGGAACAGAGGGGGAAAAAGAAAACAGTGACAAAGAAGTCCCAAAAGGGTCAGTAACAGGTCAGGGGACTGGAGAAGGTCTCAGAGGCACCGGGGGGGACTGGTTGCAGGAGGGAATCAAACAGAAATATTAGATTCACATGGGGGTGAGTTGGGAGGCAAGAATCAAGGGAAATGTGGTGCCAAAAAGGGAAAAGACCAAATTTCCAGGAGAGGTCTCGAAAAACAAACAAAAATGGGGGGAAAAATAAGGAAGGCTTGAAAATGGGGTAATTCAACATGGGGGTGCTGGAACATGGGCTGTTGAGAGAACCCAACATAAAAATTCCCCTGAAAGGATAATCTTATGAGAATGGGTCCAGAAAAAGAAAAATAGGGGCCTGGAGAAAAAGGGGTGAACTTGAAACGTTTGGAAAAAATAAACTCAGGAAATAACCTTCGTAGAAATAGAAACGTGAGTATCTCCCCGTTGGAAAGGAGAAGGGATTAGAGGCTCAAACTAGGTTAATGGACAGGGAGGAAAGTTTTGTCACAGAAAAGTCCGACGGTTGGAGAAAGAATTCGTGGATAATCGAAAGAGTGGCAGGGGGGGGCCCGAGGTGAGGGGGAAAGGCACAGGTCAAATAAAAATTTAGGGGTAAAAACCCAAAAGTTGTGAGGAATATTTCCCGAAAAAGGTGGACGAGGGGGGGGAAAACAAAGGACGAACAAAAAGGCGAAACTCAGCAAAAAACCCAAAAAAGCACACAAAGAACTGAAGAAAAAACCGAAGGAAGAACCCTTTGTAAAGATGGTGCCCCTGTCAGAAGGGGGGCCTATCAAGCTTCCCTTAATCCACGTAATAAAAAGGCTGGGGTGCAAGAGGTTGTGTGAGGAGATCTTCAAGAAAGGGGAAGTTCGGCACGTTGGAATCCAGACGGAAGGAACTTTAGGGGAAGTGGGATGGTGGAATTCGAACGACATCCCCTCAGAGGAAAAGAAACGAGAGATCTGAAAGAACCGGAGCAATGGAAGAAATAATTTTTCAAAAGAAATAATGGGGCCTATGGGAAGATCAGGGGGTTGAGGGGGGGCAACTCCCGTCTTAGGGGTAATTTATGGGGATATTTTTAAGTTGACAATGCCTACCGAGCAAAAGCAAAACGTAAGGTCCGAATTAGCCATCCAACGATCAGGGTAATCTTGCAAGGGAAAAAAGGACAAAAAGCAAGAGGGCCAAGAGAAGGGGTTGGTAATGAGATTAATCATGCATTTGTTCGTGAAAATAAAAATATAGCAACCACATTATCAACCAAGTGGAAGCCGGGGGGGGGCCCGGGAGAATAAAAAGAAGAACTCCGAAGAAAGTGAGGGGGGGGGTGTGAAAAAAGGGGTTTGGTCTACATAAGGGAAGAAAAAGTAGCGTGCGGCCAATCGGGGATCAAGAAGGGGGATATGAAACAGGGGGGTAAGGGAGGCTTGGGCGTTAAAAAAAGTGGCTCAAGAGGGGAAAGGGGGGACACTGCATTGTGAATAAAAGGATGACAACCTTCACGGAGGAACAGAGAAAATCTCGAAAAGGAAAAGCCCGGAAAAAATGTCAATTCCGAGAGGCGAAGATATGATTTTAAGCGAAAGTACCGGAGGATAAGGCGAGATGCACAAAGGCGATCTCCAGGTAGATACGATGGGCTACCTTTTAATCCTGGTGAAGGGGTGAGATCAAAGGTATCAGCAAATGAAGAAAGTCAACGAGAAGACCATAGAGGGGATCGGGGAAACTCAAACCGGGAACTCACTGATACCAGACCCCATGAAAACCAAAAAGAAGTAGACGTGATAGTTATGAGTGAACAGCTAAAACGGGGGGAGGATATCATGAAAAAAAAAAAATTACAGGAAGGAAGAAGGTACATAAACGATACTTAGAGGAAAAAAAACGTTAAAAATAAGATTCTGATGCGTGATCGGATTGGGATAGTTGGACAACAACAAGTGGTGATTAGGGGCGACCTCAGCAAAAAAAGGGGATTAGGGTCCCACCGTCGAGAAAAGCGCCTTATTGCCTAAACACAGGTAAAGAAAAGTTACAAAAAAAAACCAGAAGTTACATATCGGACTGGCTCAAAATAAAGAGAAGCTCGTTGAGAAACATTGGGGGCAGGCTTCAGCGGTTCCAGAAGAAATTAGGGAAAAGGGACCAAATAGAATCGCTATCAAAACAGGAAAAAAAAAAACAACAGTATGGAAAGAGGGGGGGGGGTAAACTACTTGGGGAGGGGTGAGTGGGAACACTAGCAGAAGGAAACTTCGGGACTGGTTCCTCCTTCAGGAATTAATAGGGCGATATTTGGGAGGCTGGTCCTAATTGTGGGAAAAGAGAGGTGTTGGTCGTAGGCCGAATCGGATCAATGGCTCAAGGGGGAGAGGGGGTGTGAGGAAAGCACAGAAAGTCCACTTTAGAACACAAAGGAATTTGTTCCATAACATCACAAAGGAGCTCTTATTGTCGGGGGAAAAAGGGAGTGATGGAGAGGGGGTGCGGCATTTCAAAGAAGGGAGAATGGACGGGGGGTAAGAAAAGCATCAAGAATCACGTCCGACTTAGGGGGGACCACAGAGGGTCGTTAGGGCGTGGGGGAGGGGCCGCGAAATGGTACGTACGGATTGGAGAGGCTTGGGGGGGGCAAACCAGCCACATAGAAACCGTCAAAATCAGGCACTGTTAATTAGCATAAGACCTAAATTTTTACAGAGGGAAAATAAGGGAAAAAGGAGGCAGGGCCAAGCATCAGTTCCATGAAAGGGGGGATTCCGGGATAGGGACAACGAAATTGTCAAAAATTGACTATCCTTTGTAAAAGGGCGTGAATAGTTTTTGCGGAAAAGGGAGCATGGCCAGAATATGGAGCAGTGTCCCGAACGCATAAATACCACAAAGGGCAAGAAAAAAATTATGGAAAGAAACTCCGAGAAGAAGTGGAGAAAGATATTATCGGACGGAAGGAGGGTCGGAGAGGACCAACGAAAGCTTAAGGAACTGTTGCAAAGTTATTAGTTGACTAAATCGGGGAGGGCAGCGCTTTGTGATGAGGGAGAAATACATGTTAACGCAGAAGGCAACAAGGGGGTGGGCAGTCCTGATTAGAAAAAGGAGAGAGGGGCAGGGACAAGGGCGGAAAGGGGCTCCGGGGGAAGGAAATTACGGGGGGGGATTGATGTGTGGGGGTAAAGATAAGAAAACGTGGAGGGGCATAAGGCTGATTGGGGATAAAAATCACCCCCGGAAGAGAGAAACCCCTTGGTGGAGGTTCAAAAAAAATGCTGGATTCGGGACCGGAAAGAGAATTGGGGAGGATAATGCCTTCTGAAAAGGACCTCTTTGGGAGACACAATGTCGAAGAAGTCAGAAAGAACAAAGAGGGGAAGGGAGTATCAAAACAAGACTTAGCAAAGAATGTACGAGAGAAAAAAAAGAGTCAGAGGGGGCGGAATTGATCTGGATTTCACGCTTCACGATACCAAATCCGGGGGGAGTCGAAGTGATACTTCGGGGGTTGGTAAAAAGTCGGTCAGGGGGGTGTGAAGTTGGGGGCAGTGGGGGGGGGTAGGCAAAAGAAGTGGGAAACCCTGTCCTCGTAAATTGACCAATTAATAGTAAGAAAAAAGGTCTCTTCTGCGAACAGTGGGAAGGGGTTGGTCACAGGGTGGGGGTTTGGTAAAACAGAGTGGGTGTCAAAAGGGGACAAAGTGACATTGCAAGGGGGTGCCACAGATTTCAGGAGTTAGATGGAAGGATCCCCGAACGTCTTATTGGGAAATCAGATTACGAAAGAGAAGAAGACAGGGATGGTAAACACGGGAAGAAAGCAACTTTGGGGGAGGAAGAAATAGGGGAATCGACGTTTCCTTGTACACGGAGGGAATGCAAAAGGGTCGGGCGTCAGAAGGGGATGTAAGAACCTTATTGGACTGTGTGAGGGGGGAGACATAAGGCATTTCACAGGTGAAATTTGAAAACAAATCCATTAGCCAGTGTGAAAGGGGGGGGAGAACGTTGCAGGGGAAAAAAAAAAAAGGGTAAGAATTGGGGAGCG
>Ga0179593_1671732_pt1 | contig 16966 bp, 18 predicted proteins | sample CZODoug2_1_08_16_FD_185931 | JGI IMG/M metagenome (GOLD analysis project Ga0179593, IMG submission 185931) | Vadose zone soil fungal communities from Angelo Coast Range Reserve, California, USA - CZODoug2_1_08_16fungal (PacBio error correction) | ecosystem: Environmental > Terrestrial > Soil >...
GGCCGCGAAAAAAAGAAAGCTTGGGAATGGAGAACGGAGGTGAAGGACTACTATGCACAAAGGGGAGCGAGGAAAAGATGACCGCAATCAAAAAGGTGTTTTTCTCTTTGAATAACTGTGCTCGTAGGAAAAAAGAAGAAGGTTAAAGAGGAAAAGCGGTAAGCGAGGAAAGGCAGAAAGGTACCGACCTAACAGAATGAAAGTGTAATTTGTAACCAGCAGCTCTAAGCTCTCTGGAAAATGTAGAAAAAGGGGATGAAAGTAGAGCAGATGGGGAGACGACGGCGCACCTGATATGGCCATGGTGAAGCGAACGTCGATTCAGACATCTACGATTAAGTACGGGAAAAAGGATTCGGGGGGGACGATAAAAATGAGGAAGACCAAAAGAAAGTGGGTCAGGTCAAGAGGATCTCGTACGTAACGAGCAGATCGCGCCAGCGAAACATACAAAGAAAAAAAAAAATGGGCTCAAGGAGAATAATCGGAAAAGGAGGCTTGCCAGGAAAGGGGGGGGGGGGGGGGTAACGCTGCTCAAGCGGCCGCGACTTCAAAAGGACGACACAAAAGGTAGAGGAGGTTACCCACGAGGGGGGAACCGGCAATTTTCTAAAGAGCGGAGGGGGGTCTAGAGGGAGGATGGGAAACAAATAGGTTATTGTTTTCAAGCGCGGGGAGCAAGTAGAGGAAGAGTGCCAGACTGAGACGCGCAGGACAAAAGAGGTGAAAAAAGCCAATGGAAGCTTTGAGGAAAACTCTGCAGTGCTTATCTAGAGCTACGACTGTCGAGCTGGGTTTAAAAGCCCTGAAGGAAGAGGGAAGACGACAGGCTGGGTCCTGGTACGGAAACTGTCAAGCGGACTCCTGTATAGAAAAATGGCATTTTTTTGATAACGAAAAAAACATAAGGGTGGGGGTTTGGCACGTGATCAAAAGAGGACTATCTCAGCTGCATCCAAAATGCGCCCGCGCGGCTTCAGGGGAGGAAGGGTTGTCGACAGGGAAGTAGAGAGTGCGGAGTCGGGAGAGGGAGCGTTTTAGAGTACCTTAGCGAACGCACCCTCCCGAAGTTTGCTTTATGAAGAAAAAAAAAAAATGACAGGGAAGGGTTATCAAGAATAACCGTCGACCGATGGAAGAGGGCGACAAGAACTACACCACCAGCGAATGCCCCGCAAAAGGGTCCTTCGTCGGTGCGCGCTCCGATGTGAATATCGCGTTATGAGAAGGACGCTGGAGGGAAAAAAGGAACGCAGAGGCAGACGCCTCGCCGCGATGGCGAGGGGGGGACTGAAGAAAACTCTGCAATTCGGAGGCACGATTGACAGTGCATCCGGATCCGGGTACGATCAAGAAGCAAAGGAGAAGCGCGCGGTAGGGGAATTGAAAACTGAGTGTGAACTGAGAAAACGTGTTCCGGCGGTGCGAAAGGGAGTTCTTCGTCGACACGTGGGAAAAAAAAATTACGCAAAGGGGAGAGTTTCCAGGCTTTTCACAAGCCACGGAAAAAATATGACCATAGGGCAAGTCACGAACGTCTGGCATAAAGAAGGAGGGGGGAAGAAAGATGGTGAAAAAGGAGAAGCTCAGGTCGCCGGGGTCGAGTAAAGGGGAGGGAGAAAGGCGCGCAGGTCAGCCCGCTGCTGTATTATCAGTGTGCTTCTTGAAAAGAATCCGAAAAGGGAAAGGAGCAGGATAACCTCCAAGGCTGAACGGCACCCCGCCAATGAAAGTATATTCGTCACAAAGAATAGTGTCGCTCAAAAAATGGCTAGGAGAAGGGGGGTGCAAAGAGATCGGAAAAAGAGCGGCTAGAGTAGGGGGGCGCCGGAACTCTATTAACTCGTGACAATGGCGCATGTACTCCGGAGGGGAAGATTGAAGGGGGGGGGAAGCGTATTAAAAAGAAGGGTCAACTAACAAGCCCAAGGAGGAGGTAGGACCAGCGGGACGCTTTTTAGTATAGGATCGCGCGTACCTCAGGGAGAGGACGAAGGGTGGGATTAAGGGGGGGGGGGTTCATCCACAAGGATTGAAGTTCCAGGGAAGATCTCCTTCCGATCGAAATCCGTCTTGGGGGGAGAAGAGAAGAATCAGGTGGTAGATTTGGGATAGGGGGAAGGGGGAAATCACGGAACCGGCGGAGCCAAAGGCAGATCTAAAAGAAGTCGTAAACGGGGGGAGAGGACATGCGAATTACGATTTAGAGAAGTAAGAGAGGGTTTCTTTTACTTGTACCTTCAAATCACCCGCGCAGGAAAAGCATTCAAGGGAGACACGATAGGGGACATCTCTTCAAAGTGGGGTAAAGAATTAACGGGGAAGGCTACTGGGGGGGACGAAAAGTGGAATTGAAGGGGGGGGGAGTCAAAAAAATAAAAAAACTAGACATGAGGGGTCGTCATCCTCGAACGCGTGGCTCCGGTAGATTGGAAAAGTGGCAGTTAGAGAAAAAAGAAGTGCCGGGCAGAAACGCAGGGGGGAAAAAAGAGGGAAAAAGTCCAAAAATAAATATAGAAAAGGTATGTTTTGAATTTTGCCTCTGGTCCCTGAAGAGCACCGGAAGGGCGGAGGGAGAAAGGAAAGTTACTGGGGGGTCTACCCAAGAGATCCCAGCGAAGACCGAAAGAGATGGGGAAGAGACCGGGTAAACCGGGGGTAAAAGAGGGGGAGAATCACTTGCAGGAAGGGGCGGAAGTATTTACATGGATCCAGTGTATCGGTTGAGGGGGAAACGCCGGAAATAAAATCCAAAAATTATAGAGTAAAGAAGAAGGGGACAAAGGCGTTCCCTTAAGGCTGGGCTATACGTCGTGCAGTAGAGCTGGGAAAAGAGGTAAACCTAGCGGGAAAGTTGTTGTTGACTGCCGCCTTTCAAAAAGAAAGAAAAAGCGAAATGCTTCAAGGCAAAAGGAGAAGAGCAGTGAGATAAAAACATTAGTACTAGGGGTCAGGCCTTGCATTAAGCTACTAGAGACTCAAAAAAAACAACGGAGGGGGAGGGAAGGGAGGAAATGCCACAAAGGAAATGACGATCTAATGGAGAAGAAGGAGCGGGGAACTACTCCTTTTCTTAGTTCCTCCGAGCGTGTGAACTGGGATGGGGTACGGATCAAAAAAAGGGGGGATGAAGAGGGTTACCTACAGACTCGTGCTCAGGAAAAGGAGTGAACGAAAGTGAGAGGAAGGGGGGGGAATCCCCACCATGTACCGCCTTTGTAACCACTGAGAGAAAATAGAGAACGAACTAGAGAACACTTCATCATAAAATTACCACATGTAGAAAGGCCAGAAGGGAAGAGAGGAGAAAAACAATGGAATAAAACGGGTCAGGTGGGGACCTCGGGAAAATAAGGGGGTTAAGGAACTTAATTTTACGGTCTGCTGTGAGGTATGCACTTACTGTGAAAACATGAGGGAAGAGAGGCTTAAAGAAAACTAAAAGTTTTTCCAACCTCTTTTTCAACCAAAATGCGACGTGGCTTCCGAAGGAACGGAAACAAAGAGGAAAAGCGAAGGGCGCCACTGGATAGATGGATGCCGAACTTGAGCATTTCTAGGGAGAAATTTTGGAAAAAAATGAAAAGGTGGGAAAAGGGAGGGGACGCCTGAGGGGGGGCCTAAGAGGACGTCTACTTAAGTAAAGGAGGTGAGAATGTGCTTGAAATTAGGCTTCCGCGCGGCGGCCGTTGAAAGGTAACAAATATCACCTGCGAGGACGGAGAAGAGAAGAATCAATGGAAAGGGGGGCATCGTCGCAAATTCAAGCGGGAAGAGGTCGATTCGGTAAGAAACTCGCGCGTTCCAGATGAAAAGGCATCGGCAAAAGAAAATATCAGAAAGACAGAATGGGAAGGGGAGGAAAGTTCAAAAGGACACGACTCGGCACTAGGGGGGGGCAAAAAGAGGACATTGCTTAACCAATCATTTACCACGACGGCGCCCGCGAAGTTCAAATGAAAGAGGAGGCTTGGATACTTAAAGTGCCTGCAAGGAGGTGAGTTTAGGGAGAGTCAAGAGAGATAATCACAGGGTACAAAGAATATATCTACGTTTCTTTCAATCGCGCCAGGTTTCCAAGGTTCGGTCCATTCGGCCAAAGAGGAGAGAGAACAGAATGCGAACCAAGGGATCTCGAAGGTCTACACCTGAGTCGGTGACTAAGTATATAGGTAAAAAGGAGGGAGGAATTGGGAGAGTGATCTGGAGGGGAAAAGGAAAGAAGCTGCCAAGGATTTTTCGCCGGACTCAACAAAAACGAAAGGGAAGCCAGGAGCAGCTTCGCGCCTGAGAAATGGGGGAGTTATCCCAGACACCGGCGACAAGACAAGTGAGAATCGAAAGTGAAAAAAGAGAAGGACCTAAAAATGGGGAAGGACGCGTCTGAATGAGCATTGGCAGGAGGAGAAAAGCTAGGGACTGGAAAAGAATTTAAGCTCTTCGAAGCCGAGAAAGGAATCTTTCCGTTCGAAACAGTCCACATCGGGAAAAGGCGGAGAAGGAACAAAAAACGGCGAACCTCCAACGAAACGAAGTGAGACTTGAGTCGAGCAAAGGACTGCATTTAATCGGACGCCAAATGGCAGCGTGACGTCTTCAGAGACAAAAAAGGGAGGAAATCGGGGGGTTTCGAAAGGATCGGACCAAAAACTCCAAACTCAGATCACATGGAAAAATCAAGGGCGATGAAAAAGGGAGGAGTGGAGAGGCGGGTTTTAGGGGAGCGGGAATCGGGAAAGGGACATAAGAATTGCTGCACCCAGAACATACCCTGAGAATCGGGCGGCCATACAGGAAACGGGTCGGAAGGAGGACAGGGAAACGAGACACAGTATATAGAGAAAAAGATTGGAATGAAGGGGGAGAATAAAAAATAGCCTGCGACATGAAGGAAGAAGGTGGCGAAAGGTGCAAAAGAAGATAGGGGAAAGAAAGAAGAAAAAGTCAACCCATCTGATCGTTCAAGAGAGGATTCGAAAAAAAAAGATGCCAGGCCGACCTTCTGACGCCGAAATAAACGTCGGAAAGGATCCTTCAGAGAAAGGGACAAAAAGGGGAGGGTTCATGGGAAACAACAAGGAACGACAAGAGGGACTCGATAAAGAGCGCTCTGGACTCAAAAGTGCCAATGCGAGAACGCTTGGCAGAAAAACTCGGAAAAAAACACAAAGGCGGTTAGAGGAGCTGAGGAGTTTGGGGCGAAAACTCCTCGGAAACAAGAGGGGGACTAGGAAAGAAGATATACCCAGCATCGCATGCATAACATTAACGGGACAAGAATAAAAAAAAATCTTTGAGAGGTCGTGGAGCAAAAAAACGGCCTCTTGATCTAAGCGTGAAAGAAACCTTGGAAAAAAAGGAAGGTCGGCGGGAATTATCAGAGCCTAGGATCAGTGTCGAGTGGTATGTAAAACAACGAGGGCCGATGGGACTGGAGAGGGGCGAGAAGGACGTTGAACGAACCAGAGAAGGGAGGACAAACGTTGAAATTCTACAACCACGAATACGTGTGCCCCGTCCTACGGGAACGGTAGGGAACTCGCCGGGGGAATGAAAAAAGGCCACAACGAAAGGAGGAATAAAACTGGGAGCGTGACCCTTCGGAAAGAGACTCCCATCTGCGCCACGGGATCGCGTCTAATTTTCACAGTCTAATCACGGTAACAGGTATGTGGGCGGAGAGGGAGTTCAGAAAAGGGGCAAAGAAATCGCCTCAGATTTCGCGAAAACAAGAGCACAGTAAAGGTAAAACACCATTCTTGCAGGCGATAGGGCACGCTGCGACGATGCAATAAAAAGGAAAAGAAGCAAAAGGTCGAAAGAAAGGTCCGAGGAATGGAGTCTCTCTGCCTATACAGAGAAGCAAAAAAAAAAATGAGGAGGGGAAAAAAGAAAGAGGGGGACGCTGCCCAATAGAAGACAGAGTACGCCTCTTCTAAGGCCGTATAGAAAAGGGCATAAAAGAAAGGGGAGAATATAAAAGAGGACCAGTGCAATCACATTGTTTGACTCTGGAACCATGGAGATCAGGGAGACTCTGCGTCGAGTAGACGGAGGAATCGGTCCCTTAGAAGAGCCCACAGAAGGAGAAAATTTCAAAAGCAGGGAGAGGGCGTTGGAGAGGGAACGGGGGGGGGCAGGAAAGTTCTACAAGAAACCGCTTCGTGGTGTGCGACAAGGTGTACAGTACTAACGGAGTAGTTGGCACTCTAAGGAAAAGAAAAGGGAGGTTGTAGAAAGGGTCTGGAAAAAAGAAAGTGGTCGGGCAAACAAGGGAGAGGTCAAAGAATCCCGATCGGCAGTGAACATCCCACAACTGCGAAGAGCAGCGCGAGACCAAAAAGTACATTACGGAAAAACTTGAGGGGAAAAAGCATGCTCAGGAAGGAAAGATAATAAAAAAAGTAGAACTCCAAAAGTCTTTAACTTATCATCCCTGTGAATGGGTACGGAAGAGAGGAGTCAGAGTGGAATATCGCAACATTGGTGGGAGTAAAAAGGGGAGGGTTTTCGATCACTCGAGATCGAGCCAGTGTTGTGTCGGAAGAGACGCGGAAAAGAAACAGAGGGTGAGCGTCAGGGGGGGGAAACGTTAGGTCCCACGGAAAGCAAGCGGAGGAAATTTCTAAGGGAGTCACCGAGCGATTGTCAGTTTGAAAACTGAGAAAAAAACTTCGGTCATCACGCGCTAGACGGGAGGATCGGAACGACGTTTGAAGAAAGGCTTCTCCTTCTAGATCCGGGGGCATTTTGGTGAAATCGCAAACATAACGAGGTTAAATTTGTGGGAAGGGGGCATGGCACGCGGGTATCGCTGAGAAGGAGTACAGAAAAAAAACGTGCGCCAAAAGTACTTCATTTCTCATTCAGGGAGTGAAGTTTACGAAGTAGAGGGAGAGAGCTATAAAAAGTAGAAGAAGACGCCCTCCCGGGTGGGGAGAAACTCAAGGACCGATGAGCAGTTGGTGAATTTTGGGGAACAGATTTCTAAAGCCGATCTGTCATATTGCGACAAAGAGCCTCCACAGAAAAAAGAAGAAGAAAAAGAAAGAAAAGGGAACGCAGCATGTTCAGAGGGGGGAAGGGGGACTTGGCGAAACGACGCGCAAAAGACGAAAAAAGACTGAACCCTCGAAGGGAAAAAAGTTCAAGAAGGGCGAAAACTGCAGTGGCCGATTTCAAGCAAACAATGGAAAAAAGCAAAGGGCGGAAGGGAGTTGTACCTGGGGTGTGGAATCCGAGCGGGGAGAAACGACAGGGCCAAAGAGAGAGGGTTGCGATCGATGAAGGACGGGGGCACAGGCCGGGGGAAATACTATTTACGGCTATCGATCAGCTATGAGAAAGGGGAAAGGTCAAGTGGAGAAAAAGAAAAAGACGATGAAAAAGACATTCAAAAATTGCAAATAAGGAGTGTGGGGAAGATTGTTCGGGGAGACGAACTCTCTCAATGGGATGGTCGCCTGGTAGGGAGCCAACCTGCATTGCCGCCAAAAGAGTACAACGACGAAATCGGTGCGTGGGGAAGGGCGAAAAAGGAAAAGTCTGAGAGGTTCTTCGATGTCAGAGGACCCCTAAACGATTGCCCTGAAGAAGGGGGAATACTCGAGAAAGGAGACGAGAAAATCACGCGGGAGGAAAAGGGCAGAACGCGAAAGCAGGTCTCTCATCTCGGCGAAATTTTACGAGGAACTGTGAAGGCGCGAGGGAACGATTGAGTTGGAAGTAGAGATTGTAAAAGACGAGAAGAAGGTAGAAAGAAGAGAAAGGCAAAGAGGACTAGTCACAGGCGCCGGGTCGCGTTTTAGGCTGATGGCGCGTTGAAAAAACAAAAGGGCGGAGGGGGGCCAAGAGGGAATTTGTGGAAACAGAAGCAAAGAAATGAAGTGAAAACCGAGTCGTACCAGGAAATCTATCCTCACGTGGTGTAGAGGAATCTGTGAAGGGGAAAGAGTCAAAATACAACTCATCGAAAACCGTGAATGAGAGCATGAAGGAATCAGACATCGGGAATTAACTCTGTCATTTGTTGAGACGAATGCCAATTTTCCCGAGGATTACCGAGACTAAGAGGGGGGAGGGGGAATTGAAGGAACTTCAACGTCAGAAAAGGGGGGCACCGCATTTTAAGCAAACAATTATCCGGCGCCTACGAATGAAACGTCGACGTCAGGAATGGGGGAAGGTGCAGAAAAAACTTGAGGGAGGGGGGCTGAAGCATCGCCAGACCTGAGAATGACAAGCGAGAAATGGGCGCCTGTTATTGACCATTTTAAGGGGGGGAAGACCTGAAAAAAATCGCAACGGAAAAGTCCTCGTCTGAGGGCTAGAAAAACTGAAAAAAAAAATAGTGTGCGTTGTGGGGAAAGATTGCTTGACGGAATGCAAGGGGCAAAGATGGGGGGGAAAAAGACTAATTTGGAATGCAGCCCGTCCGTGACCACCGCGCAATAAATCCTAAGTGGAACCCGAATCCTTTAGAAGTGCCACGAGACGGAATAGGCTCGGGGCCCCCGGGGGGGAAAAAGTTAAATTGTCCTGGGATTTCGGAACGGACAGTATGCAGGTGGGGTGGAGAGGTTTAATAAGATAACGGACATGCGGATTCAAAGGGGAGATACTTCACGCCAAACTAGATCGCCGGGCGAGAACATAGGGGAAGAAGAGGAAGAGTTTGCGCACACTCAATCCAAAAGGAAACAGGAGGAGTGAAAGCCGCCACGAGTTCGCAAAAGAAATTCCGATCTTCACCTTAAAGGAATTGGCCTGAGTGGGGGAACTAGAATCATCGAAAAAACAAAAGGAGGAGAGAAGGGCGACAAATAAAAGGTGATATCGAAGGAGAAGTAGGAAAAGACCGGGGCGGCGCAGGAATAGATGTGATTCTGGCGACTGGCGTCGAAAAAACTACTGTGTAAGACTCGGGTAAAAAGAGGGGAGACGAAAAGAGCCGATCTAAGTAAGGGAAGAAGTATCAAAAGGACACGCCCTTGGGGTCCCACCCCTGATAATTATACAAATCTGGGTCCCTGGAAGACTACAAGAGAAACTTTCTCAGAGGAGACCCGAGCGAATGGGACAAGAGTTGGCAAACATGGGTAGCACGTCGGGATGAGAGTGTGGAAAGACGGGGTGCACGTTACGTATGGAGGCTGCGAGAAAAGAAATACGTTATGGGGCGAAACCAATAAGGATGCAGAGCTGAAAAAAAAAACCAAGGGGTGAAATTGGGAAGGAAAATTGCCCTCACCTCTACTCTACGTTTTGCCCGGCGATGTAGTTAGGGAAAAGGGGGACTGACCCATCATAGGGAAAAGAAAACAAAGTCCACTGAGGGAAAGAAAAAAACAAAAAAAAAAACTTAGGATAGAATTGCTTGTGAAAGCCATGACAGTTTTGCAGCGCAAAAGAGTGCGCCTGCCCGAAATGGAGACCAATCCTGAGGTGGGGGGGGGTAAACACGTCTACAGGAAAAGGGAGGTGCTAAGCGAAACGTTAAGGTACACCTGACAAATAAAATGGAGGGGGATTCCTCCTCGGAAGAAGATTGAAAATGGCAAAGACAAATTTCCCCGCGTTCGACGAAGAAAAAGGGTTCGGCCAAATAAAAAAAAAACTATGAAAAAGGAGAGAAAGAAAAGCAGAACGCGACTACTCTACCACCGAGATGATAGATGACCGATAAGAGAGGAAACGATGGTTGCCGCGCCTGCCATAAGGAAACCAAAAAAAAAAAAACAAATCCATGACCACGCCGAGGCTCAAAAAGAAAAATCTCAACGGAAAAAGACGGACGAAAAAAAGTCTCCCAACGGACTGGCGACTTTTCCTGAAGTAGGTGATTGAACCGGGAGCAGGAGAAGAAATCAAAAAAAGGGGACTAGAGACGGCTTTCCCAGGCGAAAATTAAGGACAAGAGCGAAATACTAGGAAGGAAGAAGACCAGAGGGGAAGGAGGGGCTCTTGCCGGACAGAGAGAGAGCGACAACAAGAGTCAATTTGACGACTATAGGGAAGCAGGGGGAGAAAGGGTGGGGGGAGGAGACAGAGGAGAACGAGGAAAAACCTTTGTGCATGAAAACAGGAGCCCGCCGTGAAGGGGCTCGCCGGCGGCAAATAGCCGAAGACCATTGAGGATAGAAAATAGGTAAACCGGGGGGGAAATGATGGAAAAAAGCGGAAAGGAGGCTAGAGTGGAGTCAAGAAGGGGGGGCGGTAGAAGAAGATCAGAGCCCGGGAGAGTGTCCTCTTTGCGATGGGAGAAACGCACTCGATCGCACCCAGTCATGCAACGGCCTATCAGAAAAAAACCAGACTAGAAAGCGGCAAAAGGTATATTGGACTATGACGTCTGGGTATCGGAAAAGAGATTCAGCGGGGGCGCCGTTGCTGGGAAGCAATAGGGAGTGGGAAACAAAAAGGAAGGGTTCTTCTTGAATCTGGCGAAGCCAAATCGACGAGAGAACTCGATAGAAAATCGAGGCGCGTAAACCCTCTGCTAATTACCCGGAGTGCTGGAAGGATTTTTATGTGGGAGAGGGGACAAAAGGCCAGATCGTCGTTATGAAATAGGATAACCAAAACTAACAAGGGCTCATCTGGGGCGTATACGGGGACACTGCAACGTCGAGGTAGAGAAAAAAGGAAAATAAAAAAAGGAGCAGAAAGAAAGACTCTTCCGGGTAAAAACGGCAAGAGAGACTAAAAGGAAGTTAAAGCGTTGGCGCACGGGGGATTCAAGCATGAAGAGGGCAACAGCGGGGATACCCATTAAAAGAAACATAGGAGACTGGGAATGAGCTAGACGTCAAAATTCAACCAAGACGGAAGGAGAACAGGGAAGGGGATACAGTTCAGGAAAAATCAGCATTTCTACCAGGGCGACCTGATGGGGAACTAATGGGGGCGGGCATTGTAAAAAAAACAAGACTCGACTCACTTAGAGAAGGGACTAAACTAACGCTTCAGCACAGCGGGGCCATGCCGCGCACTCGTCAAAACACGACACAAAATGGAGGAGGGTCGAATTAGAAAAAGAAGCTAGAAAGAAAAGGGGTAAAAAAAAAAAAAACAACCAAACTCATAGACATGAACCAAAGAAGGGGAAATGGAAAGGGAAATATTAACTCCGGTAAAGCAAAATTGGCGTTCGACTCTGGTAAGTTCCTGGAGAAGAGACAGAAAGGTAAAAATCCTAAAATGGATCTTCCCTACTGAAGGGAGTGAGTCTCGCCTCGGCGAACAAAGAATGCAGGACGATCGGGACTTGGTACGGAACGAGCCGTTGCGGTTGGAAAACGACCCACTCTGTTCAAAAAGTATTCAGGAAAAAATAAGGCCAACTAAAGGAGGCCAAACAAGGCAAGTTAGACTGTCACAGAAAAAACACAAGATCGGTTCGCCGTAGTCGGCTCCGCAAGAATCGCAAGAAAGAAAAGACTCAGCGCGAGAGACAGGGGGGAGGGGAAATACACTTTAGGGTCAGGGAGGGAGAATGTCGCGGACCGATTTGCCTCTTTAATCAAGGGCACGGTTCGCGTCGACAAAGGGAGGGAGGAACAAGGTGCAACTTGCGGTTAAAAAAAAAAAAACGAAGGAAGGAAAGGTATCAGGGAAATCCTCCTGCACGAGGAAGGTGAAGGGAGGCTCCTGGGGCGCGAGAGCCTACGGTCTCTATCAACAACCAGGGGGAGGGGGGGAAAAGAAAAAAGGATGAGGCGCTCGCCAAAAAACGAAAAAGTACGAAGCGCTCGCGTCACTTTCCGGGGAGGAAGGTCCCAGCAACCCGGCTTTGAAAAACCGGGTCCAGGGAAAAGACGACAGCCCTCCTTTGAAAATGGACTGGATCGATCGAACCGCTGCGGCGATCATAAAGACAATCGGTCATAGTCCATTCGACAATTGCGCCGCCCACCTAAGGTTGAAAAGGCGGAGAGGGAGACTAGACGGGAAAGGACGACTTCGAAAAAAGGATGCCTAGAGCAGATTTCACTACTTCGCCACGATTCGGGTGGGATCAGTGACAGAAAAAAGGAAAAGGGAAGACACAAAATCAAAGGAGGAAACGTAGGAGTTTTTGGAGAGCAAAACGTTGAGAATAACATGGTAGGAACGGGGTTCGTTACAAAAAAGGGATGAGAACTAACGAATGGCCCGATACGCGCCACGTTTAACACCCACTCGACAAAAAAGCGAAGGAGACCGAAAAGGTGTCGGGGGAACGACAACGTGAGATTTAACTACTGGAGAAAGCAAACGAACTTAATAAAAAGCACCTCGATCCAGAGTGTACGCCAGAAGGAGGGAAAGACGTATCGTCCATTCGGCATAATATGGTCGACGGAGGTAGTAGGATGGGGAAAAAAGTGAGGGGTTTGCAACGCGGGGAAAATGAATCGAGATCGATCAAAATTGTGTGTCACCGTGCACTGACGAGACGAGAAAGAAACCGTCGAGGGAGGACGTTAGGTCTTGGGCACGGGGGGCTAGGGGGGCGGGTTGAGGAGGAGATGGGTCAGGAGGGGTGTGGCTGGTGGGTTGAGGTGGAGGGGGGGTGGTGTGGTGGGGGGGGGGGGGGTGGCGAGCCGCAAGAGGGGTGGGGGCGGGGAGGAGTGGTGTTGTGGGGGTTGTTTGGGAGGTGTTGCGGTCTCTCTGAAGGGGCGGAGGTGGTGTCGTGTGGGGGATTGGGGTGGCGGAGGGATAGGTAGGGCGGGGGGTGTGGGCGTCTGTCGGTGGCTGGTGGGGAGGCTGTGGGGTGATGCGTGACCCCTTCGTACCCCCAGAAGCAATAGACAGAGAATTGTCTTACCCGGGTACTAGTATCGTCCAAGGAATCCGCAAAGATGGGGTAAAACAAACGCTCCCTATAGCGCGGTGGAATTTTGTTGGGAGGTCCTTGGGGTAGGAAGGTAAAACCTCTCAAAACGCAAACAAAAGACAAAAAACGTCTTACTCATTGCGCAGGAGCTTGTTATCAGACCCGGAAGGTCGTCGATCATTCCGGATCGAATAGCGAACCTTAGAATGCGTCCACAAGTGGAGGGGAAAAAAAAGGACGTCCGCCCAGACTTTGATGGTGATTTTGGAACGATGCTACCGACTAGAAAGGAGTAGAATGCAAAAGAAGAAAAAGCCAAGGCAGACCCTTCCCCGAAAACTCACGGGTCCTCGCGGGTGAGCCCTCCTAGAAGGAAAGAGGGAAGAATGGGGAGATATCAGGAGTTAAAAGAAAAAACTACTAGCGTCCCTAAGACTGCTGATGGTTCGGCACTGATCGAAGACTCGAAAAAGAGGAGGGTTTGCAGAGAACAGAAAACCCTGAAGAAAGAAAAGTGAGGGAGTCTCATATCGGGCTGGTACGACGGTCAGGGGCAGAAAACTCAATAAGAGAGGACTTGAGGAGTGCGGGAGTCGCCCTAAAACGTGCCTGGAAGACCTTCTCGATCCAATAGACACAAGCCCAAGGGCAAAAGAGAACAGAAAGTAAAAGAAGAGGGCATTCCATAGGCTCATCAAGGAAGATTGGAGGTCGAATTGGTCAGGGGTCCAAAGGAATCTGAAAGAAAGAAAAAGAACTGGCCAAGGGGAGGGAGGGAACTAAAGACACATGGGGAACGCCGGGAGAGCCTGGAAAAAGTGAGAATTACGTGGTGGGATTCCGGCGACCACAAAGGACGTCAGGAATCTTATGGAAAAAGATCCAAAAGGGGAGGGAAGAAGGCCCTCAGTTTATAGGCAACGGGGGGGTAATAGAGGGGGGGGTCCCGAAAGATGCTCGAGAGGACTAGTGAAGCCTCGAGATTCATCGGGGACAGGAACTCAGTGAAATCGTTGAATGGCACGCGATGTAGTCCGTATAAGTCTCTGTGTCCAAATTTATGACGGATAAGGGAAAATCAATCAGAAACCAAAAGAGTCAAAGCCGGCAAGGGGTTTGGGTCGAGTAAGACTGCGAGGGAAAGCGAAAGGGGGAAACCGCCTGTAGTGTGTCATGGTGGGTTAATGGGAAGGCAGGGGACCCACCATGAACCGGCCTAGTGAGGGAGCTGACTAGAAAAGGTGTCATATGGGAGGGGGATCGATATTAAAAGATGTATCTCGGCCTCCACTAAAGAGAACAAGGACGCGAGTTGCCTAATCGACAATCCGTCATAAAGGGCAGGGGGGAAAAATTGGAAAAAAAGAAGAGGAACAAAGGTAATAGGATAGTCAAAAGGGTTTGCATTGGAAGAAAAGGCTTCAAAGAAAAAAGGAGAAAATGATCAACACTTCTCCAAGGACCTTCCTAATAGAAGAAATTCGAAAGGAAATGAGGGGGGCGTGCAGCGGGGGGTCTTTCATGAACTATTGCTGCAAAAACGGATTGGGAAAAGGGGTGCTTTGGGGTCCAAAGCACCAAAAATAAAGAAGAGGGTCGGCAAAGATCGAACGCAGTGGCAGGGGTCGCTTGGGGAAGAGGATCATTCGATTGAAAAAACCGAAAAAGAAAAGAGAAAAAAATCGAAGGGCTTGAAAAAAAAAGGCCGAAAAAAAAATAGACACTTCGGTGGTGCGGTGAAGGGGAAAAGGCAAGTCACGGGGAAAATCAGTTGGGGGGGGCAGAAGACGTTACTTGTTCTCCGCACCCGTCCAAAACGTACCAAGGGGCAATAAAAGCAGACGGAGCAAAGAACCAAAACAGTTGAAATTACCCAGGGGAAACGGAAGAAAGTCATCGCTCTGGGGGAAAGGGGGAAAGGGTTTTGAACTTATAAACCGGGGTAAGAGCACGGGATAATAAATTTTATAATACGATCACGGTTCGATAGGAATGCAGATGGCTCTCCAATCCTAGAATAAGGGGGTTGGAGGTGAAGAGATCCTAGTACCTTAACCGAGGCATGCACGGATGGGCCAAGACAAAAAAAGGAAAAGGAGTCGTATAACCTTCCTCCAGAAAACCATGAGCAAGCCGAGAAAACGGAGGAAGAGAATTGAAACTTAGTGCAGGAGACAGAGAAGACTCAAGGGAGGAGAAGGAAAAGTTATATTCTTCTCCGGAACACTCATGCCAATGACGATTCCAATGTGATATCGATTTGGAAAAGGCCGAAACGAGGGGGGGGAGAAAAAAAGAAGGAGTGAAAAAAGGATGGAGGGGATCGTGGAGGGAAAAACCATACGTTTCTGCCTAGCGGTAAACGACGTTCTCGAAAAAAGAATCGAAAGATAAACAAAGGAAGGAAGACGGGGGGAAAAACCCTTAGAAAGACCTGGGAGAAAATAAGGGGGGGCGGGAATAAATTACACTGTAACCCCATGTAAACGTACTCAGGAGGAAGAAATAGGGGAAAAAGGGTAAAGGCAAGGAAACGGTGACCGATCAGAATATGGACGGGGGTATTCGAGAACAAAATTTCGTTATTTCACGCCAAAAAGAGAAAAACGGGAGAGAGGGGAACAACGAAAAAACTGGGCGATGTTTGGAACAGCAAAGAAATCGAATACCTGGTATCCTGCTATTCGTCGGCCGGAAGAAGCGTCGAGGGCTAAAGGCGTTGGAAAAAAAAACGGAAGAGCGATTTGAGGAAAGCCCCGCAATTCCAATGTTTGTGTGGCAGCGCTTTCGGAAGCACGCAAGAAGAAAACCAAGAGACTAGGTTGCACGGACGGAAGGAGCAAAAGGTTGAACGCGGCTGAAAAAAAAGTAAAACAGACGAAAAGTCATCCTCGGTAAGAGAGGCGAGGAAAAAAAAAAAAAAGGTGCCACGCGTTATGGACGAAAGGTAGAATGCCCAAAGGAGAAGAAATCTAGGACAGAGGGAGATAAAAAGCTCAGATACGCTACGAGACAAAACACACAGAGTTCAACGTAGACCGACGTCGCCAAATAATTGGTTTGAACGGGCCAGGGGTGAAAAAAGAAACCGAGAGAGGCACGGAGGCCTCTACCTAAAACCGGCAACGGGGGGAAAAGCTAAACTTGCATCGAGGAAGGAGAGGGCAAGAATATCCAATGGAGAAGAGGAATTAGAGACGGTACCACACTGCAAATTGTGCACAGAGTTAATGCGCTGTCAGGGTCAAGAGGAAAGAGGACTCTGAACACGGTAACGGATCACTTGACAACGATGACGACTATATCAGGGAAAAGGCGTTGGGGGTGAATAAATGGGACGGGGGGGTGGGGAAAAAAATGAGGGGTAGGGGTAAAAAAAAAGTGCAAATCGCTTCTGGGAAACGCAGACGATCCGACTGAAAGGCTTTGGGCGCCGCCAATTTCGAAAAGGGCGCGCCGTAGGAAAGGAAAAAACATACACCGACCATGCGAATGTAAGAAGTGAAAGGAAAAATAATGGGGGGGGGGGGGGGTGGGGGGGTGGGGTAGGGGGGGGGGGCTGGGTTTTGCGGTGTGGTGTGTTTCTTTTTGGGGGGGTTTGTTTTTTTTGGTGTGGCGTTTTGATGGGGGGCACGTGTGGTTTTTGGGGGTTTGGCGGGTGGGGGTGTTTGTGGTTTGGGTGTGGGGTTCTGGGGGTTGGGGTTGGAGGCCCCCCAAGGTGGTGGGGTATGTGGGGGGGGGTTGGTGGTCGAGACATGGGTTGGGGCGGGGGGTTGGGGCAGATGGGGGGGTGGGTGTTTTTGGTTTGGTGGAGTGGGTGGGGTGATTTGGGGGGGGGTTGGTGGCGCGCCACCCCCCGCCGGGAGGGGAAATTCTCAAGAATCACGCGCGACTCTCTGGACAGCAACTTCAATATTACGATCGCGCGCGGGCGGTGAAACCTTCATATTGGGTCCGAGGTCTACAAAAGCCCGTCGCACCCGCTCGTCTTATTTCACCGGAAAGCTTCAGAAAAAGCCGGCGCGGAAAAGAAAAAAGACAAAAGAAGACGGGTGGGGGAAGGGAACCAAGGAAGTAATAGGCCAAATAATTTCATCTTTTCTCCGAGGAGGCAGGCCCGCCTAGAATCGAGGAGGAAGGGACGAGAGG
>Ga0179593_1676628_pt1 | contig 16965 bp, 36 predicted proteins | sample CZODoug2_1_08_16_FD_185931 | JGI IMG/M metagenome (GOLD analysis project Ga0179593, IMG submission 185931) | Vadose zone soil fungal communities from Angelo Coast Range Reserve, California, USA - CZODoug2_1_08_16fungal (PacBio error correction) | ecosystem: Environmental > Terrestrial > Soil >...
GGGACTTCAAGCCCAACGGGTCTGGAAATTTTAAGGGAAAATAACGGGGGGAAGATCAAAACGAATACCGACCTCCGCCCACTGGAAAGAAGTACGAACAACAGAAAAAAAGGGAGAAAACGGGGAAGGAGGTCCTTACTGACTTTGGCCGATAGAAAGATGATGAAAAAGGAGCAAGGGGTGGGAAAACGGGGGGCCGGGAGGGTAAGGTGACAAAGTAACGCCGGGAAAACACCGACGGGGGTCAAACCTAGCAAAGGGAAAACCCAGCAGGGGAAGGAAGAGGGATGCAAGGTGAATGTGGACATGGGCGCGAGCACTGAGGGGGGGAATGTGGAAAAGGAAAGAAAGAAAAAAAACTGCAATCACCGAGATTTCCAAAAAGGGTCCACCAGCTTCAAACTCTTGACAAAAAGGGGGGGGGCAATGGAAGGGGGGTTCTGTAAGGAGACTGGAAAAAAGGCGTGAAAAAGAAAAAGGAAACGAAAAGCCCAAAGGGCCTATACGACACAAACTTAGTTTTGGGACCCAAAAGCTCGGAAAAGAAGGGGGGAAACTCATCCTGCTGAGTAAAGATAAGAAGAGAAAAGAATCATGGGGGTGGTTCAGTAAAAAGTTCATCCGGGGCAAAATGTCCTTAGAAGAAAGAGAAATCCACCGCAAGAGGAAAAGGACCCCTAAGGAAGGGAATGGGAGAGATAATGTGGCAGCACAACATGCGGGGGAAAAGGCACGGCTTGCGCAAAAGAAATGGCCCACCGATGTTGAATGAAAAAACAGAACTCAAAGGGGTGGGGCGGGGAAAAATAGTTACAAAAAAGGGGGGGCAAAGAAATTGGGAGGTAGAGGGAAATTCCGTAAAGAACGACGAATTCGTGTGAGGAGCATGAGGGTGCAAGAAAGGACCTTAAGGGGAGAAGAAGTTGTGAAAAAGGTCACACCAAGAAAAGGAAGAACGTGTGAGAAAAACAAATATTGCAGAAAAAATCCCCAAGCCCAAAGCCGGAAACAAACAAGTGTGGGAGGAATCGAAAAAAAAGAAGAATTAAAAAAAAGTCCGGGAATCAATTGAAAACTCAGCAAAAAAAGAGGCGCGGGCGTCGGCAGATCAACGTTGACACAGGAGTCTAGAAGAGGCTTCAGAAAAAAAAAAAAGGTTTCAAGGGGATTACGGGTGCAGAGCGTAAAAAGCGGGGGCGGTCATGAAGGACGGCGGTCAACAAAGGTGGATCTCCAAAAGGAGAGTTAAAAGGAGAAAAAACCAAAGAACAGGGCACCAAAGCGCTGAAAGTGAACAGCCGCTCTGCAAAATGTTTTACGCCGAGAAAGTGGGCCGGAAGGGGGGGAAAGGGAAAACTAGAGGGGCTGGCCGGAAAGCTTAGGTATTGAAGCGGGGGACATCAAGGAAGAAGGACCACTGCCCATCAAGAAGAACGAAGACGCAATAGACCAGATAGGGGTAAAAAAAAGGGAGAAAAATATTTGAGAAAAAAAAAAATAAAGGTCGTCAAAAAAGGGGAAAAATATGACTCGAGAAAACACAGAAGGAGGAAAAGAAAAAAGAATGTGGGAGGGGAATCATCAGGGGGGGGGAAAAGGAAATTTGGGAATCAGAATTCAAAAGAAAAAGGGAAGAATTGAATTCGTTGGCTGATGGGCCGTTGGTCAAGAGGGGGGTGGCATGGCCCCCAAGAGGGATCCATGGAAAACAAAAAAAAAAACAGCAGGAAGGATCCGTCACAATCCCAAACCAAATTCAAAAGAACATGACGCCAGAGCGGCGTACACCATCTTTTCAGGAAAGCAACAGGGGGAAAAAAAGGGCCTATAAAAAAAAAAAGAGTCAGGAAAAAGGCGGCAATTGGAAAGACTCAAAACCAGGGGACCTCGATGAAACCCCCAGACGGTTTTTGAGTCTCAACAGAAGAAAAAGGGGGTAAGACCGAAAAAAGAGGGGCGATCAGCTGGAGAAAAAGTTGGTCAACTTGATTGCCAGCCAAAGCGAAGACCTCAAAAAAAAACCAGGAACAACCAATTGGAAACGTTCATCGGACCTGGCCCTGGGGGTGAATGACAATTAGGAAGAAAATAAAAGCAGTTCAAAAAAGCCTGAAGTGGGAGCAAGAGTCAAGAGAAGCACCGGTTGGTCCAATGGTGCTTGGGGGAAAGTTACAAGAGGAGGGAAATGCCTAAAAATGAAGGAAACAAACATGATTCCCAAAACGAGTCGTCAAAGAACTTCGTCGAAGAAATATGCGAGGAAGAAATCACAAGGGATAGGCGGAAGACCCACTATGCGGTTCAAAAAGGGCTCTGAAAGGACAAAAATCGGGGGTGCCGGGAGGTGGAACCAGACGATATCGGGAAAAAGAATTGGCTGAAAGGCAAACCAATGATGACAGGCCAAAAGGGCACAAAAAAAAAAAGGGGGGCCTGGGCAAGAAAAGGAGGAACTATGAGGTTTTTGGCCTGAACGCGAATGACCGTTTCACGGGCGAATTCACGGAGTCATAAGATGCGCGGGTTTTTTATCAGCGGCCCGGAAAAAGACGGGGGAAGGAGGGTTCGAAAAAGCGGGGGAAAAAAAAAAAGTACAAGGGTCGAGATTAGCCAGCGGGCCCGCTTTCACGGAGAAAAAAAAAAGTTGGGAAAAAGATCGGAAAAAAAAACAAAATTTGAAGGGAAACTCGGGCGCTGGCCACCGAACACCAAAAATAGAAATAGGTAAAGAAAAACTACGGGAAAAAACCAAAAGCCAAGGGGTTTAATTGAAAGAAGCGGGGAGAATGAAAAAAAAAAGGACAGGGAGGAAAAAAGGTAGAGGGAGAAAAAACTCTAAAGAAAGCATTCTCCCCCCAGCCACATAACCGTAGGAAAAAGCGGGGGGAAATCAAGGAAAACTGACAAAATCTTTTGCACCGGGGAACAGGGATGGAAATCATGGGAAACAGAAAAAACAGTGAAGGGTTTCCTAACAATAATCAAAGGGAAAGGGGTTCATGGGGGAAAGACGATCAGGGAGGAAAAAGATACGAAAAGGACGGGAAGAAGATGGGGCTCACCAAAAGGATGAGGAAAGAGAGATAACCTCTGGGTCTAATTTTCTGAAGAGGGTTTTTGAAAAGAAGAGATTGGAGAAACAAAAATCAGGGGGGGGCGGAAAAAAAGAAGGTGGAAAAAAATGGTACATTGAAGTTCACTAAGAAGGAAACTCCTTGGGGGGGTAAAGGACAAAAAACGGGTAACCCAAAACCTTAGAGAAAAGAAGTTGATGATGTTGTCGCGGGGTGCCTTCGTAGAGGGGGACATCAAGTAAAAGATGCAAACGGTCCAAGATTGAACCTTCCCAGCGGAAAGACCCCGGCGTGAACCGACGATCGGTGGAAGGGGTCAGAAAAAATCTTGAGAGTGGGAATTTACAACGTGAAAGGACAAGCCGCAGGACCCGCGACCTAAGGAACGAACAAGAAACTTTAAAGGGGGGTTGGGGAAAAGAACCAGGCAAGAAGGGGGTAAGCGAAAGGACAGCTGGGGGGGAAGACGAGCCGAAATGAAAACGACCTATACGGAAAAGGAAACCATGGGGGGAATCGAGGGGGGTCAAAGAAAAGGACAAGGCATAAAAAAGAAAAGCCAATGCAAGACATGAGAGGGGGTCAAGGTGGACCTGGGATACATGAAGACAAGAACTAGAGAGTGGGTCAGGGAAAGTTTCTCCCAAGACGCCATGAAAAAAAACGAGTGAAAATAGAAAACTCATGGGGAGAGGAAGGCACCGGGCGCAAAGGTAAAGAAACTTGTATCAGCGGGAGAGCCTATTTTGGGCAGGGAGGCTAATGAGAGAATGATTATCAGAACAGAAGGTTCCACGAAAAGAAGACAACTCAAAGAAAAAAAAAATTTTCGAAATATGCTACAAAAGACACCCTTGCGGGAGGAAGGAAGAAATCCCAGGAAGGTTAGAAAGGAAAAAAATCAATGGAGGAAAGGAAACAGAGATCGAAATCCGATGTTTGATTGACCAGGTGGGGGGGGGTCAACATAGGGAAAGAGCCTCAGGGAGCTGCAAAATAGGAGCACAGGCGCTAGAAAAGACTCACGCCAAAGGTTTCAGGATTGCCCCGGTTTCAGTGGAATCAGGATCAAGGGCTGAAGCGAAAAGAAAAGCTGGGGAAGGGAAAAGTGAAAACTGAAAGGAACGCAGGGGAAAAAAATCCAAAAAGAAAGAGGCAGCCAGACCTGAACGAGACGTGGTGCACATGCCGAAATGAAAAAGGGGGGTTTAAAAAAAAAGAAGAAAAAAAGTTTCATGTGGGAGGCCGGGGGAAGCAGGCAAAAGATGGGAAAAGTTTCATGGAATTTACGACCCGCTAGGGGGAAACAAGCACCCCGAAAGGGGGAGGACCACAGGGAAAAAGAAAGAAAAAGGGAAGAACTTAAAGAAAAAAGATGTAGAGAGGACGAGGAGATAAAACTCGGCAAAATGGAAGCGAAGAATGACTCCATCCCTCCATAAAACGAAAGACAAGAAAGAGCGTCATTCGCCGGGGGGAAAAAACACAGTTTTGCCGAGGAAGTTTATCCTGGACATGGGGGAGGTCCCTCAACTTAAGAGAGTACGAGAAGAGAAGAAAAGACATGCCGGAAGGGAAAAAAAAGTAGGCTAGAAAAAGGGGACCGAGACGGGCAAAAGTCGCAGCCAGCATCCTTCATGGCCAGGACAAGAAGAAATCACCGACGAAAAAAGACTTCCAAGAAAGGAAGCGAAAAGGAAGCAGAGCAAAAGAGGGGGGAAAAAGAAAAAACCGGTCAGAGTGGGCCCACGTCCTCCCCGTAATGGAGAGAGTTTCAAGTCAGAAGAAGAAGAGGAAGGAAAAAATGCCCTGAAAAAATGCCCCCCGCCACGTTTGATGCTAGCAAAAAAGGCAAGAAAATGCCTAAAAGGGGAAAAAAGAAACAGAAGGCAAGGAAATGAATATCAAGAGAAAGGGATCGAAGCCCGCCATGCGTGGGCCTGCCGCCCTCAACATCTGATGAGGAGAAATCGGAACTTATGAAAAAAAAGGAAAAGTGGGGAGGGCAAAGCGGCCTCCTTGGGGGATTCACAGGGAGACCGGCAATTGGATGGGGGAACTCAAACTCAGGGGAAACGGTGAAGGTGGAAAAAAACTTGCCACCAAAGAAGATGCTGAAGCCCAGAAAAAAAAATAAAAAAGGTCGGGGCGTCGTCCGACCTGGAAAAATAGGCTCGAACTAAGGAAAAAAAACCAGTCTGGGGAGGGATGTGCTAACAAAAAGCCGTCGCAAAGAGCTTGTAAAATTGCAATTGGCGGCTGAACAAGAACAATCAATCACAGCAGAGGTTTGAGAAAGGAGGAGTGCAAAAAAATATGGGATTTTTTCCTTTTCGCACCTGCAAAGGAGGTGGGAGGAAAGGAAGTCCGGGGGGGGGGCCCCACGAATGGGGAAAAAGGGGGGAAAAAGGTTCCGATCTGCCTTCATACCAATGGAACAAGTCAAGGAAGGTTTTTATCAGCAGGGCCTGAGAGGTCACGAAAAAGGGAGAAATAGGGCTGGTGTACAAACCAAATGAAAGTTCGGTGTCTGGAATAGGAAGAAAAAACTCAACGATCTAAAGAGTCAGGATAACATCAAATAAAACAGGAAGCCCCTACTCCGAATTGCAGAGCTGAGGGGGGGGAAAAGATCTAACCTCTAAAATTCGGTCACAAAACGGAAAGAAGGGACTGATCGGTTTGTCAATAATTTCGGGAAGGTGCCGGACACCAACCCTCCCATAATTCTACAAAACGAGAAAAGAAACAGCCTTAAATAAGGGCAATCCAATTCAATGGAGCAAGTGACACTGAAAAAACGGGAAGAGGCTTCAGGAAAAAAAAAGGGATGATTTGTTGTAAAAACAAAAAATGACCAACAAAAAGAGGGGACTTTTACTCCTACGAATCGGCAAAAAAAAGAAGGAGGCGAACGTATATCCGGGGGGTAGTATCCGAGGGCAACAAAAAAAAAAGGAGGAAAAGAAAGATACAAAAAGGGGGTCGTCTTCCGGGGGGGGGGGCACAGATGAGATTAAAAAGCCCAGAAATGGGGGGTCGGTTTGAGGGGACATTAAAGGGCACCCGCCCGGCAAGCGTGGGTGGAAAGACATAAAGAATGGGGGAAGACCAAGAGCGCGGGTTGGGAGGAAAAAAGGTAAAAAAACCCGTAGAGGTGGGCAAAAGGAAACGAAAGCAGGGAAAAACTTACGGACCGATTGGAGGGAAAAAAGCTTAAAATAGGAAAGAGAAAAAAGGTGGAGCGGGCCAAGACCGGAAAAGCTGCGAAAAAAGGGGTATGGGGGGGTTAGGCATAAAGAAAACGAGCACGAGAAAAAAGGGGAGAAACAAAAATTTCATTGGTGGGTGAACCAAAAGAACAGGCAGAGGGGTTGAGAAAAACCGAGGTCACAGGCAGATAAACGACATTAACGCCGATCGTGTTTGGAGAAACCCGGGGGGGAAGAAGTTTCCTCCAGGTCCAGGGGAAGAATAGCAAACAATAAAGGGCCAAGAAGTTGGCCCAGTGACTGTTCATCTTGCCGAAGCCCCAAGGGAACGAGATAAAACGAAAACCAAAAAAAAAAAAGGAACGGGGAAAGACAGAAAGGTTGCGAATCAAAGGGCAGGGGTGTCAAAGGCCGGGGGGGGGGGCCCCCCCAAAGAGTTTGAAGCTGAAAAAACTAGAAGTGGGGACAAAGCAGGGGGATGAGGATCAGCTGGTGCCCAGCAGGTGCCTATGTGAAGGGTACAGTAAAAAAAAACACCCAGGAAAAAAGGTGCGAAAGAGGACTTAAATGGGATACAAAAAAATGTTGTGTGAAAAAAAAAAATACTGCCATTCACAGAGGAGGACAATCCCGAAAGGAAAAAAGAGGAAATCAACTGGAAAAAGAGGAAAATGGAAGGAAGAAAAACAGAAGGGTTAAGAGCGGCGGCCATCGAACGTGGAGGCCTTCAAGAGAAAAGGGGAGGAGAAAAAGCCGCCCTGAAGGGCCATGGACTTGAAAAGGGAATGAATGCGGAGTTCCAGTGTGGCGAAGAACACAAGTGGAGGAGGGGGGGAAAGAAAATAAAAAATTACGGGAAAGTTTGCAGAAGACGACATGAAGTAAAAAGAGAAGAAAATCAAAAGTTCGAGAGGGAAAAGGTCCCCTTGTGTGATAGGCTTCGGGCGGCCATGAAAGAGAGGGTCTACGTGAAATGGATTCCGCAAAAAATCACAAAGGGGGTCCATCAAAAAGTGAGGGCAAACCAGAATGGGATAATCTGCTAGAAGGAAAAAGATAACGATTGGGGGGAAGGGGAAAACGCAAGATGAAAAGGAAGGGCTCTAAAATTAGATGTGGCGCGAAGGGAAAAAGGGGCAGGTGGTTTTCATCTTCATTGACCCTCTTCGCGATTTTAGACTAAAGAGAAAAGGACTGTGGGGCATCATGAAAGGAAAGAGAAAAACAAAGAGAGGCCCGAGGGAAAAGAGTGAACGTCGCAGCCATCAATCGGAAAATGGGCCAGAGAAAAAAATAAAAAAAAACAAAAAAAAAAGGGCAAACGGAAAAGAGCGAGCCTGTTCACCTCATGGTGCAGCCGAAGGGAAAAAAAAAGGAGAAGCCGTTAATGGAACTGGTAAAGGGGCAGGCCCTCAAAAAAAGCTCCATCAAATGAAAACCCAGAAAAAAGCTCAAAAGATAAGGGCTGAAAAAACGCCTGAAAAAGGGGAGGTGAGAAAATCGACGAAGAACCGGGGGAAAATTGAAGAGAAAAGACAGGGAGAAAAACGGAAAGGAAAAAAGCTTAAGGCATGCCCAGATCGCTGTGAGGATGGGGGGGAACTTAATCGACAAAAACTGGGGAAATCAAGACGATAGGGAAAAACAAGCCGCTTGGGATTCCCGAACCTTGCAAGTGAAAATTTTTGGGTTCGAAAAAAGAAAAGCGGGACCGCAAAAGAGGGTGGTGAGAGGACGTAAGGAAAAAAAACAACATACCTGCTTCCAAAAATGATCCCTCAAAACGAATTGAGGCGCAGTCGAAGGAGAGGCGGGCGGAAAAGAAAAGAAACTTGCTACCGTGGCACTAAAATGAGGCCTCGAAAAACTAGAGAAGGGATTCAACTCGGGGCATGGTCGTAAAAAGAAAAGCAAAAGTGATCTCCGCCCAGGGGGGGGGGAATTCAAAGAGGAAAAGGACCCACTGGGAAAAAGTAAATTTTCGTGACAGGAGTGATGAAAAAGCCAAAGACGGCAATGGAAAAGGTTGGTGTGTTCCATTGTTCCATCAAGTTCAAGCCCTGGCGGGGGTCCCTGGAAAATGGGGAAAAAGAAGTAAAAAAAACTAACCGAGGCCGTCGGGGGGTAACACACAGGGGGAGAGGGATCTTAGGCAAGCGGGACGGAAAAGTCAAAAAGCCCAAAGGGGAAAAAACGGAAGAACAGCGGAAGAAATTTGGAAGGGGGAGGGGCCCACACATAAAACACCAAAAAAAATAGTCAAACCCAGTTGAAGGAAGAGCGGTTAGAAAAACGGAAAGAGATCGGGAGGGAAAAGGGGTACGGGAACCCACCTATCAGCAAAAAATCATTTTAGTGGGCAATCAAGAATCTGGGAAGAAGGTGCCGGCAAGGGCTTCAAGAAACCAAGGAAAAGGATAGTTTCATGTACTCATTCTCCAACCAACTGGTCTTGATTTCCTAACATAATCAAAAACATAGTTGAAGGGAAAGGAACCAAGAGAAGACTACCGAGGGGAAGCTTTGTATCTCTCAAAAAAGGGGGTAGAGGGAAAGAAGTCCCGCGTCCGTTAACTAGGGGGAGAGGAGAGAAAGTGTTAGGGAAAAAGTCAGAAGGCCGGGATGTTACATAAGGTACGACAAAACGGGAAAGAGGTGTTCAAAAAAACTGAAAGCGAAAAAAACAGAAGGAAAGAAAGGGGGGAGGGCTGGCGCTGTAGCAACAGTAGAGGGGGTGGGACCAAGGGCAAATCGAGGACTATCGAAAAGGCCGTAACCCAACCCGGCGTGACCGACGGGGTGGAGCGGGGGGGCCAGCCGGAAAGAGAAGAATAGGGGATTGCGGGAAGTCAAAAGAACGGACCAAGAAAAACCACTGGACTAAGAAGACACCGAAACTTATGGGTTGGGGTACAACAAGGAAAAGTGAGGGGGGCGGAAAATAAAACCCCGAGGAAAGCGAAATGTGAAGTTGTTCAGAAGTTTCATCAAAGTGAACAAAAAAAGGCAGTCTCAGAAAAGACACAATACAGAAAGGTTGGAGGCCTGGAAAAAAGGGAGCAAAGGCACAGATTTTGCACTGGCGAAAAAAGGCCAATTTAAAAGATTTGGGAGAGGAAAGAGCATGGGGGACGAAAAAAGTCGCAAAAAAAGTCAAAAAAACCTATTTTGGCCCAGGAAAACGAAGGCGAAGAATGAGGGGAGGAGAAGGAGAGGGGGGGTTTGAACAATTTGAAGACGCGGGGGGGGGTGAAAAAAAAGCCAATGCTAAAATGCGAACCCAAAATAAAGGGACAGGGATCCGGGAATCAACACAAAGCCAAGGGGGAATACTGGGGGATACACAAAAAATCATGAAAAAAGGAGGATGAAAAAAGGGGGAACCCAAAGAGGCCCTTTTGAAGGCCCATAAGGGGCAGCTGAAGAGCCGGCGAAAGAAAAGTGAAAAAAGGGGGACTTAACGGATCACGTTGAAAAGAAAAAGGGGAAAGGGACAGCGAGCAATAACTGTGCGGGGACGGTCATGAAGGACGGAATGCAAGAGGAAATGCGACAGGAAAAACAAAGGCAAACAAGAAAGGTGTCCCAAAAAAAGAATAAAGTGAACAGCGAGGCGTCATGTTCGCGATAGGCGGATGGTGAAAAAAAAGCGGGAGGTCTGGGGGAAAGTTAGGGAGAAGCATGAAGAGAAAAAGGCACAAAAAAAAAAAAACCGAAAAGAGAACTAATGATATAGTAGAGAATCGCGAAAGAGCGCCAGAAATAAAGAAGAAAAAATTAAAAATGACCGCAAGAAAAAAGCGCAACAAAGGAGATTCGCTGTAACTGTCAAAGGGTTATCCTTCGCGTCCCCCGAAGGGAGAGGGAATCTACTGAAGGGGAAGCATTTAAAAGAAATAAGAGGGTGCACATGGGGGAAAAGGCAATAGACACGTAAGAAAGGGAAAGGAGCAAGCCCTCCGTCATGCCAGACGAAGCAGAAGAGGACAAGAAGAAACTTCACAAAAAAGACAGACCAGAGGTTGAAAAAAAATGTGGGAAATGGACCCACAACCGGGCCCGTAATGCTGGAGTCCCATCGAACGAACATGTTGGAGACCACAAAAAGAAAACAAAGAAAGAAAACCAGCAAAGGCCACGTGGGAAGGGACGCCCAAAAGTATGGGAAACCGGAAGAAATGGGGCATCAGGAGGAAATAGAGGGGAAAGAAGAGGAAGGAGCTTGGGGCCTAAAAGAAAAGCGGAAGCGGGGAAGTCAAGGGAAGAACAACAAGGAGGACTTGGGTTTAAAAAAAAAAAAAAAACCGGGGAATTATTCTACCTGGCGATCCAATAACATTTCCAAATTGGGGGAGGGGAAGTATGAAAGGGCGGGGGGGGGTTGGAAAAGAGGGGTCTTTCCTTCTTTCGCACCCGGTGGCTGGGGGGAAAGTGGGGAAATTAACAAATGCGAAAAAAACAAACGAATCAACTAATTCGTCCGGACGTCGCAATGGTCAAAAATAAGAGGATCAGAAACAAGAGCAAAGGTCCGGGGTGCGAAAAGGGAATATGCGGCTTTGAGCAAAACTGAGCTCCTTGGGGGGCGATTCAAAGAGGGGGGCAAGGGGCGACACAGAAGATCTGATGCGGGAAGGGCTGAAGAAAAATGACCAGGCAAAAAAAATGGAAAGGAAGGGGAGGCCCTGGAAAGAGGAGGAGGGAAGAAAGTGGGGGGGTGGGCCAGGAACGCAAACAAAGGGAGGAAAAGGACTGATCAGGGAAGAAGAAATTCCTCCGTGCTTTGTTATCACTCGGATGAGACGGTCCCAAACACCTAAGGGGAATAAAGAGGATGAAACCCAAGAAGTCGGTCTTTCTTAATTCATCGGGAAGAAGGGGAGGGTTGTCAGAAACAAAATTAAAAAAAAAAAACACCCCCCCCCCTTACGCGCAGATTTTCCGGCTTCAAACCGAGAAAAAACCGAAGGCGGGTGAAATCCGTGGGGTGGGGGGGAAAACGCTCCTGGCTAGGAGGGGCCGGGAACACCCTCTAAGAAAAAAGAGAAAAAAAAAATCAAGAGAAATGAAAAATGAGGCCATCAGGAGAGGGGAACCAAAGGGCGTCAAAGGAAAAGGTGTTAAGCGGTAAAAGGGCAGGATGTGGAAAGAAGCTCAAAACCCGGGAATGTGATGGGGGAAGGTCCGGAAAGGAAAAAACAGGTGATCCGGTCACATAAAACGGCCCCCAAACGAAGAAACTCCCGAGGGAATCGCTGACAACAAAGGGAGGAAAAGAATAAAGGGGAGAAGGGGTGGGGAAGGAGGAGATTCACGCACATCAGGTATATGGTCGGAAATCAACAGTTGGGCCAGGGGATGGATTAAGGGTAAGAAGACAGTCCTGACAGGAAGAGGAAGCAACCCAGTGCCATCTGGCGGATGCGAAGGTTTGTGCGGAAAGGCTGTGAAACCCGTCGGAAAAAAAGGTTGGAAAAAAAACCCAAGAGCGAGAACAAATTGAAAAACCACCAGGCTTCAAGGGACCGAAGGCGGTTGTCGGGGAAAGAAATATGAAGGGTGGTGCTAGGGGGTACTAAAGGTCTGACAAAACCAGCAAAAACTGAAGACGACACCGTACTTCATGGGGGGGTTTGTGTAACCCCGAAACGTTAGGGGGAAGAAAAACGTAAAGGCTAAGGACTTGAAAGAACGAAAATAACCGGGGTCAGGCAAAGCCAATGGCCAAAAATTGTCCTTCAAAAGACATAAAAAAGAACAATCCAAGAAGAAGGCCGAGCATGAGGGGGGGTCACGGGAATGCACTGGGAAAAAAACAAATCAAGGGGAAGATGCGGCTGGTCCGATACGCCCAAATGAAAAGAGTGGAAAAAGCGAAAAGGTTTCAAAAGCAAATATGGGAAAAAGGGGAAACAAAGCAAATGAAAGGGGATCTACCGAGTGGGCCGGTCGACGAAGGCGGATTCGTTGAGGAGACATGCTGTTGCACACATGTGTGGCGACAGGGGGGGGGAAAGGACCCAGGAAACACCGTCGAAGAGCCCAAATACCGGAAGGGATCCGGGGACAATCAAAGACGTAATGTTTGGGAGAAATAAGAAAAAAAAAAAGGGGTCCTATAGCGAAGAAAAGCCGAGGGGGGACCATTTGAAGCCCATCAGCTCCGCGGGGGACTATAGACACCTTGTAGGGAGATCGTCAAAAACCGTCTTGGGGATGACACGTCATCTTGGCGAGCCATCAAGGTGTCGTGGGCGGAAAATGATGACGGGAAAAACAAAAAGGGGGGGAAGAACCCACAAACATAGGGAAAAAGTAACAAAATGGAGATCAGCTCGCTAGGAGAAAAATGTTCTCGAATGAAGGGACAAATGGTGATACAGGAGATTAGTCCTGCAACTGGAGGGAAGAAAAGGGGAGGATTAAAAAGAGTGCCATCAAAAAAAAAGTGACCGGCCAGAAAAACGTCCCAGGAACTGCCAAAAAAGTAGAGAATCGCAGAAGAGGGAACTCAAGAAGGAATAAAGAACGGAAAAAAGGTGAGGAGGATGAAAGAGAAGGAAAAAAAGAATGGGGGGGTCATCTTCAAGGGAGTTTTTGCCAGATCGGGGGAGACTCAAAGATCACGCGAGACCTTAGGAGAACCCCGTGAGGGGAGGACGTTATGAAGGGGGCATGCCGGGTGGGCACTAGCGGAGCGGAAGAACATGAACGGACGCAGCAACAGAAAGAGAGGGGAAGAAGAGATCACCGTAAGAAACATGAAATTAACCTCAGTCCAGCGGGCATGGCCCAACAGACCGGGGAAGGAGGGAGAAAAACTGAAATGGAAAGGAGCGCAAGGGGGAGAGAAAAAAAGAGGATGCAGACACCCAAAGCCACACGTTGATTGCTACACAAAAGACTTATAACAGGCAAAAACGGAAAACACCAAAAGAGAACGGGAAAGGCAACGTGTCGAAGCCGCCGCAAGGGGGCGCGGGGAGGGGAAGGAAACTGTCCCAAAAACGGAGTCAAGGCAGGGACGGTGGGAAGACTGAAAAAAAAAGGTGATGGCTGAAGGATCCATAAATTACGGCCTTGGCGGGGGAAGGGGAAAGAATCAAACCTGGATTATGTGGGGGGGAGGGAGCGGGACAACCGGGTGTGGGGAGTTAAAGATTGCGGCCAAAATAAGCAAAGTGCTGGAACAAAAGGAAAAGACTCAAAAAAAAGGGCAGGTAGGAAAAAGGATGGGCAAAAAGAAAAAAAAGGATCCCAAGGTCGTCATTTGCGAATTTGCATATGCCGGAATGGGTCGAAAAAAAAAGCCTGGGGGTGAAAAGCGGGCAAATGGGGAAGCACGGAGGGGCAAGAACCCATGGGCTGAAGGATGATTGACAGGCCCAACACTTGAAACAAACGTAAGGTCAAACTGCAAAGGGGGAGGGAGACTAGGGAAGACTTGGGATATGAACAGTAACACAGGGTTTCGTTGTGGCATTCAATTGAAAACGGAAATCATTGCAGGCAAGAAAACTTAAACATGGCCTTCTAACAGATCGTCCCTTGGGGAAAAAAAAAACAACAAAGGAGGGGAAGGGTTCCAGTGGGGTCGAGGGAGCCTTTGAAGGGGGGAAACAGGAACGTAGCCCCTACAATGCCTCGACAGAAGGTTTCACTGATAAAAACCGACCCAAACAAAAAGATGCTGTAGTCACCAAAAAGGGAAGACTGGAAAGGGGGGAAAAAAACTCGGGGGGGGACGGAGAGATGTAGGGATGTAAACAGAACTAAGAAAAAAAAAAGACCCCAGCAACAGGAAAAAAGGACAGAAAAAATCCACATAAAGATGTTCAGAAGGAAAGCATTAATGCTGGAAACGGTCAAAAGGGGAATCAAAAGAGAAAAAGTCAGCCAAAGGGATTTCCATCCGACCATAAGCAAATGTTTGAAGACTCTAAAAAGAGAATCAATCAAAAAAAAGGACACGCGGATCTCGAAGAAACAACAAACGTTAGGGGAAATATGAAACCGATAGGAAAAGGGGTGTAACGGGAAAAGGATCACCCCATTTTGAATGTGGTCGCAAGAAAAAAAAGTGGAAAGTGATGTGTAGAACTAAGAACACCAGCGCAGCAAAAAGATTGGGGGACAAAACCACCCGCCAGCTCCGCATGACCCGAAGGAATTTGAGGGGCAAAGTTTAGAAGAGTGGCCAAAAAAACTAGAAAAGTGACGTCCAAAAGAACCGAATGACTGGAAGCCACCATCTTCCGGTGCGTGAAGACGTCGGGGAAGACACCAGCAGAGGATCCGGAGGGGGGGGGGGTGGAGCTTAGAAAAACTGCGAGAAAAAAAAACCGCTTAAGAATACAACCGACTGACATTGGTTTGGGGGGGAAAAGGACCAAGAGGGTTAAAAGGAGCCGCATGATAAAGGAAAAAAGGGGGAGAGAGGGGAAACCCTGGCGTCGCAAAAAGTCCTACTAAATAATACCCCGCAAAGAAAAGGGAAAAATTAAGGGGGAAAGGGTTGTCCTTAAAGATGCAGAAAGATATACAAAGGGGGCTGGGCAGGGCACGCCCATGCCACCGAGCAGCCCCACAGAAAAAAAAGAAGGGGGCGAAGCCAAAAAGGTCGAAAGGACGAAAGACTTGGATATTAAGAAGGTCGAAATTCCGAGGTCGGTAGGTGCCCAGCAGGGGGGACAAATGGTTGGGGGGGAGGAACTAGTTTGGAGGAAAAAAAAAAAGACAAACAAGGTGCACGAAAAAAAATACAGGAAAGTCACAGGGAAAAACAGGGTTGATCGAGTATTCCATTTCCACAGGGGCGAGAAAAGCCAATGAACAGAGGAGAAAGATGTCCTCAGATGAGGAAAAAACCACCAGGCCAGCGAAAGAAGAAAGATAATGTGTGAACACCGGTCTTTTCTCTGACGTCGACTTCAATAAGAAGGAGGGGTTTAAGGGAAAACGTGCAAGGAATGCAAAAATTCCATAAACAAGGGGGGAAGCATGCGGTCAGCAGGGGGGGGGGGGGTGGGCGGATCACACCAAGGGAAGAGAATTAAAGGAAAGAGGACATACGGCCCAGAGGGGGTCAAAAAGCCAGAAGACGCTCTTGAAAAGTTTTCGCACGAAAGAGGCGGATGGTGGAGCCTCGGGTCGGGGGAAAAAAAAATATTGCTTGGCAGAGAAAAAAAAAGAAATGGAGGAAAAGAGAACCAGAAGAACACGAACATCAAAGAAAAGGAAAATTGAAAGAGAATCGCGAAAAGAGGGACGCAATAAGATAACGATCGCAAGTGAACGCAGAGATGAAACACCCAAAAAAGACAAAAACAAAAAAAAAAGAAGGACATCGGAAAGTGTGGCGAAGAGTGTTCATTGACGTCCTCGGCGAGTATATACTATCTGGGCACATGCCCGTATGAGGACTGTAATGGAAAGGTGCAGCAAGGGGGGACTCGGCGCGGGAATCCGAAAAGTGAAAGCTTTCGAAAAAAAAGGGATGGGACAGAAGCCGGTCATCCCGCTTCAAACATCCTGCCAAAAAATCGCGAAACAAGGAAAAAGAAATCAAAAAGGGTTCAAACAGGAGGTGAAGGGGCCCTGGGAGAGGAAATCCGCGCATAGTTGGAAAAGCCAACCAGGAAATGGAAAAAATTAACAGAAAAGGGGGTAAATGACACGAAAACTTTATTCCTGAAAGCCACGATAAAGAAAAGGCGGAGTGGAGGACGTAAAGAGAATCAAAAAGAGAAGGAAGCCGGGGGGGGAAAAGACGCGGGAGCGGAGGGATGGCCGGCAACGGGGGCCTCAACAATAGGAGGGAAGGGATAACGTTCATAAAAGAGGAGCTAAAAAAAGGTGATGGAAAAAAGCTAAAAAATGCCCTTGGCTTGGATTCAAAAAAAGGATCCCTGAAAGGTATGGGGGGGTTCAGGGAAAGAAAAGGAAGGGCACCAAGGGGTGTCAGGGGAAAAAAAAAAAAAAACCCAAGGTCAACCTGAGGGGGAAAACGCCATGAGCCTTCGAATGAAGTCTTCAAAGCGGAGGAAAGCGACCGGGAATAGGCTGAAAGGGGGCCTCATTCCGTTCATTACGGGGCAAGAAATGGCAATGAAAAGAGGCAGCAAAGAGACGTGTTTCGATTCAAAAACGTGTGGGCATGGCAGTTTGTTGGAGCACACCACAACTAAAATCCTGAAAACCAAAACAGGGGCCTTTAAGGGGGGATGACAGAAACACACGGACTTCATAAAAAGCTGAGAGCGGGGAAAAATGAAAAAAACCGGCCACGTTAATAAGTAAATAAACACAGGTTTAAAAAATCGGGGGAGTAGGGGAAAAAAAAGACACCATAAAAGAGGCTTTCTACAACCGAGAAGGAGGGGGGCCCTTTTTGGGGGACACAAAAAGAAGTCGGGTATGGGGGAAAAGGGCCCAAACTCAGAAAGAAAAGCGACGGAGAGGAAGGATCGTAAAAGAACCCCAGAACGCCAGAAAGGGTCAAGGATGTCCCAAACCACACTTCAAGCCCGTGAAGACATGGTGAAAGAAAAAAAATTTACGAAAAGGGGGAGAGGCGAACGTCCTCTACGAAGGATAACAAAGCCCCAGAAAAACAGAGGAGAATTAAAATTTGCTTCAAATAGTGCCTCGGGTTCGCACAGACGCAGGAAGCGGGTCAA
>Ga0179593_1736079_pt1 | contig 16965 bp, 21 predicted proteins | sample CZODoug2_1_08_16_FD_185931 | JGI IMG/M metagenome (GOLD analysis project Ga0179593, IMG submission 185931) | Vadose zone soil fungal communities from Angelo Coast Range Reserve, California, USA - CZODoug2_1_08_16fungal (PacBio error correction) | ecosystem: Environmental > Terrestrial > Soil >...
AAAGGGAAGGGATGAGGTTAAGGAGGAAAACCTCTGTATTCGTGCTTTGAAAAAAAAAGAGGAAGGAAAAGGAAGTGAAAAAACACTTGCTGTGTTAAGGGGGAAGGGAAATGGGTGATCGCCATTCGCTGGGAAAAAAAGAAAAGTGTATGTGAGTGGAAAACAGTGGTGTCGGTCCCTTGGGCGTGAAAAAGAGGAGGCATATGGGAGTCTCCCTGGTAGTGCCGTTAAGACAGTCTCCACCAAAAGGGAGATCCACGGAGAAACGAAGAAAGGCGGCGGCTTGACTCCTCCGGGGTGCCACAGAAAAGGGTGACCTTAAGGAGAAGGAAACTTTCCCATAGGGGGAAAAGTGGACGTGACTTCACAAGGGGGAAACATCTGCTCAAAGGGTTGAAAAATCGCACGAGTTCCCTTCTTCGGGCAAAGGGGAATGAGTGGGAGAGACTGTAAAAAAAAGGTTCAGTAGGAAACTGAGCATCGAGGGGGGGAAATTCGAGGGGAGAAACGGAAAAACGTTGGCTTGCAGTTAAACATTTCAAAAAAACGAACAGGTCCCGTCTGGTCTGATTCGCGCTCATCCGCTTCTACTGGAAAAAGGGGGAAGAGGACACCCGGACTCATCGGACCCAGCCTTCTTCGACCTATAAGCAGGGGCAGGGAAGGAAAAAAAAGGTCCACATGGCTTCCGCCCGAAAAAACCGCACCCGGCCGCATAGAAGACCGGGAGCAGAAAGGGGGGGGAGGGAAAAACCTCACCTCCGTAATCGGACGGAACAATTCCGGGGGGGGGAAAAGGAGGAGGCCACCCCGCCCATTTGAAAAAGACTCTTTGTATTCGGGGAAAAACCGCATCCATCCGCTTTTCCTCCAGAAGGAAAGGAACTCACTAAATAAAAAGAAAAAAGGGGGGGGGGGACAAATTATTGTTTAGCACCTAACCCCAAGAGGGGGAAGAGAGCACCAGCTTGGAAAAAGCCGGGACCCAAAAACCGTTAAACACTGCAAAGGAAAGGGGGAAACAGCGTCGAGGAGACAAAGGCGTTCCTTCTTCGTCGCTGCTCCTGAACATAAAGGGCCAAGAACACAAGAAAAGCGCTTCCAGAAAAAAACGAACTTTCCACGAAAAGAGGGAAAGAGTAATAGTTGATTATGCGTCCATAAGCCAGTTCAATGAAAAAAGAAAAAGATCGGCATTATACCTCTTGGCCAAAGCCTGTAGAAAAAAAAGAAGGGTGCGCTGATCGCCAAGAAGTCAATCCAGGAAATCCGCCTCAAAGAGGAAAGATCAACCAGTCGCCATTTGTAATCCGGGAAAAGGGGGGTATTGCAACAAAAGAAAAGAAACAACTCCTTCTTAATGTACACGCGTGCCGACATTGGCTTAAAGTCACGAATCCCTTCGCGGGAAAAAAAGGCTGACACCTAGCTGATCGGGACGCCATCCACCCCTTTCGACAAAGGGAAAAAGCCGCTTAAAAAAAAAACAAAACATGTCGTACACCCTTAAAAACCGGAACTTGGAAGTCGGGTCCAGGGGAGCAGGGGGAAGAAAAAAAAAGGTCTCGGGAAAAGTCATCGCCTGGCTTAGCGATCTCAAGGAGAGAGGAAAAGTAGATATATCAGGAAAGAGACAGGCCTGACAAAAAGGGGAAAAAAGGAGACATAACTGGTGTCAAACGAAAAAGAAGACAAAAGGACGTTCGGGACGAACCAGAAGAGAGAGGACGGATGGGGAACGGTTACGACGCAACGACGTCTCCCTTTTTTCTGTCGGGAAAGGAGAGGGTGTCAGACAAGGTGCCGTTTCCGGAATTTAGTGGACACGCTGAAGAGGAAAAGGCGGTGAAAAAAATGTGAAGCTGAAGACCGGGGGGGGGAAATACGGGCTCAGACACGGGTAGTACCACTGAAGAAGGGGGGGACTATCTTTTGAGGAGGAGTTCCTGGGGGAGTGTTCGAATAGGAAACAAAGGCTTTGAAAAGAGCCGGTCTCAAGACGGTATACGGAAAAAAAGCGAGACGTGCGGATCTGAAAGGCTATGGAAGATTAGCGGGGAAGGAAAAAGGGGCGGGGTTGTACGTGTCCTAAGGGGGGATGGGACCGATGGTAGTGGATTAGAAAAAGGGGGGAGTTCAATGCACGGCTCTGAATAAGAAAATTTCGGGGTAGAAGAAAAGACAACTCGGTACTTTCACTGTTGGCATCCGGGGGTGAGGGGGGGCGGATGCAGGGTAAACTCTTTTGGGGGGGTAGGGACACTATCTTTAAAATCATTAAAATATTGGGGGTAACTACGGAAGAAGGAGAGAGGGGCCAGGTATGTCTTCTGGTCGTGTAAAAATGAAAGAGGGGGGGCAGGAGAGGAGATTCAAGGGAAAACGTTTTTCCACGCATGACAGGAATTGCGGGAAGAATTAGGGGTAGTTTGGGAAAAAAGCCAGAGACTGAATGGCGAGCGTCCTTGAGTGTCCCTGGAAGAGGAAGAAAGGGGGTAAGAGGAGAAAAGCCCGTAAACGCGCAATCAAAAGAGGGGTACCCGATGAGTCCGAAAAGAAAACAAGCGGCGCTTATGATCGCCTAGAAGACCAGAAAGAGGGGGAAAGGGGGGGTCTGGGTCACACCCAGGAAACAAAGGAAAAGGTCCCAACATCCAATCTCGATGCTCGGGGAACAGGAAGGGTCTTTCGGGGGGGCGAAGGCAAGAGGAATGCCAAGAAGAAGTAACTCGTGGCCCTTGAAGGAGAAAAAGGGCCAACCCGATGAAGGAAAGGACCCACCTGGAAGGCAAGGAAGAACGGAGCTCGACATCAGCCAACGAAGGGATCGGAGTCACAGGAGGGTCCGGCGTGTATTTCCTCTTATGGGGAGCAAAAACAAAGGGAAGAGGGAGAAAAAAGAGCTGCGCCGGACGTGGAGGAAACCGCCCACGTGCGTTTCAAAGAAAGAGGAGCCACGAGAAAAAGGTCTATCAACTGGATGCAGAATAAAAAAAGCGAGCACGCGGCTATGGTGAAAAGGAGCCCCTTGTTCCAACTACGAACCGAAAAAAAAATGAGACGTAAAAAATCCCCCCAACACCGAAAAAAAGAGAGATGTTGCGCGTACCGCCGGAAGGTACTGGGAAAGGGAAAGGGAGAAGGACTGATGAAGGAAAAGAAGGGCTTGTTCCCGGGCTGGGTCAAAGATATTTACAGACCGTGAGGAATCGCGGTGATCCGTTTAAGGAGGTGCATTTTCACACTGGGGAAAAGGACGAAAATGGTCGGCGCAGATGAGCAGCCAGGAACTTTTTCCATCCAAGCGCACCAAGCCGATGCTCTCCCTCTAACGAAAAAGGGGGAGAAAATTGACCACCGACGAGCCGGGCGGAGGGGGAAGAGAGGGATCGCCTGCTTTCCCTATTTGGAAAGTGGAAAGGAAAAAGGGGGAAGACCAGAGGGAGGAAACCGCCTTGGGGAAAAAGGATTGTCATTCACCGAGATGATGGATCCAAGGAAACCCGAACGCCTTCACTGAAGAGCATCGGAGATGGGGGGGGGGTGAGAGCGTCTCACGTTTGTTAGTGGGGAAAAGAAAAAAGGGCCCCACTACTGGGGACTTCGGCCGATCAAAAAACTCGTCTGGTCCCCTTCAGCTTCCAAAAAAGTCTCGTAAGGAAAGTTTACGGGACAGTTTAGGGTGAAAGGAGGACGACCGCCGAAAACCGCTCGCAGGCAGTTAGAAAGCTCCTGCGCTACTTCTGGAAAAAGAAGTACGTGAGGAGAGAAATGGAGGGCCACGTTTTGACAAACGCTGAATTCAACATCCCAGTTAGGGAAGAGAAAAATAGACCGCTTGTATTCAGGTGGAACCCGCAGGCCATAAGGGGACCCGCACAGGTGGGGGGCGATGGACGTATTTCCTCAAAAGACTTTAAGGATGGAAGGGGGGGGGAGCACCCTACCCCCAAAATCGTCCCAGTCGCAGCTTGGGGAAAAAGGTCCACCGTACCGTAAGTGCATACAAGGTTGGCCAAAGGAGGACAAACCGCTGTGGCGTTCCGCTTCAAAAAAAAGAATGAAAGACTCCGCCCTGCAAGTGAGAAAGAGATCCACAGACTGATCAACTTCCAGGACGCGATTAAAAGACGAAGCAAAGAGGGGCGATCGAATCGAAATGAAGGCAGGACCGCTTGAAAATACACGGCCGGGGAAAGTGCCTCAAGCCTCGTGAAGGAAAAAAAAGAAAAAGCAATCCAGGAAATCCGCCGAAAAGGAAAAAGGACCATTTGTACTACCCGGGCGCAGTTGGGGGGCGAAGGCAGACGGAGGAAGGGTACACGGAGGGGGTCCTTGGAGTCTAACGATCCTGAATCCTTAAAGGGAACCCGGGGGGGTCGAAGGTAGATTGTGACTCCATCGCAAACAAGGGGACCCTGAAACCCAAGCCGCGCCAACACATCCGCCGATAGAGGAACTTCGTTACGGATTGGACTGTGGGGCCAAAGAGATGCCAGTGAGAAACTTTCTCTGTATTCCTAAAGAAAGGGGGGGCCTTTCATGAGAGAGAAAAAAAAGGAAGGGAAATGCTAGATCTAAGTAAGTCTACCGCTCAGAGAAAGAAATGAGACAGGAAGCTGTGGAAGAACTTTCCGGTTTTAGGGGGTCGACCGGATCTTATCGGCTGGGGGGAAGGGGGGAACGTTTTGCGGACGAAAACGGAAGGGAGGCAAAATCGATCATATCTTTCCGAAAGTGGAGGAAAAGGGAAAGGCAGGACTCGGCTTCGGGAAAAAGATTTCCACGCGTGTTACAATTAAAAGGTGGAAATCTTATCCCGGGAGACCGTTATAATGGGCGACTTGGGGTTATCCTTTATCCCTATCTTTGAAGGATGGGAACTGGAGGGGGGGAAAAAAGGGGCGATCAGCGCACCAGGCGGGAACATTTACATGCCGGGAGCAAGCGGTAGACTGCGCAAATCGAGACTCAGGGAAAAAAAGGCGATTCCTCAGAGAAGAGGCGTGAAGCGCTCTGTTCGTTTACCTGGTTTTTCCGTGAAGGGGAAGGGGAAGGGGAAGGAGCTTGGCAAGTGCAGGGCGGAGGAAGGGGAAGTCCGAAATACGGGAAAGGGGACCTCGCAAGGAAAGGGCAATGTTTTCGACGCTTGTGTCAGCCGGGGAGGAAAAAAATCTTGTGCGCTATGCCAGGTGTGTTTACTGGGGTCTGAAGGGAAAAGGTATGTTGTATGTGGGAAAGCTCACACGAATCTTGGCCAAGGAGGGGAAAGAGGAACGAATACTACCAAGTGGCCGCAGGGCTCTGCAAGAAGGGAATCAGCCTTTTTTCCAAAAAGGTCGGCGTCACGGAGGTACGGAGGGGGAAAGAACGGATCGCCATGAACAGCGAAATCTACGAGAGGGAAAGCGGGGAGGAAAGAAGTTGGAAGAACTCCCGTAAAAGGGCAATCGTAGAATAGACGAAAGAGAGAGCTTAAGTGGAAACAAGTCGATATGATCGCCGAATAACGTCCCCGAAGAAGGGTGACAGGGCGTTGGGGAGGGGGTACACCCTGCAGCAAAGGGGAGCGATATTCCCCAACTAAAAAAAATTTCAGGAAGAGGCGTTAGGCGGGGAGCGCTCCATCATCCTTCAAACAAGAGATAATTGACCCCGTCGGGCCACTCATATGGAGGCAACAAAGTTAAGTCTACGTCAACATTTGAGAGGGAAGAAAAGAAAGGGCTATAAAAGAAAGTTACTAGAGAGGAGAACTTTGTTCACCTTCATACCGAAAAAGGAGAAGGGACCTGGGGGGGCGGTGGTAAAAGGATGGCAAACTTCAAGACTGCGAGAGAAAGGACAGTGGATTAAGGAAACGGAAAACCGGGAAAAGGGCACCTTCAGAGACGGTCATTGGGGGCGATCCATTCTTTCACAAAAGCACGTGGGAAAAAGAAAAGGTATTTTCTTCAGTAGAAAGGGGGGCAACTCAGAACAGGGAGGATACTCACACCAAATCTCCACAACAACAACGAGGAAAGAAAGGGTGCGAGGAACAAAAGGAAAGTACGGTTTGGTTGGGGAACGGGAAGGTCAAGAACGGTCGCGGAGATTTCCACTTGCTGGTCCAGGCGGGATAAAAAAAGGGGCCGGTCGCGTGGCGCGGCAGGTAAGAAAGTGGGCGGGGAAATCCACTGGGTCGGCGCGTCCTCCGCCTCTCAGAGTCCTTTGACATCCGTCAGCCACCACCGAGCAACGGCGAAAAAAGCTTCCAGGGGGGGGTTACGGAAGTTGACCACCAAGAAGGGGGCGATGGACGTGAAGACCAGATGGGATTCGCCTTTGCATTCACGAGAGAAAAGAAGGCATCGGGTTGCCACCCGCTTTTTAAAGGCTCAGGAAAGGTCTTCTTTCATAAGAAGGGGGAGGGTAGCGGAAGGGACCGAACGCCATGTTTGAGGGGAAGGGGGATGTACGAAGTTGGGATTTGGGGGGGGAAAACGGTCTTCACGGGGGGGACCCCGAAAAAAAAACGGACAACGACCCCCGCCCCCTGGAAGAGGGGGAGTTCTGCGGCGAGAAAATGACCACTTCAGCGGGGAAGAAGCAAAAAAACAGCCGTCGTCTCTTCTACTCTTGCAGGAAAAAAGTTTCGGGAGGAGAGAACGGACGCCCGCCTCCCGACTCCAAAAGAAAAAAGCATTCCGTCAGGAATCCTACACTCCCGCCGTAATCGTAACCTTCCTTTCAGCGTTGAAGGACCTTGTGCAGAAAAAGGAAAAGATACTCGCTTGGTATTCGTGCATATTGGCAGAACGGTCGATGGGGGACGGAGGGGACGTAGTTCAAGAAAAAATTAATGATTTGTACAGATTATGGGGGCGCCCCTCACACCACAAATCAATGGCATCCGCCAAGCAAAGAAAAAGGAACCGTGCAACAAGAGTACGTTCAAGGGGGAACGAGGCGAACCAGCCCTGGGGCGGTTCCCGAGAGACTGCCTCCGCCCTGAACCTGGAGAAGAAAAAGCTTTCCATCCACATTCCTGAGAAAGAAAAGGAAAGAAAAGCGCGAGCAAGAGAAGAGGGAAAGGACGGAGATCGAATATCAGTTCGACCGGAGAGGGAAAGGACGGTAAATGTCCGAGTAGTTCCGAAAGAAAAGCCGGAACCCATAAAGGCAATCAAGACAAGCCTCAAGATATTCTCCAGGAAGGAAAGGTGTACGACAACAGAGAGAGTTGTATTCCCAAGGTCTCAGCTTCCATCTCCCTGGGGAAAGCGGGCCTGGTAGGGAGGAAAACGAGTCCTGAAATCACTTCCGCAAAACCCGCACCTTGTGTCTGCAAAAAGGGGAAAATCACCCCGGGAGACCAGGAAATCGAAAATAAAAAGCCAGCTTCCAAAACATCCAGCAAAGAGAACGTAACCGGAACGGACTGGGAAGGTTGGGACAGAGGAACTTTCTCCTAAGGAATGGACCGTTTCCGGCCAATCGCCTTTCCTTATCTCAAAGAAAGGAAAAGAAGAGAAGAGAAGAGAGAAAAGGTTAAAGGAGCAGACTGAAAAGAGAAGGTTCTGAAAAAAAGAAAAAGAGGGGCCGGTTGTTACGTGTTGGAAAATGTTGTAAGCGCTTGGGGGGGAAGGGGAAAAACGAACCTGTTCGCCAGAGAAGAAGGGTGTCAAAACCAGGGGGAGGAGTTGGCCTGTAAGGGATTCAGACTGGACGAACAAAAAGGTGGAAACGCGGTGTACAGGAAAAGACGCGTTTGGGAATACCAACAGGGGGGGGGAGGACGCGGGTATACAATGCAAAGGGGGACTTGAAGCCTAAGGGGGGGAAGGGGGGGGGAATTTGCATTATGTGTTCCTAAGGTCAGCGCAAAAAAGACAGGTAAAAAGGGTCTAAAGAAAACTCGAGACGCGGAATCGGAGGCTATGTCGATTCGATTCGCAGAGGAGGAAAAGATCCGTGTGAGGAAAGGAGGGGGGGAAGGGAAGTTGCATCCGGATTTTGGTGAAAGCGAAGGAAAGTGAGGGAAGAAGGTCAGGGAGGAAAGGGACCGCCACAGGGCGGGGTAAGCCTAGGGGTGCCAACCTGTACTTGCACGGGGGGGTTTTCACGGGAGACCGGGGGGGGCTATGAAGGAGATAATGCCTACAATGTTTAGTGGCTAGTCTTTACAAATATTAAAGATGAGGGGAAATCCCATCTCAAATCGAAGAGGGAGGGGAGGGCTGCGGGTCTGGACTCAAAAAATAAAGAAGGGGGGGAGAGAGGGGGGAGGCGGCACATGGTAAGGTGTCCCACGAGGGAAAGGAAAAGATCACTCTTACGGAGGGAGTGTCGAGCGAACTGCTTCGAGCATCTTCAATGTTGTGAGTCAAGGGGGGGAAGGATGAAAAAAGAACTGGGGGGAGTATATATCCGACGGCGACCGATGAGTCCTCTGAAGTGGACCCATCGAGGGGGAAAAGGGAAACTGACCCGAAGGGGACACGCCAGATGTGGACCTTTTTCGAGTGACTAGAAGTGGAAAGAAAAAGGGGAAAGGACTAAGGTCCAATCGGATGCAGAGGGGGAAAGTACCTTAACCTTGCAAAGTTAGAAAGAGGGGGACTATCCCATAAAAAGGGGAGAAAGAATTAACTCGTCGGATCAGTAAAGTCGAGGGAAGGGACCCGGCCAACCAGAAGAGACTTTCCCCAAACTAGGAAGCAATGCTATCCCCGAAGAGAAAAAAGGGGGGAACTTAATCTGGCTGTGTCAACGTCGAAAGGCACGTCTTTCACCTGCGGTGGGGGAGAAGGGGGGTCAAACGGCCACCGGGGAAAGCTTCTGAGAAAAGGAAGCTTCTCCTCCGTGGAGGAAACAGGACCACAGCACCTTCAGGAACAGAAGACCTTCGATGAAAGAAGGGTCTTGGGGAAAGAAAAAAAAGCAATTTGACAATCGGGCCAAAGTGAGGAAGGGAACTGGGTCAAACTACGAAAGTCCTTCCCTAGAAAGAAGCAAACAAAAGAGGAACACAACAACAACTGAGTAGTAATAAGAGAAGGGGGGGAAAAGTACCGCCGAGGGACTTTTAAGTAGTTGCCCCAGTGCTTTGGAGGTCAGACTGAGAAGGAAAAGAAAAGAAGGCTCGATCTTTTTCAAAACGGCGGCCAGGGGGATAGGGACTAGAAGGGAAGGTCGCGTGGCAGGGGTCCTTGAAGGTTGTGGAAAAGAAAAGGGGCGGTTCCAAACGGACTGGCGGGGGAAGGGGAGAAGCCGGGGGAAAGGTTTTTTTTTAGGGGTAGTGCCTTTGGAAGGGAGAAACACCAAAAGGATTCGCTCCACCGAACAGGAGGAGGGAATCCTACAGGCCGATTTCCGTGCGATAGTATCTCCTTAGGGGGGGGGAAAAGGGAATTTTCAAGAGGGGGGGTCTTTTACTCGGACTCATCGGGGGGAAGGGCAAGACATCTGCGAAAATTCTAAGAAGAGGAAACTTCCTGCAATTGAAATGGAGATGCCTGTGAAAAGAGTCACTTGCCGTCAGGGAGGAGAATCAGCGATTGGGGAGGGGCCGCTTCTCACTTTTGGGCTGGCCAGGGACCCATTTCCCAGAAAGGCACACGAGGGAAGGGGGGGGGGAACGTCTGTTTCATTCTAGGCGTAGACCGACGGGCTTGGAAATAAAACATCTTGTCCCAAGCAGAGATAGACGATTGCTCAATACGGAAGGGAGTACTTGCCTCTCACCTTCTTCCGCAGACAAGCCTCAAACAGAGAAAGCCCAAGGTCGCATCTAGACACTCCCCCGGAATCGGAAATGAAAAATGTCCGCTTGGACAAACGGAGGAAAAGGCCTCTCCTACTCCAGGGGAAAATAGACGCTATGATTCGTTCAAGTTCCCATAACCCAAAAGCATCCGTGTCGGGGGGGAAGGAAGTCAGAAGAAAGTACACATACAGAAGAAGCAGAGTATTGTGGGAAAAACACAAAAAAATCGTCGGCAGGACCCATCGCGCAAAGAAAAAAAAAGGCGTCGAACCAGTGCAGTCCGGGCAAGGGAAAAAAGAACGGGGGGCGTTCAGAAATACTGCCTCACGCCCCTGCCCCTTGCAAAATCCACTACCAGCGCGTCCATCCAAGGAAGTCCACGACCCGCAGAGGAAGGAAGAGTTGCTATGGCATGAGAAAGAAAAGAGCGAGGGACGCAGAAGTACCGAGTGTCCGCGATTGCCGCAAAAGACGAAAAAAAAAAAAGAGCCCGGCCGGAACAAGGAAAAAACCGCTCAAAGGAGAGAAGAGAAAAAGGTCGCCATTTGTACTACGGGGACGCAACAAAAAAGGGAAAGAAAGGATCCTCGTAAGAGTTGTCCTGGTAGGTCTGGGGAAGAAGAGTCCGGAATCCCTTCCGAAACCAGGGGGGGAAACTATCTGATCGGGAAGAAAGGAAAAGGGGCAACTCCTCGTTGCTCACCCCCCGTTCACACGGGGAAGGAGGGAAAGGGGAAAAGGAACTTCGGAAGAAGTCTGTCTCAGTGGAGAAAAAGAAGGGGCAGTCCTGCTCTTTCACCGTTCAGAGAAGGGGAAAGGGGAAAAACAACAACAAGGAGAAAAAAGAGGGGGGGGACGCGATGCCGGAAACGGTGAAGACAGACAACCCGGGAAGCGGGGAAAAAGGCCAATCAGGGAACTTACTGGTTGGAAGGCAGCTATCGGCTTGGAATTTTTGAAAGAACTTTGCGACGAAAAAAAAAGAACGGGGGGAAGGGGGTTGGATGGCGTCACACGATCAGGGAGGTGCGGCGGGGTTTCAGGGGGGGAAACCACGACCTACCAGGAAAAGGTGAAAGACAAGAATAGAATGGGAAGCTTATACCGTGGGATACCAATTCCGACAAAGTAAGGGCACCTGGAAAAAAAGAGAAAGGGATTGCAGTATGGGAAGGCCGGGGCCGAGCAGCGGGGAAAAGTACGCGTTACGTGTAAAGGAGAGACGGTATACTTGCCAAACTAGAAAGAGGGAAAATCTCTCTCTAAACAAGGAAAGAAAGCGCTCGTGCGGGGGGAGGAAGAAGTTTTAAATCCGGAGCTCTGGGAGGGGAAAGGGCATGGCGGATCTTAAGGAAAAAAAAAAGGGGGGGGGAGGTTTAGCCCAAAATAAAAAAATGGGCCAACCTGTACTGAGGGGGGGGGACGACGAAGGGACTGTGGTGGACCGGGGGCGGCGCTGGGCAAAGCTGGTGCGCTATTCCGACTATGTGGTGGGGGAAAAAAGATGGAAAAAGAAATTAAAGATGAAGGGGGGGGAGGAAACTACGTCATCGCCAAAAGGGAGGACACAAGGGGGGGTCGGGAAAAACTGACGAATACCAAGCAGCGTCAAAGGGGGGTGGCCGAGAGGGCGCTTACCAATGTGATTGGGGGTAAAAAGAGGATCGTCACTATTACGGAGTGATTGAAAGAAAAAGGTAGCGCAGGATGAAAAGGGAGTGTTCTTATCCCGGGCGGCGGAAATGGGAGAGTCAGACCCGAAAACGACCAGAAAAAAGAGACTACTGCTGAAGTCCCTCTTAAGTGACCATCCAAGGAAGGGATAGGGGAAGAGATAAGGAACCATAAAACATCGGGAAAACGGGTCATAGGAAGGAAAAAAAACTTGAGTACTCGGGAAAAAACATCCCCTCTACCTAACCAGGAAGTGAGGGGGTCGTACAGGCTATCCCTAGACTCGTGGAGAGAGGGAAGGGGATCCTTTATGAAGCTTGCCCAAGGGAAAAAAAAGAAAGGAAAACTACTTTAAAATGCGATCCCTACTGAATTACCGAAAGAAGGATCGGTGCGGTGGTCAACTTCTGAGTCACGCGAGAAAAAACGAGAAAAAATCCGTCGTGGAGGGGCAAACGGCACTACTAAGGGGACTGAGGGTCTATCTAAGGAACAGTTGAGGAGAAACGGGAACCGCAGGGCGTGTAAACTGACCACAGAAAACAGTCAAAAAAGGAAGGAAGGGGAAGGAAGCCCACCCGGAAAAGAACTCTCACCGTCCTATTTTTGGGGCGGAGGAACGGAAAGGAAAGCACTGGTAAACGAAGTCGTCGTACTCAGCCAAACATCTCTCTCACTCAAAAAAAAAAGAAAAGGGTGGTGCGAGGAAAGGAAGGAGGTTTCCGTAGTTTACCATGGGTTAAAGGAAGAAGGGGGGGGAAATTAAAAAGAGAGGCTGGTTCCAGGGGGGAGAGGGACCAGGGGATCCGCCATTCGCGGTGAAAAGAAAGAAAGGGGGGACAGTTTGAAAAAAGGAGTTCCCGTTGCTGGTCGGCGCAGATGATTCATCCGAAAGGGCATCCAGTCTCCACAACGCCGATAACCGCCGTTTCGCTATGCTAAAACCGGCAAAGAGAGGGGAAAAGAAGGTAGGGTCGCAGGGGAAAAGGGAAAGAGGTTGGTAAATCGTGGACCGGAAGAGGGTTTGGGCCCAAGACCCATTTGGGGTTTAAGATCCGAAGGATTCTTCTTGGTCACCGGATGAGGAAAAAGTCAAAAAGGGGGGCCAATTGCGGTGAAAGGGGATGCATCGCGTAGGAAAAAGGGGGGGGGGACCTTCTCTGAGGTGAATGGTGTACCCCACGGATAAACGACCCACTTTCCAACATACTGATGAAGTAAGGGGGTGGAGATCATACGCGTCAGGGGGGGCAATTCAGGAAAAGAGACTTCGTCCTAGTATAAGGGGAGTTTACGTTAACTTTCAAATAGGGAAAAATTCTTCACGCCCGCCGAACGGGAAAAACCGCCGCTCGCAGCGTTCGCATTGAAAAAGGGCGCTACGTAGTTTCCGAAGAAGGGAGGCTCGACAGTCCTGGCAGCGGAAAAACGCGGAGTACCCCGTCCTGGGAAAAAAAGGAAGGAAAATTGGGTAAGAGGGAAGAACCCGCAGCCATCCCTTGTCCGCAGGGCGAGGGGGACGTAGTTCCTCCACGAAGAATGATTTGGACAGATGGAGCAGACCCTAACACCACAAAATCAACAAAAAAAGAAGGAAGTCTCACACGAAAAAAAGAAACCAGTGGCAAGTACAGTTGAAGGGAGAGGCGAAACGCAAGGGGGAACCCGCTCCAGGAAGGGAAGAAAAGAACTTGCGCTCCTCCACTACTCGCGTTTAAAAAAAAGACCAAGGTAAAAAAAAAGAGCGCGTAGAAAAAAAGTATGCGGAATAATACTTGCCATCCTCTAAAAAAGCTTGGATACCCGCCTGTAAGGGTTTCCGCCAAAGCCTGGGCGCTGATCGGAAAAAAAATAAGCCGAAGAAAAAAAAGAAGGCTCCAAGAAAAAAAAAAAAAGGACCATTTGGTACTACCTCGGTCGCGAAGGGGGGGGGAAATTCCCACTGTCAGACGCGCTTTGCACCGCCTTGGCCTGGTAGACTTGGTCCCGCCTCTAGCTCCGGGAAAAAAAGAAAGGGGGGGAAAGACACTATCTGAGAGCCCCGGGCACAAAAAGGGCGCACCCCGTTCCCCAGCCCGAATCCGGTCTACACACGGAAAACCGGAACGAAAAATGGCCTTTGGCATTCGGCAGTGTCCGAGAAAAAGGAAAAGCACTTTCCTGATGCTAGCAAGGAGGAGGAAAGAGAGAGATAAGGAAGCAAAAATGAAAAAAAGGGGGAGACAGGACTAAAACGGTAAGCCAGAAGCCTGCAAAGCCAAGGACGAAGTTCCGGTGGTACGTTTGGTTAAAAAAAACTATAGGGGGGGGAAGAGGCTTGGGAACGGGGGGGGAAGTTTCGCCCGGGTGGATGCGGTCACAAGAAAGAAAAGGAGTGGCATACCAGCAGGAAGGGATGTCGACGGAAGCGGAAACAGGCCAGGCGGTGACCAGCATGTAGAAGAGAAAGGAAAAACGGTGTCGCGACCGGAAAAAGGGCGTGATCCTGGATAAAAGAGAGAGATTCCTGGATTTCGTGTGGGTTCCAAAAGAACAAAAAAAAGGGAGGGGTGTGCGGAAAAAGAAAGAAAAAGGCCGTGTATCAGCGGTAGAGGGGAACTAACGAGACGCGGATGCGGGAAAGGCTCCAAATTCGATTCGCTATCCCTATGCGGAAAAAAGGAGGGGAAGGTCCTGAGGTGGGGAAAGGATTAAGCGCTGGTAGTGGAGAGGGGGGAAAGGGGCGGAGGGCAGTTCAATTGAAAGGAACGCCACAAGGCGGGTAGCCTAGGCTGTTGGCCAACCGTACGGGGAAGTGGAAAGGGGGGGGGTCACTGTCAAAGGAAAAAAAAGCGATTTCGATGCCAAATGGGTTCGCTAGGCAAAGGGGGGTTGTTAGGAAACAATAATCTGTACAAATCATTAAATCGGGTTTGGGGGGGAGGGGGAAAAGAAAGTAGAAAGGGATGGCTTGCGGGTTCTGGGAGGGAAACGAAGACAAAGCGTCTCGTGGGCAATGGAACGGTTGGAAGCGGGGGTGTCCACGCTAGAATTCAGGAAGAAGAGGAAAAGAGAGGACGCAGGAGACTGCGGGAGGCGAGGCGGCCGGGTAGCTCGTGAAAGAAAGGGGGAAGAGGAAAAAACGAACTGTCACTCAAAATCCGCAAAGAAAAGGGAAGAGGAAGTGGACCAGCATCAAGAGCGAATAACTGACCCAGAAAGCAAGAAAAATAGTGTGACCGTTGGTAGTGGGGGGGTACACCCTGACAAAAGAAAGGAGACGCCGCGAAGGTTCCACAACACGAAAAGGAAGAAAATTAACCGAAGGATTTTCGGTCGGACCATCAAGAAGAGAGGGGGGAATTCAATAGCCTTTAAAATGGCGGTCGCATATGGCTGCCAGGGCCAAAAAAAAAAGAGAAGAAAACGAACTTTCAAAAAAAAAGAGGAAAGGCAAGGCGATCCAAAAAGCAAGCGGGGGGGGAGGTCAACGTCGGAGTCAGAGAAACTGCCGAGCGGTTGAAAAGCCAGAAAGGCGGTGGTTGGTTGTGGTGTTGGTTGTGTTGTTTGGGGGTGGGCGGGGGGGGAGGAGGGGGGGGGGGGGATGGGAAGGTTTTTTTGGGGGGGGGCCGTGGGGGGGAGGGAGACATCCGCACTGGGAGGGGGGCAGGGCACTCACCAGGTGCAAAGTGAGAAGGACAGGACAGTGTGCGAAAAAGTCGTGGAAGGCAAGGAAGAACGGAGCCACGCTCCCAAGCTGTCACTAGCCACCAATCACGTGACACCCGCTCGCCCATCGGGATTGAAAAAGAGAAAGGGTCCCCTCCGACCCGAAAAGTAACAAGCAAATAGGCACCCATCTCGCTCTCTCTACAAAAAAGGAAGGGGGGGGGGTTCGAGGTAAAAAGTTCGGTTAGAAGGTTTCGTAGGGAAAAAGTCATACTGAGAAAGGAAGGAAAGACGATCTTGTTCCATGACTTGTGGGTAAAGGGGGAGACCGTGGGAAAGAGTACCTCTTGGGGGGGCTGAAAAGGGGAAACTCACTGTGGGCGGTGAAGCGTCCTCGTACGGAAAAAAAAAAAAAAAAGAAAAGGAGACCCTTGTAGTGACAAAAGTCGCCACCACACAGGAAAGGGAGAGACAACCGTTTCGCCTCCGACTTGACAATAAAAAGGGAGGAGAAAGAACGGAGTTTCTCGAAAAGGAAAGGGAACGCTGTGGGGAACGTCGTTTGACAAGTCAAGCGGTTGGCCTGGCTACCCGAATTTTTAAAAGGGACGAGTTCGCTTCTTCTTTCCTTCACCGGGGGACGGAAAAAAAAAAAATTTCACGTGGAAGGGGGGGCTGAGCATCGCTATGGGGGGGGGGGGAACCTTCGCTCGAATTGCAGGGTGGACCCACATTGAAGAACTAGCCAAAGACCGCAAACGACCCTAAGGGAATGGAAAGAAGATTCGGCGAAGAAAAAAGCGCCTGCTGGTCCTGCGCTGAAAAAGCATGGGGTTGGCAACGATTGCGTCTCTTTAGGGGGGGGGGGACTTCTCTTTCCACTTCTGAAAAAAAAAAAGGGAAGGCACTCCGCACACGAAAGGGGACAGTCTCCTGGGCGCGACGGAGTTCAAAACAAAGCCGTATGACGTGACGCGCATTTCAAGGAACGTCTGATGAACCAATAACAATTTTGCAGGCGCCCTCTCGGCCACAAAGGAGGGGAGGGCGTGCAAAGTGGCAAAAGAAAATTGTCCGCCCTCGGCGATGGGGCGGGGATAGTGCCTCACTACATAAAACAAACTAATCGTTTATTGGGGGGAGCCAAAAAAAAAACGGCATAAAGCAAAAAGGAAAAAAACATCGCGCCGGTCCACCGGACCGTGAAGGAACAACAAGGGGAAAGTCCAGGGTAAAGCGAGGCGGAAAGACCGGGTGTCCCTTCTCTTCCGCCAGACCTGAAAAACGAAAGAAGAAAAAGAACTTCCAAGAAAAAAAGAAAAAACTTCAGTACCGAACGGTCACGACCCAAAAGGAAAGAAAAAACGCTAATAGGTGGAGGATCGAAAGACCTTAATATCCGTCGCAGGAATGGGAAAAGGGAAGGAATACCCGTAAGGAAGCCAATCCTGTTGCGCTTATCGAAAGAAAAAACCCCATAACGGCAATCCGGAAAAAAATTGGGGGGGGGGGGGTGGGGGTGGGTTTTTTTTGAGGTTGTATTTTTGGGGTTTTTTTGGGGGGGTTGGTTTTTTAGGAGATGAGCAAACAAAGTTCGCCAGTTGTCCTCCCGGGAAAAACCTTTCTCCGCTGTCCATTCTCCGGGGATGGTACACTCGTTTGATACTGAAGGTCAGGAAAGAGGGAAGGGAATCCCTTCCGAAAAAAAAGGTCTGACACCCTATCTATCGAGGGGAAAGCCATCCACACCGGCTCACCCAGAGGAGCCGCTTCCAACACTCCAGCCGATAGAAAGTACCAGTACAAAACGAAAAACAAAATTCAGGGGAACCTGAAGACCCAAAAAGGGGGTCTCTGCGAAAAAAAAAAAGGGGGACCGCATCGCCTTCCTT
>Ga0179593_1537251_pt1 | contig 16964 bp, 15 predicted proteins | sample CZODoug2_1_08_16_FD_185931 | JGI IMG/M metagenome (GOLD analysis project Ga0179593, IMG submission 185931) | Vadose zone soil fungal communities from Angelo Coast Range Reserve, California, USA - CZODoug2_1_08_16fungal (PacBio error correction) | ecosystem: Environmental > Terrestrial > Soil >...
CCAACCAAACTTGCTGGGGGGGGGATCTGGAATTACTATAGCTCTAATGGGGAGACGAACCGCTGCAGTCCTTTGGGCTTAATCGGGGGAAAAGAGGATCTATCTTAGGGGAAGAGGGACGAAACTATCGAGAAAAAGCATTGAAACTGCGCCTCAACTCTCGGGAAATAAACATCGTCGGGAAAAAGGGTAAAAAGGGGAAAAAATGTTTTACAGAAACGCCAGTCTTCTTTTTTCCTCAACCTTTACATGCAGAAAAAAGACCTATTCGACAAGGACAGGCGGGGAAAGGGAGAATTGAAACTAGACCTCCTGATACATCACGGGGGGGAAAGGAGAGAGCAGGTCTCGGAAAGGGAAGGGATTCGGGACCAAAGTTCATTCTTCCGGGCCTGTGATAGAAGGGGTCGAGTGGGAAAAACATTCCGTGAAAAGGTCCCACACGAACAGTGGGGAATGCCTGACTTGCCACGTTATGGGGGGGGGCGTTATGGGGAAAAAAAGGTGAATGTCGAGACAACCCCTCTAGGGGAACTCGTTGAAGGGACCAAGGGGAAGGGAAAAAGCCCCCCTCCAAAGAAAGGCACTCTGGGATGTCCACGGGATGTCTTCTTTACTGAGCCTGAGAAAAAGAGAATTTGAAGGAAACCTGGGAAATGGTTAGAAAAAAAAATTAAAATTTCACGATCTTAAAGTACTGGTTGGAGACCGCTTAGCCCCCAGAAAAAAAAAAAGAGGATTTCCGACGCCTTCCGAAGATCGTAAAACGACTATCTCAGATGATAGGTTCGAGAGTGGGCGAACGGCATATCTATAGAAAACAACCAACAACTTAAAAGAGAGGGGAAGATAAGAAAGTTCCGGTCCCGTGCTAATTTGTGCCGATTTCTGAGGGGGGAAGGGCAAAACCTGGATTGGAACTTTTCATTCACTGGATTCTGGGAAAAGGCAGAAGGCCTGACAAAAAATCGCAGGATTCTGAAAAAACCTACTTCCAAGGAAGAACACCAGAAGCTACAGAAAACGGAATGCGAACAAAAGAATTTGTTAAAGTACAAGCGTGCGCCGCAAAGCATCTGCGATAACTTATCAAAGAGATACCTAGGACATAATAAAGAAGTTCAGAGACCGTTAATCAGAACCGTTTATCAAGTGCCCTTTATTTAAAAGAAGACCCGAGAAGAATAATTAAGGGAGATTAAACCAGCGAGGACCCGTGACCCTATAAGAATCTGCGATAAAACACGCTATCTTCCGGGGGAGAAGGAATTAGAAGGAAAAAAAAGGCTCAGTAAGAGTCATCCCCTAAGAGAGGCGAATATTGAATGTAACAGATTTTTAGAAGGAAGAGAACTGTCTATAACAGGGGTACCCAAGGGAAAGTAGGGGATCCGGGAAAAAAGGGGGGGAAACTATCTTTAATCGAAAGAAAGCTATATCTGCCGCGAAGATCTCAGCGAAGAGAATAAAGAGGAAATCCCTACCCCGACCATGAAGGAATCTTAACATAGCGATTGAATCAGAGAAAGATCAAAAAAAGCAAAATTTAACTTCAGGGGAATCCTGCCATTTTAAAAGGAGATACATCCTGGGAAATGAATCAAGGAAGGGAGTAATCGACCGACGAAAAAGGGGGGGAAACCTTCGTAAAGGGGGGGGCATGGAGCATGGGAAGGTGCTAACATCTGAAAAGGCAGAGCGGGGGAGAAATCTTCTTTGGGGTTTAATAAAAGAAGGCTGGAAGAAGGGGGAATTAATCAAGCAGGAACTTCCCTGAGCAGGAGAGCAAAGACACTCACGCCGTAAAACGTGCCGATCGAAAAAGAAGGAGCCGCCTGGAAAAGGAAGGGTGGATGAGAAACGGCGGCTGTCATCATTAACAATGAAAGTCCCCTGAGAGACTTAACCCTAAAAAAAGAGGGTTCGGAGGAGAGAAAAAGAAAGTAGGGCAACTTTCCTAGATCAGAGGAAAAAGCACTAACAAGCCTACGGCCAGAGTTCAGGCCCATCTCATCCCCTCAGGGAAATAAGAATGGAGGAGGGGAAAGTTTATCGAAGAGGGGTCCAAAGAATCCCGAACGGGAAAGAAAGAGTTGAAACAAAGTGCTAAAAAAACCTGAATCGAAACAGCCGTCACAACAGTGGTCTATCATCAGCGGAGGAAAAAAAAAACTATCGGAAAGATTACCACACCCGCTTTTCCTAGGAGGTTTTAACAAACAGGTCCGAGCGAAGATCCTCCAGAAAAAAAAATTGCGTAAGCAAGGAACCCATTAGGCTGCTACCCATAGGGGACCGAAGGGGTATCATCCTCCGGGGGGGCATCCTCGAAATCGGGAAAGAGAGTCTTTTAGACCTAGAGGGGGGAAACAAGGGGGACCCACTCAGAGGGGCTTTTAAAAGGAAAAGGATCAAAAAGCGCCAGGGATCTTGGAAGGGAACGGAACGTCACAAGACTCCCTGTGCTTCGTACTCGGAAAGGAAAGACGTAGAAAAGGGGTAAAATGGAAAGACGCTACCATAAAAGAGGGCTCGGGGGCACCTCCCTAGACATGTTGATCTTTAAAGCCAGGGAGGGAGATTTAGTGGAAAGACGGTGGAGGGGGGGAATACTCTCAAAAAAAAGAAAATATATAATATAGCTTGCTGCACAAAGGGAAAAAACTAACCAAACTCACAAAAAGAAAGTGATGGGAGTCTTTGCAGTCCCCTCCTCAGAAAAAAATCAGGATGACGGGGGAAGCTCTTCCTGCAAAGGGTGGGGGGAGAAGCATAACACTATTAATAGAGAAATACAAGGGGAGGAAAATCGCGTCCCACAAGGGGTAAACCTAAAAAGAGGGAAAGAAGGGAACTTTTGAGGGAACCATCAACACATCTCCGAAAAAGATTAATCGAAGCAGTTAGGAAGAAAAACGTCACCGCGAGCGTCAAAAAAGATAAAGGGATTCACAGGAAAATAAAGCAAGCGGCAAAGAAGGGGTTAAAGAGCCGGGGGGCTGAAAAATTTCTGAGAAGGGGGGGGGAGCAAGCGGCAACTTCTGGGAACAAGGAGGGAACTCACCTTGGGGGGGGGGGAAATCCTCTGGGGAGGGGGAGTATTTTCATTCAGAAAATACAAAACCGTTTTGGGAGTAGAAAAACCCTTCGATTCAAAGCCGTAAAAAGGCCACTGACAAGAACAGGAGCTGGTCGGAGATGGAAAAAAAGCGTTACACGCAAAAAAACAGAACCGCTTGGGTCACAAACGGGCTGTTCGACAATATGATGTACGTCGGATGGGGGGCAATTGTTCATCATCTAAGGTTTGGGTACTCTGAGCCTGGTTTCGTTACGGCCATCCCAGGTTCTTAAAAATTTCTTTCCTGCAACGAGGTCGTTAACAAGGCGTTCAGGAGTCTACACTTTTTGAGAACAGCCCCAGCGAACCCCAGGCGTACAGTCGGTGTTCTGGGGAGAAGATGATGCAATTTTCCTTGAGGGATTTCTCCATTGTAGGCCGCTCTGAGAATTAAGGTTCTTGGCTTCTAAGATTCTTGGGGAAAAAAAAAAGAAGCTGGGGGGCTGCGGTCTGGAGGAAAAAGGGAATCCCTCCTCAAGAGCCCAGCCGACAAAAATGCCGGAGGGTTCCAATCGTGGGACTTGCACGAGGTTTCTCAAGGGGAACTCAGACAGATCCGGACTACCTATTTCCTGGCAGGAAGTTTTCATCTTTAAAAGAGTATTCGTGGGGAATCTCCAGCGGGGAAAGCCTAACTAGGGGGGTGCCAAGGGAGAATTTTTTTTTAAGAAGTTTTTTGGTAGCCGGGAGGAATCATCGAAAAAAGATTAAAAGCTCAACCCCACCGTTCGGATGCTGTTCGACGGTACTCGTGGGGAGTTCCCAAAAGCCGGAGCTGGCAACGCTGAGCAGAATAATCGTTAAAGTTCAAAATCCGCGACAAAGTAAATCGTGGAAAAAAAAGGGCTCCAAACCGACGTTCGAGATGGAAAGCGAGGGTCAGGGAAGGAAAGCACCCAGGGGAAAGGGGGGTTTGCACAAAAGGCCGGAGAATGGACGATGTCCATGCCCATCAAAGTTCCCTGAATAAGAAAAGCTCTGGGTCCTAGGGCGATAAAGGCGGATAGGGGACCCGAAACAGGCACATGCCAGAAAAAAAAAAAAAAAAAAAAAAGGATCTTCCCTCGAGAGAACTTTTTGCAAAGAAGTCCGGGGGGGGCACATTCGGGAAAGGAAAAGGGGCCAGGAGTCATCCAACAGGTGCTAGTCCAGGGAGGAAAAAGGGGTTGTTTCTTATAAAATCGGGGGGAAAACTTGATGTCGGGGACAACTCAGGGGGTAAAAGAAAATAAACCAATGAAAAGGGGGGGGGTATAATAAAAACGCCGGCGGTACGACCTTATGGAGAAAAAAAAGGCGGGACTTTCAGTCGACCGTGGGGGGGGAAAGTAAAAGGTAATCGGAAGAATAGGAATTGAAAAACTCTGAAAAGCGCAAAGCCCGGCCTCCTACTCGATCATAACGGGAAACACCTTGAAGAGTTGAATCCGGGGCCTTAACTCTCTCTCAAATCAAAAAAAGAAAACTGGAGATAGAAGATGGAACCCTCACAAAAACTTAGGGGGCGGAGGCACCCGTCGATTCTTTTAGGGGTCTTTGAATCAAGTGGGAGGCCTAATTCAAGGGCCCAGCACTTGCTAAAGGAGAACTTCCTCGCGGGAAACAGGCCGGGGAAAAGAATGCTACATAAAAGAATTAGCTCCTGGGGGGGGGGGGAAAAAAGATTAAATAAAAAGGGGACAATCTCCTCTGGAGAAAATAGGGGTAACTAGCCAAAAAAATCCCATAGAAAAAGAAAATAATGCCTTTCAGAAAAACCCCTCTGGGGGGAAAGGGACCCCTGAGGGAACAAGAACGATAACATTCCGATAGTGGGAAACAAACTTGAAGAAGATCATTTCTATAAGTGACCGGAGGAGAGCGATTATTATGAAAAGGTAATAAAGTTCAGGAAGCGAAAAATTTGATAGGCGAAGAGGCAACAAAACTGGAAAGGTAAGAGGGGTGAGTGAATAATAACTGAGGGCTAACTGGGGAAAAGGAGACTAGTTTGATCCAAAGAGACGGTTATCTGACGAAAAGCTATCGGCTCGGCGTATGTACGCTCGAGTCCTGAAGAAGGGAATCATCCCCTAACCATCGGGGTTAAAATAAAGAAAAAACAGCATATATTTAAAAAAAAGGGGCAGAAAAAGCCTTTCGATCAGCGAAATAAAGGGGGGGCCGTGAGTCTCAGCGACGATGAAGAAAAAGAGGGTAAATCTCCTACAGCCAACAAGACGTCGAATCGAAAAAATCGCGTGGAAAAAGAGTGACCAGCGAAACCAGAGGCGTCCGTCGGGGGGGGGGCAAGAAAGAAGGAAAAAACCCCCCAGCGAAAAGAATGGGGGGGGGGGTACATGAGAGTCCGATCTAGAGAGGGGACATGCTCAAAAAGGGGCCCCAACGTGTAACCGCTTTCTCAAAAAAAAAGAAACGGCCTGGGTGAAAGACAGCTGGGCGAAGGACCGCGCCGGAAAAAAAAGGTAATAGAAAACCCTTAACCAATAGGCAACTCTTTAGGGGTAAAATGGGGAGAAACCCGATCTCAGTCCTCGAACCGAACACTAGAAAAAAACGCCTAACAACCTCCTACAAGAACTAATAGAAAACAATTAAAGGGCCCCCCGACAGTGTACCTAAAACTTATGATCTTTGAGGGGGGGTCTGGGTCCAGAGATCTACTGGAGGACGAGGCTGGGGGAGAGAACGGACAATACAAACGTTGTTTTTAGGAAAAGGAACAACTGCTAATCCACAAGGGCAAACCACGGGGGAGAGGAAAAAACCAAAGTTGAGGTAAGGACGTCTGACCGAAAGCCGGAGGAGAAAAGGATTCAAACGGGGGTCCAATGAAAAGTCCCTTCGATAGCATTGTCTACCGCTTGGGAAAGCTTTGATCATCGGGGGGGAATAGAGGGAGCCACTAAGAGCTTCCGGGTAGAAAAAATTCTCTATCAGACCCCGCTTGGGAAGGGCTTGCGTATCAACCGAAAAGGGGGAGGTTTGCTGTGACAAAGAGGGACTTTTCAAAGACGGTCGTGAAGGAATAGGGAAAATCACGACGAACAGAGAAGAGGGTGCAGAAGGGATCCCTTCTCTCAAAGGGGGGGAAGGGGGGGGGAATACGTGGAAAGCCCTGCTTGGGACTGGGGTAGAGGGGGAGGGGGTGTCCGAAAGCTGGGAGAAAAGGGAATCTCTCAACAACACAAAAAGAGGAAAATATATAGATAGAGAAGATGCTAAAAAGCAGGCGACACTACCGGAAGCCCTCACAGGAGGCCTGCTTATGGAAAAACGTCCTCCACCTCAAAAAAAAAAGTATGGTTCGCAACAGAAAAAAAAAGCGTGGTGTTTCTATCAGAACCCGTAAGGATGCAAAGGGCTTATGGGCCCCGGGGGGCTAAATCTAGAAAAAAGCGTTTTGGGAGCATCATTCAAAAAGCAAGACTGAGTGGAAAAAACATTGGGAGTCGGGGGGGTCGAAAATCTGAAAAAAAGTCTAGGGACGCCGTCGATGCCGCCTCGGAATCTCAAAAGACTCACAATTCCTCCCCCATTCGTGAGGGGTTGAACTGACGGAAAGGGAGGAATATCCTTTAAAGGGGGGCCACCGGGAGTCCACACTACTACGAGACAGGACGCTCGGAGAGGAAAAAGAACTGTTCAGGATTACAACAGGACTGTGAGGTTCCAGGGGGCCGGGAGAAAAGGTCACAGAGGAGGAACCTTGCAAACTTAGTATGTCGAAGGAAGGGACGATCAAAAAAGGAAGAAATCCCCCCCTAGGGTCCGGAGGGTAACCAAAAAGGCCTGTGGCGGGAGGTGCTTATTGGAAAACGTGTTGGAATAAAAAGGGGGGGGGTTTCGGGATCTCGAAGGCGATTCGGGTGCGTCTCAAATTGAGGGGGCCGTCCTAGGGCGTCACAGAGGGGACGCCTTTGTGGGGGTCGCTTTCTGGGAACATGGGCCTCTCTCACCCCTGGTCGAAAAAACCCATGCCAAGCACCAGACACGGGGGGATGGGCGTGAAAGAAAAAAATGGGAATTTTCCGGGGGAATGTAGATATGGAAATCTGTTTCTAGGGGGAGGGAAAATCCTGCCGGGGAAGCTGGCAGGACTCTAGGGGGGGAACATAAACCCGCCAAACTCAGGGCAGGAAAACCTCTGTCGACAAGATCGTTCAAAACGAGTTCGTCCACGGGAAGCGAAGATAACTATAAGGCAGTTCTGTCGGGGGAGGGACAAGGCTCATCGGACTCAACGGAAGACACGGAATGGTACTGGCGGGAATCGAAGGGACAGGGGGGGGGTTTAAGCGAACATTGCAGACAAATCGCGCTGGGGGGACGCGAAAAAAAAGCAGGGGAGGGACATGGGCTGTGGAAGGCTTAGTATCGAGGTAGGGCGCTCTTTCAGGCGCGAAAATCGTTGGGGACTTACCAGAGAACTCCTCGTTGTCCTCCAAACTCCCACCTAGTCACAGTCAGTGGTACTCGAAATGTTGAAGTTCTCGGAAGAAAAAAGGGGGAGGCACGACGTGGGAAAAAAACTATTTAATGGTCGAAACTGTCCAAAAGGCGAAGGGCCTGCCAGAGCCCCTCCGAAAAAAAAGGACCTTGAAGGGGTCTCTTGGCAAGAAATAGAGCCACATCTCGGGATAGGGGAGACGTTGGGGGGAAAACGACACGCCTCGGCCTTCTGATATAGAGGAAAAGATGGGTTTCAGACATTACGGGGAAAATAAAAAAAAAGGGTCACAACAGGGAAGAAACGGGGAGGGGGCTTAGTAGAAGGGAAAGGGGAGTTCTTAATTTGGGGGGAGGGATGGTGCTGTTCAGACCAGAAAAGAGAGAATGTAAAAAGAAAAGATCTAAAAAGGGGTGCTTCTCCCACAATAAGACCTGAGATGATCGGAGAGGCTTTAAGAAAAGGGGAAGGACTTTGATGGGAGAGGGGGTTCAAAACGGCGCCCGGGGCAGACAAACCCTCGTAATTTCCATCGGAAAAAACGGGGGGGAACCAACTAGAAAGCTACTCTTAAAACCGTAAAACAATTTGAAAAGGGGGGAGAGGGTCGTCAGAATATTCTCAAGAAAAAAACAAACTTATGAGAGAAAAAGAGTTCTGAACAGCGAAGGAAGAGTCGAAGGAGCGTTCAGGGGAGAACAGGTTGGAGTGCGAGGGGGGACACCCGAGGGTTAAAAAAAAGGCCCGAGGAAAATACTTTCTACGGAAGGGGACCGCCGACCATCCACCGCTAAAGGAAAGTGACCGGATTCAGAAAAACGTCATTGGGGACTACATCTTCAACATATCAGGGAGGTCAATAGTTCAAAAACGCGCAGGTCCTTTCCCCATAGGAGAAAAGACACAGGCCTCCTGTTGGAACCAAATTTGAGAGTGGATGAACATATATCAATCAGGGGAGAGTGAACATCTTCCTTTACAAAAGAAAGGATTTCGAACGCCCCTCTAATTGAGAATTAAAGTGAGGGGGGGGGGGAAATCGCAGCCCAGAAAAAATATTGCACAGAAGGGGACTGTCATTTACATTTTAGGGAAAAAACTGCTATAAAATAGAGTAACGGAAACCAAGAGGGGGTGGAGCCGAAAAATCGGGAAAGAAGAAGGAAGTGACTATCGTCGGAAAGGCAAAAGGGCCGTCTAGAGCGCTAATCAGCACACAGCCGCTCTAACAGAAGGATGATCTTCCCGAAAAAAAAAGCCGTTGCATGAAAAAGAGCCAAGTGACCAGCATACCGTAGCGTTAGATCCCCAGAATACTACCGAAAAAGAAAAACGAAAGGCTCGTAGCAGTCAAAAGCGCTTGCTGAAGGTTTACAAGCAGGGAACTTCTACCTCGGGAGGGGGAAACGTATGTAAATAATATGCCAAAGACCTGGTTTCATTAAAAAAACTAGAAAAAAGGGGAAGATCTCTATCAAGAAAGCAGGAAAGGGCCCACGTGGACAGATCACCCCGCTTGTCGAAAAAGACTACGGGGGGATTATCGACAAGGGGCGTAGAAAGCATTAAAAGCCGGCCTCAAAGAAAAAGGATCCGCCAAAAAAGACTAATCAAAAAAAAACAAAAAAAAAAAAAAAAAAAAAAAAAAAAATCCCGTTTAGGAGAAAAACCGGATCTTCCAACTAACACTGATGAAGAAGAGAAATCCTCCCCCCTTCCGAAAGGATTCGCCCCAACCTCACGGGACAACCACATCCAAGGGGGGGGAAGTGGTACGATTCGGGAGTCCCTACAAGCCGACGTCTGGGGGAAAGACGCTCCTGAATGAGTGGGGAGAGCCCGAAAAAAACACAGGGGTTTTCTATCAAAATAACATAAGAATCAAACAAGATAACAGGGGGCACCAAAGAAAGTTCCTCGTAGTGTAACCATAGGGGCCGATGCAAAAAAGCCCGGTCCAATTGAGTCAAAAGACTGCATTGCCGAAATCCGGGGGACTTTTTAAAAGAAAGAGTCGAGTGGGGAGAAGGGAGCGCTCCCTCACGGGGGGGAGACCGATCCAGGGAAGGGGGTATCAACTCCACTCCTCTGGGGGTGGGGGGATGTCTGTCGGGGGGGGGGCTGGGAGATTTGAAAGCGCCTGCCGGAATAACCAGTGTTCTTCTGGAAAGGTGTAAGGAAAGACCTGCGGCGTAACGAAAAAAAGGGAGGCAAACCACCTGGGGAAGGGAGAAGGTGCACAAAAAAAGGGCTTGAGCAGGGGGTGTTATTTGTTCGAGGGGCACACAGCAAAAGATCTCTCACAACCACAAAGAGGGGAGATTAAAAAGAAGGAAAACACTCTTCGAACTAAAATCACGCTACAAAATTAGGTGCCAGGTGCAAAACGATCTTCAAACAAAGGGAAAAGGGAAAGGGAAACTGGGGGGTCTGTCTACCCAGAAAACGGGGGTCGTTCGTGAAAAGTTATCACGAAACCGGGGGGATTAATCTCTGTCGACCGGGTTTCAAAAGGGCTCGCGGGGATGCAAAAAGAAACCATGGACACATCCTGCGGCCGTTTTCAATAGCGTGTAGGGAGGAGAAATTTCTCAGACGAGGGATCTGAGGTCATGAAACCGGATGCACTCGTTAAAATTATGAATAAAAAAAAAAAAAAAAGAGAAGAGACTCTTGAAAAAAAATATTGAAAGGATTTCCTTCCTTTTCTTACAGGGGCAAGTGACCTTCACAGGGGAAACATAGGGAGAGGAGGGAACACGGGAATGAACGTTGGGGGAAAAGCTATTCAGAGGGGGGCCTGAATTTTCATCAAATTACAGAGAGAACACTTTTTTGAAACCCAAGTTAAGGTTCCGGATTTCAGAGGGATGGGAAATACAAGAACGGTTTAACTCAAAGGGGGACTCCTTGGCAACTCAAACAACTCAAGAAGGCATAATACTCAATGGGGGGGCACCGAAAGAGGCATTGGGGGAAAATTCTTGCGCAAGAGGTTGGAAGGGTTTTCGGATTTGGAGGGGAAGCGAGCCTTGCGAGGGGGGTTTTTTAGGCCGAACAGGAAAAAAAGGCGGGTTTCAGAATCCAGAGTCGGCCGGCGTGAGGGAGGCCCAGAGGGGATCATCACCAAGGGGGGGGGCGGTCCAGTTCAAACACCTTCTGGGAGCAAACAACTTAGGAGAGGGCAAAAGTGGAAAAGGTCAGAATGGCGTCTAACCAGGGGGAACACGGTTGCCTCCGGGATGTAAAAAAAGGCGGTCAGCGAAGGGGAAATCGGGTAATCAAAAGAAGGCCGAAACCGCGGAATCGAGGGGGGAGCAAAAATGTGTTTTTTTCGGCAAGGAGAAAAAAAAAAAAAGGAGAAGTTCTTTCAGTACGTGAGAGGGATCATCGGACCCGGAACGATACGGCCCCAGAACACGGGCTTGTAACTTAAATCTAAGAAGCTGTTTTGTTGGGAAAACGAGAAAGATCCCTCGGGTTGGGATTCGCGAACAGCCGGCGTCGATCTAAAAGTGGGTCAGGGGAGTTAGGGGAGCAGGATCTCTCAATAAACTGACTGACAGAGGGTTTAGTTTTGAAATACACCTCCCGGAAAGTCCCGAGGCCTCAAGCGCGTAAGCTCTGGGAAGTTAAGGAACCGTAGGGAGATGGGGGAAAGTCTTCTGTCGGCTTCTAAGGGTACATGCGGAAAGGGGGGACAGGGGCAACTATGATAAAGGCGCTGCAAAACATGGGGGGGGCCCCGATTCCGGATCAGACAAACTGGAACAATCAAATGTGTCGCGGGGGGAACGATCTATGGTGTAGGAAAAGCTTTGGGGAAATCTCGGCAAAAGCCTGGAAATGTCACTTCGCTGGGTTAGTTCCGGGAGTCACGGTAAAAATACTGGGCGTTGCTTTTTCCCGGGTTGTGGGGGATGTTGGAGCTGTGAATGGTCTCTTTATACAGGAAAAAACTCTTAATATTTGAAAGCAGAACCAAGGGGCCTTTCGGGACATAATCACCTGGATGAGCCTTATTTTAGGGAAGTTACGTTCAAGTCCTAGTAAGGAGATCCCTGTGGAACATAGGGCAAGAGACTACCCAAAAAGGACCAGCAGAAGAAACAATGTTTCAAAAACCAAAAGGAGATCTACTAGAGAAAGGGGCAAGTTTCTATTCGGGAGAAGAATATCTGAAACAAAAAACTTATTATTGAGGAAATCTTCCCGAAAAGAATGCTAATGTGCACGCTCGACTCTCTTCTTATGGGGAAGGACCCGGGGGAAGAGGTCCTAGCGCCTTTCGAAACAATATTTGGACTCCTAACGTCAGGACGACCATCAGGCGAGGAAAAGAATTGAAGAAAAGCTTTGTTTCGGTAGGAACTCCGCGGTGAAGTCGGGAATAAAAAGTGAACCTATGCCACAAATCAGCAAAGCCCGGGGAGGGGTAGCCGCCGTGTCCGGCGAAAGACCACGTAGGAACGAAGCCGAGATAAAAGAGGCGTTTACCAAGCCTTCCGAAATCTTCTAAGCCTGCAAAAGTAATCTTAAAAGGAGGAAGACAGTAAGGGGTAGGAATCTATCCCCCTCCTGAGCAGCTAATACGTCATGAATGTACAGTGGGGGCTATAAAACCAGTCAGGACGGAATTTACCATGAAGGGAACGAGGGGGGTTAACTTCAGGGAAAAAGAATTGGAATTATAATCGGCGCTCTAAAAAGAGCAAAAATCCTGGAAAAAACAGACCACAACTCGTTCAGATGTAAAAATCTAAAGGCAGTGCCTGACTCCATTACAGAGATCCTTTAATGGGCGTGAAAGGCGAAAAAAAGGGGGGACAGTAATCTACCTAGTAAAAATACCTACTTCTCGGCCATCGAAATTTTTCTAAAGGAAATCGGGCTGCGATCGGCCGGGTGTGATGATAACAGCTTACCCAGCCGGGGGTCATTAAGAGACAGGGGAAAAAAGCATATCTGCATGAGCGGAGAGCCCAGCGGCCCCACTGCCCTATCAAACTCCCCAGTTAAGGGATCGATGGTGATCGAACAGCACCAGTCTGCGGGCCAGAAAAGCGCCTGTTTTGAGGAAAACACAAAAAACCCGAACGGCAAGGGAAAATAGTTCTTGAGGCTCCATGGGCCTGAAGCCCTAACAATGAACTGGAACAGAAAAAGGACACGACCGAAAGAACCCATCAAAAAAACTCCCCTACAAATAATCACGGGAGGGAGCGTTTACGACCTTTGGAGTTACGATTGAAACCGACAGAGACGGGTCCCCAAGATGAAAAAAATCGAGGAGGGGGGAGGAAATTCACCACCGTGTGGTAGAATCCTCAACAGAAATCACCCAGAAACTTCCACAAAAGGGGTTGCTCGTAAAAGGTTGCAAGAAAACAGGATCCGCCCCCGGGCTGTCAGAAAACCGGCAAAAGACCTCGGAGGGGGCGCCAAATTGAGCCAAGAAAAGGGTCAAAGACCCGCGTCGCCCTCGCAGCAAAAAGGGAATCTCTGAACGGGAAACTTCGCACAAGCAAGGGGGGACGGGCTTTTGAATGAGGATCAACCGTCGAGCTGGGAACGGACATCCTCCGGTCTTTAGTGATCCTCTGTGGAAATAAAAGGGCCGTACTAGTGTCCCTCCCAGGGGGACCTCGGAGGGGGGGAAAAGGAAAGACGGGTCATCCTCCCTGCCTGTTAGCTTTAGCTCGGGTACGCCTAAAAGGGGGAGGATCATCCTTTAGCTAAGAAAAAACAAATGTAAAAGGAAGAGAAGATAGCAAAATCTTCCTTCCAAAATCACTGAAGGGGAGGGCATGGCAAAAACCAAAAGCAAAAAAAGGGCGGCTTGAGTCAAAGAAGCAACCTCAAAAAACCGACCGGCAAATCAGGAGGGGGAAAAACAATCGGTAAAATTCGTCACGTGGAGGAAAAAAGAAAAAAAGAAAGAAAAAAGTCTGGGGTGGTTCACCGAAGCTCCCTGTGAATCATCAACTTTACCTCGAGTCTTAAGGGTTTTCAAAAAATTTTCATCGTCAAAGAAAGGACTTAGGGGGGTCCCGCGAAAAGAGTGTATGGAAATATATCTTTCTCAAAAGGTGCCGCTATGGAAGCATGCAAGGCTTGGGAAAACGCAGGGGAGAAACGGGAGTATCAGGGGGGGAGCACCTGCTGGTTTCCAGAAAAAAAGGGGGGGATAAGTAGCGTAATGTTCAGAGAAAGCGGAGGTTGCTCCCGACAAAAAAGTGGGAAAGAGCCCCTGGCCAAGGAAAGTCCAGCGCTAAAAAAAATGAGCTTCTGCTGGTCTTTAAAAGAATTGAAACAACGGAGGAAACTCCAAGCTCGACTCTTAGGAAAAAGGGAGGGCGGCTGAGTTGGAGGGGGCGTCAGGGGGGAGAACATTTTTCGGTCTGCCATCAGGGTTTCGGGGAGCTATCCTGGTCTCTATAGGGTTTCCTCGAACTAACTGCTTGGAAGTCGGGGTTTAATGGGAGGGGGCTCTATCTTCGCGGGAAAGCATTAGTGCAAAATCTATCATCAGACTGGGCCCGCGAAAAGGGGGAAATGAGGGCTGAAAACTGGGCCGGTGATAAAATCAGAGACCGGTGCGTCGGGCAGCCCACTGGGGGAAAACAGGGAGGGGGAAACCTGGAGCTTAGACCGCCCGATCGGAGGGGGGCGGGGAGGGGGGGAAAAATCAGCGGGGACGACTTTTCGCAAGAAGAGCGAGAATCCGCCGAAAAAAGTTCTTTCGGACGGTCGGGAAGGTTGACATCGGGTCAAAGGATCCTCACGGCGCTGAGTACTGAGGAAAATAGAAAGGCAACAGGGTAGGGTTTTATCTCAGGGAGACGCTCAGGTTACAGGCAAACCGCGATGGCCTGAGCAAGGACGTTTGACGGGAAGGGAAAGGGGGCGCTCAACGCAAATCGTCTTCTTACTAAAAAGTCTTTTTCCAGAAAGAACCAGAAAGACCTCTTCTTTTCCAACTAGATAAAAAAAAAAAACATCCGGGGAGGTGAGGTTCAACGGTTTTCAAGATGTCTCCAGGGGAAAGGGACTACGGTTTTCACAGAGGGCACTTAAATTCGGAAGGAAAAACAGGCGTGTTCTGGCACAAGGGTTTTCATGGAAAAAAGAACGTCCCGAATCAGGCATGGGGAACTAATCCGCGGTCAGGAAAAGGACCGTCTTGGGATGAGGGGTCAAGGAAGTCACGCTCCGGACATCAAGGAAAAGGAGATGTTTCAATCCAGGAAAAGAACAAAGAAAGTCTTGCTGGAGGAATGAATTCAGGCTGATTATACTCTTCCAAAAAACATGAGGGGGAAATTATTTTTGGAGAGGGGGGGTTTTTATGAGATGAAAGAAAAAAAGCGAGTAAAGTGACGAAGAACAATGAGGGGGCAATGCCGAAAAAGAAGAATTGGGATCTCTTAAGGTGCGTCAAGTGTTTCGTCAACTTGATGGGCAGGGTCTTGGAAGGAAAGCGGAGTCCCTCGGGGAGGACCCCCCACCCCCCAAAAACCACACCACCAAGACACCCTTTCAAAGAACCAGGGTCTCTCTCCGCAAGGACGCTCAAAAAGGTGGAGAGGGGGGGGGGGGCCGAGTTCAAAGATCGTCCCTCTAAGACAACAACTTATTAGTAGGAAATAAGTGAACGCCCATGCAGAAATTTCGATAGGGAGAAATGGGAGATGGGGAATGGAAAATTCCCTTTAAGGTCAGATAGAAAAAAAAAGCGTTCCTTCGACCTCCCAGGAAACCATCACTGAAAGAAAAAACAAGCTACAAATCCTCCACTCGTGGAAGTGGACGGGACCCGCCTTTGTTCTAATCAAGGTTAAAAAAGTGCTCATCTTCAGGAACAAAAATACCGATTCACACTAATCCCGGGAAGCATAAAAGAAGGGGACCGAAGGGGGGGAAAAATGATCCCTTACTGAATTAAAAAAACGACAGAGAAACGACCCTAATCGGGGGAAAAAAAGAGGTCCTTTACCAGAAGAAAAAAGAGGAGGGGGAAAAAAAACGCGATCTTCCCCTCGAGGATGACAGGGAAAAGGATAGAAGCCCCGAAGGGGATCAACCACGGTGAGGGGAAAGGGTCACATTGTGATTAATAAGAAAAAAGAAACAGAGGTGGACCATTACGCGACTGAGGTGTGAGTAAAGGGAGCGGGAAGGACGATCGCGCGCAAAAGAGACGCCTCTGTAAAAAAAAAAAAAAAAAGAAATCCTATCAACAAAATCCCTTGTTCTCCTAAAACTAGGGGCCTTCCCGAAAGCTAAAAAAACAGAGTGGTCCGGGGGCCAGTAACCAGCAGGGGGTGAGGCTTCCAGCCAAGGAGACCTATGAAAGGGAAAAAAGGGTAAATCGACCACGCCGAAAAGAGCAGGGGATCTCGAGTACTAACATCCTTGGGGACGAATTTATGACCTACCTACGATAAGGGGGGATGAAAAAAAAGACCCGCCAAAAAGAGGAAAAAAGGGGTTTCCATTAAGCAAACTACCCAAATCCGGGGCCTCGAAAAACATCCATCCGAAAGGAACGCAGAAGTGCCTAGCGCCATACCCAACCGGAAGGAAGTTAAAATTTTATGAAGAACAGTCTTCGAAGGAAGGGGGAAACGAAAAAAAAAAACGACTCCCTGTAGACAGACGAGGAGCCGTTCGAGAAACTAGCTCCTAGATGAACCAGGAAGGAAGCGAACCTGAACCTACCGCTGAATAGAGAACCATCAAAAGAAGGTTACCATCAATGGGAAGGCGTGAATCCGGGACTCCCCGTTTTGGTATTCCTTAAAAATCCCTACCTCCATGGGCCAAGGTGCGGAACTGAAAGATTCATCGAGGTCACCACAATGTCGAGCATCGCATGGCGGAAAAAAAAAAGGCAAGAGCTTCCCAACCAACGGGGGGTTTTGAAGTCACATCCCGTGTCCCGGAAAGGGGATCCCCACCAGAACTTTCCAAGCACCTGATGACAATTCCGGGGAAAAGTTCAAACTGGGAAACTTCTCGCCTCGAGAAGGGGAAAGCCCCGCTCATCCGAAATAAAGGAGCGCTAACTTCAGACGAAAACAACTCCAGGAAGCCGTTTGGGAATGATGCTGTATCACGGGAAGATGACCCTTACCAGACTGGCCCCAAAAGGAAACAGGCATTCACCTTTGGATGGTCGCTTGAACAAAAAAACCGCGGCGTACTATGGGAAGGAAAAAACATCAGGAGTTATTTATACGGGCCCCCAAAAAAAGCAGGGGAGCTCGTAGGGGGGGTCGCGGGGGGGGAGAAAGAGAGATTTGGGTGATAGAGAGAGGGGATAGGTGAGAGCGGGGACGGAGAAGGGGGGATGGAAAGGCTGTGGGGGTGTCGAAATAGAAGATTGCTGTG
>Ga0179593_1731901_pt1 | contig 16964 bp, 27 predicted proteins | sample CZODoug2_1_08_16_FD_185931 | JGI IMG/M metagenome (GOLD analysis project Ga0179593, IMG submission 185931) | Vadose zone soil fungal communities from Angelo Coast Range Reserve, California, USA - CZODoug2_1_08_16fungal (PacBio error correction) | ecosystem: Environmental > Terrestrial > Soil >...
AAAAGGAGAAGAAAGAAGCTAAATCTCCACGGACGGAAGGGGGAAGATCCTCGGTGAAAAAAGGGCAATCGAGAAGGGCAAACATGACGGGAAAACCGTCAACATCTGAGCCGGGGGAAACCAACCCATCATCATTCGGGGGGGCAAGGGGAGGTCCCCAGGGACCACCTATAGAGAGGGAAGGGTGAGAAAAAGGAAAAGGTATGAAAAGAAGGAAAATGGTGGTGTCGGTCGGAAGATTAAGGCTGGTCTCACTCTTAAGAGCAAGGAAGCTATAGGGACAAAAGAAACCCTAAAAGGGATACGATAAGTCGAAAGAAAGATGCATGGAGGGAGGCGGCGTCCTGAAGTGCGGATGTTGTCTTACCGGTCAATCCTCTGGTCACAAAAAAGGAAAAAGTAAAGAAAGGGGAAGCAACGCGAGCTTGATACTCTGGTTGAAAAAAAAGCGCGTTCAAAGGGCAAAGAAACTTAGGGCTCATCTTATTAAAATGCCAGCACCGGAGGGGAAAAAAAGGGATGGCAGGCTCAAGGGAAAAAAAAAAAATCCAAGAGGAATTGTAATCCCAGTGAAATGAATTCATGGAAGTGTCAGAAAACAAGAAAAACAAAAAGGAAAATCCCTGAGGAAGACTTTCTCACCAGTGAAGGGAAAAAATGCCTGGGGAATGAAGAGGCTACAAAAAAAAAGGATCAGTCTTTATTGCTGTGCTGCCGAAAGGTAGACGCAAAGAAAAAAACAAAAAAAGCCAAAGTCGAAAGAACAGCATGGCCCGAAAAACATAGCAGTGGAAGAAAAATCCACTAGTGGAATCCTTTGCTGAAGAACAGCGGTCGCAAGCGGGAAAGAATTGGAAACTAAACCTCCATCAGCCCTGGGGGGACCATTCTATTTGGAGAGGAGAAAAACTATAGACAAGGAAAACATTGGGACCGAACCAGTGGCGCAACAAAAGGAAATCGGGTGGTAGGAGCAAAAAAATCTGCAGATCGGCACGCCCGAGGAAGAACCAGGCAGGCGTAAATCCTGACCAGGACGATCAGCAGGGAAAGGAACTTTCTTTGGGGGAAATCGTAGAAACGAAACCTGCAATTATTTCGGAGGGACGAGAGACTAGACTAAGGGGTCCGAAGAGCATATGGTAGTTGAAGGGAAGGGGGGAGTACTCAAACAAAAGGGATACGAAGGTCTGACAGTGGACTGGGCTAAAAGTAAGAGGGTCAGTGGGAAGGGGACTCTGCATAAGAAAAGTAGACGAAATAGGAAGAGAACAGATTTAAAAAAAAGAAACTTCGCCTAGACATGTCTTGTGAACAAACAGAGTGCAAACAGGGGAATGGGGGGAGGGGAGCAGCGAAGGACCCAGAGCGTGAAAAAAAGTGTAAAAAAAGAAGAGGTTGGGGTCATCTTCCTGGGGCAATCGTGAAACGAAAGAGTGGGAGATAGAGAAAGGGTTGAGGAAAAGAGGGAATGCTATCAAGAGAGAGTCAACAACAAGATAGAGGGGAAGTGGGAAAAGGAGTAAGAATATCTCCACTATTCGGGAGTGCACAACCTAACTATGACCCAAAAAAAGAGGAAGGAAGAATTAATTGGAAGGGAGGTTCAGTTCCTCATAGGAGGGGGGGGAAGATCGGACGAAAGTTTTGACTACGGGAAAAAGGAGAGGGGGAAGGGCGGTTGCTTGCGTAGTCTGTCCGCTATTACTGCGAGGGACGACTTACAGTTAACAGAAGAGATCACCAAGAGGAAAGAAGAATCGTGTTCAGACTTCCTCAGAATAAAAGAAGAGGGACAGCAAAAAAAGAAACAGGTGGAAAAAAAGAATGAGATAAGCTCTCTAACACCTGAACAGAGCGTGAGACTGCTCGTTCGACCCGGAAACAAGAAGATAAGTACTGCAAAAAGTAAAGATGCTCAGAATTTTTCACGAAGGACCCTTTATGATCTAACATAGTTCTTGGGAGGGGGAAAGAAGACTATCTGGAAGAGTGGCCGGGGGGTTCAAGTGGACAAGGGGGGAAACCCAAGTGACTCGTGTGCCTCTCAGCGGGAGGAATCGGGGAGAGACATCGGGAGGAGTCAGCGCGAAAGAAGGTGCACCTCGCTGGGAAAAAAAATCGAGAATAATCTGGGGGTCAAACCGATCTGTAGTGGAGACCACGCTAATGAAGGGGCTTGAGGAAAGCTGGAGGGGAGAGGGGGCTCGTCGGTGAATGAGGGGGGGGGAGTTATAGTCAGGGGGTGGAGAATCAGAAAAACCTTCCGGAGGAAGACGCGGGCAAGGTAGGAAACAGTATCAGAAGAAAAATTCTTGGACTGGGAAAAAGGAAATTGGTGCAAGAGAAGAAAAGAAAGAGATAGGAAAAGGGTCGATGGGACTGGGGAGGGGGAGGATCCAGGGAAGCCTTGCGCTGGAGGAAGCGTTTGACAGGGGATGACCCGGACCAAAGGAGGGACGGAATTGAAGGGATACAAAGAGAGGTGCTTCTATCAAGGGGAGGTTAAGGGGGTTGTCCCAGAGGAAATACGGGAAGAACCCACAAGAGGTTCTCCGAAAGCTCCGAAGAGAAAACCAGAAGGGGAACTAAAGGGATGGGAGTACCCCGGGGGGGACGATTAAAGAAAAATTGTTTGTTCGGCAAGGGGGGAAAGAATTCTGGGTTGCCTTCTTAAGGAAAAGGAGTAACCGAGGCGCGAGAAAATCAAACGTCGAAAAGATGTGAAAGGTTCTCATTTTGAACGACGGAAAGACTGGGGAAAAAGAATTGAAAAGAGCCCAAAACGAGAGGGGACTTGGGGAATCGCTGTTGGGAAAGACGAAGCCTTGAGCCCGGGGGAGGGATTTCCCGGACGCGAGGAAAAAGGCTTTGATCGACCGAAAAAAAAGTACGTCGAAGGGAACAGGGAATCGGGTGCGTGGATCAACAAAAGAGAGATAAGCAGAGGAGAAAAGCGAAGGCGAAGGGAAATCTAAAACGTACGCGCTTGGATCGTGAGAAAACGCAAAGAAAAGGGATCTAGAAGGGGAGCCTCCCTAGAAAAAAGGGAGAAGGGAAGGGACTGCAAGCAGAAAGGAAGCCAAACACAGAAAGGGTGTTATTGGGTCTCAAAAGGGCACGTATAGAATTTGGAAAAAAAGCCGAGGGAGGAATGAGGAATGACGCCTCGGAAAGCAAGTGGTTGCGCAGACGAGAATAAAGAAGAAGCAAGGGAGGAGAACAAGAGGGACCACCGAACCGAGGGTGGGAGTCCACTATACTACTAACGACTAGTTTGGGTTTAAAGGGGGGGAACGAGTAAGTAGGCCGAGGGGAATTTTCGAGGGGTAGTTAAAAAGAACCAAAAGGTACACAAATACATAGAAAGAAGCGAGCACGTGCAAAGGAGAATGGGAAAGTCTGCGCAAAAGCCAGCCCCAGAAGGGGGGGCTCAAGAAAAAAAGGGTTAAATGAAATGAGCCACTTCTGCTATGCTTTCATCCCGAAAAAATGTCGGATCAGAGGACTGGGGAAAAAAGAGAAGTGAGCGCAGGAGGAAGGAAAATGCCTGTCCAAAAGAAACTTGCCGTGCAAGGGGAGACACCAGAGAAAAATGGAAGAAAGAAGCGAAGGAATTAAAAGAAGGGGGAAGAGATCCCCTAGGGAGCAAAGAACAACCCTCATTAACCCCGAAAAGAGAAGAAAGATCAGCAAAAGGGGAGGGGACATTCCCAGCACCATAAAAGAAAAAGCGCCAAAGAAGGGGAGGAACAAGAGAAAGGGAAACAGCCAAAGGGAGAAAGGGGGCGAGGTAAGCGCTTTCCTCAAGAAGAGGCCACGGGTCTAGTGGGGGAAAAGATAACTAGATAAAAAAGAGATGAAAAAATCGGGGGAAGAAAGGAAGCTTGGGAGAGATCTGGGCCCTCTATCTTCCCGAAGGAGATACAATCCCAAGGGAAAAAGAAAAAAAAATCAAGAAGGAGTCAACTGTTGCTAAGAAGGGGAGGGGGAGGGCTCGTTTCATGCAGGAAAACTACTAAGAGGGAAAAGTCGCGAGGGAAAAAGACGTAGCAAGGTGAAAGGAGGGAAAAGGGGACTTAAGAAGAGAGGAAACAAAGCTGGACATGTCTGAAAAAGCGGGGCGTGCTACGCATCCGCCGTCGTGGGGGAAGTCAGTTTCCCGCAGTGCCGAGGAGAAAAGAAGTCCTCGAAAAAAAAGGGGTCGGAAAAAATCTCGAGACAGAGGGAAGCTAGGGAAGAAAACCGGAAGGTCCAGTCAAAAAGGAACGTTGTCCATATCCTGAAGAAGGGGCCTAGGGGGGGACGGTGGGGTACAGGTTTGAGAGGGCGTAGGAAAGGGTTCCACTAGAGGAAGAGAATGAGCAGTCAAAAATGGGATGAGTATTAAATGAAGAGGGCGAATAAGCGTGAAAATAAAAATTCGAAGGGAGGACCACTAGAGGACAGAAAATGACTATGACATCAAGGAAAAAAACTAATGATAGGGGGCGGGGTGCTGTAGCGAAGAGCTTTTCCTAGGGGATGAGACCAAGGACATAGAGGGTGGGGAAAAAGTCCAAAGGCGGGGGATCGTCCTTAACTGCGGAGGATGAAAGGAAGCGAGGCATCTGGTAAAAAGGAAACAAAGAGCGTTGAACACAGCCAGATACCAAAAGAAAGAGGGGGAATGTGGAAAAAAGGAAACAGCCAGTGCCAGCCAAGGAAGGAGGGAAATCAAGCCTAACGTCTCAGAGAAAGGGGGCAGGCGTCGTTGCTAAGGAGCCGCTGTCGAAAAAAAAATCAAAGGGAAAGCTCAGCTCGAAAAAAAAGAGGGTGCAAGAGGTCCGTCACAGATCGGCGCATAAAAGAGGGTGGTACAAACGATTGGTAGAACATGGGAAAACGAAGGAGGGGGACCGAGTGTGCAGGGAAGAGCGGGATGCGAACCTGGGAAAAAAAGGGGCCCTCACAGTTCTTGAAAGACAGCGAGAGACCACGTGATATAAAGAAAGAAGGTTTTTTCTCAAAAAACTAACTCAAAAAGGGGAAGCACGGGAGGGGAAAGGGACAGCGTTATTGCTGCCTGTACGGACCGCCCTAGCGGGGCAGGGGGGGACGTCTTGGGGGGGGGGGGGGGGGGTTTTGGAGGGGGGGGGGGGGGGGGGGGGTGGGTGGGGGGGGTTATTTATTTTTTGGATTAAATAGTGCCAGGGAGCAGAGAAGGATAAACCAGAAGAGAAAAAAAGGTCCTGAGAAGATGCAAAAAGTGATCAAGAGAAAGGAAAATCTTGGTGGGCACTTATTTGCGTGAAATCACAGAATTAAAAAACTGCGGGTCGATCAAAAAGGAAAAAAGTCAAGACGAGGGGGGAAGGTGGGACCGATTCAATTCTAAGGAGAAGGGCGCTTTAGAAGACTTAAAAGAAACCGGTAAAGGAGGGTTTACGATCGGGGGAGAGAGAAAAGAGAGGGGTCTGGGGACTCAGTGACCGAGGCTTGGAGGGAAAAAAGGGGGAAAAGGGGGGGGTAGGGTGGGGTTGGTGGGGGGGGGGTTGGGTTGGGGGGTTGGGGACGGGCCCGCCACCGAAAAAAAACAGGCTGCCCGACAGAAAAAAAGCTCAGAAGACAGACAAACCAACCCCCAAAACTTGCAAGCAGGGTCCTTTATTTAGAGGTAGAAGGGGGGGGGAAACTATAAAAGAGGGGGGGGGGACGTCGGGGGGAGGTCCTTGGAGGGACAGCGCGAAAAACCAACATTGACTAGAGGGGAGAAAGAAGCACTCGGGGTATTCTAAGTCTTACTTTGTGAAAGAAAGCAAAAAAAGGTGTGAAGGGGGGCCTCTCAAGCTTTTGAAAAAGTCGGAAAAGGAGGAATCCAGGGGGGAAAGGGGAAAAAGGATCAATTTGGGTTTTGAGCGCAAAAAAAGGAGCAAGCGCGTACGTTCGACGAAAGGGGAAGAGGGGCGGCGGAGGAGGGAAAGAAAAAAACAACACAACAACGGAAATGTCCGAAAAAAAAAAAGGAAGGGGCCAGAACAGCGAGAGGGGGAGCTAAGAGGATATTGCAATCGGGTCGTGAGGAAAATACCTCCAAAGAAAAAAAAGAACAGAAAGGAAAAACTATCGAAAAAAAAAAGAAAATGTATCACGGGGGAAGGGGGTTCACGTTTCTGAATGGGCCAAAAAACCTTTCTCGGGTAGACTTAAGGAGGAAAGAGAGGAAGACCGGAAGGCGTCAGCGCTTAAAAAAAAGAAAGAGACACGTACTAAGAATTCCAAGGGGGGAGAAGTCAGAAAAAACATAAGGACCCAGGGGGGTCGAAGAAGGTGGAGGCAAGGGAGATGGAAAAGAAATCTATGGTGGGGAGAGTTTGGAAAAAAAGGAAAAAAACCGAGAAGGAAGGATCCAGAAAGCCGCGTCTCCTGTTAAAACGGAGAGTCAACGAAAAAAAACGGTTGGAAAAGGGAAGCCAAGGCAATGAAAGAAAAAATGCCACTAGAAAACGGATGAATTGTTGCGCCTCGCGGCAGACGGTTCTACAAGGAAAAATAAGGGCAGAAAGTCCAAAAGAAGAATTGTCGGGGGGGAGGCTCAGGGAAAGGCAAACGGAACCTTCCGGAATGGAAGAGCTAAAAATCATGACAAGGAAAAAGATAGAGAAAAAGGGGGCAAAAGAGGGAAAATATAAAGAAAAAAAACCAAATAAAAAGAAAACGATAGAAAAATCTCGTTCTCAGTGAAAAGAAAAGAACGCGGACGAAAAAAGAAGAAAGAGAGCTTTACAAGATAAGGGGAGTATTATTGGGATTCATCAGAATGAGGAAGCACAGGTCTAGGCATTCCAACCAAAGGAGGCCCTTTCTATTTCTTCAAAAAAAGGGCGAAAAGAGAAACAAGAAACATGAAGGAAATTCCAAAGGAAGCAAAAAAAATGAAGGCCATCTTTGATAACCATCATTCGGAAAAAGGGAGGAAAACAGAAAATCCATTCTGAGGGAGCCAGCCTCGAAAAAAAACTACTTCCCCTTTCTTAAAAGATTTGCTTGGGTATTTGTAAGAAGAAAAAGTGCCCGGTAAAAAAGAAGGAGTCTCCGTTTTGACCCGTAATCCTTCGAGGCGGGCCAGATGAGAACGAACAAAAAAAGTTGAGACTAAAGAGAAGTTGGCTTGATTTCCATTGAAAGCGACGGCGCCAAGACCTCGCTCCAACGTCAAAAAGGACCTAAAAAAAAAAGGGGACCCGAAAAGCAACCGGAAGGAAAGGGGGGAGGGGATTCAAATCAGGCAAGTGAAGCAAGGCCTCCCTATCTGTTCCAAAAAAGAAAAAGCTACCTAGTCCAGGAAAAGGGGGGGCGCTCGTGTGGTCCTGGGAAACTATAGGGGGAGCGCCAAAAGGGTTTGTTAAGAAAGTCATTCGGACCAAAGGAGATATAAAAAAAAACAACTGAGGAAAAGAGGGGGGTCTCGGGAAATATGAACCGGGCGAATAATACGAAAAGAAAGCTCGGAAATTCCAGAAAGACAAGAAGACCTCATCATGATTATAAGGAAAAAGGTTTCGGTGTCGTGAGAGGGGCCGAGGAAAAGAAAAAAAATTCCCTAGCCAGGAAAAGAAAGTGAAAAGACTGATCGCTACGGGGGTCCGTAAAAAGGGGGAAATCGGGAGTCTGTCCTGAAAGGACGGACTTAACCTATGCGGGAAAAAAGGCCAAAGAACGCGAGACCTTCAAAAGGGTGTTCATTGCTTGAACGCATGCCATAAATAAAAAATAATGGGAAAAACCAAGTTCATACACAGAAGCTCAATCCTTGAAATGTTGCTCAAGGAGATGAAAAACAAAAAAACCAAAAAAAGGTGAAGGAAAAAGATCCTGAAGGAGCTCGACTGACTCGTTCTTGCCGAAAGTCCGTCGTGGGAGAAAAAGGGGTGGCCGAATGGAGAAAAGAAGGAAAAGAAGACGCGATCTCGTGATGGAAAAAAGGGAGTAGGACTCGAGGAGCGGAGTCATCAATCTCCCTTGGGGAAAGGACTGGAGGGGGAAAATACGGAAAAGAAACTCCGAAAAAAAAAGGGAGAACGTATCGGAAAGGAAAAGCTTTCGAGGGGACTTAGCTGTGAGAATTGGGTTGAGGGGGTATCGTGGGATTGGGGCTTGAAGGGAATGAGGGACTTCAGGAAAGGAAGAAGTTCCTTCGGTAGTGGGGGATTATCCGGTCTTGGTAACCCCAGCTGAAAAGAAAAAAGTCCGAAGGGTCTTTGACGTTTGAAGAGAAGGTCATGCTGAAAAGAGTTATTGGGGGAAATACTCGAGGTCTAGCGGGCAGTTTTTCGGAAAGATGTCCTGGAAGGTACCTTGAACGAAGGGCCTTCGTTTGAAAAATGAGGGGGGGTCAACAGCAGCAGGGAGGAAAATCTAGGAAAGCGGGGGGGGCGATGGAAAAAATACACAAATCCGAAAGGGCGCCTCGAGAGAGGGGGGGATCTCAAAAGATAACCAAAGCCATAAAAAAAACACCCGGAGGGAGTTGTCTAGGGAATTTGTTGGAAAGGAAAGGGTCATTTATGGTCAAAGGGTAGCAGCCTTACCGATCGGGGGACGAAGGGAAAAAAAAGGTTGAAAAAGAAGAAAGAGAGAAGTTGGAAAAAAGAGACTGTCAAAGTCAAGGAGGAAAGGTAACTCAAGGAGACTGTTGGGGAGCCACTACGTGCCGATTCAAAGGACAGCCTCGGGTAGTATATTGAAAAAAAAGGAGATGGAAAAAAGAGACCGTTTGCGGGGGGGAAAAGAAAAACCGCAGGAAAAAAAAAGCTCTGCGAAGAATTTATAAAAGTAAATAGAGAAGAACGCAAAGAGCCAGGGACTTGATAACGACGCGAGCGTAGCGTTGAGAAACGGTCTAAGAAGAAACCTCCCAGAAAAGAAAAAAAAAAACGGCAAAAAGAGGGGCCACCCTCAGAGGGAAAATGGGGGGGATTGCGGTCCCGGCAAAAAGTATAGAATTGTCCAGAAAAGGAGGAGGGGAGAAAAAAAGGAATACCTGGGGAGAAAAAGGAAGGGAAAAAAGGAAAGACGCTCGGAAAGAAAGAATAAGCAAGTAAAAGAGATTTCGATACTAATAATCGCCCACTAGAAAGAGAAGGAAAAGGACCGTTTAGGGGGAGAGGAGGGGCGATCTGAGAGAAAAGAATAGGTACAGGAGGGTCAAGACCTAAGGGATACTGAAGCACCGCGTATCAGGGAGGTCTATGGTAAAACAAAAGCGCGGAACGACGTGAAGAAAAACTGTGGGTAAAAAAGCAGAGAACGAGAAAACAAGGTCTTTCACTTCAGGAGGGAATAAGCAAATGCAAAGAATCGCCCTTCAGTGGATGGATCTCCAACTAGATCATAAAAATTCCGGACTCCAGGAAAAGGCATCATGACCTGGGAAGCAACGGGGGGGGCAGCACAAGGAAAACTCTACATAATTACTAGGACCAAAGGATCTGCTGGAAGAAAAGCTAGGAAAAAAACTCGACCAAATAGGAAAATCGGGGCGAAGGGAAACAGCAATAGAATCTAATCAGAAGAACAGAAAGTCCGCTTTTGCTGTACAAGATTCCAGAGAGGAAAAAAGGAAAAACATCTCGACAGAGAGGAGAGAAAGAAGCACCTTAAAAAAAAAAACTCCAGACCGGGAAAAAAAGTTCTTGAAAGAAACTTATGAGGAAAAAGGAAAGCAGGTCATAACTTGAAGAAAAAACCCATGGAAAAAATCTGGGGGGCTTCAGAAAAAAAACTAGGAGAAAACCGAGAGGATAGGATGAAAAATCCTGCGAGGCCCAGCCTCCTAAAAGGGGGTGCTCACTTTCGTTTAGGAAAAAAAAAAACAATTCAAAGAAAACACAATACGCATAGGGGAGCGAAAGCTCTCATTTGAAGAAGGGCAGTTCTGGGACGGAAAGCAATGCACAAAGCGTTAGGGGGGGGATTCGCAGAGCTGTGGCGAAAAAACGTTTTCAGGAATAAAAGGAAAAAAAATCGGAAAGACAGGAGAAAAAGGGAAGCGACGAAGCGCGAGAAAAAAGAAAAACACTACAACAACAGCTAGGAGTGGGGGAGCCAGGACGCCAAATCTTGAAAAAAAGGGGCCAAAAGACTTGAGAGGGAGTGCTTGAGCAGAATGAAGAAAAGAGGCCAATGGGGTAGAAATTAAGGGTCGAACTAAAGATATCAACAAACAACACGGAGAAGGGTTGGAGAAAAAAGTTCAACAAGGAAGAAAGGAAAAAATTCGGGGAAGAAAAAATATCATCACCAAAGGGACAAGAAGAGAGGACACGGTTTCGTTGGGAATTACAAGCTATTGGACAAAAAAAAAGAGAAAAAATACTCAAGGGCCGGGTCCTCCTAGGGGTTCGTAAAAAAGGAGATTACAGGAGGGAGAGGAAAGAGGGAAGACAAAGTAAATTAACAAAAAGAGCAAAAAAGAGCGAAGAACCTTCTCTCAAGGGGGGAAAGGGGGGGGAGGGGTCGGCAGAAAAAACTGCCAAAAAAAAAGGGACCCCTGCGAAGAATCTGCGGAAATAGAAGGGATTGCTAAGGGTCAGAAACCGAACAAAAAGTCACTTCGCACCAAACGTAGCGCTGATCTCAAGGGAAGAGGGGCCCCAAAAAAGGAACTCGGAGAAAAAAGCATCCGGAGGGGGGATCTACAAACGAAATACATGCGCACTACGCTTGGGGGGAGCAAAAGATACAATGTTGAAAAAGTGAAAAAAGGTCTGAAATTGGGAAAAGGGACTTGAGGCAGCAAAATCAGGACGGAACAGCAAAGAGCTTTGGTTGTGTTTCTCGACATCCTCAAAGAGGGTTACAAAAAGGGGGGAGCTGGAAAGAAGGAGAGCTAGGGGGACTCCCGAAGGGCTCGTAGGGATGAGGGTTGGGGACACTCTATCGAAGGGGCAGCCCTATCCTTTTTCCGCGGTGTGAAGCCGGGGAGGCCTTCTGCTAAGGACGGCAAAAAGGGGGGAAACGCAAAGTGAAAGGGGAAGGATTGTGGGAGAATGTCTCGAAGGAGGAAGTCGCAAATGCCTCGCGAGAGTGGCGGAGTACAAAAAAGGGGAAAAGCTCGTAAAAGGGGGGGGAAGGATGAAAAAGGAAAAAAGAGAGGGTCTGTTGGGTCCACAGGGGGAGAAGCGTTGCTTCGGAGAGGGAGGGGTGGCGCAGCATTAACACAATCGCCACCAGGAGGGAGACCGCCCAAAAAGAAGACCTGAAAGGGGGAGGAACCAAAAAAGAGGGGGGGTTACTAGAAAAAAAGTTTCTTCGCTGAGCGAGAAGAAAATTTTGGTTTTGGACCCTTCAGTTGAGAGGAGAGCGTACTGGGAAGTAGAGGAACCGGGTCAGCACGGGGGGACCGGAAAATGGGAGTCGTCGAACTAGCGTAAAAGGAGAAGGGGGAAAAGAGGGCAAGGAAAAGATTGGGAAAAAAAAGGAACAAACTTTGAAGAAAAAGGTGGTGAAAGCTTTTGCAGAAAAAAAAGTGAACTGAGGACCCTGGACGCGATTTCAAATCTAAGAAGGGAGACACGCTACTCTAACGAGGAACGGCAACGCCCCTCAAAGGAAATGGGGGAAAAAAAAAAAAACCCTCAGGGAGAAAAGGAAACTAGAGAGAGAGAAAAGCCAAAGCGAGACGTACCAAAGTAAGGCGCGGCGCGTATCGGAAAGATATTTGCAATCGCGTAAAGGAGAAGAAAAAGGCAGGGGCAAAAAAAAATCGAAGAAAGGAATCTCATAAAATTTGTGAGGGGAGACAATAAGAATAGAAATAACATTAGACCTTCATTCTGACTCTCAGGAAAAAGACATTGTGTTGCGGGCGTCAGAAGGGAAAGGAACTTGCAAGGAGGAAGACCAAAGAAAGAAAAAAGAACCCACTAGAAAGAGACTAAGGGAGGTTGGAGAACTGAAAAGGGAGAAGGATTCTTCTCAGGGGAGGTGAGAAAGGCTTTTTCGGAGGGGGAAAAATCGAAGTGAGAAAAGACTGCGAGAAAAAGTTACCCAAAGGAGGAGCCACCACGGTTGGATTCTAAAAAAGTGCAAGCCACATCGCCATGCTTTCAGGGAACCCGAGAAAAAAAAGAAAGGAAAGTTTGAGGGATCAAATTAGCCAGCTACAGTACATTTCACTAAACGTCAACAAAAAGGGAAAGAACTTGCAAATGAAGGGAAGATCTGGGGGAAAAAAAAAATGCACGCACAAAAGAAAATCATACATACCAGAGGTCGCTCAGCTTGCGCCAAGAGGAAATTAAAAAAAAGAGGAACCCACGAAAAAAAGAAAAAAGCAGGAGGAAAAAAGCGAGCAAAAACCAAGAGTTCGAGGAGAGGGAAAATGGTCATCAGAGCGAAAAATGAAGCGCTGGACTCAAGAAGCCTGTGGAGGGGAACATGGAAAAGGAAAAAGGGAAGCAACAAGAAAGAATCAAAAGAATTAGGCAATCAGGGGATCAAGACGGCAAAAGGGAGGAAGCAGGAGGCACCCTCCCAGCTCCGGGAAAAGCAAGAAAGTCACTGTTGGAAAAACGTTCAAGAGGGGAACGCAAGAAGGAAGGGAGGCACGCACACTGGAAATGGGCTCATCTGCATTGAAAGAAGGTTTCCGGAAGGGAAACGCAAGGGGGGAGGGGAAGGGTCCGTTAAAAAGGGCTCGGCACAAAGTTCCGGTCAAGAGCAAGAGAAACCGTTCGCGAGAAGACAGACGGACGCACAAGAAAAATCCAAGGAGAAAGGGGGAGTTGAAGGTTGTGAAAATATGGAGGCGCATAAAAAGTCACAAAAAAGAAAAAAAATTCATGGTGGGGGAGGGGGGTAACTTTGCGGCAGAGGAGGGCATCATTACAAGGACTATAAAAAGGTGAATATTTTTAAAAGGGAAAAAAAAGAGAGTTCAAAAAAAAAAGAGAGATATTAAAAAAGAACCCATAGTAAAAAGAAATATCTCCACTAGGAAGACCAACCTGAAGAGGACAAGAAAGAAACAACGGACCTCATAGAATGGAAAAAAATTCGATGACTTTAAAGCTCTGGGACGATCTGAAGAAAGAAAAATCGGAAGATGTGTGACGGAAAGAACTGGATCGGACGACGGGAGGGGGAGAAAGCCCGGAGAAAAAAGTGATCTCTTCGAAGAAGCCGTTGCGAGAAAATTTCTACTCAAAAGAAATTGAATTAGGAAGTCCGCATAAAAAGAGGAAACTGCAGGGACGGACCGGAGAAGCATTACAAAAAAAAAGGACCTAAAACAGAAAATAAAAAAGTTCCATCAGCGAGAGAAAAAAAAGCTTGCGTCAATGAAGACGATACCGTAATCGGCATTAGGGAAGGAAGGCTGCGCTCCTCGGGCTGAAGAAGAGGAAAAGGGATTTTGCAAGAGGGCAGAAAGGAAAAGAAAAGCTTTGGAAAAAGTGTTGCGGGAAAAGAAAAAATTGTCTGGCACACAAGGACATAGAAATGTCTGGAAAAAAAAAAAAAAGTGTGCAAAAAAAGGGATTATGAAGACAGGAAGGAAAGGACGCACCGGAAGATCTGTAGTGGAGGAGGAAAAGAACGCGGGCTGGAGGATCCAGAAAGGGGGGTGCGGATCGTTTTCGAGGGGCTGGTAGGAGGTCGGGGGCGCCAAAGGAGAAAAAAAATCAACGGGATTGGAGAGACGGGGAAGATAGTAGTTGCTAAAAAAAATGCAGGACAAGGTCATGATGCACGCAAGTTCGAGGGGGGGACACGATTGTTTCGGAGGGCAAAAAAAAATCCGCTAGGGGAAAAGACCTCTAGGGAAAGGAACGATGAAAGCGAGAAGGCTGGGGCAATCTTATGGACCGGTTGTGTCTTGCAAGTCGGAAAAGGGAGGGTGTCAACAAGAACAAAAAAAAAAAGCGGGGGGGATAAGGTAGTGCCAAGAGGGAAGGTTCAACCGCTTGCAGAAGCGCGCTCTCAAATGCCGAACCAAACTGCAGGGGGCTTATGGGGCGAGTGGTTCCAGAAAAGGGGGGGGAAATCTTGGGGGGGAAAGAGGAAGGAGGATATGCCAAGGAAAGACGATGAAACTAAGAGAACGTCATAAGGGAAAAGGATCCGCGCCAAAAGTAAATGTGGGAAAAAGGGGACTCAAAGCACAAACCTTTGGAGGGGGGGGAGAAGAGCAAAAAAAAGAAGTCCTTCAGAAGCACCGTCCTCTTTAAGGGAAAAAGCAATCAAGGGGATACTCTCCCGAAAAACGCCAAAAACTTCGGGTCTTGAATATGGGAATCAACCACAACAAAAGGAGAGGACAAGAGGGGAAGAAGGGTCGGAGAAAACTCAGGAGGAAATAGAACTTACAGAGGAGAGGAAAGCAACTTATATGAAATCACAAAAAAACCACATTCTTGAGAAGAGGAACAGCGGCTTGGGGAGAAGCAAACCATCAGCAGTCGAACTTTTGAAAAAAGGTCGACAATAAGAAATTGAAGGGAAATGGCTGAAAAAGAAGAAAGCGTCAGTGTTCAAGGAAGGTCAGCACGGGCGATATAATCAATACTCCTAAAGGGGACCCAAACCGTGAAAACAATTATTTCAATAAAGAAATACGAAAAGTACCAAAAGGGGGTAGCAAAAGGAGGAACGTGAGAAAAATTTTTCAAGACAGGGGGTTTTCAATAGCTTGCCACAAAAAAAAAATAAAAGGATAGAGAACCGCTTCTTGCAGCGGAGAAAGGGGGGAAACCCGAAGAAAAAAAGACTTCAGAAGGTTATCAGCAAAGGAACACAGAGAAAGGAGGTGGGAAGCAGAAGACAGAAAATTAAGCCCCTATCTTCAGACGGTAAAGGACAATCAGACTATGAAAAGGAAAGTCCAAGGAAAGAAAAATTACCGGACTTGCAGCGTCATCAAAAAGGAAGACACCTACAGTATTCCAGCCTTAACAAGAGCGGAAGAGACGCCAAGCTCTAAAAAAAAATTCACAAAAGAAAAAAACGATCACAAAAAAAGAAGGGGGCAGCATCAAGACGAAACAAAGCCAATCAAGCTCGGGAATAGGAAAAAAGGATGGTCGAGAAACAAGCAAAAAAAACTATTCAAAAGGGAAGAGCACAGCTAGAAGGAAAAATCGGAAAGGGGGGGGGATGTGGTACCGAAAAAAAGTCTTGTTGCTCAAAAAAAAAGGAGAAGGAAAGTCAAGTGCGCCGTAGGAAATCTCCGAGGGACCAAGGAAATACTGAAATCCTGCCCGCTCAGAAGGCGCAGCGGGAGAAAAAAGGGTCACAAGAAAAAGGAAAATGGTTAGAAGCTTACTCGGAGAAGAAGAAGTGCGGATTGTTCGACCCGTAACTGAGGGGGGGCCTACGGGAGGAAGGGAAGCTAGGGAGGAGACCTTCAGGAAATTTAAAGAGAGGGTGCGTGGCATCACCGTTTTGGTACCGGTCGGGAAAAAGGATCGAAGGACCAACTCTGAAGGGAACCTTGCAGGACAAAAAAAAAAAAAGAAACAGTCTTGGGGAAAAAAGAAGCCTTAGAGGGAAAGCCGAAAGATGTCCAGAAGGAACTACCGACGTTCCAGATCCCTTCATGAGGAAAGAAGGGGGGGGTGACGGTGCTGGGAAAGGGTTGGGGAAAGGAAAGCTATGCAAGGGTTTTTGTTCAAAAACCACATCTCTAGAAAAAAAAAAGAAAGGCAAAAGGGGTCCAGAGCGTGGCCACACCATTCGGGCAGAAAAAATAAGGCGTGCAATGATGACCAAAGAAAGAAAAGTACCACCGTAGCAATTTTGTCGAAAAAGGAAGAGGTACGAGAGGAGAAGAAATGCTTCTTGGGGAGAAAGGCCAACGGGCGGGGGGCTTTGGGGGGGGGCGTAAGCGTGGAGCGGCAGGTCCGGAGGGGGAACAGGGGCAGCGAAAAAGGCGGTTCAGGATACCTTCGGAAAAATTTAGGGGGCAGAAATAAAAACTGAAAATACGACCCCAAAGAGTACGGACGAAAACTCATAAGGCCAAGAGTCTTGCAAAAGAGCGCGGCTAAAAGGATCAGAGGAAGTGTCGCTGAGAAAATACGGAAAGCAGGAACACGCCCCGGTAACCGGGCGTGACGAAGAGAATTAAAAGAAGAATTAAGAGAATGGGGGGCGCGTGGGAAAGGGAGGAAATCAGCAAAGGGGTCCAAGGTAGAGGGCCTCGCCCCTTGAAAGAAAAAGGTGCCTCTCACGGAGACAGCGAGAAGGGAAATCGGGAGGGAAATTAAATAGAAAAAGACTCCTCCGAACGGGGGGAAGTGAAGTGGGGCTGGAGGCTAAGGACGTCGCGTCTTGCTGCAGGGAAAAAAACGAGCGTTTGAAAGAAATAGGAAAGGGTCTGGGGGAATGGGCTTTAGTCTCGGGGAGCACCGGCCTAAGCAGGATTAAATAACTGGATGAAACGGCAGGTTCTGCCGACGAAAGAAAAGGCATGATGCAAAGGTTTGGGAAGGGGACCTTCAAGAAAGAACCTGGTAGAATATCGGAACAAGGGCAGGCACTTCATTTCAGGAGTCCAGCTCGAAAAGACCTGGCGCTGCAAGGAAGATTAGAAAAAAGGGAAAGTGAGGAAGTCTTGGCTCTCTGGGGAGACTGGGGGAAAATTAGCAGACTACTTGACAAAAGACCACAAGAAAAGAACGCAAGAAAAGAACACCAGAGGGGAAAAAAGACTTATGTCTGGGGAATTCCATAATTGGGGTAGCGGTTGGGAAATATGGTTAGGAATTGGAAGGCCGTTCTCAGCGTAAAAGAGAAAAGGGCAAAAAAAAAGAAGGGGAAAGGTAAGCTGACAAAGTCAAAAGGGGAACTTTGAAAAAAAACGGGACTGGAACCACACAAGAGAGTGAAGGAAAAGTACGCCGCAGGGGAAAGGAAGAGGATATTTCCCTGGAAGAAAAGAAAAGATGCTTGGAAAAAAGCTCCGGAAAGAAACCGTCGAGAGA
>Ga0179593_1216599_pt1 | contig 16963 bp, 12 predicted proteins | sample CZODoug2_1_08_16_FD_185931 | JGI IMG/M metagenome (GOLD analysis project Ga0179593, IMG submission 185931) | Vadose zone soil fungal communities from Angelo Coast Range Reserve, California, USA - CZODoug2_1_08_16fungal (PacBio error correction) | ecosystem: Environmental > Terrestrial > Soil >...
GGGCGCCTCTGGGCGGTGTGAAGGATAAAATATGTCGCTCTTTTCTGCGGTTGTGTGGGACAAAGAAATGGGGATCAGATCAGTCTGAGGGGGGGGGCTTATTAGAACCTTTCTCTACAGGCCGGGGGGTCGGACTCACCAAGGGGAGGGAAGAAGGATAAAAGACGTTAAATCTCGAGGAAGCTAATCAGGACGTGATCGCCCCTCCGGCATTTTGAAGCAAAGACAAAAGTGCCGGGATGTCAGTAGTGCGCACCCTTCTAAGGCCGACGAGATGAAGGGTTGCGGGGTGGTGCCAAGAATAAAAACCATCGGACCCATGGGAACCGCAAACGGAACCAGGCCCTGCGACAAGACTGGCTCGCCCGGCCAGGCGGTGGAAAAGGCAAGAGCCGTGGTGTGCGGTCGCTTGGGAAAGACTCACTGAGAATGAGAACTCAAGCGACAGAGCCGTAGAAGGAGGGAGGGTCTACCTGGAGTGGACACCTTACTTACGACTAATCAAATTGTGGAGAGCGAGATTGGACACGAGAAAGGTCGGTAAGGATTTATCATGTAGGTAAGGAACCTCCGCGCGCGAGTCCCTTGAGTACTAGAGGGACTAGAAAAGGAATGCCTCGCGGCGGGCGAGGCGGCCCTACACTCCCTTGCTGCTATAGTGGTCCGCCTTTGAGACGAAGAGGCTGATCCTGTAAAACCGTGGGAAGATAACGTAATGAGGACGGGCGGAGCTGAGGCGTGGACATGGTCAGCATAGTTCTTTCCATTCCCTTAAGGACAAAAAAACAAAGTTTCCAAGCGCTACCTTTCGAAACTCTAGAAGAGGGGAAGAGGGGTCGCGAATTAACTCTGAGGATAAGACCTCAGCTGAGGTACAGGAAATCACTGCTCTAAGTTAGTCTTTCGCTTCTAATATCAAACGAAAGAAAGTAGGCCCCTTGAACTAAGAAAGGACTGAATTCTAGTGCCTCTCTTAGGGGAGTAGTGAAACCTGTCCAATTTCTTGTTTTGGACAAAGTCGGAAGGCGCCCGAAGAGTATGGGGGGAGTTTCCTCCGAATCTCCTACACTCAGATAAACTGGCAACGCGAACTCTGTGGACCCTGAATGAGACTGTGAAAGAGTCCTGAAGCCGGGCTTGTTGGCTCTGATGTCGAGCGGTTTCGGGACGAAACACCCAGCCCACACCGCGAAATTGCAGACAGGGGTGACATGACTTAAAGGGGGAAGCGGGAAAAGGCCTCCCGGACCGGGAATCGGAACGTGGCCTTGCTCAGGGGTCAAAGGATATCAGCATCCTAGCCCCGGTGGGGCTGGGAAAAAACCTTTGGTACCCCTCGAAAGGGACAAAGAGAAACCTCCAGCGGGCAGCTCGACCTTGTGCCTTCACGTTACTATATTTCTGCGGCTTGGCCAAGTTATGGTTCGAGGGGGGGGAACATTACAAAAACAAGCCGCGATAAGGGAACTTATCCTCGACTAGGAAAAACGACGAGAGGATCCTTTGCTCTTATCTAAACAGACAAACGACTACGATCCTTCGAAAAAGCTAACGTCATGAGTTTCTCAACCGGACCGACGAGATTAGGAAACTGGTTCGACTGGGCCCATATGGAGCAAAAATGCGCAGCGGATAGGGGCGCGAGAATCAGGGGCGAATTCAACCCGCCTGACGGCCTTGGGATAAAAGGCTCGTTTTCGTAAAAAAAAACGGGACAGGGGGTTGCCCATTGTCCTTACAAGTACATTAAGAGGAGGTCCCTCAACGGCGGTTCTCTGTAGATCCATTTCTCAGACTTGGAGGGGTTAAAAGGCCGTGGCCTCACCGGGGGGGGACTTAACCACCAAGGCGAAAAGTTACCTAAGGAAGAAGGTCTCAAGGTTCCCTGAAGATCAAAGTTTGCGACGGAAACAACTCGACGTTGTTCTTCCTTTTGTTTCCTCGGGTCTTCCTGGAGCGAGAATTAGCTTATTTCCGAGATCAAAAAGTCGCCGACTACTCAAATCAACAAAAAAGCCTCTCGGGGAGCACTACTAGAGTAGTACTGTATACTAAGACGGCGGGGGGTATGAAGGCCCTAAAAGGAAAAAATAAAAGAGGTCCTGTAGGGGCCAAAACCCAAAAGAATCTGCCCCTACCAAGTTCCCTTCCCTCTCCTCCAAGAAGGAACAACCTTTGTACTAAAAAACCAAAGAAAAAAATAAAAGGGAAAAAGCAAAATCAACTGGACGGGCGCGTCACTGAAAAGTTGTCTTCTACGCCTACTCCTCTCTACGTAAAGGCCCACTCGAAGATCCATATGGGCGAGATCGGACCTTCTTAACTTTTCTCTCGGATCAGGGACGTATACTTCTCCGGGAGTATGCTCAACGGAACGCGTACCGCGGCGAAACAAAAACTACTCCCACCTGAACAAGAAAAACGACCGGAAGTGGCCGTGCAACGCATACATCCAGGGACGCAAAACAAGCCAGGAAAGTTCAGACGACTCCTTTCCCGAATATGGACGTAAGTATCTGGAAAAAAACGGGGGGATATCCAAGTCCGAGGTATCGGGCCTTAACTCCCGTCCAAAAAAAAAACGGGATCGAGCGGCCCGAGAGGTCGTTACCCAAGAGAATAAGTCCAATGAAAATGGACAGATGACATATCCCGTGGGTAGGAGTCGGGGAAAAAAAGGTGCTCGGAGGACTTTCAATCGGTGGTCTTGGTGGTTACGGTTTTCGAGTGGGATACATAGGGCGGTAAAGAAAAGTCTTTTGCAAAAGTTTATATTTCGAAAAAAGGTCCAGGAGAGGAGGGTCAGGTCCGGGTCTCTCCATACCCTTTACTCATGTGAATCTCAGGAAAATCAAACATTAAGCTGGGACAACGAGAAGTGAGTGGTCGGTTGTTGTTGCTGGAAAAAAAGTTGGAAAGAAGTGCTGGAAAAGGACCGAAGTGTGGTCCGGTTAAATTCGCAAGACAGGGAAAGGGAGTTCATCCGACTAAACAAAAGGAGAGAGAAGAGATGTAGCCCTGGCCCTGGCTGGGACGAAGAAGGCCCCAGTCGGGAGACCGGACGTACACTATCAAGGTCCTCAGAAAAACGAAGAAAAGAAACTCGCCGGGGGAAGTGCGTTTCCCGCTCTTAGGGTAAAGATAGTCATAAAAAAAACCTTTGAGGGGGACGGCGAGGTCAGGCAGAAACAGCTGAATCCGGGACCTGGAGCCATATCCACCTCTGACGGCCATCTGCACCCCTCCTGTGTCGACGAGAAAAAACGTAATCAAAAGAAAAACCACACAAAAGACACCTCTCAAAATGAGCACCCCTAGGAAATTTTCAAGGAAGTCACTATCACCCGTTGGACGATGGCGCCGGTCCTACCGCTTGATGACCAAACTCGACGAAAGAAACCAGACGTCCATGAAATAAAGTCTCAATTTCTTAAAAAAGGGAAGGAAGCCTATACGAGTTTCACGGGGCTATTCGAAGAATTTACAGCATTTTCTGACGGCGAAAGGGACGACCTTGACCATGAGGGTGTGGAGGGTAGTGGCCGAGAGGTTCAGATTTCTTTTTCAGGGGCCATTGTCCGTTCGGGGGATTATATCAGGTCGATGAGCCGTGGAAAGCATTCGTCATATCAAGCTCTAAGAGCAGAGGTTCCAAAAGAAGCGGATAGACGTTCGAGGAGTAAGACTAATCCGTTCGTAAAAAAGACTCGAAGAGATTCCTTCAGTTTGGACTACTCCCCGGAAAGAAGACGAAGTATTGTGAGCGTAGCCCCATGGAAGGTGTCTGGGGAAGTCCCCTGCGTACTACTTCGGAGGAGCCGTCCTTACGGGTGTTTGACCGACTCGTGGCAAACAAGTATAGAGAAAAAGGAAAAGACGGCAGAACACATCTGATGGCGTGACCATACCTCGGAGTAAGGTCCTAGCTCTTAAAAAAAAAAAAAATGGGGACTAGACGCCTCGGAAAGGGACCAGCCCCCCGGAAGGGATAGGAATACCATAGACAATAAGACCCAATTGACTTTGGCTGCTAACGCGACAAAAGTCCTTCAAAGGAAAATTCTGCCTAAAAAAGGAACAGTTCGGTCGGGGGGCAGAGGACTGGTGCTTCAACGGTGAAAGGGATAACCACCTCTCTCGTGAAACACCGGGAAATCAGGCTAAGAAGGGAAGAATGTGCGGACTTTAAACGGAACTTCTTTCCCAGGGAAAACTACGGTAACACTACAAAGAGAGGCCAAGGCCTTCCTGGGGAACTATGCAAACGTATGAACATGACTCCTCTCTTAGAAGGGACCATCATCTGTTCCAAGACTAACAGTTGACATGAAAAAAAAGAGGAAAGCAGGAAGCGTCGCCCAAGGTGGGGAAAAAAAAACTTCTTGGGGGCGACCCCGTAGGGTGGGGATCGGGACCTTTTAGATCCAGCGCCGAACCAGTTCGGGTGGCCTTAAAGAGTGAAAAATGAGGGATCCAAGGGCGAGGAACTTCATTTTAGGGTCCAGGTTTGGGAAAATCGACCCAAAATTGGGCCTAGCCTGCGAGAAAAGCCCGGTACAGGGCACGTGGATATCTTCCCCGGGAGAGCTTTGGTCACAAGGCGATGTGGAAAAAGGGGGGGAAAAAATACCCCCCGGGCACGGGGATCAGCCCTCAGAGTGGACTCATATGCAAAGGCCTAACCGTTAGAGGGGGACTGTCTGGAGGTCCGTATCACTAATTCCTGTCAAAAAAAAAAAAAAGGGTAGCTACGTGTGGTCAGGGTGACGTCCCAAGGCCCCGAACAGATAACATCCTCTCAAAAGGGGCCGGAGAAAAATCCTCGTCTAAAAAAAAGCAGGAAGCCAGGCTGGGAGTGGGCCAGGGCGAGTGCTGTTAGTCGCGAGGCATGAAAATAACTCCAGTTGCGCCGAAAGGCATAGCCACAACCAACTAACGTGAAATGGCGAACTAGTCGGACTAGTACGTTAGAATATAGCGGAAATGGGAGAGGTCCGGGAAGGGGGTGCTCAGCAGTCAAGCCAAACTCATTCGATTCTCCTTTCGGGTGAGGGGTGACTGGTCAGATAGGAAACAAGGCACGGTCAGGAAGCCTATCTATTGCGCTCGGCGGATCTAAGGTGATGAAAAGCACGGAGGTATAGGCTTCCACTTTTTACTTCCTTCAGTAATTTCCCTCGCTTCAATGCAATAGGGCCCGAAAGGAATCCCAAGCGCTACTTAGAAAATCGAGGTAAGAGTGGACAACTTGGCACAGGTCATTAACTTCTGAAGACTAAACAGGCGCCATATATCGCTTCCGTGAGAAGGCGTCTTCTGGGTGCCGAAGAAGGCCAAAAAAAGCGAGTGGTCCTTCAAATAAGAAACTCTTCAGCCCTTCTATATACAGAAGATAACGTCAAGGACGTTAAATGTCCTCACTTGTCGCTGGAAGAGTATCTGCTCTCACACCTGGATGGGAGGAGTCAGTACAGGTAACAAAAGACATTTCTTACCAAATGGGAGCTTCTACTTCTAGAGTCGGTAGGGATCGGAAAGCTCCACAGCGACACAGACTGCAGGACTCACCCCGCAAGGAGGCCGGGCAGAAATTCCAGTTCTAGCAAGAAACGTGAACAAGGAAGATTGTTTAAGGTCCGAGAGGATGCATTTTCAACGCCACAATCAGACTCTTCGCCTGAGGCTAGAAGTTGGTCTCAACGGAGCTCCCTCCCGGCCCTGCGGAATGCAAACAAACAGTTGTGGTAGAAATAAAAGAACTGGGAATGTACTAGCTGGGCAAACGCGAGAGAGGGGATACGTGTTCTGTAAGGATTCCTCAATTCGGCGGAGTCCCGGGGAAAAGCATCGTCTTCGGAAAAAACCGGTCCCCCTCAGAATCAAGACTGAGAAAGTCTATTTATGTAAAAAAACCCACGAGAGCAACAAAAATTGCGGGAGAAAAACCAAGGTGAGCAATCTCTCAAAAAAAAAACGAAAAAAAAAGGGGAGGAGGAGTAAAAGAGGAGGTTAGGCCATCTGTAATTGGATCTGAAAAGGAAAGAAATAATTTACTGGGAGAGAGTGGGTGGGACAAAAACGAATGAGACATCTCATGATGGGGAGGAGTCTGACCGTTACTCGACTCGGCATTATGGCCGCCTCCGCATTTCTCCGAAACTAGGAAAAAAGACGTCAGCCTGCGTGCCCTCGGAAATCCGTGAGAACACCGGCCGTTGTCAAAACTCAGGGGCAGGGGGTCACTCAGGGGTAAAAAAACATTCGATATTAAGGACGAATAGAAGGTAGGCTGATGAAACTTCGGGAACTACCTCGTACCGGGTAACAAGAACGGCAGAAACCAACCTTCTCTCCGCTTCATGAAAAGGAAAAAAAATCCAGGATCAAGGAGGACCACTAGATCGGGGCGCTGGGCCAACCGGAGGTCAGGACTCCCTTCTCGCGCCGGCGACGCGGGAGGGGGTTAAAATGGTGACATTACGTACTCGGAAAAGCAAGCTGTGTGACAACGCTAAGGAAAGGGGCCGCGAAAAGTAGGCCTTCGGAGCAGGGAAAAAGGAATGCACTAAAGGGCGAGGTCAAACAAACTAACAGAAAAAGAGTGATGACAAAGAGCTTGCTCTCGGGAACCTACAAAGAAAGTTGCTCATCCCTATATGTCGACCAGGGGACTTAAACAAACTGGATGATAAGGGTAGAAATGGTCGCAAGAAGAAAGGAATGCCGTCATCAGGGATTGAGGCACAGTTACGTCTGAGGCTGAGGGCCCGTTCCCTTCCGGACGAAACCTGTGGAACGGGGAGGAGACCCTTGCGGAAAGAAGGAGTAAAAAACAGTCGAGAGCTGTTAAGGACCTTCCTAGAACGACGCTATTGAGGCCCGACAGCACTTGTCATGAATTGGGGTATTGGAGCTGGCGCGTCACCCGGACGAAATCCACTGGTCTCTAGAGGCCGCCAGACTAGGGGGGCCCTCTCGGCGGCTGAGTACCCTGGGCCCATTTGGGAGGGGGGGGGTCCCTTGCTGGAAGGGGGAGGGAAACCCTCTCGAGGGAGGCTGAATCAAACGCTCGCAGGGGGTGAAGATTCTGCATTCAACCACTGGCAACCAGAAAGATATGTCCTGGAGACGGTGGCTACTAGAAAAGAAACCGGGCGACAACATGGATTTGTGAATCGTGGGGGAAGGTAAGAATCTTGAAGGGTTGAAGAAACAAAGCCACACCCGCTCTCCTCGTCTACTTTTGAGAAATTAAGTACGGGAGTAGTACCCAATCCCGGAATAGTCTAGAAGGAAACCTGGACACATGTGCGGTGGCAGCTGTTCACGAGCGGGGGGGAATTGGAACTCACTAAAAAGGGGGGAGGGGAAAAGATTGTTTCCTAAATGCCCTTTAAAAAGCTCGCGAGAAAGGTCGCTCTACAGTTTGCCGCTGGACTGGGGACTGTATTCTGGAAGGACTTTAGTGGGAGTTACAAACACCACATGAAAAGGATCTAAAGACTGAAATGACATAAGATATTCTCAAAAACAAAAAGGCGAAAGTATCGAGAAAACATTCAAGAAAGAAAAGAAGGTGTAACAGAAACAGCGAAATCTTGAGACCTGCCGGCAGAACAGGTCCTGAATGAAGGAACTTTTCATGGGCCGCTAGAAAAGGCCCTTCGAAGCTATTCTGGGCGGAAAAAGCCTAAGGAGGCGTTCACCCCGGGCAGGAAGTGTCCTGTGCATTCATCGGTGGGAAAGTTCCCTTAAAAACTAGGTTGCCCTGGGCCGGAACAGCCGGACTATTCGAAGTCCCTCCCGCGGCGGAAAAGCGTCAGACCCTGGGATCTCGGGTATGGTTCAGAAAAAACAAATTTTGCATCATTCTTGAAAAAAAAAAACGACGGGGGTTCACCTATTCCGACTTCGAAAAAATTTCCTAAGAGAGATTGCTAGGAGAACGTCTACTGGTGGTGATTCCGTGGACGCTGGTTGCATAGTCTATTACGGCGAATGTTCCTCGGCGGAAGGAGGGAACCGGGAATCATTCAATAAAGCTGAACTACGACCGGGGAACCTACAAAAAAAAAACTTCTGGGGTGGTGGGAACGGGCCCTTTCATCGAAAACTCTACTTGAGGCGGAACTTTCCCCCCTCACGCGTCTCCCCCGAAAAAAGAAAGAAAGGGAGCCGAACCGTACGATAAGGGCGCCGGGCTAACACCTACCCTTCCGACAAAGGCTGGAAGGACTGGCCCCAATCCATGGGAGGGGGAGTTGCGTGTAAGAGGACCTAAGGTCTCTCTTCGAGAGGGCCGAAACTGCATCAAACGTAACGTCCCTCAATAAAACTAAAAACTGAGAGAGGAAGAGGGGAAGTCGCAAAGATAGACTGCGCAAAAAACAGGAAGGGCTCTTGAGAACGGCAGACCGGCCTACTACCTACCAAACCTAAAGGGCAAATGCCCCGACCAAAAAAAAAGTCTGAAAAAGTCTTTGGGAAGAACAGGACGCTCACAAAAGACTGGTTACAAGGTTCCATAAAAAGAAAACGGACGCCAAAAGGAGTTGTAAAATGTGATTCGAAAAATACAAAAGGGACAAAAAATAGGCACGGCCATCAAGGCAAAAAAAGGGAGGCGTCAGCAGGGGCCTTTCCGAAGTCGTCCAAGAAGAGAAGTAGGGGGTACCTCCGAAACGAATGGACATGCGCAAGTCTTCCCGGTGGGAGAGGAAGGTCGGGGGAAAGGGAGACCTTGAAAAGGGCCGAGGGTGGGGAGGGGGGGTGGCGGGGTGTCTCAAAGGTTTTCTCACACGATGGGAACTTGTGCAATGGGGGAGTGCCTAAAGGGAAATTATTAACGTTCGTTCCCAAGGGGGAAGATCCCGCCAGGGGAAAGATGGTTAAAATTGACCAAGGACATCTCCTCTGGGAAGCATTGCACGGGAGATGGGAGTTGGGGGTCTGTGTTTTTTCATTTATAAACGGGAGGGGGCAGGAAAGGGGGGGACTTCCATCGCATCGAAGGTCATTTTCTTTATCAGCGACAAAACAAAAAAATATTATTATTAAATAAGAAGATAAGGGGGAAATGGCCAACTTGCGGCCATTGAAGGTCAAAAAAAAAATCTTGAAATGGACCTCCAACTATAAAACAGGGTCCTCCAGCCCACCCAGAACAAGTCCATCGGCCTTAGTCTGAAGAGAGGGGGGGGAGGAGGCAGCATACAGAATAGAAAGTTAGGGGATAGAAAGAAGGTGGGCCACAGCTTCATCCGTGACCCTTCCAATTCCCCTTAAACCAACCGGTCTACGGGATAAAAATGGAAGAAAAAAGCCACCACCAAAAAAGGAGCAAAATTAAAAATCAGGGGGTTTCAAAACATCCGATCAACAATTCTCTTCTCGCTGTCCAGCGGCAAGTGTTAAAAGTGATCTCTTAAGAAAGAGAGATTCTCTATCGGACCGGGTCGAGAGGCCTTCCAGAGACACGATTTTGGGAAAGTGGCTTTCGAAAAAGGACTCATGGATCGAATTTTGTTTCTTAACCGTCTTCCGTTCTGGAACTTTGACATTAGGGGGGTTGTTGACGTCGTTCCACAGAGGAGAGAAAGGAGTGGTCGGGGAAGGGGGGACTTCGGGTCTGGTGAAGCAGTTGGTAACTAGGGGGGGGGCCGGGGTTGGGCCAGACGAGGTATTCTTATATCCCGAGCGCAAGATACTTAAAGATCTCTAAGAGGGGAGGGGGAGGGGGGAGTACTACTAGATCCCCAAAAGTGAGGACCGATCGGAAAAGAAGTGACTACGATCCCTTCCGCCTACAGTTCTGAGGACGGAAGAAAGTTCAAGGGTCGTTTTAAAAAACTTTCCAAAACGGATCTTCCTACGCAGGAAAAGCGGGGCCGAAGTTGTAGGGGGACCGAACTACTCGGTGGTGAAAGCGGCCCTAGAGGGAATAGGTATAATTTCCTTCATACCACCGGAAAGGAGTGGTTACAACATACCTGGCTAGAGGGAGGAGGAACTCGCTTAGCAACTGGGCGATTCAGCAGATTAATCCGCCGCCAGGCCTAGGGTCACTAACCAGAGAAAACTGACTAACCGTCTGGCGGTGGTCTTCAGAATCAGGAGAGTCCCGGAACGTTCTACTTCTGTGGGGAACGTCAAATTTCTCAGTGGTGTTAGATAGGGGACGGTCACGTACAATAGGAAATACAATGGCTTCCAAAAAAGTGCCGAGCAGAGCAAAACCAACTGGCCCGAGGCGGGGCTGCCGGAAAGATGGCACGTCAGTCCCGGAAATATTGCCGGGGAAAGCAAAATCAGATCCACGGCCGTCCTGAGGGGTTAACTAGTCCGATGAATCCGACTGTAACACAAAGCTCTTCTCAGGGCCAAAGATGGGGAAAAAGAGAACCATTTCATCAAAAAAAGCTAAGAGACCGGTGGGCGGAACCCGAGGTAGTGACGTCAGTACTTGCCGCGTAGAGTTGAAACTCTTCCTTGTCGAAGCCATAGAATCGCCTCGTGCGGGGTGGCGGGGGAAGGAGGAGGGGGCATTGCTTGGATCTTCAGTAATGTCCGTTTGTTTAAATGAAACAAGTTTAACTAACCTCCTCCTCAGCCCCGTGCAAGGGCCCGGTAGAGCAGGGAACCTCTCTCTGAAAAGGGGGAAATTGAGAAGGGGGGGGAAAAAAGGTAAAGCCGCCACGGGAAACTCAAAAACGGAGACTCCTCAAAAAAAGAAAAAAAGATGAAAAAAAAAAACAAGGAAAAAAAAATAGAAAAAAAAAACAGCAATAAAAAAAATCCGGCCGCCCGGGAATCGAAATTCAGGGAGGCACGGGAGAAAGGCAAATGACGGCGAGGAGAGCGGTAGTTCAGTAACTGGGGACCCCGCAGCTCAGCAAATAAGACGCAACAAGACGGAGGTCCTGCCGTCACCTTATACCCTCCTAAAAAGGAACAGAGGCGGGTAGTGCCAGGGTGACTATCTTTGCGGCGCGGGGGAAAATGCTGAAGCCCTACCGAGTAAAGGGGGGAGGGGGAAGGGGACGCTCGGAACAAAAAACGCTTGGCCAATTTCAAATAAGAAACCGAACTGCACTATAGTCTTGGCAAAGAGGGCGACAGGGCCTCGGCATTCTGGGGGTAGTGCGGAGCCCTCACCCACCCTAAGGTCTAACACGGGAAGGTCGGGACCAAATCTCGTCAAGAGGGAAGGTCCGCGCCCGCGGAGAGGATTAAGGGGAGGGCGAGAATCGTATGGCCTCCGTTTCGCGAAGGGACACTTGTCCCTCATGCCGAAGTTCAGAAAGAAATCTTCAAGGGGGAAAGGGAAAGGAACGCCTCAAAAAAGAATTTAAAAAGAACTGGGGCGACCCAGGTCAAAAGTAAATGACCCTTCGTCGTGCAGAAAGGCTGACAGAGATTAGAGAATGGAGAAAGGGCATGTCCGGGAATAGCCCGCCGTATTGATGTCCTTAAGCTCCGACTAATCTCACCATTCCACTAACGAGGAAAGGAATTCGGGAAAGACCTGTCTCAAAAAGGACAACCAGGGGGAATAAATAAAGCTGGAGGCCGCTCACCAATTGATGTGCAAGACGTTAAGGCCAGGGGAAAAAGAAAGTTCAAGCAGCACCGCTGAACTTCTCGGAAGAGGGTATTGATATCTCGCGTCGCCCCAGCGAATTCAGAGCGAGGAAGCAACCCGCCTCGAAAACAAAGAAACTCTATGCATGGGGCAGTGGTTTTGAACAGGGAAGGATTTCCTTGCCTGGGCAAGAAAAGGGAAAAAGCGAGTAGGGACCATACGCTCGGGGGGGTGATCACGCCTCGGACACTCAATCAACTGGAAAAAGTTGGAGAATGCAAAAAAATTCATAGGATATGCACTTAAGTAAAAAGATGGGCACGAAATACTTACTGGGAGGGGGGATAGGGAGGCCGCCTGCGGGAATAAACGAAAGACGACATGCGTAAGATAAAGGGACCGCCTACGCACTAAGAATGGGAAACTGCACTCATGGAAAGGTTCCCACCAAAAAGCAAAGAGCTAAAGGAGGGGAAGTAAACCAATCTCCCGAGGAGACGCTGACGAAAAAAGGAAGGGGAGGAAAAAAAAATAGGGTCGAATGATTATTGGTACTTATACAGAGAGGGCTCAGAGCTCTAGGGTGTGAACGTCAGGGGCGTAAAGAAAAAACTCAGGAAAGGTAAGAAGGCGAGACGGTCTACTAAAAGGTTCCTGAAGCCTCCTCAGCAGAGGCCTCCAGGGACCCCGTAACTTAAAAAGGACTCGGGGGGTCGTGACTATCTTGAAGTACTGGGGGTTGGGGGGGTGGGGGGGGGGGGGGTGAGAGGGCCCTCGCCTGTTCAGACGAAAAAGGAATTGAACCTGGACACACAAAAATGAAAGGACTAATAGATGTAAAAGATCAAAAGGAACCTGGAAAAAAATAGAATTCTGGCCAAGGACCCTTAAAAAAAACTCTCCTCGTAGGCTAGCCTGCGAACTCTGATTCCAGAACAGCTGGAAAAAAAGTTTGAAAGAAAATCAGAAGAGACTCCCTTCTCAAGCGCCGTAGAAGCTGTCTTTTCCTACCTTTAGTGGAACCGGGAGAAAAAGACCGAAAGGGGGTGCGGTCGGAAGCTGATTTCAAGGGACCAATTGAGTGCCTTCTGGGCAGGTGGAGGGAAAAGGAACCTCTCTATTCCTTGTCGACAGAGGCTAGCGTAAGGACAGCCGGCTGGAGGAAAAGTCTGAAAAACGAATAAACCAGTGGAAAAAAAGAGATGCAGAAGGGGGAGTCACGCCATTTCTTCTCATGTCGACATTGAAAAGAATCTCGGAGAAGTCCGCAGTGATGCCCTCCGGGGCTGAGATGTAAAGTGGTACTTCCCGCCGGCGCGAAAACCTTTGCACGGCAGCAAAGGGCTGAAGGACCAGGCGAGGGCAAGGAACTCCGACTCAAGGGCCGAACTGTAATAGTTAAGAATAACGGCGATAAAGAAAAAAGGGGGGGGATCGAATTGAGGGGAGCTGGGCGCGAAAACCGAAGGAAAAGATTCCCTGGAAGAAAAAAAAAAATAAAGACGCTATTAAGCCTAGTATGTAGGATTCTTCGAAATGCCCAGGACGGGGGGGTGGAAAGATTCTGCCAGGAAAGCCAGAATTAAAAGGGAGTAACTCCAAGAAAGGACTCTAGATATCATGACACCTCCACTAGTATTGGAAGAGCTCTGCGACTAGACGTAACTGGGGAGAAAGAAAGTCGGGTTTCTAAGGGTGTACAGAGTTTCTGTACTGTGACGACAACGACCACCACCGCGAAACAAGCCGGAATGGGGGTGGGGGTCAAAATGGATTACTTTAGGACCCCGCTCAACACGGAAAGGATAGAGCCCGTTCTGCGCCTTTTATCTGGGCAGAAGAGGGGGAAAGGAATCGAAAAACAGCCACCTGGGGGGGGAGGGGGGAAAAAAAATGTTTTGAACCACTCGCAGCACTGTAACCAAACTCTCGGGGAGCCGTTCATCTCGACCGTGACCGGGAAAGGGGAAAATGAGGCGTCTATTGGGGAAAAAAGGTCGGGGGGAAGGATTTAACAACAGTAACAAAAACTGCCTGCAGAGAAGAACCTGTCAATAAATAAGATCGACACGAAACATAAGAGTCGCGGCGCTTGCTCAAATAAGGGGGAAACCGACGAATTAAAGGCGAAATAAGGAAAATCTGGAGGCACGACTTCCTCTTCGCTATTAGGAAATGGGGGAGAAGGTGAAAAGATGCAGGGAAAGGCGAAGCCGAGGCGTTTACGTAACTGAAGAGGAGGCAGAAATTAACCCGCCGAACTCCCTTGATCCTGATAGTGCTTGACCCGAGCGGGGGGGGGAAGGGGCCGGCAAACGCTAGTACCCCGCCATCGACTCGGGGACGGTTACTCGGCTCTCCCTGGAAGCGAGTGGCTTGGCTCCATTTGACCATTGCCGCACCGTGCTGAAAACAAAAAAACCGGACGAGGAAAGAACGTCCGCACGGGGAAAAAGTGACGCGAAAGAGGGGAGAAACCCCACCTCTCCTTTTATGACCTGGGAAGACTGGTATAACCTATCTAAGAAAAGCGGTATTCGCGAGGCGGCCTTAGAAAGCACATTTCGGGAACGAATCGAAGCTGAAAAATACGTAAACCTCGCTTGAAAGGACACTGCGGGCTGTTTGTATCCTCTGAAAGATCACCTGTAGGACCGAAGAGAATTACTCTTTCCCCACAAAGTACGGCACCCCCGAACCTCCGGGAAAGTATGCCGAAAAACTAACCTCTCCTTATACAACGAAAAGGTCCCTTGGAGGACGAAGACCCCTCCGGTGCGGAGGAGATGCTACCTGACTTGAGCAGGCTATCATTCAAGACCGGAATCTATACGTACCAAAAAAAGGAAGTCCTAAGCGGAAGAGAAGGGGAATGACGAGATTGGTGAACCTAGTAGACCAGACGAACCTCTCCTCATTCTGGCTCAACGGCATCGTCGACCGACTAGCGAACCGACCCAAGTAAAATGGGCCCCCGACAACTAAGAGTGAGGGGATCGGAGGACCTGACGCAACACCTAACAAACATTTGTCAACAAAAAGAAACGCCTAGCAAGGACATCACCTTCTTTACCTTATTCACGTCTGAATAATAAAGGAAAAGGAGGAGTACAAAAAAGGACCAAGCGTAACCCAAAGTGTAAGATCAAGGGGAGCCTGATGAAGATGTGAGGAAGTATGATGTTGGCACGAAAGGCCGATGGACAGTTCTGCTAGAACGGGGGTGATAATAAGGGGATTTCGGCCACATGATAGGGCCACTGGCATCAACGTGAGGGTGTGGGGGCTTGGGGGTATCAAGTGTGAGGGGGGGAACACGGAAGCCATCGGTTGGGAAGAGGGTTCCTATGGCTCATTGCCAAAATTATTCAGACGGCGGTAAAAGCACTGAAGACGCCCATCTGCCCTGTCGATTTTCTATCTTGGACAGAAGAATCCGACGGACTGGAACGGCGAAGGGAGTGGGGGAAAACCAAGGTGGGGGTATTAGCCTGCAGAGTGGAACGGCCAAAACAGGACCTACGGAAGGGTGGCCGAAAAAGGCGACCCTACAAATGACAATGTTCTTTATCAAAATCACAACAACAAAAAAGGGGAAGGGGGGAGGTAACAGAGAGAGAAGACCGACCTGGCAACTGAAGTCTCCTGGTCCGGCCACCTGCGTGAGGGGGAATCACAGATAGGACCGGGCAGCCATCAAAAACCCCGAACCAGGACAAAAATCGTCGGGGGAAAGTCTTCCGCAGGGGGGAAGGTACGTAAGAAAGTCTTACAAAAAAACATCTACAATTTGCTGAGGCCGTATCGTCTGAAAGCTGATAAGACTACACGCAAAGATCCCCTGGAACAACTCCTGGAAAAATAAAGGTGGCGTACCACGGGCCACCCCTCACCAAACAGAACCCAGCGGCAAATCAGGCGAGCAATGGTAGACAACAGTCCGGTCAAAAAACTATGGCTCGTGAGAAGGGAACATCTAGGACTACGGTGAAAAAAGATCTCTGGAACCTCAGACAAGGCGATGCGGGCCCCGGGGATGACTGGAAGACGGACGGAATCCCGAGGTGGAAAGTGGGAGGGAAAAAGTATCCTCAGGAAGCAGTGCGCCCTGCTCGTTCTGGGTAAATTAAAAGGAAGGGTTTGGGTACTAACCAAGCGTGAGAGGGACAAAGGGACGTTGGGAGGCAGGGGGACGTGACTTTTCGTTCATCGAGGGGGGACAGAGTCAGCCGTTTAGACATAAAGCGGGAGGACCGTCGGAGAGCCAAGAGCCGTCGCAGATCAAAGGGGAAGACTCTCGCTAAAACTGGGAGGAAAGACGGAGGATAGAAATACTTCGTATATTCATTCCGGCAAAGGAAGAGCCAAAGGATAAGGAAACTCCGCCCACTGCGGGAGGGAACCCCGGTCCAGTCATGGAAGGTTCTGAAAACTTAGCGGAAAGAGGTACGTCTTCGTACGGGCCGGGAAGGTATGGGAAGAAAAGGTTTCACGCGGCGAGAGGCTACTGATACGGGCAACGGAAAAAAACCCTGGCATTAGGGAAAAATAAAAAGAGTGTCTCGTTGCCTCTGCGGAGGGAGCGCCAGGGGTCAATTGCCGAAAGCAGATCACCGCCCGGCCGCGCGAGACAGGGAAACACACGAAACTAAAAATGGTTGACGTCGGCCCCGATCTCCAGGGCCCAAAGGTACTAAAATTCAAGGCCTCGGCACGGTAATGGTTCAATCAGTGCTTCCGGGGCCGTTATACCAGACCGGAGGAGTCCAATCACGGTCAAAGAGCAGAGACGCCGATGAAAAATGTGAGGGGACTCGACCAGGGGTGGGCAAAAGGTCAAAGGAAAAAGAGGTACCGTGTAAAAAGCACGTATCAGAGCCAAAACAAACGAAAAGTACTTAGGGGCAACAAAAATCTCGAGGATCGCCGAAAACCTCTCGAAGGAAGGCAGAAAAATCTTTGGGCAACAGTCGTAACGCTTCACCAATGAAAGCGGCGGAGGCCGAAGGAAACCCGAGTAAAGGACGGAGCGCCTCGTACTTTCTAGGTCAGGGAAGATCCAAGCAAAAGAAACCGAGTAAGGGGGGGGGGGCCGATCTTCTGATTATAAGGCGAGTGGAGTGCCTGTGAAACAGGTCCGTGTTGAACCGCGACCCATAAATGTCAAAGCGCACCGCCAACCTCGGAAAGGGACCAGGGCCCGGTCCGAGCATGCAGCTCGCAGCGTTTGCCAAGGCGTAGGTAACAGGGACTAAAACAAAAGTTGGCTCGCCGGCGATCAAAAGTCCAGCTCGGAACGTCAAAAAATAACTTCACAGGGATCTACCTTTCCTTGGTAGGAAAACGGTGACGCCCTCAGGCTTAACAATTCTTCTATTGCCT
>Ga0179593_1459880_pt1 | contig 16963 bp, 19 predicted proteins | sample CZODoug2_1_08_16_FD_185931 | JGI IMG/M metagenome (GOLD analysis project Ga0179593, IMG submission 185931) | Vadose zone soil fungal communities from Angelo Coast Range Reserve, California, USA - CZODoug2_1_08_16fungal (PacBio error correction) | ecosystem: Environmental > Terrestrial > Soil >...
GGTTGCAGTAGCTCGTCGTCTAAGAAAGAACAACGGGGGGCACTTCTACTAGAAAGGTTAGTCCACGTTGTGTACGGGGAAGAGAAAAAGAAACTGAGACGCTGCTGATGAGAGACGAATTTAGTATGACGGGGAAATAACGAATCTGAACTGAGCGAGGGCAACTGACGCCTTACGAACCAACATGGGTAGGAAGTTGATGACTTAAAGCAGGCGCTCTTGAAGTTCGCGATATGGGGGGGGTCTTCTAATAAAGGAAAAAAAAGAGGGGGGTTAGGTCATCAGAATGCAGCGCCGTCCATCAGACGAAAAAAGGAAGGTTTGTGGTGGGGGCCGTACTCATAAGAATTATTTGGGACAAGGAAGAAGGAGCCGGAGAAGGTGACAAATCGTACCCAGAGGGAATGCATAGATTCGCAAAGGCAGCGTATTCCAATTGCCAAAAAACCACGCAGGAGGAAGGAAGCGTCCTCAATTCGCCGACGGACGGGACATTACTGTTAAAAACAAATGAGGGCAAGCGACTTGGGCGGACAAGTCTCCAGGACCGGGAAGACCTGGAAGGAGGAGAGCCTCCTCGTCAGCACGGAGACCGAGAAGGGGGGGAGAAAAAGGCTTGTGCATGAATCCTGCGTGAGGCCGTCGCGCTTGACTGTAGGGAAAAATGGTGAAGGACAGGGGCAGGGTTCCTCAATCCGGGGGCGAAAATCGGGGTAGGCACGGTCGGACCGCCGTCACACGTCCGCAAGAACTATCCATAAATCGGGCTGAAAAGCGGCATACGGAACTTCTGTCTTCATGTATATACAAGGACTCTGAAACGCGAAGGGCATTCCAAATCGATAAAAAGAGGTTAAAAAAAGAAAAGGGGGGAAGGGACAACCGGAGGAAATGACGCAGCAATGCCCATGACCATTTCGTGCAGGAACAGAACCCAACTTCGAGATTGAAGGCTGCTTCCGGAGAAGCTTTGAGACGAGCGCGTAGTTCGAGACGATCGAAATCGGTCCGGAGGAAATGAAAGGAAAAAAAAAATCATTGCGGCTCCAAGGACGAATGATCGCCGAACTTTCAAAAAAAAGACAGACTGGAAAAAAGAAGACGAAACGAGGTGCAGGCGGCGGAGGACCGGCGGGAGGACGAAAACATAAGGACCAAATTTGCGAGAATTTCTAAGAGGGGAGGCGAGGCTGTAGAGGACAGGAAAATCTCTACGCGCGGAGCGATGAATGAAAGAAGCGCCTCATCGATGCCGCACGGCAAAGAAGAAAAAGGAACCTGGGTCGACAAATTGCGGAAAAAAACCTCTCTTCGGAGGAGAAGCAGAGGAGAAAAGAAGGTAGATTGCTAGGGAGACTGCATAGTCGCTCTTGAGGTTTCTCACAAACTGAGAAAGAGAGCTGCTGACAAATTGGGAAGAAGTATTGTGCGAGATCCGGGGAGAGGCAGGAGAAGAGAAATGATTCCAGAGTTCGGAGGACAGAAAGAGAAAAAAATGGCGGAGAAAAAACGGAGTTCACGGAAGAAAACCAAAGCGTTGCGAGCAGGTTTTTCAAAGGCGAGAAACTGGGGAGAAAGAGAAGGGTTATCCACGCAAAATTTTCATTGAGATGGAGAGGGAGAGAAAGGGTGAGGAGAAACGAAAAAATTGATGAGAAAACCCTCAGCATATTCATTAAGCGCACATAGGAAACGCCAGGCAGATCGGGGGAATCGAAAACAAGGAGCCAGTTCGAGAACAGGTCCTTTTTGACGGCAGATCTAGGAGGAAAAGCAGAACGAAAGGGGACAACCGATGCATTGAGATCATCTCTGCTCAGGAAGGAAAGAAAGAGAGGAAATCTAAGAGAGAAAACTGTCTTGGCACAGGTCAGGGGAGGACGCAGAGTTGTGGGGAAATTACTGCCTTTTTTGACGTAAAGGGGAGAGGGGGGGGGGGAAAGGAGGAGGGTCGATGAACCCATCTCCTGCGCCGACAGGGAAACCAAAGAAGCAGGAGCAAGCAGACCGGCAATTGGGGAAAATAAACAATTTGCGTGCGAGAAAAGGGGGAGAGCCGATCGCTACCGAAAAGTACCATTGGAAGGGGGAGAAAAGCGAGCAACTCGCCGGAGGACCTAAATTAAGAAAAGGGGGCAACAAAAAATGAAAAAAAAACGAGCTGTGTTGGGTTAGAGTGGAGGGGGAAACCGCGGTCCTCATGGATACAGGGATCGGAGAGGAAGCGCCCGCGTCAAAGAATTTAACGACCACCAGCGACAAAGGCTGAAGCTATGAGATATCGACATCGTGAGAGGGGCACTCCGAACGCAAAAAAAGTCTCTTACGCTTATGGTTCAGGGGAGAAAGAGGCCAGAGAGGAAAAAGGCACTCCATAGAAATCGACCTCAACGTAACCAAGGCAGAGGGAGCGCCGCAATAGGCTGCGAATTTTAAACAAGGGGGACGATTTGCTAAGTTCTTGAAGTCAGATCAACCTGAGAAAAAGAGAGGCGCGGATCATGAGAAGTGGCCAAGGTCGAGACTCTAGAGGAAACGGTAAAAAAAAGACAGGAAGCTCAGGGCATCTGAACCTACTCAGCCAGCTCAATGAAATCGAGAACTGGTGCGTCCGAAGAGTCAAGGAACCTCTAAAATAAGGGGTAGGGATAAGGAAAACTAAGACGATAGTGGTGGGGGGGGAAGAGGCTGCGGGGAAAAAAAGAGGCGAGTTGAAGGGAATGGCGTCCGAAAGGAGCGTTAAAAAAAAGGAAGGGATGGAAAAGGGACGGAAGGAAGGCGACGGATTTCTCGAAGTGAAAGTCAGCCGAACAAAACTTCGTAAAACTCGGCCGACTCGAAGGGAAGTAATGATTCAGGGGTACTAAGAAAGTCATGGGAAAGGGGACATATGCAGCAAGGGGAACAGCGGGGGTGCAAGGAAAGTTTTATGAAACTATCGGGGGGAAAAGCGTTGGAATGATCGAGGTGGAGAAATGTCAGCTCCCTACAGACCACAAAGCAAACCCGTCGAGGGACAGCCGCCGAGGAATCAAAATTGTTCTTTCTCCTGTGAAGGCGGGCAGAAAAGTGCCTCAAAAGATTTTTGAGCACCAGGATGGGTGACACCCCCATGGAGGAAAAAAAAGGGTCAGACGTCAAAAAGACCTTTCTCAAAAAGTTGGCAAGTCGTGCATAAAAAATTTAATCCCGCCGTGCCGGGAGACCTGGCAGCAGGAAGGCATGAGGGCGGCGGGGAAAGGGCCGGTCCTGGAAGGGGGGTCCCGAAAAGTAGGAAGAAGTGCCGGGTGAACATGTCAGTCCTCCTTCTTCTCGGATTACGATGAGGGGCCGCGGCTCAGGGGGGGCGTCTGAATACGGCGACGCTTTCCGAAAAAAGGAGAGGGGAAGGAAGCTGGCGACAGAGGTTTGGAAAATGGGCTGGAGAACGGGGGAAAGATGGAAAGAAGGAATGCTGGGGCGTTACGCACCAAAGGAACACAGGAAGGAGGGCCCGCGGATGAGCTCGAAATCCGCTCAAGCATGAATGATGAAAAAAAAACTGGTGAAGCAGGAAAACCAAACCAAAAAACGAGTAGAGAAAAGAAATAAAGAGAGCGAAACGGCGACCAAGGGGACAGCAAACTTCGAAAATTTGGGTAGTACGTCCGGAAAGCAACGTCGTTAAAATGCAAGAGGGGGCAGACACGATAAGAGGTCGAAGCAATTCGAAGGGGCTGGGCAGATCGCAAACCAAAGTTCATCAAGGGGAGGAAAAATGCGGAAGGTGTGCGGCTGTAGGAAGCCGGCGAACTTAACTCGCGCGACTAGAGAGAAACAACAACCGGAGGAGGAAGGAAATCGAGAATTGGACGGGGAGCGCGGATTCTAAGACGAAAACCGGGGAGAGTTTCGAAAAACATTGGTAAGTGGTGGACGAGAAAAAGAACTGCGACGGAGTATGGGGCGCGTCTAATTCATCGGGACGGGGCCCAGAAAAAGAGCGATCTTTGCAGGCGGAGGGGAGGAAGCTCCGGACGACCCCGTTGCAAAGGGGGAACGCGTATCTATGAGGGTAAGCGATAGGGGGGTGGGGCGGAGGAGAGGAGACCGGCGGTTCTTGAAGGCTGAAAGTGAGGCCGGACCATCAGCGGCCGGAAATGTAAAGGGGGGGTTTTCAATTGGTGAAGTAACGCTCAGAAGTCCAGGTTGAAAGTATACGGAGAAGAAGAAGGGACACAAGAGGAGAAAGAGATATGGCCCCCTCGAAGCTTATTGACCAAGTGATAAAAATGGTCCCGCCCGCTGAATTCAACAGAGGGGGTACCAGAGGCCACGGAGGCATAGATGTTGAAAAAACTTACCTCGAAAGAGAAGGGGCTTCAGAGGGGAAAGGAAAGTTATGAACACCGGCAAGCAGCTAGAACCATGCCTCGGACTTCGTAAGAACGGCAAACGGAGGGGAGAACATGCTTGGGAAAGAATAAAAGGGGGCATGATGGGACTTTTCTAATTTTTGAAAAGGCAATGGGGGGGAGGGCAGCATACTTGGGAAGAAAAAAGGTTTCATCCCAAATGAACGACGGGCAAAAACGTAAAAGAAAGAATTCCAGGCCGCCGGGTAGCACGGGTCTCATACTTCGGGGCGAGGATGTCGGGGTGGGGAAATTGCGAGAAGCGACCTTGAATTCCGAGGTTCAAGTAAAAGGGGTTGAATTGGAACAAAACAACTTAAATTCGTCATGAAGGGGGACCATGACATTGGGCGACTAACAGTCGTAAGGAAGAGAGAAGAGAGGGATGGAAGAAGAGAGGCGGCTTCGGAGAAGAAATGAAGAATTTCTCCGAAGCCTGAAGGAAGCTCAGGTCGGAAGTTACTACATTTAGGAAAAGCCGAAACTTATCGCCGCAAGTTCTTCACATAAGCAGAGGGGAGAGACAAAAGAAGAAAACTCAAACTAGGGGAATGCGGCGGAGAAAGCCGAAGGAAGGAACAAGATCAGAGTAAAAGGGTGCGAGCGCTCATGGTAGCGGCTGGTATAAAGTGTGGTTAGCGCGGGAAGGAGAGCCGGAGGGAGTCTTTCACCGCAAAAGGATGAGGGGTTCCTCCTAGCGCATCGCAGGAAAACACGCGAAATAACAACGTGCGGAAAGGCAACGCCGCTCTGTTCGGGGCGGGACCTGTCCAACGGAGTCGTTTACTGTAGTCCTGCAAAAGCGAGAGCGCACCACAATCCGCGACGAAATCTGACAAATTTCGTAAGAGGGGGCGGAAGAAAAAGATGGACGAGGAAGCAAGAAAGACATCGTCTCCGGGTGGTCGTAAAGGAGATGAACAGGGAGAGTGACCGCGAAAGATAGCAAAAGGGGAGCGCGGCAGGGGGCAAAGAATACTACCAACCCCTTTAGCAGGAGGTTTGGGGAAAGGACGCGTCGGGTCCATCGGCGGGGGTGCTACTCCGCCAAAATTCCAATGGTCCGGTTTGGAAGGAATGAAACTAGACAGGGTTGAAAGAACGAATTGGAAAACCTTCTGCTGCAATTCGAGAAGAGGGCAGCAAAGGGAAGATCGGTTCAAGACACTCCAACTAACGCCGTCCGGAAAATCGGAGCATTGTGCAAAACGGCCTGCTCGACTGCGAAAAAGACGAAAAATTTTAAAACGATATTAAAAACTCGCAAACGGGATGAAAAAAAAGAGGAAGGAGAAAAGAGCAAGGGGAGTGAAACATCAGGGAGAGTCAGCAGAGGCGAGGCCTTGGGAAAGAAGACGAGGGTGCGCCGAAAAACTGGAGAGTCTTGTCGATGAACAAGCTGCGGCGGGAAAGCCCGGGGGCAAAGCGGAAATATCCGAAGGAAAAACCAAGGGAGGGAATGCAAAAGGTCGGCAAGAGCAGGAAGCCGGGGACCATTTTAAAGCGCAGCACCTCGCAGAGGAAAGTAGACGAAGGGGCAACCACGGAAGAAAAGGAGGGGGGTTGTGTTGCTAAAACCGCAGCATTTTCAGAAGGAAGTAGGGAGGATCGGAAAATACACGGATGGACGAACAACGCGAATAAAGATATTATGCCTGCAACAAGGAGGTAGAAGAAAAATCCCCAGGAGACAATTGGGAAGAAGGAGGATGTCAGGGGAGGGGGGGGAGGGACCAGCCACAACGCGAAATGCAATTCCAGTATAACTCCCAGCACCAAAAGGAACGAGCGCCGCCGAGCTTCTGCGAAGTTAAGCAAAGGGTACGATTTAGCGGTCCGGGGTGCGTACAAAGCGGAAGGAGAGAGAAAGGCGAGATCGGAAAAGCCCAGCGGTCGAGCGGGGCATAAGACAGTTGGCCGGACAAAGAGACATCAGCGGCCAGACATCAGGAGAGCAAGAGATCGTGTACTTGTTTCTGAAGAAGAGCTGACTCCGACCGGAATCTCGTGGAGAACATCAGCGATTTGGGGGGGAGGGTCTGTCGGTGCCTACAGTAGGAGAACGGGAAAAGGGGGGGGAAGTGACGAATAAGTTAACTAATCCGCGTATTTGACAGACCTGTAAAAAAGGGAAAAAAATGTAGCGCAAAAAGAGTGAAGTCGCCAAGAAGCTCTCTCTTAAAAGCGTACGGAAAGACTCAAAAGGATCGAAAGGGGTCGGGGAGGCCTACGCCGGGATGAATACTTAAAAGCGTTGCAATGACAGGGGGGAGAAAAATAATCGGTTGAGAGCTTGAAAGGGTAAAGGAGCTGTAGCGCATGGTAATCATCCACCCCCAAAAAAATCAGCACATCTCCGGGACGATGATACCGGGGGTAACGATAGTATTTCTTGAGGGAAACTGGGGAACGGCCGGGGACATACATTTCCGGAAATAAAGGGGGAGACAAAAAAAGGAATCACATTGGAAGGCAAGGCAAAGCAAAAGAGGGATCCACGTGTTCAGGATGCTTTAATTCCACAAGAATTTAGAAAAGAAGGCCCGGGAAGTAAAGGAAGCGACAGATTCATGGTAAGTGGGCAAGGGACTGTAAGACTGGGAGGAGAGTTGAAAAAGGTTGGGGGAAAGGTTCTTTTGACTGATAAAGAGATTACTATTAACTAGCTTATGGGGAAAGAGGTAACGAAGACTTATGGTCATAATAGAAATTGCTTGTGGGGATTAAGAGTGTGTTACTTCTCTGAGAACCTATACGTGGAAAAGGAAGTTCTATGCTCCAAGGGGCACAAAAGGAAGTGTTCACGAGGAAATGGAAAAGGGGACGGGAATAAGCTCCTCCTATGATGACCGACCGTCTTTTCTCCCATCCACCTAAGAAAAGATCGAAGGACTTCGACATTAAGGAAATAGTTAAAGCGTTGTCAAATTCTTCGGCAGAGACCTAAAGTTCGATCGCGGAATCGGGATGGGAAAGAACGATCCTATTCTCAGCGACATCATAGAAAGTAGCATGTGAGGGAAGCTCGAAACACATTAAGAACAAGTTCAAATGAAGGAAGGGGGTTCGCTTCAGAACGACTCGCACACAGGAAAGAGCTGATACTCAAAAAAAAAGGAGGAAAAGAAAGATCGAAGATTCCCAAAAGTGGCCTTTCTGGCGCATTCCGAAGAAGCAAAAGCTGAAATTGGGAAAAAGAACCATTGGGTTGGGGGAGAGGAGACAAAAGGAGAATGACTGTCGGATGGCAGCAGGTAGCATTAGATATCTTGGGGCAAAGGAGAGCTTGCAGTCAGATCTCCAACGACGAAGAAAAACATTTGCGGCGGTGATGAACTTAAGGGGAACGCGTCGCGCTCTAAAGGGGCTTAGGTCGCTGGAATGAAAGCGGTGAGGATCGGCAAGAGCGGAGGTCTATTCCAACATCGGCCACACCCCTTCCAGGGGGGTGGGTCATGGTGAAAGTAACGAATCCGCACTTCACAGTTGCACGGAGCCGAGAAGTGAAACCAAGAGGGCAACAACATCATAGGGAGGGGCCATCGAGAAGTATTCCAAAGAGGACTCAAAGAAAAAAGCGCCTCATTCTCGTAATCATGTCGCAGAAGCTAAGAAACAATGTTTCAACAGGCCTAAGGCAAAGAGAATGGTTCTTCAGCTTCCAGGACACGTATACCTAAAAAAATAAAACCTGAACCTCGTCCTGCTGCCGGAGAAGAAAGGGGGGCGGGGGAGGGGGAACAGGGCTTTGGAAAAAGACGCAGCCTGTGGAGAAATTCGCGAGGAAAGGTATGAAAGGGTGAAGTCACATGGGGAGGGTGAACGAAAAAGAAAGGGTCTAAAAAAGGAAAGGGGAGGTGTAAGGAAGGGAAAAATCACAATATAATCCTGCACTAAGGGGAGGAGAGGAGGAGACGGGCGGTCTGTCGGAGTGTCGGTAAGGAAATGCCAGGGAAGACAGACGCGCAAAAAATGCCCCGATATAAAAAAGAAGGTTTCTACAACTGTTTGGGGTAAGGGTCAAACAAATGCTTAAAAGAATAGGGTCCCATGAAAGGGAGTAGGACCATACCCGAACTGACTGAAAAGGAAAAGGATATTTCGATAATTCTGCGGTTCAGGGAAAGAGGAGAGACGCGGTCGCCGAGAGCCATCATCGCGTAGTGCGTCTGAAAATTACGAACTATCGGAGGAAAGGTTCGGACACACGCAGCCTCTCACCAATCGGAGGGGAGAGAAAGGAAAAAAGTTTGAAGAAAAGGAGGATAGGGGGTCTTCGACTCCCATTGATGGAAAATGTTGGAAGACTAGCGGGGACGAGGCCGCGCTGCAGGGGGTCGAAAGGCTACGAAAAAGGAGGCGCGCTTCATTCCCTCTGCAATCGGAAGGGTCGAAGCAAAAAAATCACAGAGAATGAACCGAGAAAATCGAAGGGAGGGAAATGGCCAAGATGAGGAGAAGAGAGGATCTAGACGAGGAATTTCATACAGACTGCAGGCCGCTCTGGGAAAAAGGGGAGCACCAGAACTCATCCGCGACGGGAAGGGGGGGGACGGCTTACAAATTGAAGTGAACTGAGGTAGAATGGCATCCAGGGAGAAAAGGGTCGCGGGGTCACGGTCGCAGGCGCTTAAGGCGGAGCCCGAGGAAAGATCCGGAAACAGGGCGCGCGCGGGAAGATAAAAGGTAAAAAAACTCTCAGGCGGTGGGGAAAAACTTCGCTGACGTCGGGAGAGAGGGGGAGAAGGGAGCCAAGTCAAAGGGTCAGGGGGGGCCTTCAGGATCTGCTCATGTTAGCACAAAAGGTGGGGGGGGTGGGGAGAAAACATACGTTCATGCGAGGGAATCCAAAAGACGAGCAAAGGAAATAGGGGTTTCATCGACACTCCATATCTCCACCCGGCAAGGAGAAAGAGGAAGTCCTTTTGTCAACAAAAAAGGGAAGAGACGGCTACTCCGACATTTACGAGCCTGGAGATTGGTAAAGCTGAGAAACAAAACAACAAAATGAGGGGGGAGATGGCAGACTTCGGGGACGAGACGAAGAAGAAAAAAGGTGGGGGAAAAAGACGGCCGGGGGTGAGAAGGAAAAGGAAACTGGGATTATGGGGGAACTATGCCTGGCGCACATATTGGCTCTTTCATCGAGAGGACGACCGCACACGTTTTTGAAAAACATCACCAAGTTCGTGGACTAAGGAAAAACAGGGTCGAGAAGTCCTGCCGGAAAAAACAGGAAGTGGGTGCCAAGAAAACCTCCAGAGGGAACCGAGAGTAGCGCAAGTTCAAACACCCGGAGAGGGAGCGGGGGTTGGGTATCTTTTATTGAATTGCCCTCCTCTCAGAAATTGCTAAGGGAGCTTTTCGCGGCCTCGACCCAAGGGAAAAGAAGGGAACCAACAAAAGTAGCGAGATGATGCCGGAGAAACATCAGTGTGAGATCGCAAAGCTCTGGAGGGTTGTCAAGGAAAAGAAGAAAATGGGGTTGACAGCAAACGCGAAATGCGGACCAAGAGAAAAGAGAAATCAATCAGGAGGGGAGACGGACGAGAGAAGGATAAGGGGAAAAGGTTGTCAGGCTCTGGGTAAAGCTGACGGAGAAGTTCTAAAGCGGAGCGATCAAGGAAAGGCTGTGACGGACGATTCGCGAGGACCTTTCCGTACAAAGACATCTAAAAAAAATGACAAAATGTAAGAGAGAAAGGGGGCAACAGAGGAAGCAGGATTCAAAGGAAGAAGAAAGTACAGGGTGGAAGGCCTCTCGAGAGGTTATGAATGATGTCGGGGGAAGAAAAAAAGTTTCTGGAGGAAGAAGTTGAGACTTTGGGAAAAAGAGGGGTCCTTAATGCCCAAAATAACGCCGCGTCGGGAAGGAATGTCGCGCAAGCGTGGACGGCGCAGAGACGCAGCTCATTCGTAAAGAAGAGAAGACCGCGCTCAGTCGCGTTGGGAGGAAGGGTCACGAACCAAACGATGTCAAAAAATTTAGAGGTTGCATTCAAAGGGGGAATGAACTAAGCGTTTTAGAAAGAGGTTTAATGTCCCAAGTAGGACGGTGGGAGAGCGGAGGACCAACATAAGTCCAGCATACCAGTCACCCGGGCAGAAGATGATAAAAGGTAGGGGAGTTCAATGGGGACGGGTACGGCTGGGCAAGCGGGCCCCAAAGAGGGGTTTGGGGGGTGGAAAAGTTGTGAGGAAAAAAGAACATTTACTTCAACATTACGACAGAGAGCGAAGTGATCAACCTTTTGCATTCTATGCAAAAAGCAAGGGAAAAAAAAAAAAAGGGGACGGGGAAGAAAGGCAGCGAGCTGAAAAGGAAGGTGGAAAACTGGTAAAAAAAATTACGAGTGAAGAAGGCCTGAAAGGGGTAGGAAGGTCTTGCTCAGTACGAAATGACCGACGAGGGAGGGAAAGAAGAAAAGAAGAACGCGCCTCTGGCAGAAAAGAATATCGAAGGGGGGGACCGAGTGTGCACACTCATAGCGCAGGGAAAGGAAAATGGAAGGATGCTTGATGCCCAAAAAAAAGGAAGGGATGTCGGGGAAGCTGGTGGACGGAAATCAGAAAAAAGGAAAATTCCGATAAAGAAAACCGCTTGGGCCAAGAAAAAAAACTAGGACCAAAGAAGCGAGCAGAGACTTGGGTTGAATAAAAAGGACCAAAGGGTGTCGTCAAGAGGGGAGGTCTCCGGGGACTGAAAAGATCGGCGAACGAAGGGACAGACGAGACCTAAAGAGAAGAGGCCATCAAGAAGGATCGAAGGTGATGGGAAGAGCTACACCAAAGGACATATGGATATGGTGGGCGGCTGGAGACTAAATGAAGAACGTTCCACCCGTCGAACAACAACAACAACGATTAGGAATGAGGGGGGCCTTGCGGACTCGAAACAACCGGCAGCAGGGACTCGACCGGGGTGAAAGGGGGGGAGAGCATCCAAAAAAAAAAAAAAACAAAAAGAAAAATGCCAGAAGTCTTCTTATGTCTCAGGCGTTCAAAATGATAGAAAAACAAGATAAGCAAAGAAAAAGCTCTGGGGGGACGGACCGACTCGAAGAACCGGGGGGGCAGGAAGTTGATGACTTGGGGGGGTCGCCGGCTCTCTCACCTGGTCTTATAGGTTTGCGATCTGAGTATGCCAATCGAGGTGGCGGGGAAAAGGCTTAGCGGATGTCCAAGTCCAGCGGGAACACATTTTTGTTTGCCTGGCCGGTAACCAATCACACTTCCAGGGGGGAAAAAAGTATAGCTCCGAGAAGTTTAACACCTCTACGCCAAGGATGTAGGGGCCAGATAGGCGGCAAAGAGGTATTCCAGTTGCGTAAAGTCCCGGGCACCGAGAAGGAGAGCCTCATACTGGGAATGAACATAAAACAGGCCTTAAGGAAAACGCCCTTGTGGGGAAAAAATTGAAAGGACCGGGTCACCTTCACGCGAGAAAAAGCTGCCTCGTCAACTGCAGGAAGGAGAAAGGAAAGCTTTGCTGGTGCAAACTACGGCACACGGGTGGCGAAGCGCGCTGACGTCAGGAACGGGAGAAAATGGGGCTTTACTAGGCGAAATCGTGGCGCAAACAGGTTAGGCAAGACTCACACAGAACCTAAGAAAGGAAGAAGGAAGTCTCTTCTGCCTGGGCAGGGAAGGAAGGGCTTACTCTGGGAATGGGCAATGAGCTTACAAGCGCCAGGACATTCCCCCGATAGAAAAAAGAGTGGAATACTGAAACGAGGGCAATTCTTCAAGGAGGGACCATGACATTGCGTCCGGAAGAAAGGAATTAAAGACCAGAAAGAGAAAGCGATTGAGCGACGCGGCGGAGGAGAAAGAAAAAGCAGACAAGTCGGGACAAATGCTCGAGTAGCGGAAGGTTAAACTATCATTTGGAAGACCAAAGGGGACGAGAGGGAACTCTCAAAAGAAAAAAAAAGGCCCAAATACGAGATCGTCCAAAGATGTGAAGGCGGCGGAGGAAAGAGGCGGAAAGACAAAAGAGATGCGAAAGGCAAGAGGTCGTGACGAGGAGGAGAGGGAGGTGATCGTCCGTAAGCGAGAGAGCCGAAAAGTCTCTTAAGGGGAGAAGAGCAGACTGAAATACTTTGACGAAGCCGCAGAAACGCGAAATCGGGAAAAAAAAACTGTCAGGAAATTTCGCCTCGCGATGCGGCCGCGCGAGGACGGTTCAGAAAAAAAAACCGAAGGGAGTTTCTTGTAAAAAGAAAAAAGGCAGAGCGCAAAAAAGAAAAAAACAAGGGGAGGGCTGACAAATTGGAGGAGATGTGCAATCTCAACGATGTCAAAAAGAAACATCCCGGAAGGGGGCGGGAGGGGTCAACCTGCTCTAAAGGCCGAGGAAGAGAAGGGCCAAAAGGGGGAGGCGAGCTTGCACTATAAATAAACCAAAGTTACAGGCAGGGTTTGACAGAAAAGGGAGTTACCAGAGGAGAGTGCGGAAGTGGAAAACTGAAAAAAGGGTAAGGGGGGCCCAGAGAGGAGAAAACAAAAGGGGGAGGGAGAACAATTGTGATGCTACCCATAGTCTGCGAGAGGGAGATGAAAAGAGGAAATCGTGAGGCAAATTGAATAGTCGGTGGAGACAAGCTCCAGCTCAAAAAAAGCCGTTCCGTCGAGAAAAATCGGCCTTCAGGGAAAACGGCGACTAACGCGCAGGGAAACTCGACAAAACGCAAGGGCACACGATAAGCCCTTAGATTGTCCTCGATGGAAGTAGGGATGAAAGGAAAGGAAGAAGAACAAGAGAAGGGGTATCGTGTGAAAAGGGGAGTCGGTCTCAAGGAAAAAGGCCTTGTAAAGTAAGGAAAAGGGTACAACGGACGGCGCAAGATGGAGTGTAAAAGAGAAATGGAGAGACCAGAGGTTCTCTGTTCCAAGCATTCCGAAGAGGGGGGGGCAATCCCATTTAGGCTTCAAAAGAGCAAAGAAACGCCACGGACTTTCAAGGAGACTGCACCTCAGAACCGAGTAAAAGAGGCAAACCCTTCAATGACAGAAAAAAGGAGGGGGGGGGGTTCTTTTAAAACGGGCCAAAGTGGCTAAGAGGTATCTGCCAGATGGGCCTCGCCACCTGTCGGAGGGAAAAAAAAAGAGGACAAAATTTGCGATGTGATGCAAAGGAACATCGTTGAGCGGGGGAAAAGAAGGAAAATTTTGGGCAGCCGGAGCTCTGGAGAGAGGGGACTGGGGAGACATCTGAAACGCCGAATGCATGCAATCAAGAATTAAAAAAACGTCGCGACCAGAGAGCGAACGCATCGCGGACGCGAAGGTAAGAAAGGGGGAAAGTTCTCGGTTAAAACGGAAAAGATAGGAGAAAGATTCGAGAGGAGGGAGCCCGTATCATAAAAGCAAAAGAATCTGCGGAAATCGCTAAGGGGGCCGAGACATCCTCAAGCATCAAAACAGCGCGCGAAAAAAATTGAATACGAGAAAAGGGGGGATTCGAAGAGAGACTCCAGCAGATTAAAAGAGTTGAGGAAAAGAGCTATTGGGGGGAGGAGCTTTAACTGGGGGAGACGAACAGTGGCGGGCGATCAGGGAGGGAAGGGGGGGGAACACCGGAATAATTCACTGCCGAGAGAATTGAGCCGGCTTCGCGACGAAATGGACTCGAAGACGTGGAAGGTCTCCAAGAGCCGCGAGGAAGCAGAGAGGCCGATCTCAGGAGAAGGGGGTGGGGAAAAAGGGTCTGGTCCTTCATGTGGGGGAAGTAGGGGCGGACGAATTTGCGGGGTGCATTCAACAGTTTATAAAAAGAAGAGGGGGAAAAGCGGGCAAATTCAATCCGCGTTTAGCCATGGAAGATCACCCGAAGAAAACAAAAGCAACGCAAAAACGGGTAACCGTCGGGCAGGATGGGTGATTGCGGACTGGGTGAGGGAGGGAAACCTTGGAAAGAAGGGTGGCAAAGGATTGGGGAAAAAGCCCAATGGACTGTCAAATGAAAAACGTCAGCATCGAAGGGGAAAAAGGGATCGTCATGAACAAAAGGTCCGAAACGACGGGAAGGAGACCGCAGCATTACGAGGAAGGCGCGGTATTAAAACACGTCAATGGAAGAAGGGGGAGGGAAAAACGCGTGACGAGGGAAGTGGGAACATGTTCAGCCGGAACGAAGTCGGCGCATGGACTGATTAAGGTCCAGCTCGTAATCGGGGGATCGCAAAAAAGGGGGGCATTTAGAAGAGGAGGGGGGGGAAGATAATCTGTTTAACGGGTGTTGGAAACTTCTCTGATCTGGGGGTGAGGCAACATGGAAGTGTTGCGTTAAGCAACAAGGGGAAAAAAAAAAAGGAAGTTATTGAGTAAAAACTGGGGGCGGAAAAAAGAACTTCCTCCTTCCTGATGAACTACAACTGTGTCAGAAGAAGGAAAACAACAATAGCGAGACCACATCGGGGGGGGAGGGCGGACGGAGAAGACGGCAGGAATTCCGAATGGATTGCACGGCTTCGGGGACTATCCTGCGCTTCAAGGTAAGCGATCTTGGGGGAAAAAGAATACGCGCAGCTAAATAGCAGCGGAAGCAGGTGACTTTGACCAGAAGAACAACCAAGGAATCAGGGGGGAGAGGAAGCGACAGGGTGTGAGGGAGGCCGAGAACCTCACGCCACCTCTCTCTCAACACAAGAGTAAAAAATAGAAGAAAGGATGAGGGAGGCGTCTCAAAGACGTCGAAGTCAAAAAAAGGAAGAAAATTTTCTAGACCGGGGGGCCATTGGTTTCGAGGCGTTAAAAAAAAAACGACGGCTCTGATAACTGAATCTGGTCTGGGCAAGACAAGAAGAGGAATCTTTCAGCGCGGAGGAGCAGACTCACGACCCACCATTTTGACTTGGAGTATGGTCAAGTCCGCGGGAAGAAGGGGGTAAAGAGGTGGTGGAGGAGGGGAAGATCCACCGCTGTACCTGTCATCAGGGAAAGTGAGAGGAGTTGGCCGTCCAGAAGGACAACCACGAGTTTTAATTTGCCGGCGACAGAAGAAAGGACATTAAAAAAAGAAGCCGGCGCAGGGAGGGAAAAAAGCTGACGCCCAGATGTCAAAAGCCAAAAAAAAACGAGCGTCGGAATGGAGCTATCAAAGAAAGAGGACGCGTAATTCATTCACAATCGCCGACGGCGTTCATGACAAATGGGGACCAGGAAAGGCACGCGCATTTTTAGGGGAAAAGTCTTGCACATGACCGGGATCACAAGTACATATAAGAAGAATCTAATGCTAAAGGAAAGGCAACCAGCGGGTCAGGGAAAAAGGCGGTGAAGAACTCCTTCACACTGGTGGCCCGGAACGCGACTGACAGTTAAGTAAAGGGGGATTGACTGAAGCAAGAGATGGGACGAAAAATCTTTGCGGAACTGTCAAAACCGTCCCGCCTTCAAAGCAAAAACTCAATAAGGAAGAAGGTAGAATCGTCTGCTGGAGGCATAGCTGGGCTTCTTCTGTCAAGATGCCAGTCGGCGACCGACGAACGGACAGGCCCCGAAAACTAAAAAAACGAGAGGTTTCATAAAACTGGGGGATTGCAACCGACGATCGTCAGGAAGAAGGAAAAAGGGAGTCCGTACCACAAGAACGGAGAGACTGAGCGCTGTCCGGAGTTGAGGGACGAGAAAGGAGGCTTCGGAGAAGGCAAACTGCGAAGAAAGCCGCCGAAGCCGGCGTAAAAGGGCAGGAAATACATTTCTCTCAGCAATGACGAACTGATCGCCGAAACTGCGTCAAAAAAGAAGCTCTGAAAAAAAAAAGAAGGGGAGAGGCTGCAACTATGTTTGAATTTCAGCGGAGGAACGCGGCGTAAGACTGGGAAGGTCAACAAGGTTGGGGTCGCGCGAGGGGAGGGCATGGGAAAGGGGGACGAAGTGGCCGGAAAGGAGGGGGGGGGGAGAAATGAGCTAAACCAGCGCTGATGATAGGAATCGAATACGACGGTTCAAAGCAGATCCCTCTCATAAGAAATACGACCACTTGCGGAAAGAAAAGCCCGAGGGAGAAATCGGCGCTCGCTGATTGAGCTCCGGAAAGTGAGAGGGACTAGTAGCCTGACATTTGCTCTGGCTATACTAAAAGGAACAGAAGCGAAAGACGAGAGGGGGGGGAGGAAAAAAAATTGTCGGAATATGTAATAATCGGGTCACGAATGAGGGCATCACAGAGAGCGCATGGGCGAGGTGCGGTCCAGGAAGATGGAACCTGGGCGAGGAAAGAAAGCTAGAGCCCATTGATAAGGGGAAATAAAAGAGTACCCCAACCAAAGAGTAGGGAAGGGGGAGGTTGCCGAACACTTCAAAAAAACCGAGGGAGAATTGCGCCACGTAACCAAGGGACTCTTTTTGGTAAACTAAAGACAAATTGGTGAAGAAAAAATGGGGGGGGATGCAAAACCAGGAAGGGTCTGGAAAAAAGCACAAATAAGGTGAGGCGAGGGCAGAAGTCGGTTCAGCGCACGCCATAAAAAGCAACAGTTAAGGCGGAACAAGCCCGGGGTACTTTGGAAAAACGAGTCGCTCTAAACCAGTTCACAGATAGACGGGGGGAGGGGGTCAAGAGG
>Ga0179593_1512001_pt1 | contig 16962 bp, 12 predicted proteins | sample CZODoug2_1_08_16_FD_185931 | JGI IMG/M metagenome (GOLD analysis project Ga0179593, IMG submission 185931) | Vadose zone soil fungal communities from Angelo Coast Range Reserve, California, USA - CZODoug2_1_08_16fungal (PacBio error correction) | ecosystem: Environmental > Terrestrial > Soil >...
GCGAATGTTTCTGCGCGAAAACTCGACCGGGCTGTCTTCGTCTTTTTTAACGAGGAAAAATTAGACTTCTTCCAGCGGTAGAAAAGAGGAAAAAGCCTCTTCGTTTCGCGGCAATCACGATAGAGGTGGTTGGTTTGTCCTGTAGTCGAAAAAAAAAGGGCGACGAACAGCCTGGGACAGAGGAGGAAAAATACCCCTAACCGAAGCCTCCAGTCGCGAAGAGCCGGGGTGCTTGCCGGGCAACCTCTTGACGGGGAAATCAAGCCAAGAGGTATAAAGCACGAACAGACCAGAACACCGAATCAACGGTCCTACATCGTGTCTTCTCAAAGATGAGTATAATCGCGGCAGAGGTAGGGTTGGGCAGCTACCCGAGGAGGGGGGGGGCTGAAAAGCCCATTAGGGCAGCGCCGGGAGGGCAGGACAGCCTGAGAGGTCGAGCCGGGGTAACAAGGTCCTGGCCATAGCATTAGCACCGGGGAAGGGGGTCGGGGGGGGAACAGGGGTGCGAAGAGGCCACAAGGAGAAGGAAAGGGCGACAATCAACCGATCCTCGACATTCCCAAGGATATCGAGACACCCCGGGGAGGGGGAAGCAAGGAAAAATATAAGGGGCGGACCACCCTTCGCTTCACCAGACCTACAAAGGCATAAGAGCGAAAAACCACTGAACTCAAAAAAATAGCGCGCCCAAGATTCGGCAGTCGTCGGAAATTGAAAGCGAGCAAGCATCGGACACTAACCACGGAGTCCGGGTGTAACAGGGGATTGGAGGAACTAACCCGGCAGATGACGATAGCCAAGACTGGAAAAAGTCAAGTGAAACAGCGCCCGTCTTCTCTTGTAGACTACTACATCAATCTCCACCGTGGCCATCTCGTAAAGATTTCAAAAGGAAAACACAACCGCTGGCGGTCGACCACAAGGATTGGGGGACCAATGGTCTACAACTGGAATCAGGCTGGGGACCAAAGGCGCGTCAGCCGCTCTTGAACTCTGGAGAATCAAAAAGGTACTAATAACATCTCGGAGAAATTACGAGGAGACGATATGCCCGCTAGAAAGTCCCCTTCTCGGCAACGGGTGCTGCACTCAGGCGACCAGTGGGAGACCAGTGGCATCTCCTTCGAATATCCCATCATCGGAGAAAGCACCGGCGCGTTCCCCGAGAACCATAGGGGGCGAGATGGGGTTCCCGGAGAAGTCCAGCCAAAATCGCCGGGAATTAAAAATGCTTCAGATGCGTGTCGGGGGAGGGAAAAGAAAGAAAGTATCGTAAGGCGGGGGTCGGGGAGGGTCGGAGAACGGATAGTCTGTGTTAAAAATCCAGGGCACATCGAAATGAAAAAACTTGTTGCACACCGGTAACAAATCTGAAATGGAGGAGAATGTCGTTGCAATCGCACCAGCCGCCGCAGTTTCTAGGGAAAAAAGGGGCACCTTTGAGAAAAAAGTCTGAGGGAAGGAGGAACGTTCTGGTAAGAAACTGCCTTAGTCGCCGAGGATGAAGCCTCCATCGACAACCCCGAGAGGAAATGTGCGGTCATCCGCACCAACGAGAAGAGGAATGGCCTTTGGGGTACCCCCCTGTCGCGGAAGAGCAAGGATAAAGATCGCTGCCTTGGGGGAAGGAAAAACCGTCGGAGGCTTGAAATATTCAAAGAGTCATTTCATCAGAAAAAAAAAATACTCAGACCCGCTGAGCCCCAGGGGGACGGAAAACCCAGCGGAAAAAAAAGGTCCAGTTTCTCGTGCTCGAGGCGATGGGTCCCTTCGGAACTCGAAAAAGACAGAACCTATAAAGAGTGGTACGTTCTGACAAGGGGCACAGTGACTCACATAAAAAGCAAGGTCCGTGCCTGGTGCTGATAATACGGAATGACACGCAAGGTTAAGGGGAGATCCTCGAGGAGGGGGGACAAGTGGGTCGCGTTCGGGGGGGGGAGTCGATTCCAACGTCCCCGAGGACACTCTGGGGGGAAAGAAGGAAGTCAGTTCAAGGGAAAGGATTGCAGAGGCGGTCAACGAGGGGGATTGCGACTGCGGGCGAAGGCTGGTGTTTGTCAAAGGATGGGACATCCGGCTCTGCCAAGAACAGATAACCTGGGGAGGGAGCTTCCTCTTCCGATAAAAAAGATAACACCCAGGTAGGTCGACGGTGACTAAAGTCTCTCAGAGGGTCAAAGAGAAAAGAAGCTGGGGACGTTCACCGAGGATCTTCTCGGTTCCGGGGGGGGGGGAAAGTTAAAATCGGGCACCCGACCATTATGGAACCTGACGGTTGGGGCTGATCGCCGGCGGAAGGGCAAGAGGAAGGAGTGGATCGTCGGGGAAAGGAATTTGGACGTTGCCGAGCGCCTCTTAAAAAAAGAAGAAGTGAGACTTGGTGTGAAACCTGGGCACGTCCAGGTAGAGAACAAGCCGGAGAGAAGCGGGAAGGGCCCCGCCCCTCAGACCGAGGGAGAAGGGGCTTACTGAAGCGTTTTTTCTTTGGAACTACGAAATAGTCGACACCACTTCCCTCGCGCAGAGGAAAAAGGGAGACGCAGATCTAAAGCAAAAACACCCACAACGGAGGAGGGTAAATAAGGGAGGGAAAATAAGCCACCTTTAAGTTAGGAAAGGCTCCGGCTAGAAGGGGGCAGTAATCAGACAACCCATAAAAAAGGGAGTCAGAGACAAATAAAAGGTCGAAAACCGAGAGTCAGCAGAGGTATAGATGAACCGCGCCGCTAGCAAGAAAAAAGGAGAAGGTCCCTCAATAAACCACCTCTCCGAAGAAGGAAGGGGGCTCGCTAGTTCTCTATGAGAAAAAGGGGGAATCCATCCGCTCTAGCAGAGAGCTTGAATAGAAAGGCAATGCCTAAGAACAACACCCTTGTAAAGAAACAGGGCGGAAGTTACCGAGTAACCGGTTTTCCCTCCGGAATAAAAGAAATGGATACCGCTTTTAACGCGAAAAAGATGTCTCAATTTGGGCAAGCGCTTGAAGAAAAGAAGAGACACTAACAGGGGGTCGAGTCGGGGCGGAATTGTGAAAAGGTAGAAAGGCCATTAGAATAAGGAATTTGCATCAAAAAATTTGGAAATCCGTGGCGCACAAAAGCGACAGTCGAACCCGCCAAGAAGGGGAAGGGACAGCCGGTTCCAAAAGAGAAGGACAAGGGTGCGCGCCGGGCACTCCGGCGGTAAACTAGGTGCCGCATTCCTTTTGTACGAGGGGAACTCCACAAAAAATAATCTAAACCCGCCAGGGAAGAGTCAACCTTGAGAACATGAGTGGGGGGAGTGCCGGGTGGGAAGGACCCTTCCCCTCGCGAAGGGTCTGGAAATGGTCTCTTCCGAGGGCTATTAGCGAGGGTCTACCTGTGCGTCGGGGGGTCCGACAGGCACAGTAAGAAAATATGCCTAAGGAAAACGGGCGCCATGACGTCGATGGAAATCCAAAACAGTGAGCTATATTTTATGAGAAAGGAGCGTAGGGCATAAGGGGGACTCTCCAATCCAGGGGAGAAGCGGCTCTTTCTGTAGGGGGAGATGGGGGACCTCCCGGTTGATCAACCCAGTCCATAAATCAGGTGGGAATTCGGATGACAGCGGAGAGAAGTAACTGCGCGGGTCTGGGAGTACCATGAGAATCACGCATAACTGCAGCGGGAGGATTACTGCCCCCTAATGGGGACAGTGAAAAAAAAAAAAGGTTACAGGGAGAACGGGGCTAGGTGGCGAGCTTCAGTGAGCCTGCGGGGGAAAAGGCAAAAGTTTTGAAACCGTGGGAAAGATGGAATGCTAGGGTCCCTGAAGATCACACAACATAGAAGGTTGAAGAACCTCGGAAATATGAAATCCTGAGCAAGACGGGGTTCATAGCAAGGAAGAACGAGCACGACGTTTGACTCCCTTCTATGGGGGTTTTGGCTGTCCAGAAAGGTTGACCCATCGAGATGAAAGGAAAAAAGGAGGGAAACCCCGGGGTGGATATCAGCTGGTTGGAACTCTACGGAGATTCTCACCTGAGGTGTCCCCTTTTGAAGTGTGCAGAAGCAAAACTTCCCGATAGTAAGGGAATTGGATGATCTTCAGACTTAGAGTATGTTGATACTTCGAAGGGGCTTAGGCTGGAGGGAAGAGCTTCGAGAGTAGGTGGAACCGAAAAGGCCAGGAATGTTGAGCACCTGCTAAGGGCCACCCTAGGGTGGAGGGGGTCGAAAAGCTGGTGGGCGACCAGAAAACACTTTTCCAGCGGGGAGGGAGGGGGGGGGGATGTATTTCGTCGTCCCACGACGCCCAAAGAGTGGAAATGAGGTGGGGAGGAAAGTTAGACGTCCACACGAAATGCCAGAGTTTCGATGACACGTCCTGCCAGGGGAAGACCGAAGATCGTCTTTGGCGTTACCATTAGGGCATCGGGCGGGGGCACTGCCGCCCGGGGGGAGTAAGAAGCGGGCGGTAGGAGAGGAATGTATACCCCTTTTATTGACCGAAGTCTCTGGGTGGTCGGGGGGGGGCACTAAAAAGGACCCTTCGACCATAGCTTTAAAACTGTAATGGGTAGGTATCGGAACGACGCGTTTCATTTCAGTCGAGATTGAAGGGGAATGAGAGGAGTCTAGGGGTTAATCTCTCGATCCGCCCACGGAATTTTCGGAGAAACTTGGAAGACCACGGGGCTGACTAGGGGCCTCTTATAAGATTGGGGATGTCAAGGGATCCTGCTGGGGAGATCAGGCCTAATTCGGCGGGGACTGTTTCCTTAATAACGTGGCCGGGGATACTCTCTTCCTACTAAGCGCCCCCTTGTCTGCCTAAAGGGGCAAACGGATTACCAAAACTGTGGCCCGGGAACATCAACCGGGGAATGAGTCGGGGCACGTGTGAAAGGGTCTAAGCGGGAGCCCCTGCGGGAGCAGGGGGCGACACCGCCGAAAGGGGGGCACACCCCGGAAAAACGGACAACCTGGAATGCCTAAGCTTCTTCTCAGGTTGGGAAAGGTTAGGGGCCTGTGGCACGACAAGGGAGGACGACGAAAGAGAAAGGCAACGAAATGGAGTGAGGGAGAGGCGAGTTGGAGGGGAGAGGTCTCTGTTGAGCAAAACGGGAATCGTAAAGGGGGAGAGGATGGAGTGTGTGGGAGAGGGACCTCTTCATCCGGTAGCGCCGAGGTTTAGGCCCGGGAGGCCACCCGAGCCGCATCGCGCGAGTATCGAGATCGGTTCCGTAGCCTGGTAAGCTGAGGCCAAGAAGGAACCCAGTGAAGTCAAGCTATCCAGTCCCTTCGTTAAAAGGAGCATCCAATCTACCCGCTGGAGAATTTAGAGGCGGAGCAGCGGTGAACACCTCCGAACCAACAGTGGAAAAGGGGGCAGAATCTAGATTTAGTTGCACGTACGTCCATATTCTCAACAAAAAGTATAGTACTTCCACGAGTATCGGGTCCCTTCCCAAGACTAGAGCGCGAAGGGATGGTTATCCCGCGTTTGAGTAGGGGGGGGGGAACGCTGGGGCTACCACAGGAGAGACTCGACCCCTGGAGGGGGGCTAACTCCTAGGGGGGGGGGACGCGTCCCTGGATTCCGGGTTCGGCTTTGTGTGGGGGGCCCCCTTACTTTCTACGAAGGTAACTCGCGAAAGGGGCCATTCCAGTGTGCCCGTCTTCTCCCAACACGAAGACGAGAACGCTTGAGGTGCGGGATTGGCGGGCAATCTCGGGGTTTCAGAGGAAAAGCATGGTGGAGGGAAGGGTGGATCGGAAGCTAGAAAACCTGGACTCACAGGGAACCTCTGGCAAGGGGGGGTCTCTCTCAACCGGTCTGGGATTAGGGCGCGCAAGTGTTTGCACAGCTAAAACGCCGGACTGGCTGAAAGCCGGCCTAGAAGCGCAGATATCACTCCTTAAAGAGATAAGACAGTAGTGCCCTCTTAGGAAGCGGAAGTGTGGGGAAGATACGGCTTGGGAGGGGTGATTAAATAGAATGCTCAACCATATCAATGTGAAAAAAGGATGTCCTTAAAGTCATGCGCTACTTAATAACGAAAAAACATCGCAAGGGGGCATTCTCACGGTAGTTAGTCCCGGCAGGGTAATCTGTAGTGAACTAAAATGTTGGACAAATCAATTTCGAGCATAAGCGCAAAAGCTTACTCAAATAATGAGGAGACTTAAAAGCCGAATGGCCGAGGGCAAAAAAAAAAAAGATTACGCCAGGAAAAACGTTTCATACGGAATATTGGACCTCTACCTCGTGGGCAGTGGGGGAGGTATTCAGTCACTGACTCAAGTCCCTGGGGTATAGGGGCTGATTCTACAAATACAGACGGTCTAACCCCGATGAAGACTTCTTCTCGGGTATAAAATTGCTTCAACTCGAAAACACTTCTGACCTCTAAAACATGAGGTGGGGGGGCCTCTATCACGAATTCTTCTCGGTGGGAAAACAAACGCTAGGCAAAAAACTCTCTTACAATCTGAAAGTCTACGGAGACCAGAGGACTACTCAAGACATTGCCCGACGAATAAAACTACTCGAGCGGATCGGTGCTGGCCGGACGGGAGGATCCAGGGACAACGAATTTCAAAACAGGAGGACCCATCTAAGGTCAAAAGCTTTGAAACAAAACCGATACCAGGGGGCGAATATGGGCTTCCATATTAAAAAGGAGAAGCACAATCTCCGGAAGGGGGACCCGGGGATAAATCAGGCTGCGTGGAGGATACCTAGTCCAGCGTAGGGGGGCAAGGCGGGCTGCGCATCGTCTTTTGATATAGGAACCTTCTCGCAGGGCCTAAAAACCGGGGTAGAATGGCAAGTGCGCGATATCCACACTGCAGCTCACCTCCGCACAGTAAAAGAAGGGGGTCTCGCCACGGGGTGGGAATCCCCGCGTTCGTGCAAAGGATAGCCGAGGACTACAATCTCCCGCGACTTCGGGAAAATGTACATGTAGGAAAAAAAAACCGCACTTCATCCGAGATATTTATCCCCCACACATTGCGCGTCAAAGCCTCGGAGCCGGGGCCTCATGTTGAAACTGGAAGGGTTGCTTAGGATGCAGGAAATCAGGGAGGAATCCTCAAAACCGGTAGACCCCAGGATGAAGGTTTAACGGGGAAATTAAAAGGACTCATGCCAAATGTGCGCTATTTCATCTTGCAAGTCAAGACGTGGGTCTCTTCTTAAAAAGAGAGGCCCATATACCGGGCGGGGAGGGGCCGGCCCTCCCCCGGCACCACCCCGGCGTCGGGGGTAAAGGACTACAAACCCACACCGTTCCCTAAAACGTGGGATCCGAAGTCAACGGGGTCCTGCCGGGGGTAAAAAATTCTATGGAAGTTTGGCTAATCCCGTCAAACAAAAATTGGACAAAAAAATCGGCGAGCACCAGGGAAGAGGGGGGGTAACCCAGGTCGGGGCTACCCTTGAGGGAGGGGGTTCGACGGTCGTGAGAAAACAAGGCCGCCCATGGGATGCTCCCCTTAACACTGGAACTGAAGGAAGGGAGGAGAAGCAGAACTAAAAAAAACGATCGGCACCCTGGTCGAGGTAATTACTGAACGAAGAGGAGAACCAGACAAGACAGAAAAAAACTGGAGCTGCCACCTCGGGTGCTCGGGGTCGAAAGTATTTAAAAATCGTCACATCCGAAAAGGGGAACCCTGGGTTGGCGGGACTCTAAAGCCTGTGAAACAAAAAAAAGGGGGACGGCTCTCTCAGGGAAGCGAGCGTGCAAAAAGGCTGAGGAGGGGATCAATAACCGCAATGGCGGCGGAAGCGAGGGGGCGTATTCTTGTGGTTAAAAGGGGAGGGAGACCTATTTCTACGCCACACGGAGCAAAACATCACGTAATCTCCTGCGACGAGGTGGCTGCGCTCAAGCCACGCGGGTTTGCTGTGGGTCGGACAGCTCAAAATGGCCAACTCGGCGCCCAATCAAATAAAACGTGCGTCGCGCTATCTCTCGAAACAGAATAGGATGAGCTCGCGACAGGGGGGGGGGGGGAGAATGCGGCTATGGGGCGGAGCGAGGCAGAAAAAAGGCTCCGTCCGAGCCACAACAAGAAAGGGGGCATCCCCTGTGCGGACGAAAGGAAGGCGGGCGCAAACGAAACAGACGCCCGGCCGCTCGTCAGACTCGGGCCTCGCAAAGGGGGATCAAAACCACGCGCCGCCGAACTCCCGCGCCTGGAGTCTGCAAGAACGTCCATCCTCCTCCGGGGGGGCGGATAGCAGCGAGCTCTTCTTCAGGGTGGAAAGGAGATCAAAAAGTCTTGGGTCAGATCTGGTCGGAGGTGGGGGGGTAGGAGAAAAAATATTCCTCTCCTCTTGGGGCAACGCACAGAGGTACCAGGTGGCACAAAAAGAGCCGGACCACCGTCTAAGCACGTACAATGTGGCTAGAAATTGGTGGGGCCAGTGTGAAAGCGAAGGAACTCAAGAAAAGAAGTGCGGTTTCAAAGTGGAAATGGATTTCAAACATAAGGGGGACACCCGTCCAGCGACAAACCTCCCAACTCGCAATGACTAAAGGGACCATCCTCGCTCATGGAGAAGCTCCAGAAAAACCGCGGAACTCAGAGTGAATTTGGTAGAGGACGAACTCGCCAAATAAACGAAAAAAACTAACCCCAGGCACATTACATCTGGTCTTATCGACAAACCTTGAGGAAGGGTTCTTATCTCCCAGGTCCACCTCGCGAGAAAGCTTTCGAACTTCGCGGAAAAGCCGTTGGGAAGGATCGCTTTCGCCATTTGGTGTCAAAAAAAAAAGGACAAACCGCGGCTACTGCAGATACAGAATAGCCCAGGAAAGGCGACTAGCCTAAGGCTCATCTGGGGCGTCGAGGGGGTTAGATAGCCCTGCTCAGTAGGGCATCTAAGGCCAAACGAAAAGGAAATACCCTTCGGAAAGAGCTGTAGGGAAAGGGATTACCGCACCCCGGGGAAAAACCCCTCACCCCCATCAGCCGCGGGAGAGAGGAGGGCACATCCTGACTCCCCTGGACACTAGGTAAAAAAAAAAAAAAGGAGATCCTTCCGACGGGCAAGTGGAGACGAGCACGCCGTAAAGTGATGAACTAATCAGTGGCGAAGACCAGGAAAGAGGGGTCGAACTGTAGTGCACGAAAAGCAAGATCCGCTAAATGGACCGGTGGGGGGGGGGGGGGTACAGCTTGGTTAGCACTGGGGGGGAATCTGTTAGTAATGGCGATGTTGCCCGGTTATATCAAACATCAAGAGGACGGCAGGAACTGAACGGCACATCCGCCAAGAGGTAAAAAAATCAGAACTCGCGGGATAAAAGCTATGGGGGGGTGGGTCGCGGATATCTTAACAGCTACACTATTGAGCTTTAATAGAAAAAAGGGGGATCTCTATTTGTCTATCAGCCGAATGACTCTCGGAAGGCGAGGGAGTCGGAGTCAAAATTTTTTTCGCCTAAAGACGCTGCCCGAGAGAATTTTAGTCTCGTACTCTCTATATCCCGCGATAAAGAAAAAAGCGTTGGCGGGAAAAGAGGACTGAAGTATAAAAAGTGTGGGGAAAAGCAACTCGGAAAATTGAGCACCGGTAAGAAAGACACTCCTTTGCGGTTCGAGAAGAAAGGTTGCAAAGGAGCGCGAAGAGCGGGTTCCACTCGGATCGGGAAGGGTGAGGAGGAAAAGGCCACAGCTTCGGAGGGCATTACATGGTGGTGGAAGGTCCAGAGTCATACTTCAAAAGGAAATCTGGACGTCCTAAGGGGGAACCCGGCAGAGAAGCAGTGTTCGTAAGAAAAGCGGTATTTTCACTGGGGAAGGACTCAGCTAGTTGGAAAAGGGGCGGAAGATTCTGGAAAGGGAGTTGAGAAATCGGTGTCCGGGTTGGAAAAAGCCAAATTCCAACAAAAAAAGGCATTCCATGGTGGAAGTCAGGAGGGAAAGGGCGGGGTTCGTTTCTTAGAAAAAAGAAAATCGGGCCTGTCAGAGATCGGTAGAAAGGGCTGTGCGTCGGTTGCGCATACTCAAACTCCTGGGGGACACAGAAGTGCCGTCACACCGGTCTGAAAAGGCAAGGAAGAAAAAAGGTCTTAGAGAACTTATGTATGACGGCGCGGGGGTCGCAACCTCAATTTTATGAACAACGGGGAAAGTCTCGGTGAGGAAGGGGGAAAAAAAAGTGAGTCATCTCAAAATCAAGAAAACCTCAGGAGCGCCCAACCGAAGATGGTAGGCGGGATCATTTTTAGAGGGGGGGCGGCGGTTCTCTGAAACCTGAGGAGATGGGAACTCTCTTGAAATCCCAAAAACGGAGGGATCTAACCGGGTTTCGTGGTGTCGTACTCGTGACCAGATAAGGGGCCCTCACCGACGTCGAACTTAAAGGGGTGACCCACCACCCTCGACTGAATCCGTCTTCCGGCGCAAAGAGGCGTTATCGAATCAGAAGCTGTTAAGAATTGTCCGGGGGGACACGGTTCCCCAGAAACCCGTCGGGTATGAGAGCACCTGGGTCGCTCGAAGGATTTTGGGGAAAAAAGTAAAAGAGAAACAACAACAACAACGGAAGGATTCACAGAGAGAGAAAGGGGGACAGACTCGCGCGCCAGGGGGAAAAGGAAGGGGGCTATTGTAAACGAGCCATCGAGGCTCTTCCAGCGGGGAGAGGCCCTAGCACGGATATGCGGAAAAAGTTAAAGGTTGTTGGGGGGGGGCGGGGACGGTCTCTAGGGGGGCGGAGAAAAACGTCAAAGAAAGGGGCAACCAGCGTCGACCCAAAGGAGGCGAAAAAGACGACCTTCAGCCGTTGAGTCGGTCGAACGTAGAAAAGCTCACCTCAAGCGGTTTACATCTCAGATCAAGGGGGAACCTACTCCAAAAGGGAAAATGCCGTCCTAAAGAGCCTTGGAGAGAGCAAAAATGATTGAAAATCGTTGAAGCGCGGCGCCGTTGGAAAGGATAAACCGGAGTCTTTTGGAAGGGCCATGATTTCTCGCCGTAGCACTATATCCTATGGTATAGAAGTGAAAATGCATCGGAGACGACTGGATGGCTCAGAAAGGGGGGGAAAGACGGGTCACTTCTTTTGGGATCAAAGGGAAAACGAAGGACGAAGTGGGAGACGAAGAAAAGACCTCAAAGCCGTAACGGCCGAAGGATACGTCATAGCAAAAGAAAGGACCTCCTTAACAAGAGAAGGGGACGGGGGGGAAGGCTTGGGGAAAAAAGAAAAGTAAAAAAGGACAATGCTCATACACACAATAAGCCGCTCCCATGTCGGGGGGGTCGGTGGGGGGGGGGGGGGGGGGGGGGGGGGGGGGGGGGGCTGGGGGGGTGGGCTGTGGGGGGGGGGGGGGGGGGGGGGGGGGGGGGGGGGGCGTGTGTGTGTGGTCGGTGGGGTGGCTGGGATTCAGTTAGCTCTCTGTGCCGTTTCCCCTCCAAAGCGCTTCATTGGGTTAACTTTCCTTACAGTATTCCCTCAATAAGCCCACTTCAAAAAATGAAAAAATACGAGTTTCGGTCTTAGGGGAAACTACCGAAGAAGTGGACCAGCTCTGAATCTGCCTGAAAAAAAAAACAACCTCTTTGCTTTCGAAAGAGGAGTGGTGGCCCGCAAGTGCGAAAGGGAAGAGAGAGTGTACCACCTCTCCGAAATCAAGGGACCGTCAAGAGAAAAAGCTATAAAGATCGAGGATCTACGAGGAGAATCACGGACCTAAAAAAACTTCCACTGTCAGAAACGGTTCTGTTCTCAACAGGAGACAGGGACTCTCAGAAAGCGCAAGAAGGTGGTCATCGAAAGAAAATCTATAACACTCCCTTGTAAAACTACTCGTAATATACAAAAAAGGGATGGGTACACTATTAGAAGAGATCAGAAAAAGAAACGGTACCCCTGCTTGGGCGAGGCAGGGGATTCAGGGCGTATGAAAAACCCGGGTAGGGGGGCAGGCCTTGAGGAATTGTGGGCTCAGGACCTTGTCTCTCCGGAAAAAAGGGGAGAAAAAACTTCCCACACTGTCCCCGCACAAGGGTACAAAAAAGGCCGGGGAAGGGCTGCTGGGAAAAGGAAGAGACACCTCGAACAGGGAACAATGAAACAACGACCTTTCATAAACCGGGGAGAAAGGAAAAAGACGAGGAAAAAAAGAATCCACGTGATAGACTGCAGGACGGGGGAAAAAAAGCAGAAATCACCTACATTAAGGGGGGGGAAAGGGTCATCCGACCACCTGACGCGAGATTGGGGCCGGTGATGCCCCCCACCAGACGGATCACCAGAACTCCACGTCAGGAGGGCTGTCCTTCATGGGGGAGATTCGCTGGGGCCAGACGATCAAAGGCCGGAAAAAATAATAATAATACCTCTGGGGACTCCTGAGTGAATTTCACATAGGTTAGCACTAAGGGGGGAAGGATACATCGCTGGGAAAAGGGGGCTCGTCTGAAAACTAACAGTCCAAGCTGGGTCGGAACCTTTCTTAGGAAAGGGACCCTTTAAGAAAAAAAAAGGGAAAGCGGTCGTCTTAGCGGAACGGTGATCCGAAGCAGGAAAAATTCCTTGTAAAGCTATGCCGGAAATATGCTTCCGGGCCGGGTTTCGAGTTCTATTTCGGGTGTGACTATGCCTCTAAAACTGACAAAGGGATCTTCGGGTAATAAAGAACGTCTAAAACCATTCTGAGTGCTTTTCACCACTTTTCTACGGGAGAACGTGGATGGGAGCTTTACGCTTGTGAAAAAGCGTGGTCCATCAGGGGGGGGACTACGTCACCTCATACAGGGGGGGAAACAGCAGGAAACTCTACCAGCGAAAAAAAAGAACAATCGCAAAAAAGGGGATAAGTAAAAGGCAGCAGAGCTGAGGGGAACGGCGGAAACTCTATCTTGGACACAATAAAGAGGAAAAGGGGGAGAGGCGGGGTTACAAAAGAAAGCACCAGGAGGTACCTGGTGGGGTGGCTCTACATCATTCTTCTACGGTCCGACTGGCGGCGAGGAGGAGCGCTGCTGCGGCGGGTCAGAAAAAAAAAGACGGCTTCCCTAACTGGGGGGGGGCATGCACGGGAAGGAAGGCACACTGTTTCGGAAAACGGCCGGCAGGACTCGGAAAAAAAGAAAAGGGATCCGTTCTCTCCTTGATGTAGAAAAAAAAAAAGGAGGGTGGCTCGAGACCCGGGGCAAGAGACCTCGGCGACCAATTCCTCACAGCGAAACCTTCTTCCGGATCGACCAACAAACGGGGAAAAAAGATTCGCGAAGCCACAACGAAAGGAAAAAAGGTAGAGTGGGAAGAGACTAAAAGTGCGTAGAGACAACAGAACCCTCCTCTTGATCACCCCAGCCGCGAGGAGATGCAGTCGTCGCGATGGCCAAAAAAAAAGGGACCCTCGAGGAGAAGGGTAAGAGAAACGTTGGGCCCAATAATCCTCAGCTCGTCAACCGCTCCTTTCTCGCAAAGAGGGACCTCCGCCAGCACGCGGGGAAAAAAAGAGTCGAAGATCTCGTGCTTCAAACAAAAAGAAGGCGAGCAAAGAAAAAAAACGGAAAGACCTGGTGGATTTTCCAATCACAGGTTCCATCAAAGAACGCTCCTCGTGAAGAAAAGATCCAGGGGGGGGGGGAACAGAGGCCGTCGGGGGAAGAACCGAAGAAAAGACGGGGGTGGATGTCTTGGAGCGTGTCCTGGGCCAGGAAAAAGTGGAACTGGGGAAGAAGAAAAGGAGGGAAAACGTCGTAACCACTCGAACCGTGCCCTCCCTCCCACCCTTCTCCATGAACCAGCAAAGGGAAAAGAACGCACTCGTTGCACATCACCCTCGCGGCTGTTACTCTAAGGAAGGAATTGTACGCTTTCGATGAGAAAAGAAAAAAAAAATAGAAACAAATTAGGAAAAGAGAGAGGATAGACCAGAGACCCCGGAAATTCATTAAGGTCAAAGAACAGACTCTCATACAAGGTTCAGGAAAACGGGGGGAGGGGGGGGGAATGGACGCCACTAGGAGGAGCGTGGGTCTAATTTTCGAGTGGACAGATTTGAGAAGAAAAATACTACACTGATTGCCCTCTAAATTCGCAATGAAAGACTCCTGTCACTTACCCCTTGGTCAGAGTTTCTGTCAGTAGGGGGGGGAGGATGAGGGCCGTTGATTCAAAGAGGCGATCTCCAGGACTGGAAAAATGCAGGCTCTTGAAGGTGAATTAGGTGCTGAAAGACCGTGGGGGGGAGAAACACCCATCCCGAGGTGAAAAGGATAAAAGAAGTTACCAACTTTCACTTAGCAGGGGGAAACGTCGATTATATGGAAGTCATCGTAAAACGGTCAAGGGAGAGCAACCGGGGAAGGTCCTGGCACCCCCTCAGGAGAAGAAAAAGGGCTGCAAGGGAGAAAAGGGTCGATGAAGAGGGAAGGAACACCAATAGCAACGTGAAAACCATTTTAACAAGGTAACAGGTCTAAAGAGGGGGGAGAGTATACTTTACCCGGGGACACAGAGACTGAGGAAAACGCCCTGAAAGGAAAATAGAGCTCATCTGATTCCTCGACATGCTCTCTATAAGTTTTGGGGAAAGAAAGGCGAGGTGGCTGGCTACGACGGGGAGGAGGGGAAGACAAAGAGAAAGGTATCGGGAAACTCTTCTTTTAACAGATATAGAGGAATCTGCGGGTAAAGGGGGGAAAAGTCGGATGCGAGGATGGGGAGGAAAAAAAGGCGTGGTGGAGAGAACAAGAGGAAAGATGTAATTGTAGGGAACTTAGGCATTATCAAACCGCTTAGGGGGGACTCTTTTCTCGTCGATGGGGGAGGAGGGGGGCGGACGGGGAAGGAGTTTTGAAAAGGACCGACAGGGAAGGTATGGAAGGACCGCGTCCAACACCGAATTGCGTTTTCGATAGAATCGGGGGGGGGAGAGAATGAAAAGGAGAAGATCTTGGTTCCATCGGTGAAAGGGAAGGGGAAAAGGACGTCCCACTCAGCCAAGAGAAGAGGAGTTTTCAAGGGGGGAAGAAAAGGGGAATGCCTTGAAGCTGTGACATAAAAACTTGCTAAAAAGATCACTTCACAATTGGGGAAACCGTCATCTCTTGATGGGCGCCATCTCAGAGGGGGGGAACTGGGGGGAGAAGAAAAAGGAGTGTCATGCTAGCGGATCTAATCAAATCAATGTATTGTCGAGACGGTCGGGTGTGGCACTAAAAAAAAACTGAGGGATCCATTAAAAAAGGAAAAAAAACTGCACAACGAAAGGGGGTCGGTGGGAAGAAAATCAGTCAGAAAAGAAGGCTTCGAGGATGCGGTAAGGGGAAAAGAAGCTCGGGGAGTCGGGGGGGGAAATCTCGAGAAATGTCAACATAATGTCAGGGGGGGAGAGGACAAGAACCGGCAGGAGAAAGGAGAAAGATGAGGGTCGATAAAAGAAGGAGTAGAAGTAATCGTCCCCAGGGGGAAAGAAAAGTCTCATTTGAGGGAACAACCGGGGTGAAGCCAGCACTACTCCTGGTGAAGCTCACCGAAAAAGTCTGAGAGGGGGGAAGGCAGTTGAAGTCGGCAGCGTGTTCTCTTAAAAGGAGATAGCGAGGCCAGGGGGAAAGGCTTTAGAAAAGCCCACCTAAGGCTCAGTCGCGAGACAATGGAGGGAAGACGTGTCGTTGCAAGAAGGGACCGAAAGGGAAGGAGGAAAGAACCTCTAAATGAAAAAGGGTTGGACCAAAAACCAAAAGAGCGACGGAAGACTGAAAAACCAACCTCATGGGGATTACGAACATCTCCAACTGTAAGAGTCCAACGATGCGCATGATGGGAGACCCATCGATAAAAAAAAGGATAACCAGATGTTCTAGGAGGGGAGTGAGGTAATCCAGAAGGCAACAACGGAAAAGTTTTAGAAAAATAGAGGGGGGGGGGAAATTCACAGGAACAAAAAAAGAAAGGAGGGGACAAGACATATGTTAGAGCCGAGAAGTGGAGGGGGAGGGGGGTTAAAAAAAGCATAGCCAAGCGGGAGAGAACGATTGCCATCTGGATATGGGAAGACCCTATGCAACCGGTAGGACATCAAAGGGATTCCGGAGGGTGGGGGAAATTACGTCTGAATAAGGGCGCGAAGCCCAAAAGTCGGAAAAGGGGGGAGGTCGACAACCCAACCGGAAGGCAAAACGCCAGGTGGCGACTGGAAAAAAGAAGGGAAAGGTTCCGTCGCTAAAGCGGAAGAAAATTCGGAGAAGAGATCAAGGAAGAACCGGGGCTCAAGCAAGTAAAGCAACCGATTCTCAAAAAAAAGGAAAGCGGTGGTCGGAGAGAAAAAGGGGAGCTTTGGGCTGCTGCAGAAGGTTGCGGAAGAGAAAACCACGATAAGGGCGGTTATGATCAGGGGGGCAAGAGAAAAAAGAAAAAGGAGATAACATCAAGGAGATCCGACACGGGGGAAAAAGAAAAAAGAGGCATTCCAGGGAATGAAGAGAGGGGGAACGTCGGTTTTGAACAGGATCTCGTAAAAACAAACGAAGATCTCCGAAGGGGAAGAAACTAATGCCTGCCCGGCAAAGGAAAAATAGAGGCCTCACCGAAAAAAGATACTGTGAAAGGAAGACAAACATTTAGTGGGAAAGGGGAATTCATGCTTCCACAAGAAAATCCATACGCATTCTACAAAAAGAGTCAAATCTGAATCCTAAAAAGTTATGATCGGAAAAAAGAAACTAAGTCTTTCAAAGGAAAACTAGAGGGAGAGGGAAAGGGTGGTGTAAAAAATGAAGGAAAAGTGAGATTGGAAGAGAAAAAAAAGAACGAGGCAGACACTTCAACTTCTCAGTCAAAAAGAAAAGGAGACGGGGAGACGAAAGAACATCCCTAATACCTAAAAAAGAGGGAAGAGAGGCAGAGCCCTCTAAAAACGCTTATAATCACCCAGCAAAGAGGTGGGGGAGCAAAAGACTGAAAAATTCATCGGGTAGGGGGGGAGGGGGAAAAAAACCGGAGTCC
>Ga0179593_1240606_pt1 | contig 16961 bp, 27 predicted proteins | sample CZODoug2_1_08_16_FD_185931 | JGI IMG/M metagenome (GOLD analysis project Ga0179593, IMG submission 185931) | Vadose zone soil fungal communities from Angelo Coast Range Reserve, California, USA - CZODoug2_1_08_16fungal (PacBio error correction) | ecosystem: Environmental > Terrestrial > Soil >...
AACAAAGGGGGGAAGTGAGGGGTGGAAGCGTCGGGGAGGGGTGGGGGGGTTAGCTAAAGGGAGGGGGGCGAACCGGAGGGGCGTGGGAAAAAAAACTGACCACGAAGAAGGAAAAGGCGTTCGAGGGGGGGAGAAACAAAAGGCGGAGCACCCAGGAAAAGTGGGGCGGAAGAAGAAATAGAGGGACTACCCACCGCAGGACAGCGGCCCGGTTTATGGGGGGGGGAGAGAAACTGACGAAAAAAGGGACTACATGGTCTCAGATAAAACTTGGGAAATCATAAGGCTACGCCGAAAGAGGAGGCGTCATCGCAATTCTAGTCTGGTAGAAAAAGAAGACTGAAAGGGAACCATGAAGGGGCCATTACTAGGTTAGCCGCCTGATTGGGTATCATTCAGGGATTGCACACCGCATGAAGATCTCAAAGGAAACCAAGGAAACGTTTGTATCAAGAAAAAGCTCGGCAGCCACTAACGTCAAATCAAGGAGATGAACCTTTACGGCGGAGTATCTCTAAAAAACAACAGAAACGCTTATTAGAAACTCGATGTAAATCAGGTCAATGTTTCCCCTGTCTACTGGAGGGGGAAGAAAACGAATGCAGAGATTTGGGGGGGCGGCGCAAACAAAAGTGCGCGGCGTGCAAGCGGCAGAACGGAGGAGTTTGATCAAAAGGGAGGAAAGAAAAACGAAGTTTATTGGACGCAAGTCTCAAAATTGAGGAAAATTTCAGCCGATGAGAAGTTGGGAAGGGACTTGGCGCTTCCGGCCCCGACTAAATAAAAAGGTGAGGGAGAGGAAGGAAGGTACCTCTTTGCGCGGATCCTTCCATTGGGGAAGGAAAAGGGATCAACTTCTAAGGAGAAGGGGGGCCGATCAGTGGCAAGGACAACCCACAAAGCCACAGAAAGGCTGCTCAAAGGGGGTAGTCCTAGCAGGGATCATAAGGTGCCGTCGGGAGAAAAAGGTGAAAGAGGTAGATAACAGCAATCCGGGGGGGACCGAAGGACTCCAAGAAGCAGGGTCAAAAAAAAAAGAAGGAAAACAGCCCCCCGGAAAATGGCATCAGGGTGGGAATTACTCGTTCAACAAAAAAGAAAAATAACCGAGTCGGCACTAAACTAGCCCTACAGAGGGAAGGGGGGGAGGGGTTGGCCTGAAAAAAAAAATCACTCAGAGAGGGATAACGTGCCTCATCAAAAAGGTAGTCAACCGGAAAACAAAAAGCCTAGGCGCCAGAGAAGGGGGAAAGGCGGGATTAAGGAAGGCTTCTTCTCAGACCAGTGACCGGCCTGTTGGAGAGGAAGGAAGGAGGCACAACAAGAGGCCGCCTATTGACAACAAAGCAAATAGGAGGGAAGCTATTATAAAGAGAAGGAGCAGCCCGCCACGACTAAGTTGACTGCGGTACAGGAAAAATAACATTCGCCACGGAGAGGCAGCTAGAGAAAGGACCTAAAAAGGGAAGCGATTTGTGTACAAGAGTCTCACGAGAAATCACGACGTGCCCTCACCAATCGTCCCAAAGGTCGACAGAAGGGGGGGGGTTCAGGGCACTATGCCGAACCATACTTGACGAGAAGGGGAAATAAGCCCATGGGTGAAACACGGGAAAAAACGCACCGGGAAATCGTCCTGCCACGAAAGGAAGAAGCGTCCGAAGCAACTTCGTAAACCTGACGAAAACCTAGGGGAGCCGGAAAGGGGGGGGAACAAAACCAAAGAGGTTAGTATAAAGTCAACACAGCACAAATAAAAGAAGAAGAAAAAAAAGAGTCAATGGATAAGAGTTCACTCCGGCATTGGGGGAAAAAAAGGAAAAAAAGCAACGGTTCTTCCTCAATCTTAAGAAGTCCGCGTAGGGGAAAGGGGGGGGAAACGCAAGACAATCAGAGCATAGCGGGGAGGGGGAGTTCATGAGAAAAGGAAAGCGGGCAAAGCGGCCGGTAAACCCGAGTTCAAATAAGAAATGGCTGGAAAAAAAGAGCACTTCTGTTAACGCAGTAAGTGGTGGGAAGGGACGTTGAACGGGGAAGTTTTAACGCAGTCCTTTGGGGGAAAAAACGGGGAGGGGGGGGTGATTCAAAAAGGAAAGATTGAAGTTTACTTGAATGTAACGGGGGGAAAATGGGTGGAGAGAAAAAAGTGGACGCGACCCCCTTGCCGACAACCCTGTGTGGAAAAGGAAAAGGAAAAGAAGGGAAGAAGAAATACGCGAGAGACTACAACGGCATGGTGGGCAGGGACTCCCGCTTTGGGGGGTGCAGAGTACGGGAAATGGAAACGTCGGGAGCGGAAGGTGTCGAGGGATCCGGCGAAGGGTTGGGTTGTCACAGGGGTGAAGACCCCTATCGTGGGAGAACATCTTAAAAAAGGGAGAAGCTGGCAGGGGGGGAGGGGGCTTAAAGGTGAGGGTCGACCTGCGTAGAGAGTTTGCCCCCACCAGTCGGGAAACCTGGGGCAAAAAAATTGGGGGCGGAGGGGGGCACCAAGCCAAAAAACACTTTCAAGTGAAAGGGAAGGAACAGAAAATCCGGATCGGAGATAAAGATCAGCAATAACCTGTTTACGGTAGAAAAGAAAAGCCCAAGAGGAGAAGCGTACAAATAAAGTGTATAAAGCGGAAAGGGGAAGTAAGGCAACCAAAATAAAGTGTCCATAAGAGAAAAAGAACTCAAGAAACACCAGACGGGGCTGGAGGGACATTGAATCAAAAAAAAAAGGGGGGAAAGAATTTGGGGAGCATGGGCAAGGACTACGACACGAGCATGGGCCGAACTGGGAACGGGAGACAGGACCACAGGGAAAAGGCACTTGCCTCTCCTGCGCTTACGCGGTCCCGGGGGACAGCAACCCAGGTGCAAGTGCAGGCAAACGATCGCAGCGAACCCGAGCCTAAGAGGGGAAAGCTGACGGAGGTTCGCAACATTCTAACAATGTAACAGACCCCTGAATCGAGAGCACAAACAACTGTTAGTATTAAAGAGATAGGTGAGTGGGAGAGGTGTGCAAGAAAGAGGAGAAGGGAACCGCCTGGGGAGCAGGGTATCGAGCGGAGAGAGGAAACAGAATTGCAAATGTGCAGGTCGCTTCAAAAAGGATTCAACAGAAGAGCCCGGGGAGGTGCACGGGGAATTCTGACAACCAGGAAACTGCGAAAAATGAGAAAAAAAACCAGTCTGCAAGGGGGGAGGAGGAAAAGGCTACATCATAAGGGGAGGGGGGTGCCATCCAGAGAGAAGGGTGCAATTACTGGGGGGTTGCAGTACATCAGGGGGGGACGCAAGAGGAAAAGAGGGACCCATCAGATGCAGGGTGGGGAAGTCTAACTAACAGTACCGGGGTAGGGTGGAGATAAAGGCCCCTCCCGAACTGGCTTAGAGGACGGCGGGAGAAGAAAAGGGGGGTCACTGTGGAGGGGGTTGGGGGCCCGAGTCCTCCAACCAAAAGAGGGAAAGAAAAGAGAGGGTTGGAAAGTCGCTTAAGGAAATTCAAACTAAAAACTGCCCGCAATAAGAGAAAGAAAAGTTTGACAGGGGGGGAGAAAATAGGTTTGGGGGGAAACGGAAAAAATTTCCGAAGGGATGAAAAGAAACCTTACGCCACCAGGTCGTCGCAGGTAAGAAGGTCGAACCAAAAAAAAGGAGGGGAGAACTAGTCAGAAAAGTCCGGGGCGCTTGCATCGAGTGGAGGGAAAGAAAGACCGTGAGGTGAAGAGAAAAAAAGGGTGTAGGTGGCAGAAGGTAAGCGGAACCCTTTTTCACAAAGCGGAAAGTGGGAAAATCACAAGAAAGTCAAAAAAGAATAGGGAATGTGCCGCAGTCCCATAATTGTGGTCAAAGCGATTAAAAAACTGGAAAAGGGAACCAAACGTCAAGGCCTTAGGACCCATATAGAGGGGGTAACGAGGAGGAAAAAAGGGGAGAAAAAAGGTGTTTCCACCGCCGGCGATGGGAAAGTCAAGCCCCAGAACCCTATTGAAGTGTTCATTGGCCGGGAAGACTAACCAGGAAGGGCGGGACGGAAAAGGGGTATAACCTGCAGGGGAGAGGGAGGCCAATGGGCGAAGGGAGGGGGAAACGATGGGTCTAAAACGCAAAGGACTGCATTTTCAGGCCAAGGGGCCGGGGGGGGAGAAAATAAAGCTGGGGACTCAAAAAGAGAATTCTGTCTAGCGGAACGGTTTGCGGTCCGGTGAGGAAAAAAGGTTTTTCAACGTCAAGAATAGCTCGGAGTCAGGAAAGAAAACGAGACAGGAGGAAAAAAGGTGGCAAACGTACTGTATAAAAAAAACAGTCGGGAGAAAAAGGGTAGGTCATCTGTACAGAAGGGAAGAGCTGTTTGTTTTGAGAGGGGCGAAGGGTTTGTTTGGAAGGAAAGTGGATCCCGCTCCGACGCTTGAAAAACGCTCGGGGAGGACATGAATACTTCTGGGGCGAAGTTGGAACGGGGGGGGTGGGTATATAACCAAGCAGGGGGGGCCTCAAAACCTGAAAGAAGAATAGATCCAGGCCCCAGAAATGTTGTTCGAAGGACGTCTTGGGGGACAGAAAAAGAGGTAGTAAGACATCCAAAGGAGGCAACTGTCGTCTAAGCATTCACGGAAGAAAGGGGGGGAAAAGAGAGACGGAGAGTTGGTCTTGAATAGGTTCCGTGATGCGGAACGAGAAACAAAAGCAGGTTGTTGGGGCGGGGGGGAAAGACCCCGCCCCACTCCCGGTAACGAGAGAAAGGGGGCTCAGAACGAAGAGGGGGTGTCTTAAAGAAGGAAGAACCCGGAATGCCCTTGCCGCGAACGGGCGGGGAGTGTGGAAGTATGCTTTACCAAAAGTAACGAGTCAATGGGAAAGGAGAGAGGGGTGGTGAGCGAAGAGGAAAGGAGCACCAAATGGGAATAAGGAAAGAAAAAAAGCGGGGATGAAGACAAAAAAGAAAAGCGTCCGTTTGATGGTGACGGACTAAACGGACGGGGGGCGAAGAGATAGTAAGGGAGCCAAGACTGGCGACTCCTAACTCCAAGTGCGTGGGGAAACAAAACTTGTGGGAAAACCACCCCCCAAAAAGACCCCACCCCCCCACCCCCCCCAACCCAAAACAAACCCAGACAAACAAAATTTTTGGGGTTAAACCTTTTCAAACCCAAAAGTTCACACCGGGGGAAGTACCTTCAACGACATTCGTAGTCTTGGACGAGCCCAGAAAGGCCGGACATAGGAAAAAAGGACGCCATTACTCGGGGGGGGATTCAAACAATTTTCTATCAAGGTCTGGGGAGAAAACTAAATGACTCCGAGGAACAGCAAGGAAAGTGTGTAAGCACGAGAAAAAAGCTCGGCACAAGACTAACGGAAAAAAGCACAGAATTAATAAGTGCCTTCAGGGAGAGCGAGAACAACAACAATACAAAGATGAGGGTAACGATGGGGATCTCAGCCGGAAGGGAAAGATAAGCTGGGGGGGGGGAAGGAAAAGCCTCACCCAGATCTGGTTCGTTTTACAGAAAACCCACCAGACAAAACGTGCACAGGCGTTCTCACGAAATTGAAGGGAGGGGGAGAAACTGCCTGACGCCACTCAGGGGGAGGACACAAAAAGGGGCAGAACTTGGAAGGTGGTCGGTCCGAAAAAAAGACTGAGGGGAAAGTCCTACGGACACATATACAATAAAAGCTGGAGATGAAAAACGCCCCCGGCGTTCGGTCAGGAAAGGTTTCCTCCAAATGATAATGCAGGTCGCTTACAGGGGGGGGAAGAAGATCGCCGCCACAACAAAAACCGGGGGAAACTGCTCCTAGTGTAGAATTAGACTCTTTCGGGAATAAAGGGGGTTCTGGATTATCAACCTGGTAATCTCGAGTCAAAAAGACAACCGAAAAATCCCTCCTTAATACCTGCGAGGAAAAACTCAATTGGGTGGGGGAAAGAATACGCCAACTCGCCCACTCGGCGGCAAGGGGCATGAAAGAACGTACACTTGAAGGGAGGAAAACAGACCGCTTACTTGAGAACACCCTCGCCTAAAAGGATTGAGTGGGAAGGGGCAAAGGGCCCAAAAAAAAAACAGCTAAAAAGAGCGGCATCGGGGATCCTCAACTAAGAAGGGAAATACAACTCAATAAAGTCGCACTTTGGGACGTATGCCCGTCAGCGCTGGGGCCAGCAAAAGGAAGAAGGGTTTAGGAGGGGGAAGGGAAGAAGGGAAGAAGCCACCGCCGCTCTGGAAAAAAGAAAATCGGGGGACAGGGAAGAGAGGTTCCCGTAGGAGAAAAGGGCGCGGGACGGACACAAGGTGAAAAGAAAAAAGAACGTAGGCCAGCGAAGAAGACAGCGAGGTTGGAAAACAAGCGTAAGAAAGGAGACTTAAAGCAACACTTAAAAAAGGAGAGAAAACAAGCATTAGGTGGAAACAAGGCTTGGCCGAGAACAAGAGGGGAGAGAAATCGCATCAGCAAAGTAAAAGTTGACGGGGGTCGAACGAGAGGAAAAAGAGGAAATCAACCCTGAGGGGAGAAACTGACAAACAACGGCAGGTACCAACAAGAAAACGCCAAAACTGGACAGAATCACGTCTCACTTTTCATAGAGAGGGAGGCCGCAGAGGAGGGGGAAAATAAAAAAGAGGTCTCCCTCGGTCTCCGGGCAGGAGGGGGTGCCACTAAAGAGAAAATCAAGGTTATAGGATCTGAAGCCGCTGTCCGTTGTCAGCAACGTCAAGAAACATCATCAGGCGTGGCGTGAGAAGAAGATAGACTCTCCCGGAGAACAAGACGACAGGTCAAAACATTCTAGAGAAAACCGAGGAAGTAGGGTCTCCTGAGTGAAGACAAAGAGTTTAGGGGAATGGGCAAAAAAATTTAACGAAGGAGGGGGGACAAACACTTTATGTTGACAGGAGCAAAAGAAAGGCGTTTGCACGGGAGGGGGAAGTGGGCCTTTGTCGAGGAAAAAGGATGGGCGAGACACCTTCACGTGACAGGAAAAAGGGTGTGTCTATTGCACATACTGGAGAGTCCGCAGGAAATAAAGCAGAGAAGGGGCAGAAAAATGAAGGTCCGGGGGGCTCACCTCGGGGGGGGTAAAAGGTTAGACCTGGACGACGGGGGGGGCCGGAGGAAGGAGAGGGAGGGGATTAATCCTTCGGACCAGGGTTGGGTGAAATTTTTTGGGCAAACAAAAAAACACAAGGAGGGTTTCGAAAAAGGAGCAAACGAGAGCAAAAAAGAAGGAGTATGAAAGGGGGGGCGCCTGCGTGAGAATTGCAACAAGAGGGACGGTGAAAGATTTGGGGGAAGAGTGAAGGGAAACACACTGCAAGGGGGAAAAAAAGGAAGAGAGAAGCGGGAAGTGGAGGGGGGGGAAGAGGGAAAGAAAGCACTAACCGGTATTTCAGTGGAGAATCTACAAAAAAGCTTATTTCGGGGAAGAGTGTAAACCATAGGTGAGAGATCCGGAAAAACCAAAGAAAGTACAACTTAAAAGGAAGAGACCTTGCTAAAAACCAAAGATGCTTAGTCACGGTGCCGAACATACCGTCCAAATTGGGTGGTATCACTGTAGAAAGGGAGAGAGTGCATGGGGTTGAAGAAATGGATTGGAATAAGCCAACGACAGTTACGTGTAAGGGAGAAGTACTACCTGAAGAGCCCGCAAGAAAACATGAAAATGTTAATTTTCAAGAAACACACCCACCCCAAAAAAAACCCACCCAAAAAAACCCCCCTAAATCGCATCCGTCTTGCCAAAAGAGAAAAGGGGGGCCTATTCCTCAAAAAGGAACACCGTACCCCTATCTCGAAACAAAAAAAAGGAAGAGTAGGTACAATATAGAAAGAGAGAAGGAAGGTGGTATACAGTTTTGAAGAGATACGGCGGTACAGCCTGCGCGGGTAGCTTGACGAGACGAAAACTTCCCTGGGTAAGGTTACCGGGCGGAGATCCGATCGAGGAATCTGTCAAAGAATACAGGTGCTGGAAAAAACAATAAGTAGGGAAAAAACATGCTCATAAACTGCGAAGGAGAACACCAAAGGAGAAAGTTACTGCGGAAAAAACATCAAGCCCCGCTTGTGTTGAAAGCCAGCGCTCCTTGGGAACTGGGATGGGGGGGGTGTGCAAGGAAACATACTAAATTGTCTTCAAAAAACGCTAAATTCAGGACCTCTAGTGGCCAGTGGAGCGGGAAAAAAAACTAGTTTGAGGAGGGGGGGGAAGGAACGTACCAAGCCGACGAATGGGAGCGGAAACCGGAAAAGCACGCTGGAAAGACAATCCGGCACCCACTCGGGCCACGGAAGACTGTGGGAAAAAGAAGGAGGAACAGGACCGAAAAAGGCGGACATCCCACGCTTCTCGTGTCGGGCGACAAAGATCTGTGGGGAAAAGCAAAAACGGGTACGCCGGAGGTCCCTATACTGCACTGACGATGGAACAGAAGCAGGCGCGTCGGGACTTATCGAACCCCAAATGGGGGTGAGGGGGGGGGAAGATTCAACCTCTTTTGGAGGAGATGAATCAATGCTGTCCTTTAGGTCGGTATCTCTGGAAAGGGGAGAGAAAACAAGTGGTAGTGCTAATGGGCAGATTCAATACTTTAGAGGTGGGGAAAAAAAAAGGAAAGAACGGGGGCCAACTTCATAGGCAATTAATAAGTGCAGATATAGGGGGGGAAAAAATTTCGGAGAAAAGAGCCAGGGTCAACGAAAGCCATTAAAGACCGAGTGACAGGGCCAGACGAAAGGGGGAAAAGGGGAGGGGTTCCTCCTTAAGGGTCGAGGAAAATGCGAATACATCACGAAGAAATTTGGGCGGAAGGGGGAAGGAAAAAACGAAGCGGTAGTCGAGGAACCGCGAAAGATTCTGTCCCAAGCGGCCTTCGAAACTGAGACAGAAAAAAAGATGGTCAGTAAGGAAAGGGAGGGCGAAAAAGAATCTTCTAGAAAAGATAGAGGTCGGTCACAGGTTGCGACGGGGAGGGCCCGTGGACCTTACGGCAAAGTGGGTATCAGGTGGCAGGACCAAAAAGTCCCGAGAAAAACCAGGGCAACTGTGACTGAGAACCTAGAGAACAGTAATGAATAGGACCAATAAGGGAAGATATTCCGGCTCCGTTGGATCAAGGTTAAGGGAGGGCGCTGCAAAAACACAACCAAACCCGAAAAAGGCCACAAAACAACCCCACACCCCCACCCCACCCCCACACCCCCCCCACACCCAAAAACCGCAAAGAAACAAAACGATGGAACACTCTCGCGAGAAAGCTCTAAGGATTTCGTAATTTAAGGGGGGAAAGAAAAACCCTCGAGGGTTGAGCACGAAATTCAACTATAGAAGCGAAAAGCAAGTGGGGGTGCAAAAAGGGGGCCCTTGTTTCAAGAGGGCTTCACCAAAGGACAGCCCGGAGGAGAAGCTGGGACAAATACACACTCCGCTCCTTAGGATGTGTAGGGGGAAGAGGCCAAACACTGAAGAAAGGAAAGGCGAAAGATAGATCTGGGGTGGAGGCCATTTACCCCCTCCCACGAGGACGGGGTAGAGCCGTAGGTGAAGGACTATAGGGGGGGAGGAGGGGGAAAAAAGGGTGACGTACCCCATAATAACTTGGACAAGAACATGCATTTGGGAATGTGACGGGGGGCAAAAGGATAGACGGGGTATTAAGGTAGAAAGGGGGGGGAGCCGATAAACTGGCCAAAAGATGGCCCAATTGGATGCCCCGACGAAGACGTAGATGTAGCAAAAAAGAGGAAGCATTAAGGGTGGCTTTTTGGGCTTCCTACAGTCGACGGGAAAAATTCTAAAAGGGAAAAAGTAAAAGTGAGGCCAGACTGTGCACAACCGCGCGGAGGGAGGTTGACACAGCGGATTCGTATCATGGAGGGAGGAGGGAAAAAGGGAAGTCACCGGGCTCCAAACGCAAGGAGACTTTTAAGGGACGAAGGAGGGAGAGAAACCTTGGGGGAAGAACCGAAGAGGAACTCCAAGCGCAACAACGGCAATTTTTGGAGCACGAAAAAAAAAACAAGGCTCAGGCGAAAGTCACCCAGAGAAAGGGGAAAAAACTTTACGGCGATTCGATCTAGAAAAAAAAAAACGTATTAGGAGGAAAGATATATACCACTCCAAAAGTACCTGAGAGGATGGGGGGAAGGGAGGAAGGAGAATGAAGAAGGACGTTTGGAGCATAAAAAACCCAGGCGGGGGCGGTGTCGGCCGGCGGTCTTAAGGAAGAATGTATCTACACTATGAGGAGACCAACAGTCTCCGATGGCGGAAGGGGTCAGCGATGGAAAGTCAAGCGGGGACGAAACCAAGTAACCCGAAAGACGATTGCGCCCTTCAACCGGGGAAAGCTGGGAGCGGCTGAAGAACTTGTGGACGGAAAAGGTGATGCGCACGGTCTTACCGAAACCGCCTTCGAAAGTACAGAAACACAAACATACTGACTATGAGCGGGGGTGGATCATCGAGCGTGAGAGGGTCATCAAAAAAAGGGGGAATGGAGGGAGTACTCCAGTTTTCGCGAACCAAAAACCGACGCCTTCAAGAAAAAGGGAAAAATGGGGCAAAAAAAGACGAAAACAAAGACCACTTCCGGCGGAAAGGGGAAATGCGGGGGGGGGGGGGAAGGAAAGTCAAAAAAGAACCACACCGAAGGGGGAGCACTAACGATCAAGGCGGAAGATAAAAAAGGATTTTTGAGGGGGGTTGGGGACCAGGTCCCACACACCAACCAACGCTGCAGAGATCGTCTACTGGGGTCCAGAAGACCTAAATATTAAAGAAACCAAGAAACTAAAAGGTGGACCATTCATGGAATGAAAGAGGCTACCGCCAGGGTAAAAAATTTGGACTGTAAGGCCATAATGATCCAAAAAAAGAAGGATCTTGAACACAATCAAGAGGGGGTCAGTAATATTTTAGATAGTAAATGGAAAAAGGGGGCGAAACTAGAGGGGGTACATCATTCCACATTGACTTAAACGACAAACGACGTATCGCCCAAAAAGACGAAGGGGGGGAAGGGAGGAGGGTTCCACTTGAAGGGGGCTGCGATAATCAAAGGAACGGCCATGGAACCAAAAGGAACCGTCATCGAGCAGGACAGGCTTTGCCGATGGCCAGGAGGGATATAAGGTCGCAACATGAAAGGGGAAAGGGCAAGAAGCTCGTTCGCCTGCCCCGCATGGGCAAACAGACGGGAGGAGAGGAGTAACCAAAAGTCCCAACACTCTGAAGAATACAAACTGGTATTCTATAAAAAGGTCTTACGCACCGCACTTCAAGGAAACCGAGATCATGGCTGCTCACCGGGTGACTTTCTCAAAAGCGGGTTAAATGATCACCTATCAAAAAGGGGGAAGTTCTCGAAAGTAAAGCCTCTTCGTTGGGGGGCAGAGGAAAAGCCCGAGACAGAATCAGGAGGGTAGTGAGGGGGGGGAAGAATAACACTGGAAATATGGGCCGGTAGAACACCGAAGTGACGAGGGCTGAAAAATCGGTCGGATGGTAACAAAACCAAGAACCCTTAAGGGGGGGGCAATTTGTGAGGGGAAATTGATCATTGTGCGCCTTATTTGACCACACGGAAGTTACAATTGAGGAAAAAGAAAAAAAGAAGGTTTTGGCCAAGGAAGGGGGTAAAAAAATTTGGCCGAAAAAGGGGGGGCGCTGGGTACAAAAGGAGGGACCCTACCAACTGGGGGGGTCGAAAACGAAGGAGATGTCCGAACGGGAATAACCATAAAAAAAAAGCGGGGAAAACCGGCCTGTTGGAATAAAATTCGACCCACGGTTCTAGAAGGAGACTTTAAAAAGGGGCCAGGGGGGGACGTTCAGGGGAAACCTAAATAAAGGGAACGTTGTTTGGGGGCCGTTTGGGTAAAAAAAAAAGAGGGGGAGCACATCTTAAAACGGGGGGAAAGGAAGGACGAGGAGAAAAGGGGAGGAAGCTTAATGGGGGAAAAAATCTTCCCTGGTGGCAAGAGGACGGAGTGGAAGGGGGCCCAGAACATGCACTGTGTTAAAGGGGAAGAAGCGCGAAACGGGGGAGAAGGTGAATTAACCTCTCCGTACTAACATGAGGAGGAGAAGCTCCAGTCAATCGGAAGGGAAATTGGTCCCAGATGGAAAATAGAAAAAGGGGAAGGAAGAAAAAAAAGACAACAATTTCAATAAGGGGACGCCTTTGAGAACACAAAGACTCGAGAAGGGGGAGCCTTTTTGCACCGCCAAAACCCTGCCACATTGGTGGGGGAAAAACAGGTAGAAGTCCAAGAAAGGTTGGTACTAACTGTAACAGTGGGAGACAAAAAAAAAAAGAGGGGAGGGGCCGAATTCATGCATACGGCGACGCCGGCAATGGTCAGTGAAGGGGAGAAAGAGCCAGGAAATCCCGTCGCACAGGCGGTCATACGGCCGGGACTGGAAAAAAGGGAGTCAAACTTGAAAGAGATAGAACAAACAACAACAATGGGAAGGAGAGAAAGAAGGAGGATTGATCAGGGCAGAACTCGGCGAGGAAGAAGGGGACTCCGGTATCGAGAAGAGGACCGGAAACTGCACCTTTTTTAGCCTGCAGATAGGGAATTAACAGGAGAAGGAACAAAATCGGCCGGTGAAAGGTCCGAAACGCTTTGAGTCGTCCCCACCTGAACGAGGAAAAAGGTAGAACTTCAAGCACACCCAAGGGAGGGCAATGGTCTTGCGGCGGCGAAAAAGGAAGAGGGGGGTGCAGACCGGGCGCGCCTTAGGGGACATTTGATGGTGGTGTTGAGGACATCCTATTGAAAACAGAGGGAAACAGGGCCAGACCATAAAGGGACCGAAAAAAAGTTTTGTGCGTGATCTGACTCCCCCGAAATCACCTGCGGAGGAAAGTAAAGAAAGTCCAGTGGCACGGCGTGGGGGCCCCACCCGCCAAAAGGACCAACAAACGGGGAAGGAACTCGCTTAAGCATTCCTATAAAAATAACTAAATCCTCGCCGCGGAAAAATCATTGGGGGGTGGGGCAAAAAGGAAAGAGGGGGGGTGTTAAAAACGGCAAACGGGACCGAAGGAGTCCTACCGACCGTCACGGTACGTAAAAGAAGGAGTCACATGTCGAAATTCTAACCAAAACCCGCGGGAGACAATAGAAAAGAGGGGTAGGTCCTGAAAAAATCGTCGTCTGTAGAAGCGAATAAAGAGTAATGGCATAAGGACCAAAAACCGGGCGGGTCACCTAAGGGGGGAAATCAATCAATTTTCAGGAACAAAGGGGCCGCACATCCGGCAACTCAGAGGGGCAGGTGACTAGGTTGGGAAAGAAAAAGGGTTGGGTCAATGCGGAAAGGGATATCAAGGGAAAAAAGCAAAAGGACGGAGTACCCCAGAAGAGGTTTCAGGACTGAGGAAGGTGACGGTGTTGAGCAAACGATCCGTGAACCCCTGCAAAGCAAGACGAAAAATTGAAGGTTTGGGAGTGACGCCGACAACGAAGCGGCTTAAATCGGAAACGAAGAGGGGAAGCGGGGAGGAAGGGTCCATGTCAAGAGCCGTAAGGTGAGAGACCGGGGGAACCGGTCGTGGACAGTCCACGAATTGCTGGCAGAATCGTCTATAAAAGAACACAAGGTTACTTAGGAAAAAGTTTTGCGGAGGTGCGGAAAGGTTTGACAGGGCGTCACCGAATAATTCTTGGGCAAGATAACGCGCGGAGACACCCTTCAACGGTGAGAAATACCTTCGAAAAGAGGGAAACCGCGATAGGGGGAAAAGAAGGGAACCGTCATCCGACCACAGGACACGTGCCTTATAAGAACACCGGGGACGCTGAACAACTCTCTAACGGATACGGAAAACAGCCGGGTGGGGGGGGGGGGGTTTGTTTGGGGGGGGGGGGAGGGGGGGTGTGTGTGGTGGGGGGGGGGGGTGTTGTGGGGGGGGTTTTTTGAGCAGAAGAGGAAAATTTGAACGCTCACCCGAGCGCTGCTAAAATATCTCAAAAGCAATCCCGACGAGTCTGTTTGTCCAAAAGAAAAAGGGTCCTGGTTTTTCGATGTCGGCAAGGGTCACGCCCCCTAGACCAGGAGGAAACAAAAAAATGAAAGGAAGAACAATGAAAACCGAAAAGGAGTTGTTCGGAATGAGCGGCAGTTAGAGGGGTCAAAACCAACACTTGAGAAAAACTTGTGGTGGCGGAGGAAACCTCCCCCCTCAGACGAGGAGGAACGCTTGAATTCTCAAATGACGTGGAGGGGGATTGCACGATTTACCCCCCGATGCCCTGTCAAAAAAAGACGTGAAAGGGGGAACGGGCTTGGAAACATGCGTCCCTCTTTAAGATCGGCGGGGGGGGCGCAGATACGGGCTTATCCTCAAGAAAAGGGAAAGGGAAGTACAAATCGGATCAAAACCAATCTCAGGGGTTCTGGAGAAGAGTACGTTAATACCGGGGGGGAGAAGTCAAAGGGGCTTAAGGACGCCTAAAGAGGCGGGAAGGCATAGCAAATCTATAGGAAAGAGAGGAGAAGAAAAAAATCCCAGCTGCGAAAATCCGCATATAAGGTGATCCCGCAAGAAAGCTGCATCTTGATAAAAAAAGAAGGGAGAGTCGCAATCTCAATCCTATAAAATGGGGGTATAGAAAAGCTCTGCATGAAAAGGCAATCCCACCAAAGGGCACAGGGACGGGAGAGAGATCTCTAACAAACACAACGGAGACGAAATAGATATACCCCGCCTCAGGAGCCCTTCTCCAAGTTAAACGTTCCCAGAGCAGCCTACTTGTTCAAAAAAAAGTGATCCAAAGATAGACTGGGAAAAGGGAAAGACCGTGAGGTGTTATCCACAAGGCCTGGAAGCGAAAAACCGCATGCGGGGAATCCCACCCGTCCTGGCAGCAAACTCTGACAAGGCCTGATGGGGACAATCCGTCACCCAAAGTAAGGCTAGAAAACAGGAGAAAAGAAGGGGGGCGTGAGGTTCGTCTCCAAAAAGGATGGCAAAACCTTGGATCAGGGCGCCGTTCTAACCGTCCGCTAAACTTAGGACGACAAAACGACAAAACAAATGACACGCTCCGGCGTGCAGTAAAAGAAAAAAAGTTCGAGAAGAAATGGGGGAAGTCTACGGCAAGGGAAAGGTTAGTTCTGAGAGACCCCACGCCGACCGCCTAAACCTCCGCGAGGACGCAAGGGAAAAAAAAAAAGAAGAAAGTCTCAACTCTCCAAAAGGCTTGGGGGGCAGTCTTGGAAGGAAAAAAAAGAAAAAAACCCATCCCGAGACTGTTAGCACTAACACAAAAAGACACGCGGGAGTGGGGTCGGCATTCACCCGAAAACCTAGGGAATCTCAGGCTCGTTCCGCTAACTCTAAAGGAAAAAACCAAAGATGGATTCGAGGGGTGGGGTCACCTGGGAAAAAAGAGAAAGAATGTCCAAGTTTTAGTAAGGTAAAAGACGATCTGATCCAAAGCACGGAAAACCGAAGGGGACCAAACAGGCATACGGAAAGGAGGGGAGGAGAAAGGGTTGAATTTCTTCAGACACGCGCGGTTCTAGTCCACTTAAACTTCGCGCAAGGAAGAGACGAAAGTCAAGAACACTCCCGTGGGTGGTCCAAAAGAAGCCAGAGCATACCTTCAGAAAAGGGGGCGCCCGCACAAAAATGAGACCCAGGCATCAAGGGGTTCGGAGATGAAGCAACTGGATCCGAATGTCTCAGTCATCAAACGCACGTGGGAGACCGCGCTTGATCGGGAAACGGCAAAACCCAAAGGGAAAAAGAAGCTAGGACGGGGGCGTACCTCAAAGGAAGAAAAACCGACTTTCAGAAGAACAGCATCGTAGGATCGTACTCAGGCCGCAAGAGGGAAAAAATGACATCTATCGGAAGGGCGTCTCACTCGTTCGACGGAGACAGGGGAACATCCCGATCCAGGACAGTGGGGGAGAGGGAGGACAGACGGGTGGCTGACGCACGTCAAGAAATCATAGAGTTGGAGTAAGGTACCCACGACTCGTCAAGTAGGAAACAGCATGAAACATATAGAAAACAGACAAGGAGGACTCACCCGGAAATGCCGTTTTCAAAAAGGGGGGGAACTGGGCGCGTTTTTGAAAAAAAAAAAGTCAGGGGACAACTGGGGAGGAGGAACCAAGGCACTTATGGGGAAAAATTCCTGGACTGGACGGGCCGGCGTAAAAGGGAATAGCTTCCCCACCTGCTTACTACCCGGGTAAAGTGAAGCGAAGACTGGAGATTTCCACAGAATTAAATACTCCGAGGGGAAAATCGAAACGCCTGAAGCAGGGGGGTCGTCATCAACTGCGGGGGGTCTAAGCCTGAGAAAAAGTGAAGAACGGTCGAAGAAGTGACGGTCTGGGAGCCGAGTAACGTGGTGTTGGAAGGTTTTACACCAAACCCCGAACGGTTCGCAGCCCAAAGACAACCTTGCGAAAGCAAAGAGGCAAGACCGTGAATCGGCCTGGGGAAGAGCTGGCCCCAGTACCACTTCTGTTTCACACAGTGGGGGAAATGGGGGTTGTCCCAACCGTGCCTGGTAACAAGGGAAGACTCTAGGGACAGGTGGAGGGAGGGCAAGACTCCTCCGCACGAAGTGTCTGGTCGCAGCTTAACGCCAATCTGTTTACGATGAATCAGAAGGGGTGAAATAAATCTGGGACTGCAGAAAAAAGACTCCATGTGTCCTAAGTATAAGCAGGGGGCGGAACACCAAAAACTGCTAAAGACGGTGACGCCGAACTTGCCCAAGCATGGGGGGGGGTTAAGTGGGCAATTCGAAGCAAAGCAGGATACACGGGGAACATTTTAACAGCACCGGACGATTCGTGTCTAAATGCGCTTCCGGCAAAACGCCTAAAAAGGTTGGAAAAAAAAAAAAAAAAGGGATGAGGAATAAAGCGAACTGCCAGCGCCAAAAAGGGGAATCAAAGATCTTCAACCCGTCAAGCTGCAACT
>Ga0179593_1492609_pt1 | contig 16961 bp, 13 predicted proteins | sample CZODoug2_1_08_16_FD_185931 | JGI IMG/M metagenome (GOLD analysis project Ga0179593, IMG submission 185931) | Vadose zone soil fungal communities from Angelo Coast Range Reserve, California, USA - CZODoug2_1_08_16fungal (PacBio error correction) | ecosystem: Environmental > Terrestrial > Soil >...
GGGGAAAAAGGTCATTTGTTGAATACCGGAAATAACGCCAAATCGGGGAAAAAAGACGTGTTCGGAGCTCGTGAGAAAAAAAAAAAGGGAAAAGGAGGGACCGAGGGAGAGGCAATCTGAGGGGGGAAGGGGGGATTTGATCAAAAAAAAAGGGGGAAAAGGGGATAGTATCGGTTGGAAGGACTGAGGAAAGAGGGTGTTGAGAATTGTTGATACGTAGCGGTCGCGGGGGAAGGCTTTACGGAAAAACGCAGTTGTAAGGTTGGCAGACCGACAAGGACAATGAGAAAAAAGTGAAGCGAAGGGGTCTCATCGGGGGGGGCGTGGGAGATTTTTCTACGAAAATGATGACACTAGACTGGAAATAAACGAGGAGTTTGGAAAAAAGTGGAGAGGGCGGGGGAGAGGAGGGACGACAGGATTCATCTCCTAGGGAAAGAGGGGAGACCGTCAGTTAAAATTACCTTATCAGTCTTAAGAACTATCGGTTGGCGTTTCTATGAAAAAGGGGGCCGGCGGAAACGAGGAGAAGGTGATAAGCCAGCGGGCGGAGTCCAAAAGGGGGGGGGGGCGTCTAAAGAGAAGGAAAGAGGAAAATTAAGGTTGCCTAGGTTCTTCGCCAAGCCCAGGCAACAAATTGTATTTGACAGCTCCAAAAGGCTACTTGTAACGGAAGGGGGAAATTCGTGGTCACCAAGAATTTTTCCGTTGTTTTCGGACTAAAGTCTAAACTGAAAAAGAGGGAAGGGTGAAACGGGGGGATTCGTTGGGGATACAAGAGAAAAGAAAAGTGTGCAGGGGGGAAGGGGGAAGGGTTATGAGGAAAACCAAAAGCTGCCTAGAAACTTCTATATAATTGTGGCACGAGGGTTTGGAACGGAGGGTCGTTCGTTATAAACGACAGAAAAGGGAGCTTGGAAAGGGAAAAGAGCACTGGGAAGAACAGAAAATTCTAACGATTACAAGGAAAAGGGAGACTCAGGTAAAGTTAGGGGGATTAAATCCTGGCCAAACTCAAAAGAGAAAGCGCCAGCGAGGGGGAGAGAAAATGCTCTAAATTGAAAGAAAAACACGGGACCTCGTCCACACTACCAAAAGCAAAGGAGCAAAAAAAAAGCGGCGCACAGATATGGAAACTCCCATCATGCAGAGAGGGGGTGAGGGGGTCAAAAGGTGTTCATGCCACGAATTTCAAAGAGTAGGCAGCCGCGGAAGGGGCGCAGCAGTAAGTTAGGATATCCAGGAAAAAAGCAAAAAGAAAAAGAGGTTTAAGGAAAGAGGGAGGGTCTCTAAGTTGGGAAGATCCGATAGGGGAAAGTATTTCGAAGCGCACATTGGGGAGGGGGCAACTAAAAAGATGGACAAACGCAGAGCAGAGTAGTCAAGACAAAAGAAATCGAGCCCAAAGTGGAGAAGGGGTTTGTTGAATAGAAAAGAGGAGCAAGAACGGAAAAACTACCAAAATCTCACGGGTTCCACCTGATTTCAACGCGAAAGGGGACTATCGCCGGTGCAGCAGGGTTAACGTCGTTCTTAAGCATAGACGGGAAGAAAGGGAGCAGTCGCAAAAAAAAAAGGAATCTGTTCAGGAAAACGCCTTCAAAGTGTAAGGGCTCGAGCATGGGAACACAGAGGGCAATCGCTCAGAAGCCACTTCTCATCTAGGGCTGTGCAAGGGGGGGAAGCCACACCCAAAAAAAACTTACCTGGCAGAAGTAGGAACAAGAGCATTAATAGTTCAAGAGATCCGGTTTCCGGATTATTTGTTCAATTAATAGAAAGGAACGTAACTTGAGAAAAAAGAAAGAAGCATTCACTATCAAATCAAACCACGGGAAAAATAGGAAGTGAAGGGGAAGAGTCCTAAAAGGAGAATATTCTTGGAATCATCCAAGCTAATCAATCTAAGTCTAAGGGGCACTGCTCATATACCTTTCAGGGAGAATTTTGGTGGGGGCCGAAAGGGGCAGAAAGAAAAGCATTATAAGAGAAGGAGAAAATTAGCAGAAATGAGGGAGGAGAAAACTGAGGTTGCGAGCAGACAGAGGGGCGTCGTCTAATCTCTATCGATAAGGTCCCGTTACAGTCTGTGTGGGGGGACGTCGAAAAAAAGTTCAACGGGGCGACATTTTGGAGCGCCAGGAAAGTAGGGGAGGGGGGCCAATCCAAGGGAATAAAAAAAATTTTTAAGGCCGATAGTGGCGACCACCCATTGAACGACAAGGGGGCCCCATAACCGGTAAGTCAATAAATAGACGACATACATCCAATCGGGGGAGGTGATTGGGAAAGAACCAGCTTCGGGGAGAGTAGTCCTGAGGGGGGGAGGACGTTGAAAGACTAGCACCCAAAAAGAGGAAATCTCAAGACAGAAGACAGGCGCATCAATAATTCATCAGAACAACTCCAACTGAAAACCCAGGGGGGAAAGGGAAAAGACGCGAAGGGGGGATCACAGTGAGAAAGACCTGGGCGCCCATAAAAATGAGCCTGAAATCTCCGAAATGAAAAGAATGCCGAAGCGAGGACTAACAGTTTCGGAAAAAGAAAAGGAAATACAGAGAAAAAAAAGACGATCTTGTGTCGTGGGTAAAATATCTCGAAAAAATTATTATGAGAAAGAGGGATCCGGAAGATCAAAGAGCTGGAGAAAAAGGAAAGGGGGGTCAGGTTCAAGGGGGATGATGAAAAAATGAAGTGACTCTCTAAATTCTTTCAAGGGAAGATAAAAGACTCCGGCAAAAGTACATGGGACGAGCTCCTGCACCTTTGTCGATATCAGCGGAGAGGGTGAGGGCACCGGCGGAAGCTGGTTGGCGGGTTGAAAGTAGGTGTGAGCCTAAGGATAGTCGATGGGGACGGAATGGGGGGGGGTCCCGGACGAAAATCAGATCAGAACACAAGAAAGGGAGCCCCAAGACGGGGTCACTGAAACATCGCTTCTATTGGAGTTATGGGGCGGGGCCTGGGGGGGGCATTCGAATCCTAGTTTTGGGCAGGCAGTAAAAGGTTGGCGGGACGCTACGCGGCAATTGGAACGGAAGAGCTGGGGAGGGGGATGGAATGAACCTCCGCCCGTAGATGTCAACTGGAACCTTAAAAGGCGCGCAAATAAACACCTGCCAGGGAGAAAACTTCGATTAGAATCCGACTCAGATCGGATGAGAGAGACATAAAGAGGAATTAGCGCAATCGGAGGGATTGTGCTATGTCGTAAAGGAGTAAGCTACAGGAGAAAACGGTGTTATGCCAAAACATCGCATATGTCTATAAAAAATCTAAAACAGTAAAAGTCGAAGAGGGGGGAGTGGGAAATGATGGGTAGCCGGACAGGCAATACGGTTACATCCTTGATCGAACTCTCTACCCGATGTGGGAGATAGGGTTATCGCAAGCTCGTTAGGAATACGCACGCCGCATGGGGGGAGGGGAGGAGATCTATAAAATACTTCAAGAGGGGAATTTGAAAAATCATATTCTGCGTCAGGTCAAAGTTGGTGTGGCCGGGGGGGGGAAAAGGATAATCACGGGTGCGGGCTTCTTCAGTGGAGGTAGCGAAAGGAGGACTTAGGGGTGAACGGGAGGTACATATTCCACTATTCAGGAAAGGTCTCCTTTCACGGTTCGCTTTGTTGGGGGGGGGGAGAGGGCTAACGAGAAAAAAGGGTCAAAAATAACCGATTAAAACTTCAGCAGGCATAAAAGAAGGGAGAGAGCCGTCGTCGGGGTTACAATCATCAGCCGCGTCCAGTGGTTTGTCGTCGTCGGGATTCGTGGCTCATGCTAATGCGTGGGGAAAGAAAGTCCCGCCACCTACGACGTTTCGCTGCGAGGGTGGGTGGGGAAAAAGGGCGCATAAGAGAGGATGTCCAGAGAACCATAGGGAGGAGAAAAGATTAACCCCTATCTGCAGCGGCCAGCTCACGAAGCAGAGGAGGAAAATGAAAAAGATCCTGGGTGGGAGTGGGTTGCTGGGCCACCTGTGATATCAAAGGAGTTAAATGAACAAAAAACTTCTGCGAGGGGGCAAAGGTGGAAAGACGCTAGAAACCTTCTCTCTGTACCACTGCTCTCACTGGGATGGGGGAGGGGCATTAGGGAAAAAAAGACCGAGTGTGCTCGGGCGGGTATTGTGTGGGGTCGCGGCGCGACGGGCGCGGGGCGATGGGAGAAAGAGAAAGAAAGAGAGGCTCGGAATTTAGTAAGGCATGGCAATAAGTTCCCGGAACATCGGTTAGGGGAATTGGTTGGACTGTAAATCGGTTGACAAAAATGAATGGGCGATGCTTCTGTGTTACAAACCTTTCTGATGTTGGTGAAAAAAAGAGAAGGGAGGGGGGACGGGGGAATAACGAAGGGAAAAAAAGATGATGTAAAGGGGGAAAGACTTGGAGGAAAACGGGGATTGTCGATCTCATAAGACAAAAGGAAACGGAACCCTCACGTGTATAGTGAGCGGAAAAATCAAGGAAAAACAAAAGCCCTCGGTTAGGAGCATTTTCAAAAAAAATAAAAGAGAGGGGCGAAATGGATTACATGGAGAGAGGAAAGTTTCACGAGGTGATAACCGTTTTTCAGGGGATGGAGGAACAAAGCCGCAAAGAGCCCCTTCCCCAGGAAAAGGGTCACCGGGAGACGAGGGAGAAAACGAAACCGGGGAACGCCAATAAACGTCCGAGCGTTATCCTGCGGGGCAAGCCAACCACCGATATTTAATAGAAAAAAGGGGCATGAGGCTACTTCCTCCATAGCTTTCACGGACGCACCGAAAGGCATAGTGATAGGAAGGTCAATCCATGAGAGGGGGGAAGAAAGGAAACGCAAGGCGTACTTCAAAACAGAAGTTCTGGAAACCAAATCTTCCCCCCACGACCCACCAACAACCCCCCCCAACAAAAACAAAAAAAAGTCAAATAACAAAATAGAGAAGGTTTGAGAAGAAAGGCAAACGAATAGGCTGCAAGCACGGAAGTTGGAAGGGGGGAACCGACGCAATTTCCAGATGCCCTCTCGTCGATCAGCCAAAACCGACGCGCCTAACAACCTGAGCTCAAGACAGAAGGAAAAGAACGAAACGCGAACATTTCCTGGGGGTTAATGAAAATTGAAAAAAAAGAAAAGAGAGGGAAAGAGGGTTTGGAGCGGTCTCCAGGTGAAGGGGGGGGTCCAATAGAACCAACGGTCAGGCCCGAAAGACGGTGTGGCGTGATCTGATGGCAGAGGGAGTCATTGTGGCAATCCGGGAAAGAAGGAAAAACGCAACAACAAAGTAGAAAAGGAGATGAGAAAGGGCAGTTGTAAGGCGAGGAAAACAAGGAAACGCATCGAAAAATATAAAAAAAAAAAGGAGGTCTGACTCATAAAACCTTGGTTCGGCCTGAGAAAAACGGAAATTCTGGATACCGGGAGGGAAAAAAAACAGCATGGTCTCGGGGGGTGTTTTGATCACCACTGGCAATGGCGAACTATTGGTCAAGCGAAAGGGTGCGACGAAGTAAACAGGTGGGAGTCGGGAAGCTTGATCGAGAGTTCCGCTAGGAACTGACACTGCGCTGGTAACGGACAAGCACAAGGAAAACGACACAAGAGGGGAAGCAGAGAGGGGGAGCATAGGAAGGGGAAGACTGGCGCCAGGCAACTAGTGGGTTAAGGGGGGGGGAAAGCATACCAAAGTTTCCATCATAAATCGTATGTGGCCCTGAGGTGAGGAGGAGAGGTGGCAGACCGCGGAAGTTTTGGAAAAAAGAAGAAAGAAGGCAGGAGGATCCAAGGGAAAGAGGGAAGTGAGCTAAACGTAAAGAAAAAAAGAATTTTGGTGGCGTTTTCTAGGGCGGGGGGGCCGGCGAAACTCGGGACGTGGCAAAAGAAGAAGAGGAAAGAAGTAGGAGGCTGAACAGGAGGGAAGGACTCTCTTTTAGGGGCCTTTGCTCAGGAGGAGGGCGGCGGCCCCAAGCCCATCACCACTTTTAGGGGAAACATCGACAAAAAGGAAAAGGAACGGGGGACAGTAGAGCCACGGAAAATGTCTTCGTTTTCCTTGAAATTTAGACTGACTATCGGGGCTGATGATGGGGCTCAGTAGGAGGGGGTTGGGGAACAGGTGAGGAGGGCGACCAAAAGCTAGACAACAGGTGCCGGTAAAAAAGGTGGCCGTTACAATCCGATCGCCTAATCCTCGCACCTGATGAAGGAGATGTTTCCAAAATGGGGGGTTTTCCGTAGTTCTGCGTTGGATAAAAAAAGACCAATGGAGAAGGGAAAGAACAGGGAAAGAATGGGAAAAAGAAGGCAAAAAAAGAAGGGCTTAAACTCCTTTGGGGCGAACCACTCGATCCGGAAGTTGTTGGAAAAGGGTAATCGGGGAGCTCCAGCAAACAGCTCCCCTCGCAGCTCAAAAATTCGTCGTGCTATGTGGGGAGACAAAAGCCGGAAAAGAAAAGAAAGAAGAAAAAGAAAAAAGCAGCACAAAAAAAAAATCCGAATCACGCCCTAATGGACGAAGCATGGTTCGGGTAAAAGGAGAGAAAAACGGAGCTCATTCGTACCGAAAGACAGGGGGAAAAAGAGGGGGAAAAGAGAGCGGAGTAAAGGGGGAAAAAAGGACCAACGAAACAAAAGATTCATGAAACAGCGGAGGAGGTGATCTGGCAACGCAGAGGGAGAGTAGAATCAGCTAAAGAAAGGGGCGTTGAAAAAAGGGAAAAAAGCAGAGACAAAAAACAAGAAACTCAGCCGCCAAAAGGGAGAGGGGGTGAAAAGTAGGAAGAACTGCGATAGACACTTAACTCACCTCTGACCGACCAAAAGTAAAGAGAAAGAGGATCATTAAAAGAGACGGGAAAGGACTCAAAAGTTCGCTGCCATATTCATCCAGGAAGGTGATAGACTGACGCATGAAGGACCGACAAAAGAAAAACACCGAAGAGGGAAGGGGAAACCACCTGTAGAGGAGAGAATCTACTTGCCTGCTACGCCCTCTCGAAAGAAACGGGAGAAGCGCGTGCCCTGTAATCAGGGGGACAAAAAAAGAAAAAACAGAAAAGAAAAGGGCCCGCCGTAAAGGGGAAAAGGGAGCTAAGAGTCGATTGCTGTCACTGGGGGGGGGGAAAAGGTCTCAGGACAAATCGTGCTTCGGATCCGCATAAAGGACTCAGGCGAGAAAACGAGCATCCAAGTGTGAGGAGATGCTAAAGAAATAGTGCCGAAAAGTAGAATGAAGTATGTACCTCCTCAGACTGGTTCAACCAAGGGATATGATTCCGCGTTATCCAGATAAGAGACCTGTCACTGGGTGTGGGGGCAATTGTTAAAAATAGAGTACAAGAAGAAATGAACGAAGAAGTCGGGGGGAGAGAGTAATAAAGCTAGCGGAGTGATCATCCAATCCTATCTTCTCTTCGATTGCCTTGCATATAATCAGTTTGAAGACAGGATGCGTGGGGGGTGGGAAGAGGTACGCGGGTGATTAAAGGAGGGCGGGAAAGAGGGATTTTCAATTAAACAAGGCACTCACTTAAAGCGAAAACGACGGGGGTGGCAGAACGGAGGGTAGGGAAACAACCAAGGGAACAGACAAGTTCTCCCTGGAAGCAACGTTAATCTGAAACAATGAGAATAACACCTAAAGAAAATGTTTAGGGCCGGGAAATTCGGCTCCTTGTAATTGAAACAGGGAGAGGAAACTATCGGGCGCGAAGGAGTCCGTAACGAACGAAAACCAAGGAAGGCAAGAGCCAGGAGACGGACAAAAAAAAGCTGGGCAAGCATGACACCATTCCTGCATGGAACCGAAAAGACGCGGTGCTGAAACAACCGAAAGTGGCTTGATGAGCAAATTAGTGTGAGGCCGGAAAAACAAAGCGGAATATGCTGAACGAAAACTCATCGATGAAAGTCTTTTTAGAAAGGGGGGGGTCAACCGGTGAAACCCCACCGAACCACCCCTCAGGGACAAAAAGCAAGCTGAGGGGATAGGGAAAGGATCAATGATCTCAAAGGAGAGGAATGAAAGAAAGATCCGAAGAATGATTATCGATTTTCTTCTTTTCACACCCGGTGAAACCTGATCGAAAACATAAAATCATATGAGGAGCTCATCATGGAGGGAATAAGGTCAAGGGGAGGGAAGTCAGGGAATGAAAAAAAAAAAAGTATCAAAAAAAGCTATTCGTTTCGCCGGCTGCCGTTGGCCCGTGTCGCTGGGGAGGATTGTGAGGGGAAGGTCCGTCAGGGAAGAAGGTGCGCCCTGGTTGGGGGCGGACGGAAAGAAAATCAAGGAGCAATCACAAAGCATCAGCCGAGAGGTGGATTTAAGGAAAATCAAAGCGATGCGAGGGAGTCAAGGGGACAAAACATTCGCATGGGGGGTAATTCGAATTCAAAGGGGGAGGGGGGTACATGGGACGTAGAGAGATCTCGAATTCGAAACGCCGCAAAGGAGGATCGGGGGAAGGGCACCTAAAAAGGAAAGTTTTGAGAAAGGAAGGGCCCACGGTCTGGGGGAGGACCAGTGGGAAAAAAACCGCCGGGGGGGGGGGGAAATATTATAGCCTAAAAGGGAAATACTAACTCTGGTAAAGGACGGGGGGTTAATTAGAAAAAGACATTAGTCGGGCTCGTGTAATGTCGGGCTGAGAAGAGAGACCCATGGAGGAACAAAAAAAAAAGTCAAAAGCCTAAGCTTGCACGACGCCCTTTAGGGGATCCAAGATTTCAACTATGGGAGGGGGCGAGCCTGCCCAGGACGGGCGATGGGAAAATCATTCTCTTAAAACTCTAGAAGTCGTTTGGATGCTCGTTCCCGACGATGGGGGTCTCAAGAAAGCATCGATCTCATCACCATCTCCTAACAGTCTCACTATTCGAAGAAAGGGTAACTGAGGAAGGGAGCACTTTGGTTGGCCGGGTGCCAGAGACCTCGATTATAAGTTGGAAGATGTAACAAGGCTGATTTCTGGTCCATTTATAGAAATTGATCATTTAATAGTAGGGAGAAGCACTTAAAAGGGGTAGGTGTGTTGGATATAATTCGGGGAAAGGATCAGTCAAAGAAGAAATCATAACCAGCAGAGAAGGGGAGGGCTTCCTACTTGGGAAAGAATCAGAGCCCGTGGATCCTTCTCGGAAATTTTGGTCGGTAGGCCGAGTGATGCGGGAAGGACGCATGCGAGAGCATCAAAGAACAAGCCTGGGGAGAGGGAGGCAGAATTAAAAAAAAATGTCCATTCTCAACGCCTCCCCTTCTGTGCGCTGTTCTCATTCGCAACGAGAGTGGAACGGCTGACCCCGACCACGCCAGAGAACCGCAGGGGGGGGGGGGTTGGGGGGCCCATGTAGAATAGGTCTCAGTTCAAGTCTTTCCCGCTGGGACAGTGGTACGTGTAAAAGAGACTCTCACGGGAAAACGTTACCCGACAAGGGGAGAGGCAGATGGGTGGAGGGAGAGGATTCGAACGTGTGGGGTACGGGGGGAGGGCTGTGATTGGACTTCCTCTTATTTTCTCTTGGAGCTGGGAAAAATAGCAAGAAGCAAGGGGAGCGCACTGGGAGCGGGGAATGGTTCTGACATGAGGAGACTCCATAAAGAAGGGAGGGGGGAAGGGTTAGAGAAAGACTTTTAAGGTCTCTTCAATTGGGGGTACACTGTTCGGATGTCTTGAAGCCTGGACATGGTCGGGGTCGTTTAACGGTCAGAAAGAAACGGAAAAACAGGCTTTAAAAAAGTATCCTGAGCAGGGGAAAAAAAAGAGGGGTCGTGAGAGGAAGAGAATAAAGAACCGGCACCCGCTTTAGATGTATCAAGGGAAAAAGGGAAGAAACTTTCCAACCGTAAAGCGGTTAAGGGACCCGAATCAAAACAAGAGGGAAAGAAATGTCAAAAAAAGGAGGAAAAAACAGGTTACAGGGAGTCGAAGAAGAAAGGTACACTTATTTGAATTCATTCCTTTCTGCGGGAGCCGCAAGCCGCCCTCAACGCATTAAAAAATGGGGGAGACGACCGAGGGGAAGGAAAGGAGAAAAGCCGCACAAGGAGGATAAAAGTCCTGGAAAAAAAGGAGGAAAAGAGAAACGGACCACTATCTTTCTCTACGCCTTGAAGACTCGCATCCGTTACGGCCGACCAGGCAAGCCCGGGAGGAAGGGGATTCACTTAAGTAATGCGTCTCACGAAACCCCTCACAAAGGAAGGATGGAAAAGAGAAGAGGGGGCACGGAGTGCAATTTTTTAAACTGCGGAAACTTTCCCGGCAAACGGTTCGAGAGACGTATAGTAAAAACTACAGCCTGGCTAAATAAATAGGACACCGAAAGAAAAAGACACGCGAGAAAAGAAAAAATGAAAAAGCTCTTATAGAACTAATCTTCCACTGCCATTTCCGTGTTATCAAAAGAAAAAACGCAAAAATCGCTTCCTTCTGTTTTAGGGAACAGACACGGTTTGGGAAGAAAAAAGCTGGAAAAAACGGGAGAGGGGAAGAGCCGGGGATCATGAGGGGGCTTGGGGACAATCGTCCGGACCAAAGAGCCTGGGGAGCTCGAGACAAAACCAGGTATAGGGGATGAACAAGGTCATCTTTGCCACAGAGGGACAATACAGAAACAATCGTAAATCGAGACTCCACAAGGCTAACATAGAAGGGGGGGGAGGTGGGAAGACGAAGGAAACGTTCCATTAGCAAACGAAAAAACATCATTGTGCTGTTGCCTTGTTGATTTGGGAGACCAGGCAAGGGAGCCTCGAAAACGGTGGGACAAGCGGGGGATCTCCAGGACCTGAAGAAAAGCTGGTGAAATGAGGGGGGATCTTAGGGCGAATTCGAGAACGTAGAAGCCGGTCTTCACGTTGTTAACGGTGGGCACAGATCAAAGTAGAGCGATCCCGGGGTGAAAAAAGAGAGAAAATCCTAAGAAGCAACGAGAGGGGGGGTTGGTCTTCTCCGTTACGAGGCAGCTTAAAAAGGGGGGGGCTGGATTTAGGCTGCGGATGAGGGGTGACCCGACCGCAAGAAGGGTGAAAGAACGTATTCATCGGAGAAGAGAGAAGGAAAGAAAGGATACATTCAGGGGTTTTAGGAGAAAAAGGACCTGTCTGCTTAGCGCGGAAGGGATATCCAGGCGGCGTCCCTCAGTAGCGCACAAATCGATTCCCCGATTAAGGGGGCAAGGGTAAGAGAGGCTTCAACAACAGCAGCCAGGCCCACTTTTCCAAAATTATATTCCCTTAAAACTAAAAAAGGAAGGAAACTGGAAAGGCGAGTCGGGAACCTTCCTGAAGACCTTATGAAGGTTGAGACCGGAAAAGAGGGGTTGGGAAAGGGAGGAAGGGGGCGAGCAACGAACTGAAAAAGGTTATAAAAAACCCCCTCTCTCTTCCCCGAATTCACAGGATATGGGTAAGAGTGGGGTGGGGGTGCCGGGCGGCACGTTTAGAAAAAAAAGGATGCGCGCGGGGGACAAAGAAAATAACAGGTGTAAAATCGAAAAGTGTCAAACGATTTACAAAATTCAAAAACCTATCCCTTTACCTGAGTGCAAAATAAAAACGGCACTCCAGAGCCCAGAGAAAAGCTCGCAGAGAATGCACTTAAAAGTTAGAAAGCACAAAAAACGCCTAGCCAGCGAAACAAACCCAAAGAAAAAAAGGAAAGGAGCGGAGAGCAAACGCGTAAGGGAACATTTACGGGTAAATTTACCATATAATCGTAAAAGCAACGGGGGGCCAAGAGGCCACCTAGTAAAAGCGCGCAGGGTAAGAGTTAGAAAGACAAAGGGGAAACAATACAAAGGGGGAAGGTATCTCTTTATCTTTTCCATTTCGGAATGAACGAGAATCGAACAATGTGGTTGAGGGCAAATAGGGGGCGCCAATTATGAGCATAAAAAACACAACTCGCAGGGAGTTAGTAAAAAAAGGAGAGCTATAAGCAACATCTCGCCTAAAAAAACTAAAACGGCCTTCCACATGAGCGCTGGGGCAAAGCGACGGAATGTCAAACATTTCTCGGCCAGCAGGGGAGAGGGGAGCTGGATTACCCTTAAATCAAATGCTCTCCAATCAAGACCCCGACCTAGTTCCTGAGCCTAGGAGGACAATGAGTGTAAAGGGAAGCTCAGATGAAAACGACTACGACTCGCTACAGAAGCAACTGATAAGAGATGGAGGTAAAGGTGGACGGGCCAAGAAAATGCCCAAAAGGGAACAATCAGGCTGAGTAATCGGGAAGAGGAGGGCGTCGGATTATGTTTTAATGAGAAAGAGGCAGAGCAAACTTCGGGCCTTCAGGGGGCCAGAAAACAGCGGCGAGAAGAGCAAAAAAAAAAAAGAGGGCGATGGGGTCCGGGGAAAGAAGTGGCTTACCTTTCGAATTCATGCGCCCCCTCATCTAGAAGAGCCGGAGGAAAAAGTCGAAAGTCTTAAAACGCGCATACCTGGGAACTGAGAATGGGGGGGGGGCCATAAAGAAGGGGGGGGGGGAAAGGGGAAATCGAAAAAATGAGGAGGAGGAAAATTCGAAGAAATATCTTTCTCGATAATCCTACACTGAAGTATAAGGGAGGTGGGGGGGGGGGGGGGGGGAAAGGGGGTGGGCTAGAGAGGGACCAAGGAGGGGGGTGACGGAACAGTTATGGGCAGAAGTTGAAAGGAGAAAAAGGAATTCAGGTAGGTGCCATTCAGGAACCGACAACGTAAAGCCCACTGAACGGAGTTGGCGAATAGAGAGGAAAGAGGCTTACACCAACACCCGAAATGAATTACTAGGCTTACCACCAGACAATTACCAACCAAATAAAACGAAGCTATGTTCCAGAAAGAACAAAGGATCGTGTATGCAAGGGATTTCCTGAAGGGAAGCTAGGGGTAACATACTCCACCACATTCCTGCAATCCGCAAGACTTCATAAAAGGAACAGACTTTCGGCATCGAGAAAAAAACTTATAGGAGAAAAGATTCCGACCGGGTGTTTAGGCGCCTAGGCATGATTTAATACTCACAGAAGAGGAGATGGGGAGAAAAAAAAAAGGGGGAGAGGACCTTGAGGATCGTACCTACACATACTAAGACTTCTGCTGGGAAGCGGAGAAAGGAAAGGGGTACTCAACAAAAACCAGGAAGAGGAAAGAGAGAAGGGGCGAAAAATCACGATGGCAATTTTTTCTTCCTAAAGGTGACCGGAGAGAAAAACATCCGAAGATGAAGGCCCTTAAATGGGATTGAGGGGAGATAAGGATCCGGGGGGAAGGGGGGACGGAAAGAAGGATAAGACCCTTTTCTGCTATCGATTCTAACGGGACTGCCGGGGTTGGCTTGTCGAGGAGTTTTCTGCAACGGATTCCGGTCTTGAAGGGCACGGAAGGGGGGTTGGGGCGATCCAAATTGAAATACAAAAAGTCAAGAAGGAAGAAGAGAGGAAGAGAAAGGGCGCAACAGAAAAAACGGTTGAATTCAGTTTAAGCGGCTTCTGTCTCTTGGGGGACAATGCTGATTACAGTTGATGGGGCCAAATGCAGTGACCCTGGGCGACGGGAGAAAGGATCTCGGGGCGAACAAGAAGAAAGAGGGAGGATTGGACGTCAAGAATGACAGTGCTCTGTGTCTCCCTGGAAAGGGCGGCGTCCATCTTCAACCGGGACTGGTTCGGTAGAACAAAGTGAGGAGGGAACAAAATTAACGCGCAGAGCGAGACAAAGGCAAAAAACGTAGTTAGGGCCAAATTTCGCTAACAGTTATGAGTGGGAGGCCGCTAATTGCTCACCGGAATTTGATGCCCACCAAAATTAAAAGTGAAGGAGATGAAAGAGAGAGGTGAAATTGAAAAAAGAAGGAGTGGGGGCCCAAAAGGGTGGCGAGAAAATTTCTTAATAGCCTGCACTCCTAAAAGGGTTGGGAGCAGTGGCGTCCTCTCGGGGGGAGTGCTCGCCGAAGGAATAGTGGGAGCGGCTAAGAAGAGGAAAAACAAAGACCTATTACCCAGACAAGGCCAAGCAGAGTAAAGAAAGAATGCAGCTGGTACAGGATACAGAACTATCTTAAAAATGATAGATAATGGGTCCCGTTTATCAGACGTGAAACTTCATTGAAGGCGCGGGAGACGACTCGTGGGAGGGGGTGAGTTGGGGGGGTAGATCGAGGAGAAAGTGAGGTCAAGGAAGGCTGGGTAGACGAAGAAGCAAAAATAACCGAGGCTCTAACTGCGGCCTCGCTGTTGGAACAACATGCTCGCGATGGCCCCGTAGAGGGAGCGGGGCGTAGAATAAGGGGCTCTCATCGGGAATCTGAACATCAAGCAAACATTAAAAGGGAGGCTCGATTAGTGGACTGCAGTCCATCTCTTCAAAAACAAATTGTCTGCTCTGATTCGACATAGGCCAACGTCAGCGAGCTGAAAAAAAGCCGCCGATTCCAAAAAAAGAAGGGGTGGGATTGGGGTCAAACTTGTATATCAGTCCGTTCTCAAAGAAATGCGGCTGGTCCCTCGCGGGAAGTGGTGACGTTCTGGGGGACGCTGCTGAATCGCGAAGTAAAACACTGCAGGGGAAAGGAAGCGGAAGTTAGAAGCAACCGCTTTTTGTGTCGGGTCAGAGGGGGGGCCCTCAGGAGAGGGAGTTATGGCAAAGGAGAGACTAGAGGACGGGGGAGGAAAAAAAAACGATAAGCTTCCGAAAATGTCCCTGAGAGGGTTACTTTGTAACCTGGTGGCTGAGTTTGAGGGAAGGAAGATGGTTTTAACCGAAGGGGTCGTGAAACGCGCAGGGGGAAAGGGAAAAACACTAAACGAGAAACATTTGAGATTGAGGAGAAGGGTGTTTCTAGAGGGAAAATAAGTGCCCCGTACCCCACCCTCGGTATAGTTAGCGAAAGTAGACACCAGGGGTTCCAACAGTCCCTCGGTTAAGGACGCAACCGTCGAAAAGCGAGGAAAGGAAAAGGGGTTGAAGAAAATGAAAAGGGGGTCGTGGGAGAAAAAGGGGGGGAAGGTTCACTGGGGGGTCGATGTAAGACAAAGGTAAATGGGCTGCTGGGCTCCCCCACCCACAAAAACCCCCCCACCTGAGCAACTGAAAATTAAATGTTCTGCAAAGCAAGGCAAAAAACGTTCCCGACGCCGAGAGAAAAAACGTCCAAATAGTTGAAGCCGGACGGGGAAAAATCAAAGAGGGAGAAAAAAGAAAACGCCTCAAGAAGCTTTACTGACGAAATTGCAGCCTAGGTCACTGGACAAAAGAGAACATCGGGCAGGCAATCACAAAAAGATTAAATTGGAAAAGGAAGACATCAGGGAAAAGGGAAGTTTCCAAGAAAAAAAGCGAGAAGGGGTAAAGCGCGCGGCGAAGCTACGGGAGGAACGCGGTACGGGAAAGGAGGGGTAAAATTTACAAAAGAAAGGTAACAAAGAAAGCGGGGGAAGACAAGCACACGACCGACGCTCAAAGCCCCCTAGTGAACAGCAGTGGAAGTGGGGTCGAACCGAAGCGAAAAGCAGTAAGAAGTGAAGGGGGGTTGGCATCACAAGAAAGGAAAAATGTTTTGAGGGGCCCGTTCTCACTAATTCATGAAAACTTAAGATGGCCAAGAAAGCCTTGGAGTGGATGATTTAACTGGGAATGCGGAGGGAGGGGGTGCAATAGAGGGAAAAGATTGCTTCGCAAACAACTAAAGGAAGGAGGAAATATATCGCTTGTAAAAGGATCGGGGGGTGGTTCCAGTCGATTGAAACAAAAAGGACCGCTCGGAATCAGATAACGCCACAATGAGGGGAGGGAAAACATCGGAAGGGACTTTCTCTTGAGAAAAGCCAGTCAAGGGAAAAGAGGGAAAAATCAAAAGATTAGTTTACAAAAAGCAATGGCGTATATCTGAAAGGATTCGGAAAGGAAAAGAACTTTTACAAAGTGGTTGAGGGGGAAGCGGAGGTGAGTGGGCGGGGGAAAGCCGGGCGAGTCGCGGGAGGACACTGGCTCAGGGAAAACTGTTGACACACAGAGGAAGAAAGGCTGAGCTAGAGAAAGCGCACTAAAAAGAATGGGGGAGTTGACTCCTGGATGCACGATACTTCATCATCGGGGGGTTAAGATTTGAGGCGAACGTCGGCTGGTGACGACCGGGGACTACTGGATGATCCGAAGAGTTCAGAGCGTCATAAGGAGGATGGGAGGAGCTATCAAGGAGGAAAAAGAAAAAGCGTTGGGGTTACTTGAAAGGAGTCAAACGCGCTATCACCGTTCGTCCCTCCTTTTCGATTAGAAAGTTACCTGCGAACAGGGGAAAAGGGGGGGCCTTTGGCGAGGGGAGGCGACAGAAAAGGCACCATGGGGGGGAACAAGAAAAAAACATGACGAAAGGAAGGACACGGGAAAGTTTATGACCCTTTGGGATGCACCAAGGGGGACACGGTGACAAGAGGGGGGGGGGAAACCAGGTGAGGAAGGTGCCGGGAAACTCGATAAAGGGGGTGGTACGCGCGGCAGGAGAAGCTCGACGGAGAAGAGGACACCTGCAAGAATTTTCCTAGAGGGAAGCCGTCAGGTCGTTCTTTGGGTAAACGCCAACGAAAAGGCGCGAGGGTCATAAACAAACAGAAATGGGGAAATGAAGAGCACAAGTGGAACCTTTCTTGGAGAAAAGATTTAAAAAGGTAAAAAGAAAAACGGGAGGGGAAATTATCCTGTGAAGCTCCCAGCTCAAAAAACAGCGCAAATCTCAATTCTTCTTGCATATTGGCTAAAGAAAAACGAGCAAGGACCGGGAGCTGACAACTAAAAGCAGAAAAAGGAAAAAAGCGGCGAACACGCCCATCTTCTGAATGTTACAGGGGAAGTCAAAACGACCGGGAGAAAAGCAGGGTCCGACGAAAACACGTGGAAACCCGTTAGGCCAAAAAGGAAGATGGCGAAGCAGGAAAGAGGGAAAAGAGGAAATGGCAAACAGCAACAAAATAGGAGGAACATCGGAGGCTGCGGA